>JABAOG010014378.1_pt1 | contig 11111 bp, 6 predicted proteins | sample 7062131 | NCBI WGS metagenome assembly JABAOG01 (sample SAMN14538629, study PRJNA623070) | marine sediment metagenome | biome: marine biome [ENVO:00000428]; feature: marine pelagic biome [ENVO:01000023]; material: deep marine sediment [ENVO:00002113] | place: India: Arabian Sea | collected... | reverse complement strand
GCGACCAGCACCCGGGCGTCGTCGGCCGGGTGCGGCAGGACGGTGTGCAGCGCCTTCCCGCCGCCGCCGGGCTGCCAGCTCGGCCGGTGCGGATGGTCCCACAGCCCGCGGACGAGGGAGAACGTCTCGCCGCCGTCGTCCGAGCGCCACAGCGCGGACGGCTCCGAGCCGGCCCACACGACGCCGGGGCGGTCCTCGGCGTCCGGCCGCAGTTGCCAGACGGCCTGCACCGCCTCGCCGGTGTCCTCGGGGAACCGCACCGCGCCACCGTCGGGCTCGNNCGGAGTGGAACACCGACGGGCCCCAGTGCTCGCTGCGCGCGCCGGCGAGCAGCCGGGTGCGCCCACCCCTGGTGTCGATCGCGCAGGAGCGTACGTCCTGCATCGCGAAGTACGGGCCGTCGAGCGCCCAGGCTCGGCGGTCCTCGCTGCGGGCCAGCCAGAGCCCTTTGCGCGTGCCGATGGCCAGTAGGTATGTCATGCCGAGATTCTGCACCGCACCACTGACAAGTCCAGCCCGGGCGCGCCACAGGACACCGGCCACGTGTAGCGCTCCTGGTCCTGCGCCGGGTGCGACGGCTTGATCGAGACAACGAGCGAGGACGGCCGCGATCCTTTTGAGCGTTGAGCGTCCCCACTGCGCCGGCCGCCCGGCAGTGAGCTTCCCCAATGCTGTGGTGGCGGCAGTGTGGAAGCTCACTGCACGTGATCAAGGAGCATTGAGGAACCCTACTGCGGCGATCCGCACAGCAGCGTGGAAGCTCACTGCTGCGCTGAGGTTCGGGGGCAGGCACCACGCGCCCGTGCCGGCCCCGCCCCACGTCGGCCGAAGACGGTTGCACGCACCCCCGCCGCGATCGGGCACCGGATCGCCCCCGGCACCGTGGTGGTGGCCCGGTCGCGGCCCTGCGGTGGCCCAGTCGCGATGGAGAGACTCGCTCAGCTAGGGCGCGCCGGGCTCGACGACGACGTTGGCCAGCGGCTCGCCAGCTGCGAAGTGCTGCAACTGCGCCAGCAGCAGCCGCCGCGCGCGCGGTTCGAACGCGGTGGTGTTCCCCCCGACGTGCGGCGAGAGCAGCACGCCCGGCGCGGACCAGAGCGGGTGGCCGGGCGGCAGCGGCTCCGGTTCGGTCACGTCCAGCGCTGCCCGCAGCCGCCCCGCCTGCACCTCCGCGAGCAGCGCGTCCGTGTCGACCACGCCACCCCGGGCCACGTTCACCAGCAGCGCGCCGTCCCGCATCGCCGCGAGGAACGACGCGTCCGCCAGCCGGCGCGTCTCGTCGGTCAGCGGGACCGTGAGGACCACGACGTCGGCGTGCGCCAGCAGCGCCGGCAGGGCGTCGTACCCGGCGACGCCGTTGCGCGCGGTACGCGCCACGCGCAGCACGTCGCACTCGAAAGGCTCCAGCCGGCGCTCGAGCGCGGCGCCCACCGAGCCGTACCCGACGAGGAGCACGGTCTTGTCCGCCAGCGCGTCGTACCTGCCGAACGCCCACTCCTCGCGTTCCTGGGCACGGACGAACTCCGGGATCCGGCGCAACGACGCCAGCGTCAGGGCGACCGCCAGCTCCGCGGTGCTCGCGTCGTGCACACCGCGGGCGTTGCACAGCGTCACTCCGCGCGGCAGGTACGGCAGCACGTGCTCGTACCCGGCGGTGAGCGTCTGGACCACGCGCACCCGCGGCATCCGCGCGATCACTTCGCCGGTGAAGTCCGAGAACAGGTACGGCATGACATAGAGCTCGACGCGTTCCAGAACCTCGGGGTCGGGGTCCCCGTCGGCGTCCCAGGTCCGGATCTCCAGGGTGTCCGGGTACCCGGTCAGGTCGTCGAAAGGCTGGAGGACGGTGCGTCGGTCGGGCACGGCTCCGAACCTATCGCGGCACTCCACCGACGCTTCCGGAGGTTGCGCAGCGGCCACCACAGCCCGGCGCCGAGCAGCAGCTCGCCCAGCACGACCGCGCCGATGACCGGGGCCTGCTCGACGTCGCGGGCCATCCGGTCGGAAGCCGCCCGCGCCTCGTCCAGCTCCCCCGCCGCCAGGGCCGCCACCGCGGTGTCGAGCCGCCCGTCGATGTCGGCGCCGAACAGGCCGATCTCCGCCAGCGCACCGGGCACGCCGTCCGGCGTGTCCCGGACCCCGGACATGGAGGTGGCGACCGCGCGGTACTCGGCCGCCTCGGCGGCAACCGCCCCGACGTCGTCGGCGGCCTCGTACCGCTCCTCGAGCGCGGGCAGGGCCTCCACCTCCGCCCCCAGACGGTCGATGGCGTCCAGGACCGCGTCCCTGGACTCCAGCGCCTCCTCCGCCTCGTCGATGAGCGCGCCGACCTCGTCGAACTCCCAGTACGTCATCGCCTCGCGCAGTTCCAGCGGCGGGGTCCAGCCGGCACCGGCAGCGACCAGGTCGCCGTACACCGACCGTGCTTCCGCGCGCTCGGCGAGCAGGTCACGCTCGTCGGCGGGCAGCACGTAGTCGGCGTACAACTCCACCGCGGCCGCGGAGCCGGCGACCTCCTGCAGCAGGTCCAGCATGCGGCGCCGGTCCACCACGCCGGTGACCCGCTCCGGCTCCGGGTCTCCCTGGTACGGGATCTCGCTCGCGAAGCCGGCGTCGAGGGCAGCGGACATCGCGTCCCCGCCCACCTCGTCCATGACGCGGTCGAGGACCCACCACGACGCCCGGTAGGCGTACCGGTCCTCCGCGGTCGGCTCGCGGGCCGACTGGCCCCACTCGGCCAGCGGCTGGGCGTCGGCGTCGTCCGGCGAGACCTGCTCCGGCTCGGGCGCGTCACCCTGCAGCCGGTTCAGCGCGCGGTACGAGTAGAGCTCCGCCAGCCCTTCGATCAGCCAGCCCTCCGGTCCGAGATCCTCGTTGAACCACGCGTGGGACAGCTCGTGCAGCACGGTCCGCGCGTCCAGTTGCGCACTGACCTCGATCTCGTCGGTCCGGGTGTCGTACCAGCCCCCGTACCCCAGGGCGTGCGGGGTGGCCGACTCGATGATCTCCAGCTCCCCCTCGACCGGCCAGGCCCGGCCGATCAGCTCCTCGAGCACCGGTATGCCGTCGCGGACGAGACCCTCGACGAACGCGGCCCACTCGTCGTCCCCCGGCCAGGACCGCAGCACGACCGTACGGCCGCCGTCCGACACCGTGCGCTCCTCCAGCAGGTCGTCGGTGCGTGCGGCGAGGACCGCCACCCACTCCTCCGGGTCGGCGATCTCACTGGCGGTGTAGATCACCTCGTCCCCGGACCGGCTGGTCTCCATCGGGCCGCCGCCGATCTCGACCTTGCCGTAGTCGTCCGGGACCACGACCCGGACGCCGGCGAGGCCGGGGTCGCCGACCGGGAAGATCGGGAACGACGCGTAGGCCGGGCTGACGCGGGTCCAGCCGTCCGATCTCGGGGGCAGGTTGGGCAGTACGTAGCTCACCTGCAGCCGTTGCGTCTCCGGGTAGAGCAACGTGGGCGACAGTTGCACGGTGAGCATCGACCACTGCGGCTGCCCGGTGCTCGCCATGCTCGTCTGCAGCGCGCCGCCGCCCACCCGCCGGGCCGACGTGCTCGCCGCCTCGGCCAGCACGGGGATGCCGACCTCGGTGAAGTAGTAGTACATGGTGCCGCGGTCCGGCAGTTCGTTCGTGACAGAGATGTCGGCGGTGACGAGGACCCGTTCCTGCTCGGGCTGGACCTCGTAGGTGACCGTGGCCTCGAAGCGCAGCCCGTCGTTCGGGTCGGCCCCCGCCGGGACGGCGAGGACCCCGGCGACCGGGATGGCCAGGATCGTCGCGGCCGCCACTGCCACGAGAGCGCGCACGGTGATGAAACGTACGGTATGGATGGGTTGCGGGCAACGGCAGCGGCGCCGGGAGCGTGCGACCATGTGGCCATGACTCTGCGGCGCCCTCTTGCTGCCCTCGTGATGGCCGGCGCGACGGTCCTCGCGTCCTGCGCCTCCGACGGCGACGGCGACGGCGAGGCGCTGCCGACGGCTCCGGCCACGAACCCCGGGACCGGCAGCCCCGAGCCGGTTTCACCGTCGCCCGAAGCCACCTCGCCCTCGCCGACCGAGAGCACGCCCACGCCGCGGCCCGGCCCTGTCGAACCGGCGGATTTCGAGACGATCGTCACCGACCTGGACGTGCCGTGGGGGCTCGCCTTCCTCGGCGACGGGTCCGAGGCGTTGGTGTCCGAGCGGAACACCGCACTGATCAAGCGCGTCAGCGCCTCCGGCGAGGTCACGGAGATCGGGACGGTCCCCGGGGTAGATCCCGGCGGCGAGGGAGGCCTGCTCGGCATCTCGCTGCGCGAGCAGTGGCTGTACGCCTACCTCACCGCGTCGAACGAGAACCGGGTCATCCGGATGCCGTTCGACGGGTCGTCGCTCGGTGACCCCGAGGTGATCATCGACGGGATCCCGAAGGCGGGCATCCACAACGGAGGCCGCATCATCTTCGGCCCGGACGGGATGCTCTACGTCGCGACCGGCGACTCGTCCGAGGGCGGGCTCTCGCAGGAGGTCGACTCGCCGGCCGGCAAGATCCTGCGCCTGCAACCCGACGGGTCGGTTCCCGGCGACAACCCGTTCGACGGCTCGCCGGTGTGGTCGTACGGCCACCGCAACGTGCAGGGCCTCGCTTTCGACGACGACGGTCGGCTGTGGGCCAGCGAGTTCGGGCAGGACACCTGGGACGAGCTCAACCTGATCGAGCCCGGGTCGAACTACGGCTGGCCGATCGTCGAGGGCGCCGGCGGCGGAGACGAGTTCGTGGACCCGGTCACCCAGTGGCGGCCGTCGGAGGCCTCGCCCAGCGGCATCGCGTACTTCCGGGACACGATCTTCCTGGCTTCGCTGCGGGGGCAGCGGCTGTGGCAGGTCCCGGTCACCGACGGCGGGATCGGCGAGCCGCAGGACTTCGCCGTCGACCAGTTCGGCCGGCTGCGGCATGTCACTCCGGCGCCCGACGGGACGCTGTGGTTGCTGACCAACAACACCGACGGCCGGGGCAGCCCCCGGGAGGGGGACGACCGCATCCTGCGGATCACCGTGGAGCCGAGCTAGGACGCGATGTCGCCCAGGTGTGCGTCCAGTCCCGACCGGGCCTGCCGGATCAGTCGCGTCGCGCGCGGGAGATCCCGCAGTTCGTCGCCCAGCAGTTCCAGGCCGACGTGCAGTGACCCCGCAGGGACGCCCCGGGCGGTGAGGATGTCCGCCGTCCACGTGATGAACGTGGCGAACAGGGCGTCGTCGTCGACGTAGAGGGCCGCGGCCAGGAAGTGGACGATGTGGGCGATGTCCTCCGCGGTGTGGTGGCGCTGCTGCTCGGTGTAGGTGCGCATGGCGGGCAGCCGCTCCTCCAGGCCGGCCATGATCTGCGTGACGAGGGACGACGCCGAGCGCGCGACCCGTGCGTGCTCCCCGTCGGCGAGGTGCTGCAGTCCGACGGCGGGCGCGGAACGGTGGGACGGCGGGCTCAGCCCGGCGGCGAGCCGGTCCGCCGCAGCGCGCGCGTCGGCCGCCCAGGCGTCGGCCCCCAGCAGGTGGGCGTAGCGCCCGTCGGGCCCGAACGCCGCGCCGCCCGCCAGGACGGGCACGCCGGTCGCCTGGCACGCGCTGATCACGGCGTGTGCGGCGGAAAGCCGCGTCGGGATCGAAGCGGACAGCGCCACCGCGTCCGGACCGGTCCGGTGGATGTGCGCGATCAGGTGCGGCGTCGGGACCTGGGCTCCCAGGAAGTCGACCTGCCAGCCGCGGAGCGTGAGGACCTCGGCGAGCAGGCGAGCGGGCATCGCGTGCCATTCGCCGTCGACACAGCCCACGATCACGGCGCCGCGCCGCTCGCGCGGACGGCTGCCCGGGGCGCGGGCAAGCGCGGCGATGGCGCGGTCGTTGATGGCGGTGGCGGCATGCTCCTGTGCCACGCTGATGCGGTTGGCGGCCCACTCGGCGCCGACCCTGCGCTGTACCGGTGCGATCACGTCGAGGAGCACCGATTCCGCGTCGACGCCGTCGGACGCGGCGCCCAGAACCGCTGCGATGGCCGCGTGCTCGTCCCTGGCAGCGACGGCGTCCCAGAGCCGCCGGCGCACCGAGGCGAGGTCTGTCGCGCCCGCTGGACGTCGTTCCGGTGCGGCGGCGGTCATGGGGTGTGCGTCCCTCCGTTGGACCCGGGTGCTGCGGACCGCGGCGCGGTGATCGCAATGGCGGCCATGTCGTCGCGGCTCCCGTANNACCACCTGGATGCGTTCGACGATCGCCTCGGCCGCGAGGCCCGCGCACTCGGCAAGCGTGCTGCGGAGCCGCTGCTCGCCGAACATGTCGCCGCCCCGTGGGCCTCCCCGGGCTTCGATCAGGCCGTCGGTGTAGAGCAGGCACGTCTCCCCCGGCAGCAGTTCGACCGTGGCCGTCGTGGCGTGGACGGTGGGCAGGACGCCGATCAGCGAGCCGTGGGTGTCGGCCTCCTCGACCCGTCCGTCCACGCGGAGGATCAGCGGCGCAGGGTGCCCGGCGCAGGTCAGCCGTAGACGCACCCTGCCTCCGGAGCGCGACACGGTGCCCAGCACCAGGGTGGCGAACTGGGTGTGGTGGGAGTCGACGAGGGTGCGGTTGAGCAGATCCAGCAAGCGGTGATGATCCCTCGCGGTCGGCAGGAGCGCGTGGAGCGTGTTGCGGATCTTTCCGGTCAGCACCGCCGCGTCCAGCCCCTTGCCGCACACGTCTCCGAGCACGACGAACGGCTCGTCGCCGGCGTCCGAACCGAGGTGCACGTCGTAGAAGTCGCCGCTCACCCGCTCGCTGTCATTCGATGCCCGGTAGCCGCCGGCGAACTCCACGCCGTGCAGGTCGGGCAACTCCGGCGGCAGCAGATCCGCCGTCAGCGCAGTGATGATCTTTGCCTGTTCCGCGTGCATCCGCGCCGCCGCCAGCGCGGCTCCGGCGCGCGCCGCGAACGGGCCGAGAAGCGTGTCGTCGGCGTCGGCCGAGGCCGCCGATTCGGTGCGCCGGAGCAGCAGGAGCGCGCCGGCGGAAGTGCCATGGCCCGGTAGCGCGATGACCGCGGCGGAGTCCAGTGCGCCGAGCAGCTCCGCCGGCAGCAACCACGCAGGGAGCAGCCCGGGATCGACTTTCCGCGAGGGCGGCGGCGGGTATCCCTGCAGCGCCTCCTGCACACCCGGCACCCGCAGGACGTCCGCGGCGTCCCTGCCGAGGGTGCAGCGCGCCGTCGCACCGTCCCGGCGCCCACTCGTCACCGTGAGCGCGCCGTCCGCCGTCCAGGCGATCACCACGGCCGCGTCCGCGAGATGCTGCGCGGCCAACCGGGCCGTCACCTCCATGCAGCGATCGACGTTCAGCGAAGCCGACAACGCGTCGAACGTCTCCACCAGGATCGCAAGGCGGTCCCGCTCGACCGCGATGGCTTCCGCGGCACGGCGCCAGCCGGCACCGCGATCGGCGCCGTAGGAGCTGTCGGAAACGGCCTGAGACATGTCCCCCGTCGAGATCTGCGACCCGGCGCATCCTGCTGATCCGCCGGTTTACAGAGTTATCTGACTACGAGTATGCGCACCGTGGCGGCCCTGTGGCAACAAGTGCGCCACACCAGCCGCGTACCCGCGATCTACCCGCCGGTCACTCGCTACCTGGTCGATCTTCACCCTGTCGCCGTCCGGATGCGCTCAAGTACTGTGCTGTGCAACTATCTCCGGGGGACACAGGGAGTTGGCTAGCGATGTCGACACGGCGAACGGGCAACAACGTGTGGCTGGCGGCGGCCGCGGCCGGCGCGATGGTGGCCGGCCTGCTTCCGGCGCTCGCGGCGAGCGCCGACGAGCACGAGCCGCAGCCGGCGGTCGTGGTCAGCGAGGTGTACGGCGGTGGGGGCAACAGCGGAGCCATTTACACCCATGACTACATCGAGTTGTTCAACCGCGGCGACGCGGCGGCCACCCTCGACGGGTGGAGTGTCCAGTACGCGTCGAGGACCGGAACGAACTGGCAGGTCACGGCGCTCAGCGGCACCCTGGAGCCGGGCCAGTACTACCTGGTGCAGCAGGCCAAGGGCGCCGGCGACGACGAACCGCTGCCGGCGCCGGACGCCACCGGCGGCATCTTCATGTCGGCCAGCAGCGGCAAGGTCGCCCTCGTCGACTCCACGGATGAGCTGTCCGGCAGCTGCCCGACGGGGGTCGTCGATCTCGTCGGCTACGGCAGCCAGGCGAACTGCTTCGAGGGCTCGGGGCCCACGGACACGCTCGACAACGCCACCGCCGCGACGCGGGGCGACGACGGCTGCACAGACACCGACGACAACGCCGCCGACTTCTCGACCGTGACCGCGTTCCGCGAGGGCGGGCCGCGCAACACCGCCTCCCCGCTGAGCCCGTGCACGCCGCCCGACCCCGCGGAGCCCACACTGACCTGCCCGTCGGGCATGCGCACCGTCGAGACCTACGCCACCGACGGTGAGGTCACCGCGACCGTCGGCGAGGGTGAGGTCGCCGACCTGCAGATCACGTCCGTCACGCCGGAGCCGGAGGCGGGCGAGGTCGTGCTCGCCGACGTGACGCTCGGCGCGTCCTCAAGCGCGACGCTGACGATCCCCGACGACCTGCGCCTGTCCACCCCGACGAGCGCCGCGGACGTGCGCCCGCTGTCCGTCGAGATCAGCGCCACCTCCGACGGCGGGCAGACCGACACCTGCGTCGCGTCGGTCAACGTGATCCCGCTCGTCCCGATCGGCGCCGTCCAGGGCAGCATCGCCGACGGCCAGACCGACTTCACCTCTCCCCTGCTGGGCGCAGAGGTCGCCGTGCGCGGCGTCATCACGCAGCAGACCCTCGACGGCAGCGGCAACCACGGCCTGTTCCTGCAGGACCGGCCCGAGCACGCGGACGGCGACCCCGCGTCCTCGGACGGAGTCTTCATGTTCAACAGCAGGTTCACCACGATCCGCACCGACTTCGACGGCCCCGCCAACGACGAGTTCGGCTTCAGCTACCCCGTCACGGTGGGCGACGAGATCGTCATCCGCGGCAGGGTCGGCCAGTTCTTCGGCCTGACGCAGTTCTCCGGAGGCTCCGCGTTCGTGTGGGACCGCACGGCCACCGGCCTGGACGTCGAGTCCGCCGTCGAGATCACCGAGGTCGACCCGCCGAACGACGCCGGCGACTCGCTGNNTCGCTGCGCTACTTCCGGCGCCACCTCGGCATGCAGCTCGAGGTCCCGGCAGGCAGCGTCGTCGTCGGCGGTCGGGACGTGTTCTCGGGCACCGACGCCGAGGTGTGGGCCATCCGCGGCGACCATCCGGTGGCGCAGCGCGACGAGCCGTACACCGGCCGGGTGTTCCGGGACGCGCACCCGCTCGACAACAACCCGGACACGGACTTCGACGACGGCAACGGCTACCGCTTCGTCCTCGGCAGCTTCGGCGTCAAGGCCACGGAGGGCGACCCGGACGCGGTGCTGGCCCCGGCCAAGACGTTCGACACCATCACCGAGGCGAACCGCGGCGGGGTCTACCTGTCGTTCGGCAAGTACACCATTAACGTCGCAGACCAGCTCGCACTCGACACCGGCGGGCCGGACCCGGCGGCGAACTCGCCCGTCCAGCCCGCGGACCGCGACGCCGAGCTGTCCGTCGCGTCGTACAACGTGGAGAACCTCTACGACTTCCGCGACAGCCCGAACTCCGGCTGCGACTTCCCTGGCAACGGCGGCTGCTTCGCCCCCAACGAGACGGTGACTCCCCCGTTCAACTACGTGCCCGCGGACGACGCCGCGCACCAGGACCGGCTGCAGCGGATGGCAGAGCAGATCAGACTCGACCTGCACAGCCCGGACATCGTCCTCGCCCAGGAGACCGAGGCGCAGGACGTCTGCGCGGTGGCGAACGACTGGACCCCCGAGACCGGCGGCGACCTCGGCGCTGATCGGCTCGACTGCGACCTCGAGAACGAGGGCGGCGAGAACACCGCCACGGACGGCCGCCCGGACAGCCTGCAAGAGCTGGCACTAGTGATCGCCGAGCAGGGCGGCCCGTCCTACCAGGCCGCGTTCGACATCGACTCCGGTGACCTGCGCGGCATCACCACCGCGTACCTGTACCGCACCGACCGGGTGGAGCTGCTCGAGCCGGACGAGGGCGACCCCGTGCTCGGCTCCGACCCGCTCATCGAGTACGACGGCGAGGCGCTGCCGTTCAACACCGACGTGCAGAACCCGAAGGCGCTGAACGCGGCACTGCCGCCGGACATCGCCGACACCTGCACCGGGTCCGGCCCCACCGAGTGCGACGGGCTGAACGTGTTCAGCCGTCCCGCCCAGGTGGCCTCGTTCCGGGTGTGGCGGGACGAGATCGGGCTGTCCACCTGGACCGACGTCCACTTGGTGAACAACCACTTCAGCTCCGGGCCGGATCGCCGCGTTCTGCAGCGCACTGAGCAGGCCGCGTACAACGCCGCGATCACGGAGGCGCTGCTCGCCCACGACCCCGACGCCCGTGTCCTCGTCGGCGGCGACCTGAACGTCTTCCCGCGCCCGGACGACCCGTACGCGCCGGGCAGCGAGATCCCAGGCGTGGGCACCGGACCCAGCGACCAGCTGCGGGCGCTGTACGACAGCAAGCTGACCAACCTGTACGACGAGTTGGTCGAGAACCACCCGGCGAGCGCGTACAGCTTCGGCTTCCAGGGCCAGGCGCAGACGCTCGACCACCTGTGGACGAGCCCGGCGCTGCGGGACGAGCTGGTCGACATCCGGTCCGCCAAGATCAACGTCGACTGGCCGGCCGATGCCTTCGGCGAGGAGCCCGCGTACGGGCGGTTCGGCGTGAGCGACCACGACCCGAACGCGGGCCGCTTCGATGCGATCAGCTTCGACCGGGTCCGGGCCCTGCTGGACCACCTGGTCGACAGCGGACAACTCGACGGCAACCGGGCCCGGACGCTCGAGGCGCTGCTCGACAACGCGGAGCGGCAGGCGGAGGCCGGTCGCCCGGATGTGGCGCGCACGCTGCTCGGTGTCGCCGGGCAGTTGGCCACGCTGTACGGCCGGATCGGGCTGGTCCCGCCGGACGTCGCCGCAGCGCTGTCGGACGAGTTCGATGAGCTC
>JABAOG010013687.1_pt1 | contig 11114 bp, 17 predicted proteins | sample 7062131 | NCBI WGS metagenome assembly JABAOG01 (sample SAMN14538629, study PRJNA623070) | marine sediment metagenome | biome: marine biome [ENVO:00000428]; feature: marine pelagic biome [ENVO:01000023]; material: deep marine sediment [ENVO:00002113] | place: India: Arabian Sea | collected... | reverse complement strand
GGCCCGCATCTGCGGGATCACCTCCGCCGGTGTGTACGCGCATCTGCGGCGGCGCGGCACGTCGCCGGTGCCGATCCCCGACCCGGCGGTGAACCATGCGACGCTGAAGCTGTGGCGGCGGTCCGACATCGAGGACTGGCAGCAGCGCAGGCTGCGGCCTGGCCACCGCCGCGCACAACAGTGACCGCTGTGCCGGGGCCTGCCGTATCCCGGCGGGTTGGGCAGGCCTTACCGGACGCCCGCCGCACACCAGGCATGCTGGGCGGGCCACAGCGGAGGATGACGAAGGGCCGCCAGCGCGGAGGCTGACGGCCCTGCATCCCCGATCTCGGAGGGGATGTAGACGGGTAGTGTAGTTCACCCTCGGATGGCGGCGGCGATCATCGCGACCACCAGTGAGACGAGCAGCGCCACCGTCGCCGACCCGGACGCCACACGCCAGATCACCCGGTCCAGCTTCTGCTCGATCCGGTCGAGGCGCCGGAGCACGTCGACCATCTGCTGGTCGAGCCGGGCGATGTTCACCCTGCCGTTGCCCTCGGTCATGATCCGAGGCGGATGACGCCCTCGATGGCGGCGCCGTCGACGATCGAGCGGACCTGCTCGGGGGTCAGCCCGGGCCCGGGCGGGCCTTCGGGTCCGCGCGGCCCCTCGGGGATGTCGGCGAGCGCGTTGGTGATCTCGCGCCGGAGCTTCTCGCTTGCCTCCCGCACTGCCCGGATCTGCAACTCGCGCCGGACCCGCATCGACGTCTGCAGATCCCACTCACCCGTCTGCGGGTAGCCCCACTTCTCCTGCCAGTACAGGATCTCCTTGCGGGTCTCGTTGTAGAACCACCCGTCGGTGGCCAGCCCGACGGTGCCCTCCTTGTCGCCCTTGACGCCATGCCGGAGCAGGTTGAGCTGCCACTGGATCTCGGCGACGACGTGGCCGCCGCGTGAGTTGAATGGGATCACGTCCTCATCCTCCGATGCCGGCGGTGCCGGTGCTGGTGCGCTGCCCGGGCCGGTGATGCCGCGCAGCCGGTGCAGCCCGGCGTAGGCGGCGTCGCCGGGGCAGGCGGTGGTGTGATGGTCACGGTGCCCGGTGACCGTCGGGGACGGTGCGATCGCGCGGACGCGGATGCCCTCGCCGATCAGTTCCCGGCTCGCGTCCCACTGGCCCTGCGAGACGCCCTGCACGGACGTGTTGCCCGAGATCATCTGTCCGTGGGCGGTGTAGTTGAGCCCGCCCTGAGTGTGAGCGCCGGAGCGCAGCCACCCGCGCCCCTCGATGTTGATGTCCGGGCGGAACACACCCCACGAGTAGCCGATCCCCTGCCAACCGCGCACCTGCAGGTGGTAGCGCTCGATGGCGCGCCACACGGCGATGATCTGCGCCACCGTCAGGCTGTGGTCGACGATCACGCCCTGGTGGTGGACGACGTGGCGGGACAGCGGCCCGGACAGCGGCGAGCCGCGCCCGCCCTGCGGCCCCCATTGTGAGCGGAGGATCCACCGGGCCATTTACTCGCCCCCGTCGTCGCGGGGGACGTAGTCCTCGGGGTTCCACCCGGGCACCCCGCCCCGGTCCATGAGCAGCTCGTCGACTTCCCACTCCGGCCGGGTCTTGCGCTCACCCACCCAGCGGACCGCGGCGGCGATCGCCGCGGCGGCGGCGGCGATGACCGGTGCGATGCCGGCCTCGGCGACCAGCTCGGCGAGGAACGTGTCGGCCGCTGCGGCGGCTGCGGCGAGGATCGCGCCGGTAACGATGGCGACGATGGAGGTGGGATGGTCGGCGACGGCCCGCTCGGCGAGAGGCCTGTCGGGTTTCATCGTGGAGCGCAGGTTCTGCAGCGGCATTGCTCGCGCCTTTGTGAATGACGTCGGTGTGAGTCTATCCGGGCATGGTCACACACCCGGGGCTGTGTGAGCATGAGGCCATGGTCGACCTCACAGCGGGCGCGGCGGCAGCGGCGGTGGGCGGTATCGGCGCCGGCATCCTCGCCGTGATCTGGTTGGCGATCATCATCCGGGGACGCATCAGCGGGTCATGAACCGCGCGGTGAACTCGCGCAGAGTGACGTCGAGATTCCCGCCGCTGTTCTGCCGCACCCTGATCTCCACATAGTCGCTGGCGACCACGGTCAGCGTCCGCGAGCCGCTGTATGACGAGCCGGACGGGCCGCCGCTATGCCCCGGCCCCTGATGGATGTTGAAACCGGTCGTCCCGTTCAGCAGGATGTTCAGTGTCCGGAAGTCGCTGATCGTGGTGGACACCGCAGCCCAGTCCACAGTCGCGCCGACCTCGTATCGGCCCGGCGTCTGGAACGTGATCCGCGTGTTGTTCGTGACGGTGCTGTGCATCGCGTCGTTGTCGTAATTCTCGCTGTCCGCGGTCAGAATCACGTTGGTGATGCCTGTGGCGATCGTCTGCGCGGCGCTGTTGAACACTGAGCAGGCCGGCACGTCGATCAGGAACTCCTGGTTGGTTCTGATCTGCGTCCCCCACGCCGCTGGGGCCACCGCTCCTGTGCTCGGCGAGTGGATGGTGGCGAGATCGACGTAGCTCACCCCTGCACCTCCTGAATCGCCGCGGCGACCTCGTCTGGGGTGATCCCGGCTTTGAACCGGCGCTGCGCCGCCTCGTGCTCGGCGAGCACCCGGTCGTAGTCGGCGCGGGCCTGCCCGATCCTGCCGACCTCAGCCTCAGACAGCACCGGATGGGCCGGGTCCCGCCGTCTGGCCGCGCCTGCCGCCTCGACCTCGACCAGCGCGAGCCGCTGGATCGCGTCCCGCCGCGCCTGCTGCGCCTCCCGGATCCCCGCCAGATGCTCGTCCCACACCCGGTCGATGTGCGCCCGCAACGGCTGCTCAGCCGCGCGGAAGGCCGCCTCGGCCGCCGCACGGTCGGCGCGGATCTGCTGGACCTGCTCCGGCTCGTCAGCCGGATCGTCCGGCGGCGGGCCGAGATCCGCCGCGCGCGCCCGGGCCTCCAACAGCGTCTGATGCGCCTGACGGTATCGCTCAACGCTCATCTCATCAGCCCCAGAAATTGTCGATGCCCCACTGGCTCGTGCCCCAGATCCAGACGTCGCCGAGGTCGGCNNCCTGAAGTGCGTGTGCCACTGCCCGGGGGTCTTGCGATGCGTCGCGCCCTCCACGAACACCTGGTTGGTGATCGTCGCCCCGAACTTGACAGGGTGGCGCTCAACAGTGATCAGGTCAGACGGTCGCAGCTCAAGGGCCGCGTCCCACGCGGCCTGCTCTGCGGGCAGCACCGGCGACAGGCCGCGGACCCGCACCTGCGGCTGGGCGTACCGGGCGACCAGCCACTGCCCGGCCGACTTCGCCACGGCGGCGGTGGGCGCCTCCGTGGTGATCGTGCGGAACTGCGGCCCGAACTGCGCCGTGGAATCCTTGTCGCGGCGACACGCACCGTCCCGCCCGGCCAGTGCACGTCGACCTGGTTGACGATGCTGTGGATGCCGTTCGGATCGACCTCAAGATCGCCGGCGTAGTACCGCAGCCCACCGGCGGCGACTCCGGCCTCCGACCCGGCGTAGGTCGCCTGCGACGTGGTGGAGCGGGTCGCGGTGAACCGCTCATATCGGCTGCGGAACTTGAGCTTCCCGCCGCCCAGATGGTCGACGTACAGGTAGCCCTGCTCGGACTCTGTGACGCGCGCGAGATAGTCCCCGGCGCTGGAGCCGCCATAGTCTGCCGGTCCCACCGTCGTATCGCCAGTGGCGATGTCGCGGAGCGCCGAGGGCACCCCGACGACATCCAGCACCCGGCCCACTCGGACGCCGCTCTTCTCGCCGGAGAACCCGGTCGCGCCCGCGGTGTAGTGGGAGGCGATCTCGTCGGCGGACATCACCCGGTCGTAGACGGCGACCTGGTCGATCTCGCCGTCCAGCCCGCCCGGCAGCGCTTGCAGCGACGGGTGGTTGCCGACCGTCCAGGTGAACCCGCGCGGCCACGAGGAGATCCCAAACCCGGTGATACCGAACTGTGTCTTGAACACACCATCGACGTAGAAGCTCAGGTCGGCCTCGGCGGTCGACTCGGTGGCGAACACCACATGATGCCGCAGCCCGTCGTCGATGCGGCCCTCGGCCGCCTTGTAGATGCTGGCCAGGTCGTCGCTGAGCAGCCCCAGCTCACCGGCCGCGTTCGAGTCGTCCGTGGTCCGCAGCGGCGTGAGCACCAGCCGGAAGTGCGTCGTCATGTCGTCGCGGATGGAGACGATGTGATGGTNNCCACGCCTCGATGCTCACCGGCGGACCCGACGGCAACGACTCGCCCTCGAAGATGCCGTAATTGCCCGGCTCCGCCGGGACGAAGTAGCTGTGCTCCGAGCCGACCACGAGCGGGTCGCGGCCCAGCTCGCCGTTGACGATCAGCCCGTCATGCCCATTGCCCGACGAGTCGACCATGGCGGTGCCGGACGTCTCGTCCAGCCGCCACCACGCCACCGGCTCGGACGCCATCACCTCCGCGTCATACGCGCCGCCGGGCAGCGGCAGCCCCTGCAGCACCCCCAGCAGGTCGACCAGGCGCACGACACAGGTCGCATCGGAAGGCGGGGCGTAGCGCTGCTCGAAACCGCCGTCGACGAACCCGTAGTACAGGTCACGCGACGGGATCTCATCAGTGCGCAACCGGAACGGTGTGCGCGGCTGAAGTTTGCCGAACCATGTGCCTGCGGCGTACTCGGGGTCAAGCTGTCGGTCGCGGTTGTCCAGCACGATCGTGGCCTGCGCGGGAGGGAACTGCTCGAACTCGTCGTTGCGGCCGGTTGACCATTCCGCCGATCGCAGCCTGGTGGAGATGTCGGTCCACGTGAAACCGGCGATCTCCGCGTTGGCGTTCACCGACCACGACCGGCCCGCCGCATCGGTGAACGACGTGGTCCCAGGGGACTCCGCGGTGAAATCGGGGTTCGCCACCGCGGTACCGTCGATCCCGTCCAGCAGCCGGAAATGGTGCACCTTGCCGATGAACCGCGACGAGCTTGTCCCCGCGTCGTTGGTGCCGACCTCCAGGTTTGCTGAGCTGGAGAAGATCGACGTGGTCCCCGCAGTGGTGGTCTGCAAACCGAGCTGCGTCCATGTCCCGTCGATCGACGCCGCGGTGTAGAACTTGACGATGTTGACGGTGCCGCCCACGTCCACGTCGAGGGTGACCCGGACCGCCTGCCGGGCGGGCACCTCGATCACCCTCGCGGTCGACGTGACCGTGATCGCCGACCCTGACGTGCCGTCCGGCGACCATCTGAACGACAGCCTGCCGACGTCGTTGATCCACCACAGCCACGACCGCTGATCCCCGGTGGTCAACCACTTCGACGCGATCGTCTGCGTCGCGGGGACCCGCCAGTCGTCCGGGGTGATCTCCGCGCGGATGTCGATGTCGCCGGTGATGTCCAGCGACGCATGGTCCGGCGTCGACGCGTTGTCGCCCGAGCCGCCCGGCAGCGCCAGCCATGACACACCGGGGATGTCCAGCGGGCCCGCGCCCGGGGCGAACTCGCAGATCAGATCGGGGATCGGGACGACGGTCACAGCCTCCGCCCCCGGATCGTGATCCGACCCTTCGCGCCCGCCCGCTGGACCGCATCGATCACCATCCGCTCGAACTGCGCCTCGCCGGAGATCACCGCGCCTGTCAGATCGATGTTGATCACCGTGCCGTCACCGCCGACCTGCCCCCGGTCCAGGGCCTGATCTACCGAGGGGATCACCCGCGAGCCGACCGGCAGCTCCACCACCTCGGCCCGGTGCTCGCCGACCAGCACCCGGCTGAAGCGCGGCCCCCCACCCTGAGCGTGCGCCTCGGCGCCGATGATGCCGCCCGACGCCCGCCCCGTCGTGGCGAGCAGACGACGCACCGACGGGGACAGCGGCACACTGCGGGGCCGGGCCAGGAAGTTCAGCCGCGCCTCGGCCGCCGCCCGGCCCGCCTCGTCCAGGCTCGGCTTGATGAGCGCTTGCAGCTTCTCGGCCTCCACCGCCGTCTTGGCCTGGGCCATGATCTGCCTGACCTCGGCCACAGTCAGCGGCGCGCCGTCACGGATCTTCTGCGCCAGCCCCTCAGCCGCGGCAGTGCCCGCCTCCCTGGCGATCGCCGTCAGCGCCGGGGTGTTGCGGACCAGCTCCCGGTTCGCCGCTGTGTTGGCCAGCCGCACACGCTCACGGTAGGCGCTCTCCATCCGTGCCCACTCGGCATCGGTGGCCGCCACCATCGCCGCCGCCAATTGCGGATTCTCCCGGACGTCCTCCAGCATCTGATCTCGCACATCAGCAGACGCGCGCTCGGAGATGGCGACGATGTTGTCGTTGTGCTCCCGGGCGATCTGAAGACGCTTCTCGAACTGCTCCAGGAACGCCGCGGTCGTGAGCTCCTGGTCCTCCTCCAACTCATCATTGGCGGCCTTGAGCGCCTCGTTGGCGTCGATCATCCCCTCAATCGAGGAGCCCCACGACTCCGCGGTGGCCAGCGCGTCCTCGCGGACCGACGCCAGCGCCGCGTCGATCTCCTCCGACGCCTCGGTGACCTCGTCGGCGGTCAGCAGCCCCGACTCGCCCNNACTCGCCCATGCGGCGGATCCGCTCCCGCGCCTCCGCCATCGTCCCCTCGCCACCGGAGAGGACGCCCAGCAGATCACGGGCCGCATCCGCCTGCTCGGAGAACGCCGCCGTCCCGATGCCCGCATAGACGGATAGTTGGCCGCCCTCGTCGATCAGGTCGCGGAGCCGGCCGCGGACCCGCTCAAGCGCGTCGGACTCGCCCAGCCAGGCGTCCACCAGGTCGCCCGAGCTGATGCCGATCTGCTCCGCCTTCGCCAGCCACCCGTCGGCCTCGAGCGTGTTGAATGCGATCTGCCGGGAGTTGTCGGTGATCGCGCCGGACGCCTGGTCCAGCGAGTCGGCCAGCGCCTGCACGTCCCCGGCGCCCTTGCGGGCGTTGGCGCCGACCTGCTGGAGTGCGACGGCGACCGCGCCGAGGACCAGCGTCGCCCCGATCACCAGCGGGTTCGTGGCGATCGTCCGCAGGCTGGTGTTGAACGCCCGGGCGGCGATCGCGGCCGCACCCAAGGCGGCCGTCAACCCGGCGATGATCCCGACGGCCGCCTGCACCGGCCCGGGCAACGCCTGGAAGCCGACCAGCACGTCGGTGAGGAACCCGGACAGGGTGGCCAGCACCGGCAGGAAGTTCTGCCCCATCGACGCCTGCGCGTTCTCCAGCTCGGCGCCCAGGATCCGCTGCGCATTGGCCAGATCGCCGGAAGTGCGGGCGAAGTCACCCGCCGTATCAGACGTCGCCTCCATGATCAGGCCGTAGCGGGCCTGGACCTTCTCCTGCTCGGTCAACTGCCGACCGGCCTCGGCGATCCCGTTCGACCAGGCGAACGTGTTGACCGCGGCGGCCGAGACGTCGATGCCGTACCGCCGCAGCGGCTCGGACTCCCCGGCCAACCCCGACTGGAACAGCCGCATCGCCTCGGACACGTCCAGGTTCATCACCGATGCGAAGTCCGCCGCCCGCCGGGTGACGTCCTGCACCACCCCTGCGACGTCGCCGCCGGACCCCGCGATCGTCTTCGCGAACGCGGAGAACCGCACCGCCGCCTCGTTGAACTCGCGGCGGGACATGCCCATCGACTGCGCCGCGCTCTCACCGATGAACAGCACACCCTCGGCGGCGTCCCCGAACGTCACCTGCACCGCGTTGATCGACTCGTTCAGGTTCGACGCCGCGTGGATCGTGGAGACGAACGCCTGCTTGGCGGCCGAGGCGAGCCGGGCGAAGACCTGCGAGGTGAGGATGCCCGCGGCGATCTCACCGATCCGCTTGGTTTCGGTGCCCAGCCCCTGCGCGCGGCGGCGCGCCGAGTCCATCCCGCGACCGGACTGATCGCGGCTGGTTATGACTATCCGTACCTCGTTTGCCGTGGCGCCCTCACCCTCTCCCCGCGACTCCGGCCCGGCCCGGCGACGTCAGCCGAGGGCGTCGGACTGCAGCGACCGCGCCAGCTCCGCGTCCGACCGGGCCTGCGCCGCGACCAGCTCGCCCAGCCCCGCCAGCCACGCCCCCACCAACTGCATCACAAACAGCAGATCCAGCGACTCCACACCCTGACGGGTCGCCGGCACCGGCTCCCCGTCACGGATCAGGTTCCACTCCACCAGCGCGTCGGCGAACGAGCCGATGAGCCGGTCGATCTTCGCCTGGTCCGCGTCGGTGATGTTGCCGGGGTCGACGTGCGCCAACTCCGCCGCCTCGGACACCTGCCCCCACGGCACCGCCGCGCAGACGACCTCCAGCCCGCTGTATGACGGGTCGGTGAACTGCAGCCGCAGCGTGGTCTGCGGTACCTCGAAGCCCATGACTACCTCTCTGTCTCGCATTCCAGAGGATCACCGCTGTCGAGCTGTTCCTCCACCGCGTCAAGCTGCTTCTCTCGCTGCTCGATGAGATCCGCCATGGTCCATTCCTCGCCGTCCTGCAGGTCCTCCTTGACGGCCTCCAACGCTTTACCTGCGTCGGTCATGCAGTCCATCCATTCCTCTAGGGAATCCTCATAATCCTGCCGGTCCTGCCAGAATTGTTCGGCGTACTCCCTGGCCTCATCGGAGATCTCAAGCTCAGTGGACNNCGTCGGCGAAGGGGACGGCTCGGACGGCTCGTCGTCGATGGACTGCTCCACCGGCGCAGGCGGCAAGACCTCGGTCCCGGCCCTCCCGACCGAGTAGCCCACGGCGGCCACGGTGAGGACCGACACGACCAATGCGGCGATGAGGGCGAGCCTGCGGGGGTTCACGGCTCAGGCCCAGGTCGGAATTGCGCCATTTGACAGCGCACCGGGCACCGACCACGTCAGCGACCCGTCGGCGTTGCGGGTGAGCGCATAGTCGGAGAACAGGCACTCGTTGGTGAGCACCTGGGCGGAGATCGTCAGCGTGCACGTCCGCTCGCCGTCCAGATCACTGAACACCGAATGCGACGCCCCGGCAGCCGGGTTGAAGACGCCGTTCAGCGTTATGCTGAAGTCAGCGAGCAACAGCAGCCGCTCCATCGCGGACTTGTCAACGCCGGTGACGTCCTGCACGCCCCGCGGCGTCGCGAAGTTCATGTTGGTGACATCGTTGGAGATATCCTGCAGGGTCGGCGTGGGGTCATCCACCTGAACCTGAAACGGAAACCCGGCTTCCTTCGCCATCGGTCACACCTTTCTTCTGATGCTGTCAAGGGTCGATTGCATGTCATCGACCCACTGGTCGGGACGGTCGAACCGGCGGAGGGCGCCCAGGTTGGCCCTGTGATCACCGTTGCGGACGATGTACAGGGTCGGCCGGGTGCGGTGCTCGGTGAAGCAGCGCTGCCGTGCCTCGAACCGGAAGATGGTCAACGCACCCCGGCGCAGCTCCCGGAACGTGCGCCCGGACCGCTGCCGGATGAATGCGGCCTGCTGCCGGCCCAGGGCGGTGCCCTCATCCACCGTGGTTTCCCAGCCGTGCCGCCACGCTAGGCATCCCACCTGCTCGCACGCCGCGACCACGGTGCGGTCCGGCGGAGCGATGACGCTGTACGTCTGGTACGCCTGCGGCGGGCCGACCGGGTCGGGCCGGATCAGCGGGCGGCGGAAGGCGGCGGCGTTGCCCCGGGTGATCGTGCTCACAACAGAACCTCGTGGGCATTCTTGGTCACCGCGACAAGCACGGTGGTCNNCGTGCCGGTGAGCGCGACCCGCAGATGCTGCCGGACCGTGGCGTCCCGGGCGGTCTGGATACGGGCCGAGCTGACACCGGTTGCCGCCGGGAACGCCCCACCGGTCACAGCGGTCCAGCCGGTCGAGCCGTCAGCCGAGTCCTCGATGGTGACCGTGACGTTGGTGCCGTCGAAGGCGATCACATGCAGATACGCCTGCAGGCCGAAGCTGGTCGCGGCGCCGAAGTCGACGGCCGTCCCATTGCCCACCCCGACGAACGCCTCCTGCCCGGCGGTGAGCTGGCGGCCCCACTCCAGGCCGAACCCGTCGGAGAGGGCCTGCAGCGCGATGCTCAGCGACCCGTCGGCGTTGCGGGTCGGGTCGTAGTTGACCTGCTTGCCGACCATCGACGCGGCCGGGTTGCCGAGCGCCTGCCCCCGCAGATAGGTGACGATCCGGTTCGTCACAGGCAGCGCGGACAGCTCGGCGTGCGCGCCCGTCGGGTTGAACCACGACGACCAGTCGAGCCTGCCGTCCCGGGTCAGGTGAACCCGCTCGAACGCTTGCTTGTTGATCCCGGTTACATCGGTGGTGGCGCGTGCGGTGCCGATCGCCGACAACGAACCGGTGTCGCCGGACAGATCAATTCCATCGACCACGAGGCCGTCGCCGAGGCCGGAGCTCTTGCTCATCTCATCCTCCTGCTAGGCGCTTTGGCCCCACACGTCATTGATGATCATCGGCACGAAGATCGTCATCACCCTGAACATCTTGTGGTCCTGCTCGAGATAGCCCGCCTGGGCGAACATGCCCTGACCGGTCTGCCCCAGCAGATCGACGTTGCGGACCGCCCCGTTGAGGGTGAAGTCGCCGGAGTAGGCGCCCATCAGCACATCCACCGCGTAGGCCAGGGTCGGATCGATCGCGTCCTGCGGTTCGGCCAGCATCGAGGTGTAGATCCGCACGTTGGCCACGACCCGCGCCGTGGTGGCCTGCAGCCCCGAGGCGAGTGCCGCAGGTTCGATCCGGTCGAGCCACACTGCGGCCGACAGCCCCTTGGTGGTGGGCGCCGACTTCGGCTCGTGCCCGTTGCATGCCTCAAAGAGGCCGGTACTCAGCGCGTGCGAGATCACCCCGGGAAGAGGGCGTCGCAGCCTGTGCCCTCCAGCACGGACCGGGTGGCGGCGCGGTCGTCGGCGGAGAGGGCCGCGTAGGCCTCGCGCAGCCACGCCAGGCACTTGCCCTGGTAGGGGAAGGGCTTCTGCACCCAGGGCCGGCCGTCCACCTCGCACTCGACGCGCTCCGCGCCTGCCGCGAGCGCGCGCTCGTTGGCGAGCATGACGGGCACGTAGGTGCGTCCCATCTCGGCGAGGAGCGGCCCGAGCGCCTCCGCGGAGGGCTGCGCGGGGGATCCAGCC
>JABAOG010009611.1_pt1 | contig 11114 bp, 10 predicted proteins | sample 7062131 | NCBI WGS metagenome assembly JABAOG01 (sample SAMN14538629, study PRJNA623070) | marine sediment metagenome | biome: marine biome [ENVO:00000428]; feature: marine pelagic biome [ENVO:01000023]; material: deep marine sediment [ENVO:00002113] | place: India: Arabian Sea | collected... | reverse complement strand
AACTTCATGGCGGCGAAGATCGTGAACCCGTCGTTCCCGGACCTCGATCACGAGCTGCGGTTCCTGCTGGCCCACTACCCGGCCGCGTATTCGGTGGACCGAACCGCCGGGGCGAACCCGATCCGCCAGCCGCTGGACAACCTGTCCGAGGCGGGCACCCTGTACGGGGCGATCATCTACCAGAAAGCGCCCATCGTGATGCGGCAGCTGGAGCGGCTGACGGGCGAGGCGCCGTTCCGGGAGGCGCTGCGGCGCTATCTGCGGGCCCACGCGTTCTCGAACGCCGGCTGGCCGGACCTGGTCCGGTTCCTGGATGAGACGACGCCGCTGGACGTCGCGGCATGGTCGCGGACGTGGATCGAGGAGCCGGGTCGACCCCGGATCGCCGTGGAGGCCCTGCCCGGCGGAGCGGGGTTCCGCGCGACCCAGGAGGACCCATGGGGTCGCGGACGGGTCTGGGACCAGGTGCTGGATATCGGGTTCGTCCATGCCGACTCCGTCGTGGCGGGCACACCGGTGCGACTGGCCGGGACCGGGGCGGACGTGCCCGCCGACCCGACGGCGGACGCGGTGCTCCCCAACGCCACGGGCGTCGCCTACGGCCTGTTCGTGCCGGACCCGGCCAGCCGTTCGCTGCTGGCGCGCGCGCTGCCGTCGCTCCGCCCGGCCCTGGCCCGGGCCGCGGCCTGGCTGGATCTCCGGGAGCTCATGCTGGAGGGCGGAGTGGCGCCGGTCGCGATGCTGGATCTGGCCGGCGAGCTGGTGGCCCGGGAAGAGGACGAGCTGCTGGTCCAGCAGGTGCTGGACGACCTCGTCGAGCTCTACTGGCGTTACGTCCCCCGGGACGCTCGCGCGGAGCGCGCCGGCCGCCTGGAAGCCCGGCTGTGGACGCGGCTGCGGGAGGCGACCACGTCGTCCCGGAAGGCGGCGTACTTCAACGCGTGGCGCTCCATCGCGACCTCGCCGGCCGCGCTGGACCGGATGACGGCGATCTGGGAAGGCGAGCTCGAGGTCGAGGGGCTCCCGCTCTCGGAACGGGACCGGACCACGCTCGCGCTCCACCTCGCCGTGCGCGGCGTGCCCGGGGCGGAATCGATTCTGGACCGCCAGGCCGCCGCCATCGACAATCCGGACCGGCGGGAGCGATTCGAGTTCATCCGGCCCGCCGTTTCGGCGGATGCGGCCGTCCGCGACTCCTTCTTCGACGCCCTCGGCCGGGCGGAGAACCGGGGGCGGGAGGAGTGGGTCGTGACCGCGCTGTCGTACCTCCACCACCCCGTCCGGGCCCGGGAATCGGTGCACTACCTCCGGCCGGCGCTGGAGCTCCTGCCCGAGATCCGGGCCACGGGCGACATCTTCTTTCCGACTCGCTGGCTCGACGCCACCCTGTCCGGGCACGCCTCGGACGAGGCGGCGGCCGTGGTCCGGGGCTATATCGAGGATACGCCCGATCTTCCGCCGCGCCTCCTGGGCAAGCTCCAACAGGAGGCCGACCCGCTGTTCCGGGCCGCGCGGCTGCGTCGCGCGGCGCGATGACTCCCCCGGGGGCCCGGCGTGGGCCGGGCTACCCCTCCGAGTACAGCGCCTCGAGGTCGTACACGGACTCGGCCGGGCCGATGAAGATGAGGGTCTCGCCCGGCTCGATCCGGCGCTTGGCTCCCGGGTTCAGGTCGAAGTGGCCGTCGGGGCGGCGGATGGCGAGGATCGAGATGTTGCGGATGCGCCGCAGGTCGCACCCCTCGATGGTCTGCCCGGCGAAGGGCGAGTCATCGGGGACGGTGATCTGGCCCACGTCCACGTCGGGCTCGGCGCTGACGCTGAAGATGCGGCCGAAGAAATCGTGGACGGCGGGCCGGAGCAGGGCCAGCGCCAGGCGGTGCCCGCCGATGGAGGAAGGGGTGACGACGCGGTCCGCGCCGGCCCGCAGGAGCTTGCTTTCGAGGCTCTCCGTGCCGGCCCGGGCGATGATGAGGAGGCGGGGATTCAGCTCCCGGGCCGTCAGCACGGTCAGGACGTTCTGGGCGTCGTCGTCCAGCGCGGCGACGATCCCCCGGGCGTCGGCGATCCCGGCGCCCTGGAGGGTCTGCTCGCTCGTCGCGTCGTCCACCCGGTGGGGGATGTCCTCCGCGAGCAGCTCCTCCTCCAGGTCGGGGTCCCAGTCCACGACCACGAACGGCTCGCCCCGGGCCCGCAGGTCGCGCAGGATCTGCCGGCCGAGGCGGCCGTACCCGCAGATGATGTAGTGGTCCCTGAGTTGTTCGACCATGTCCGTGTTCCTTCTGCGCTGGACCGATTTCCAGAACGTCTGGCCGAGCATGACCTCGGCCGCGTTGCTGATCGCCCACGCCGCCGTGCCCACCCCGACGACGATCAGGAACACGGTGAACACCATGCCGGCGTTGTCGAGCTCCCTGACCTCCTTGAACCCGACGGTGGCCAGCGTGATCACCGTCATGTAGAGGGCCTCGATCAGCGTCATGCCCTCCAGGACGATGTATCCGACGGTCCCGACGCCCACCAGCCCCAGGAGGAGCGCCAGGGAGAGCTGAAGCTGGCGGATCGGCTCGCTCAACTCCGAGCGGATCCGCCGGATCAGCCCCTGGAGTGGTGGATTGGACGTGGTGCGCGCCATGAATGCCGGGGGTGGGAGCCGGGGGACCGTGCCGGCTCAGTCGTCTTCCTTCTGCTCCGCCTGACGCTCCGCTTCCCGCTTCTCCCGCTCGGCTTCCGCCTCGTCCTCGGCGACGACGTTCCGTTGGGCCTGCTCGATCTGGAACCGGAGCGAACCGACGCCTTCCCGAAGGATGCGGATCTTCTGACGCCGCGAGCCGCCGCGCCCGGCCGCGATCTCCATGGAGCCCGCGAGCTCGGACATGGTGTCGAGGCCCTCGACCAGGAGATCCACCTTCAGCTGCCTGAACGCGCGCTTCAGCGGCTGGTTCAGCTGTTGCGCCTGCTGTGGGTCGCGCACCGCCGCGTACCGCTCCACGAGGCCGTGGACGTGGTGGACCTTGTCGGTCGCAGCCTTGAGCGTCGCCAACTTCGCCTGGGCGCGCGGACTGAGCTTGCCTGCCATGGCCCGCAACGTACTACACGCGGGGAGGTTCGACCAACCGGGCGCCGGGAGGAGGGCCATATCGGGCCGATCCTGTGAGCGATGCCTTCCATGATCGCCTCCTTCGTCGTCATCTTTGTCCGTGGGTCCGGACGACCGATGCGCCCGCCCGGACGGGCCGGGTATGATCGGAGCAGGGAGCCGCGGGCGCGGGCCTTGCGACGCTCGGGGGCGAGGGCGTGGACTCGAGAGCCAGGAGAAGCCATGACTGGACGACTCAGCGGAATCACTCGCGCGGCGGCCGTCGCGACCGTCGCGGCCGGGCTGACCGTGCCGGCGGGGCTGGTGGGGGACGGCGCGGGACCCGGGTCCGACGCGGTGGAGGCCGGGCCCGCCCAGGACGCGGAGCAGGCGGTGATGGTGGCGGCGGCGAGGTGGGCGCTGGAGCGGCTGCCGCGGGGCCGGGTGCTGGTGGATCCGCACCGGAGCGGCCAGGGCATCGACGAGACCCTCGTGGAAGCGGTGGCGCGGGAGCTGGACGCGGGGCTCGGGACGCTCGAGGAGACCCGCCACTGCGCGGACGTGATGGACCCCTCCACCTGCGCCCTGGACGCCGCGGCGCTCCTCGCCATCTCGGCTCCCCAGGTGGACGACGGGACGGCCCGGGTCCGGGTGTATGCCTGGCACGCCGCGGACTCCCGGACGGAGCCCGTCGGAAAGCAAGCGGACGTGGGAGCTGGAGCTGCGGCGGGGCGCCGGGGGCTGGCAGGTGGTGTCCGGCGGCTGAAGCGCGTCCCCGGCCGGGGCGAGCGCCGCGGGGAACGGGGTGGCGGAGGACGCCGGACCAGGCTGCCCGACGCCCCCCGCGTTCAGGCCACCTTGAGGGGCGGTCTGCTTTCCGGCTCCCGGGCCTCTCTCCGCGGTGGCACGGCCCGCAGGATCGGGAACTTCTTGACCAGGACCAGATAGCCCATCACTTCCGCCGAGAGAAGGCCGATGGTCACGGCGAACTCCGGGAGCGCGGGGAAGTAGGACCATTGCGGGCCGGGGTTGAACGCGAACAGGTACGTGGAGAACCGGTAGAGGGCGCCCGCGAGGATCACCGCCAGCCCGACCACGCTGAAGAATCCCGGGCCACCTTCGCGTCGGAAGGCCAGGAGGGCGAGGGCCGGGACCGCGAACATGACCATCTCGAGCTGGTAAAGCAGGCTGTGGCCGTCCATGGCGAACGCCGCCCCAAGCTGGCCCCGGGCGACCACGTCGGCGGTCCGCAGCCCCACATACACCAGGAGCACCCATGCGATGGGTCCCGCCAGCGCCCGGAGCATGGGCGTTTCCTGTGGGCGCCTGAAGACCCGGGCCGAGACGCAGCACTCCAGCGCCACCGCGGCGTAGCCCATGCCCACCACCGAGACCAGGAAGAGGAGAGGGAGCAGCGGCGTGTGCCAGAGCGGGTGCAGCTTGTGCCCGGCGATCAGCATCAGGCTCCCCAGCGACGACTGGTGCATCGTGGGGAGGAGCAGCCCGAGAGCGATAAGCCACGGCATCGCCTTCTCGAGCTTCGGCGAGGCCCGCAGGGCGAATCTCCGCAGCCCCTCCGCGTCACTCTCGCGCCACTTCTCGAGGAACGCCGGCGACAGCTCGATCCACAGGACCAGCGTGTACAGCATGATGCAGAGGGCGACCTCCAGTAGGATCGAGTTGACGTTCCAATCGGTGAAGAAGAGCGGGATCTTGTAGAAGTTCCACGCCCGGCCGATGTCGATGAGCACGCTGATCCCACCCAGCGTGTACCCGAGCGCGCTGGTCACGATGGCCGCACGCACCAGCGGGTGGTACCGACCCCGGTTCGCCACGTACACGAGCAGCGCCATCGCGTATCCGCCGCAGGCCAGCGCCGTGCCGGTGACCACGTCGAACGCGATCCACAGCCCCATGGGATAGCCGTCGTTCAGATTCGTGGCGGCACCCAGACCCGCCGTGAACCGGAGGATCGTCGATACCAGTCCCCCGATGAAGAGCACGAACAGCACAGCGAACGGCCAGGTGAACAGCTTCTGCTGGACCGGCGCGGAACGCTCTTCCTCGTGGACAGCCTCGGCCTCGCGGACACGGTTCGTGTTGCGGTGCACGATGGCACCGAACAGCCCGAACAGGGCCAGCGGCGCGATGAATCCCTTGTAGAGGGTGTGCTGGATCGTCTCCGGCAGCGACGGAACCGACTCCGTCCCCACCGGCGGCAGGCCCATCGCCTCGAACGGCACTCCCGCCTGCGTCAGATAGAGGACCTGGGTGCCGCCAGCGTCGTGCTCACCGTACACCTTCGGGTTGTACCGCTCCGGGGCCCCACGGATACGCCGGTGGGCTTCCGCCAGCATCGCCTCCCTCGGGCCGAACGCCAGGGCGCCCCGGGCGCATGCCTCCACGCACGCCGGCGGCCGGCCGGCCGCCCGCCGCTCCGGACACAGCTCGCACTTCCTCAGCTCCGGAGCCGGCGTGTCCCACTCGAACCGGGGCACGTTGAACGGGCACGCGATCTCGCAGTAGCGGCAGCCCACGCACAGGTCGCCGTTCCACGTGACCGCTCCGTCGCGGTCCTTCTGCATCGCCCCCAGCATGCACGCGCTCACGCACGCCGGATCCACGCAGTGCATGCACTGCACCTTCCGTAGCGCTCGCTCTTCCCCCCACACATCGTACTTCTTCAGGACCGTCAGGGCCGTGGGACTCAACTCGTTCTCCGTCCCCCAGCTCTCACTGCCCGTGTTCTCCGCCGCGCACGCCCGGACGCACTCCTTGCACCCGATGCACAGCGTCGAGTCGTAGAGAATCGAAGCGGCCTCGGGCGCGGCTCCCCCCGCCTCCCGGGCCCGCGCCCGGAAGGGAAGGGCGGCCGTCGCACCCGCCGCCGCAAGGGTCTGCAGTGCGGTCCTCCGCGTGATCCCCATGAAGCCTCCGACCTTCTCGTTCACCGACCGGGCTCCGGACGGCGCCCTCGCCGGCCGTCACCACGGTCCCGCCGTTCCGGTTTCCGAGGGACTGGGCTCGCTCCGCGCTCGCTCAGTCGGGTCCCGCCCGGGTCCCCCCGTCAGGCTCCCAGGTGAGGCTCATGTCCGTGACCATGCTTCCATGTCACCAGCCGCTCCACGCCCAGCATCACGAAGGCGATCAGTATGAAGAGGACGTATCCCATGGTATCCTCCCTCAGGGCGGGCCTCCCCGGACCGGTTCCGGTCCGGCAGGTGACTGGCCCCGGGGCGCTTTCGCTGCCCGCTCACAGGGGCTGGTCCGGAGAGGCCACTGCCTTGGTTGTTGTCGGGACGGTTGTGCCGGACCGGATAACCCGATCAACTTTTACCTACCACAATATTTAACTTACGTAATTAAAATGCAAGGGGTATGGAGCGAACCGAAACGGGGCGTGAATGGCGGGCCCCACAGAGGGCGGTGGCAGCAGAATGAGACGAGGGGTGGAACGAGAAGCGGGGCACCGGGCCAGCCTGGCCCGGTGCCCCGTGACAGGCTCGAGAAAGGGCGCTCAGGCGCTGCGCGCCAGATCCAGGTGCTCCACGCGCTGGATCGCGGCCCGCAGGTCGTCCATCACCGCGTAGACTCCGAGGAACGCGCCTTCCTCGTTCTCCGGGAGCACGTCGAGCTCGTACAGCGCCTCCATCAGGGCGTGGCAGAGCTCGTCCCGCATCATATCACAGCACCGGCACGGGCCCGTCGGTAGGGCATTCCGTATCTGCCGTCGCATCGTCGCCTCCCGGGTGGCCACCAGACCGGATCGCCGGGGCGCCCGTTCGGGGCCGGGATGAGCGTGAGATCCGTGCGAGGCCGCTGCCGCCCGGCCTCGCAGGTTGGCGCCCTCGGGTCGAGTTCGTCAACCACATATAATATAAACCCACGTAAACGTAATGCAACGCCCGGTCGCCCGGGTCCGTGCGTTCGCGATCCCGGAGGGAGTCGACCCCGAGCCGAGGTCGGCCATGGGGGCTGGACGGAGTCCGGACGGGGTGCAGGGGGCGGGTGCGGGCAGCGCGGTTCCGCGGAAGATGGCGTGGATCCACTGGCTGCGGGCCTGGCTGGTGGGTGGTCGGATCGTGAACGGGGTTATATATTCGACGAGATTGAAGAAATCCCCCCGACCGGGCGCAGCGACCGGGATCCGGACCCCGATTTCGAAGGAAGACGCGATGGGCGGCACGAAGATCGATCTCATCCAGCAGGTGATGGGGGCGTCCCACGTCTTCTGTACGACGGTCGGCGAGCTCCTGGAGCGGTCGCTCGCGGAGGCGACGGACGAGCAGCTGGTGCTGTCGCAGGTGAAGCTGCTGCTGCTGATCGGGCGGCCGGGCCAGCGGTTCAAGGTGACGGACGTGGCGGAGTTCCTGGGGGTGACGAACGCGGCGGCGAGCCGGGCCATTGACCGGCTGGTCCAGCGGGGGCTGATCGATCGGACGGTTTCGGTGGAGGACCGGCGGGCGGTGGACCTGGCGCTGACGGATGCGAGTCGGGAGCTACTGGCGGAATTCAAGCGGGTACGCGACCGGGAGCTGCTGCGGGTGCTGGGGAGCCACTCGACGGAGAAGCTGTTGTCGGCGGCGGCGCTGCTGGACGAGCTGTCGATCCGCCTGGCGGAGCTGGAGACGGAGGAGCAGGAGCGCTGCCTGCGTTGCGGGATCCATTTCCGCAACGGCTGCGTGATGCGGGACGTGCTGGGCCGGGAGTGCGTGGTCTCGCGGGAGCTGTACGGGGAGCGGGACGATCCGGGCGCGTCTGACGAGGTGGTGGCGGAGGCCTCCTGAGGGTTCCCGGGGCGGCCGACGCCGGCGCGGGCGGGAGCGGCGATCCGCCGGTGACGGGTCGGTGGGCGATGCTGGCGCTCCTGAGCGGCGCGGAGCTGCTCGGCATGTCGCTGTGGTTCACGGCGAGCGCGGTCTCGCCCCAGCTGGCGGAGCTCTGGGGGCTGACGGCGTCGCAGGCGGGGTGGCTGACCACGGTGGTGCAGCTGGGCTTCGTCGCGGGGACGGCCGTGGCGGCCGCGTTGAACCTGGCGGACATCCTGCCGGAGCGACCGTATTTCGCGGCGTCCGCGGTCCTGGCGGCTCTGGTGAACGCCGCGATCGCGATCGCTCCGGGGTACGGCGCGGCGCTGGTCCTGCNNCGGTCGGGCCGCGGTCTGGCCATCGGGACCCTGGTGGGGGCCCTCACCATCGGCAAGGCCACGCCGTACTTGGTCCACGCGTTCGCGCAGGCGAGCGTCCTCTTCGTGGTGAGCACGGCATCGGCCGGTGCGCTCGTGGCGGGCGGGCTGGTCTTCCTGGGCTACCATCCCGGTCCGTACCCGTTCGACCGGAAGCCCTTCTCCTGGTCGCTGGTGGGCACGGTGCTGCGGCATCGCCCGACGCGGCTGGCCATCTACGGCTACCTGGGTCACATGTGGGAGCTGTACGCCATGTGGACCCTGGTGGCGCTCTTCCTCGCCGACGTATTCGGCGCTGCGGGCTCCGCGCGGGCGCCGGCCCTCGGGGATGTGGCCGGTTTCGCGGCCATCGCGGCGGGGGGAGTGGGAGCGGTTATGGCGGGCCGGTGGGCGGACCGGTGGGGCAGGGAGCGTGTGGCGAGCGGCGCCATGGTGGTGAGCGGGGGGTGTGCCCTGGTGGCCGGCTGGGTGGTGGGGGCGTCGCCGTGGCTGGTCGTCCTCCTGGCGCTGGTGTGGGGCTTCGCCGTGGTCGCCGACTCGGCCCAGTTCAGCGCGCTGGTGACGGAGGTGGCGCCGCCCCACGCGGTGGGCACGGCGCTCACGGTCCAGACCTCGCTGGGCTTCGGGCTGACGGCCGGGTCGATCTGGCTGACGGTGGAGCTTTCCTCCCGCTTCGGCTGGGGGCCCGCGTTCAGTCTACTGGCCCTCGGGCCGGCGTTCGGGATCGCGGCGATGCTCCGTCTGAAGCGGCTCCGGTCCGTCTCGGCGCCCCGGGCGGCAGAAGCGGCCGGGGCTCGAGGCTGACGAGCGCCCCGGGCGTCCGTGGCCCGCCCGTGGGGCGGCGGCTTGAGTGGACGGTCCGGACCAGGACCAGCGGCGGACTCGCATGGCTTCTCCGGGATCGGCGAGCGTCGGCATCTGCCTCACGGTATCCTCGCACCGGATCGGCGTGCAAAGGCCGCGGCCGGATGGCGGGGCGGTGCGGTGCTCGGCGTGGTCGCCTCCCGACGCGGGATCTCGAACGAAAGAGGTGAGGCGTGACGGCGGAGACGGCGGTCCAGGACCTGTACGAGGCCGAGTTCGCGCACTGCTACGGCTGCGGCCGGCTCAACGAGGGAGGACTGCACGTGCGGACGGTGTGGCGGGACGGGCAGGGGGAGGCCCGCTACACGCCGCGGCCCGGGCAGGTGGCGGTTCCGGGGTACGTGTACGGCGGCCTGATCGCGTCGCTGGTCGACTGCCACGGGATCGGGACGGCTGCCGCCGCCGCCATGGAAGAGGCCGGCCTCGAGCCCGGGGCGGACGCTTCGCCGAGGTTCGTCACGGCCTCGCTCCGGGTGGACTTCCTGGCGCCGACGCCCATGGGCCGCGAGCTGCGGCTCAGGGCCCGGCCGGTGGAGGTGGGCGCTCGGAAGGTCGTGGTGGAGGTGGAGATGACGGCCGGCGGTCCGGTGACGGCCCGGGGGCGGGTGGTGGCGGTCCGGATGCCCGAGTCGTTCGGGTCACCGGGCTGAAACAACCCGGCGGGCTCGCTGGTAGAAGGGGCGGCGCCGTCTTGAGCGGTATCGGCGGCGATGGTAGCTTGCGGCCTCCTGCGCGGGAACGCGCCGGTCGGTGCCTTCTCATCCTACCCGAGATCCGAGGACCTATGAAGAGCGTGGAATGTCTGGTAGCGTTCGTGCTTACCCTGTTGTTCGCGGTGCCAGTGGGTGCCCAGTCGATGCCCGCGGCGGGCGGGGCCGTGCGGGCCGGGTTCGGCGCGGCGGTGGCCGTCGGCGATGGCGTCGTGTTCGTGGGCGAGAGCGCCAACGTGATGCGACCGGGGATCGTCTACGTCTACACCCGCCGCGGGGACGCGTGGTCGGAAGCCCAGCAGCTGACCGCTCCGGACGCGGCCCGGGGAGACGGCTTCGGCCGGACGCTGGCCGCCGGACCGGGGCTCCTGCTCGTGGGTCAGACGTCGGCGGACGGTCCGGGACGGGTCCATCTGTACACGGCAAACGACGACGGCTGGGAGCACGCGGGCTCGCTGGCGCCGGGGGCGCCGGTGGCAGGGGCGCGGTTCGGCGCGGCCCTGGCGATCGGAGGATCGCTCGTCGCGGTGGGCGCCACGGGAGTCGAAGACAGCCCGGGCAGCGTGCACGTCTTCCAGCGGGATCGGGACGGCTGGCGCGAGACCGCGGTCATCCAGCCGGAGGACGGCCGGTCGGGCGACGGGTTCGGCGCGGCCATCGGTCTCGACGGCACCCGGATGGTGGTGGGAGCGCCCGGTCGTGGTCGGGGCGCGGGCGTGGCCTACGTCTACCGCCAGGACCCGGGGACCGGGGAATGGTTGCCCGAAGGCACGCTGGGCGTGGAGGGTCTGGACCGGCGGAGCGGATTCGGCAGCGCGCTGGCGCTGAGCGGCGGCCGTGCTCTGGTCGCGGCGCCCGGCCAGGACGAGGCGACGGGGGCGGTTTTCGAGTTTGAGAGGGATCCCGCGGACGAGGGCTGGCGCCCGGTTGAGCGACTGCGTCCGTTCGACGGCGGCCGGTCCGCCCGCTTCGGCGCGTCGCTGGTCCACACGGGGGCCGAGCTCTACGTCGGGGCCCCGGGGGCCGGCACCGCGGGAGCGATCTACGTCCTCGAGCGCGCCGAGGAAGGCGGGTGGGCGAGCGTAGAGAAGGTCGGTGCCGAGCGCGTGGCCGCCGGCGGCGACTTCGGGGCCTCCCTCGCGCTGGCCGGAGGGCTGGCGGTCGCCGGGGCGACCGGCGAGGACTACGGCGCCGGTTCGGCGGTGATCCTCACCCGGGAGGGCGGGAGGTGGCGCGCGGCGGAGAAGGTGCTGAGCGAGCCCGAGTCCCTGGCGGCGCT
>JABAOG010011347.1_pt1 | contig 11115 bp, 10 predicted proteins | sample 7062131 | NCBI WGS metagenome assembly JABAOG01 (sample SAMN14538629, study PRJNA623070) | marine sediment metagenome | biome: marine biome [ENVO:00000428]; feature: marine pelagic biome [ENVO:01000023]; material: deep marine sediment [ENVO:00002113] | place: India: Arabian Sea | collected... | reverse complement strand
CGACGCGAGTGTATTCCTCCGATGCGCGAGGCGCGCACGAAACTGCGTTGCGCGGTAGAAGCGGCGCCGGCAATTCTGATTCTTGACGAACGGATCGGCTCCTCACCCGGCGCATCACGCGCGGAGATCGGAGCGCAACTCGGGGAGCGGCTCGGTCGTCCGCGGAAGGCTCCATCCGCGGTGCGGTACGCCAACGGGCTGGTCCGGTATCGAGAGGTGTTCCGGACTGGATGATGACACCGGCACCTCCCGCGCTGTCGCCTGTGCGAGCAACGGCGGCCAATGCGAAGAGGTGCTGACCCGAGGTCCACGGTCAAGCGTTGTGGCCGCGATCGTCTGGAGTCAGACCACCCGGGAGGCGCCCCCTACGCCACGGCAGCAAGCGCCCGTGCAACCCGCTCCGTAAGGCCAGCATCGCCCCCATCCAGCACCTCTTCCTTCGCCGTCGCCGGAACCCCTCGGAACACCTCCGACCGCGTTCCGATCCCGACCCGCTCCGCCATGTCATCCACCGCGATCATGATGTGCGACGGCACGCGCACGGAGAGGTCGTGGTCCGCGGGACCCTGAGCCAGCGGATCGTCCACGTGATCTTTCACCCGACGGGCGAACGCCGGGTCGTTTCCGAACTCGTGAAGCAGCACCCGCAGGACCGCCGCCGCGCCGGACCGCGCCCTCGGCGCTGTTCGATCCGCCAGCAGCGACAGCACATCCACCGAGCCGCTCCGTCGTCGGGGAGGAACTCGTGTACCGTGGTCGAGGCTTCGAAGTCGTGCGGGCTCTCCCGGTGCTGCGTGCCGTTGCAGCGGACGAGAAGATCGCGGACCATCCTCCGGCTTGCGTCGCCCGGCCTGGCGCCAGCAGAGAATGGTTGGAGCGTGGTAAGGGGCGGCGGAATGGCCTATCGAGACGCGGTTCCTGCATCGGTGGCCAGGCCGGACCGCATCGCGCCACCGGTCCGGTCGTGCCATATTACGGCGCCCGACCGGAGCCGAACGGAGAACGCCATGAAGCCGTGCATCACGCTGCTCAGGCGCGTCGCCGCGCCCCTTTCGGCCGAGCCTGGAGCCGTCCGGAAGCGATCTGAGGTGCGCACATGAGCACACACCGTCTCGTGCTTCTGGGCGACTCGATCCTCGACAACCGCCCGTACACGATGCCGGCGCCGGACACGACCACGCACCTCGTGCGGCTGCTGGGACGGGATTGGACCGTCGAGCTCCTGGCCCGGGATGGCGCCGTGATGGCCGACGTGCCGCACCAGCTCCGCCGACTCGAGGGCGGTCCCGACGTGGCGATCCTCAGCATGGGCGGCAACGACGTCACCGAGCACATCGGCCTTCTCGAGCGACGCTCGACGACCGCCGCGCGGGTGCTGGACGAGCTGCTCCGGATCGCGGATGACTTCGAGCGGCGCTACGAGGCGATCGCCCGTGAGGTGGCGGACCGCGCGGCGCGCACCGTTCTCTGCACCATTTACGAAGTCCGGCTGGAGCCGCCCGAGTACGCCCGTCTCGCGCGCGTGCCGCTCGGCGTCCTGAACGACCGCATCATCGGCGTCGGTGCGCGCCTCGGGCTCGACGTGCTGGAGCTGCGCAGCGTGTGCACCGAGCCGTCGGATTTCGTCTTTCAGGTCGAGCCGTCCGCGCAGGGCGCCGAGAAGATCGCCGGCGCGATCGCCCGGGTCGTGCAACCGCCTGCACTCGAGAGCGGTCGTGTGTACGCCGCCTGGCGGCGGCCTTCGTTCAGTTAGGTACCCCGATGATCGTGACCCGCTCGAGCCCGTGGGCTTCATCACCGTCGAGGATGGTGACGACCTGATCGTCGCCTTCGCGACCGACCTCGGTGAGCGAGATGTCGCGAGCCTGGTCCTGCTCCGGACACCGATGCAGGTGTCGGACGGCGGATTCGCATGGCCTTGGCGCCATGCACCAGCGGTGCGAAGTCGAGGGCGAATGGTACCGATTTCGCTTGAAACCTTGCCCTTCCGTGGAGCGACGGGCCCGGCCCGGGCAGCGTCGTGGTCTCCTTTTCGCGCAGAGGGCGCAGGGGCCGCAGAGGGGGCGGGGCCACTCCGGAGCGAGATGGTCCCGGGCGCGGTGGAGCGTTCGCTCCCGGCCCGCGCGATCCGGCCTCCTTCCGGGGGCGCCGCGGCTCCGGCTCTTCTGTTCTCACGGAGCCACGGGGACGCCCCGGGCCGCCCGCGCCGCTGCCCGAGGCGAAGCTCCGGGGCTCCTCCCTCGCTCGACGAGCGGAGGCCCGCCCGCCCGCGTCGCTCCATGGGCGTACCCCGGCCCGGGTGCGGGCGCGCAGGAGGCGGGATCGCAACAAACCCCTCCACCCCGAATCCGGCTTCCACCCGGAGGTCGGGCACGGACCCGGATCATTTTCCCACGAAGGACCCCTCTGTGCCCCCGGTTCCCTCCATGGCCCTGTGAGAGAACAAACGCCCGCATGCGGGTCCCCGTGCCTCGATGCGAGCCCCCCGTGCCCCGCCGCCTCGAGCGCGCGTACCGCCCCGGCCGTGGTGGGGTGGCCCCTCGCTGGGCCCGTAGCCCGCGTAGTCGTAGCCCATCACGGCGAAGCCGAGCCCGCGGAGAGCGCGGAGCGTGGGTAGCTCATACCCCAGATCCGCGGCGTTGCCGTGGCTGAAGAGGACGGTGTAGTCCGCGTCGTCGTCGGGCAGGTGCGCGGCGTAGATGCGCTCCCCCGCGGACGTCTCGAGCTTCGACGTGGCCGGGCCGTGCTCGTAGCTCGGCGGCGGCTGGAACATGGCGCGGTCGGCCACGAGGTACGCGCGAACGCGGTCACCAGCGCGTAGACGGCGACGGCGAGGCCGAGCAGCCGCGCGGCCTGGCTCACGAGGGCTCGCACGGCCGACACCGTACCGCGTCCAGTAGTGAGGGAATCACGCGCGGCGGGAATGCGCCCGGGTCGCCGCGCGCTCGGCAGCGGCCTAGAACCGGAAGCCGTAAGTCACCGTGAGCGTGGGCGCCACCGTGGCTGCCCCGCCCGGCGCCCCGGCGATGATGAAGACGGGCATTTCGACGCGCACATCCGAGCGCTCGAACGCGTAGCCGACCCCAACGTTGACCACCGACCCGCCCGCCGCGCCCTCCTCGCTCTGCATGCTGCCTCCGCCGGCGAGCGGCGTGCCGAGGCTGACGTCCGTGGCGCTGCGCTCTTCCCAGGCGACGTTCATGCCCGCCAATCCCAGGCCGGCGACCAGGAACGGCGCCGACGCGCCCGGCGTGTAGCCGACGAGGTAGTTGGCCATGACGCCGACCGCCACCAGGTCCGTCGTTTCCTCATATGTGTGGAACTCCTCCGTCGTCTCCTCGGAATGGCTGTAGAAGAGCACCGGGCCGACCTCGGCGTGGCCGGCTCCGGCCGGCCAGCGGTGATTGACCCCGCCGCCGAACGCGACGCCGAGCGTGACGTCCGTGCCGACACCGACGCGCATGCCCCAGGAGCCGTCGGGAAGTTGCGCCGCGGCGGGCGAGACGGCGAGAGCGAGCGACACGGCCGCCGTGACGGCGGCGAACGACGCGGATCGAACCACCCCGTGGGGAGCGACAGCACGCGTGGGAACCTCCAGATGGGCGAAATCGTGTGTAGCGCCGCACGGTGGGCTCGCGCCGTTGCGCGCCGTGCAGAAGATGCGCGCACACCCGGCCGCGTGCCGCGCGGCGAGCGCTGTGTTTCGGAAGCGGCGCGCGTGACGGTTGCCCGGGCGACCGGTGCGTGCTACTCTGGCCACGACCCACGACGCTCGGCGGGCTGCACACCCGAGCCCGCCTGCCCATCCACTCCCTCCGGCGCAGGTGGCCATCGGATGAATCGGCGACATCTGTGACGCGGGTCGACATGGATTCCACCCACCATCGCCGAGCCGCACCGCTCGCCTTCGCCGCGCTGCTGATCGCGCTCGCCGGCTCCGCTCTCGCACCCGGCGCCGACGCCCGGGCGCAGGGCATTGCCTACGGCGCGGCCGCCGAGCCGGCGGCGATGACGGGCGAGCAGCTCTACCGGGCGGCGTGCGCCGCGTGCCACGGGGTGGACGGCGCGGGCGCGCCCGAGGCCCTCGTCGCCTTCGACGTCCCGCTCCCCGACTTCACCGACTGCAGCTTCGCCACGCGCGAGCCCGACGCGGACTGGGTGGCCGTCACGCACGAGGGCGGTCCGGTCCGGGGCTTCGACCGGATGATGCCGGCCTTCGGCGATGCGCTGACGGTCGAGGAGATCCAGCGGACGCTGGACCACGTCCGGACGCTGTGCGGGGACGACGACTGGCCGCGCGGCGAGCTGAACCTGCCGCGCGCGCTGGTCACCGAGAAGGCGTACCCCGAGGACGAGGCCGTCTTCACGACGGNNCGACGGCGGTCGCGGTCGAAGGCCCCGGCTCGGTCATGAACGAGGTCGTCTACGAGAAGCGGTTCGGCGCCCGGAACCAGTTCGAGGTATCGGTGCCGTTCGGCGTGCGGGAGCGGGGTCCGGGCGACTGGACGGGGGGGATGGGCGACGTCGCGCTGGGCGTCAAGCGCGCCCTGTTCCACCGTCTCGAGAGCGGGACGATCTTCAGCGCCGCCGCCGAGCTGATCCTCCCCACGGGCGACGAGGACGACGGTCTCGGCGGCGGCACGACCGTGTTCGAGCCGTTCGTCGCCCTGGGCCAGATCCTGCCGGCGGAGTCGTTCTTCCAGTTCCAGGGCGGCGTCGAGCTGCCGTTCGACCGTGATCTGGCCGAGGAGGAGGCGTTCTGGCGGGCGGTCCTCGGGATCAGCCTCACGGAGGGGCGCTGGGGCCGGGTCTGGACGCCGATGGTCGAGTTGCTCGGTGCGCGCGAGCTGGCGTCGGGCGCCGTCGCCGACTGGGACCTCCTCCCCCAGCTCCAGGTGACGCTGAACACCCGTCAGCACGTCATGGCCAACGTCGGCGTCCGGGTCCCGTTGAACGACGCCGGCAGCCGGCAGACCGAGCTCCTGGTCTACCTGCTCTGGGACTGGTTCGACGGGGGCTTCTTCGAGGGCTGGTGATCCGGGCGGGCCCGCCGCGGGGTGCCCGCACGTTCGATCGCAGGCCGAGGAGCGGACCGTTGGCTGCGCGGTCGTTCTCGGTCTCACACGCGGTTCTCACGGGAGTGACCGATGCGTGTAACGCTGATCCTCACGGCCTCGGCCGCGCTGCTCCCGTTCTCTGCCGCGCCCCATGCGGCCCGGGTCGTTCTCGAGGCGACGGGCGTCGAAGCCGTGGCCGTCCAATCGACCGACGCCGGCGCGGCCGGTGGTGGTGGCGCCTCCCGTGCCGGGGCCGCCGGAGTCGACGCACCGCCGGTGTTCGTCACCGCCGACCGGTGCATGGCGTGCCACAACGGCCTCGTCACGCCGTCGGGCGAGGACGTCTCGATCGGCGTCGACTGGCGCGCGTCGATGATGGCGAACTCGGCGCGCGATCCCTACTGGCAGGCCGCGGTCCGGCGCGAGATGATGGACCACCCGTCGGCGGCGGCCGAGATCCAGGAGGATTGCACCCGCTGCCACATGCCGATGCTGAACGTCGAGCAGCAGGCACGCGGCCGGCGGCCGCAGGTCTTCCCGCATCTGCCGATCGGCGAGGCGGACACGGAGCTGGACTCGCTGGCGGCCGACGGCGTCTCGTGCGCGCTGTGCCACCAGATCACCGAGGAGAAGCTCGGGACGGCGGAGAGCTTCACGGGCGGCTTCGTGGTGGACACGACGCGCATGGGCGGGCACGGCCGGATCTTCGGTCCGTTCGACGTGGACACCGGCCGGACGACGATCATGCGGTCGGCCACCGGGTTCCGGCCCACCGAGGCCGCGCACATCCAGAGCTCGGAGCTGTGCGCCACGTGTCACACCCTCTACCGCGAGACGCTCGGCCCCGGCGGCGAGGTGATCGGCCGGATCCCGGAGCAGATGCCGTACCTGGAATGGCTGAACAGCCGCTACCGCGGCGTGCGGAGCTGTCAGGACTGCCACATGGCGACGGTCGAGGACAGCACGGCGATCACGAGCGTGCTCGGGCAACCGCGGCCCGACGTCTCCAGGCACTGGTTCGTGGGCGGCAACTTCTTCATCCTGCGGATGCTGAACCGCTACCGGGACGAGCTGGGCGTGGCGGCGCTCCCGCACGAGCTCGATGCGGCGGTGCGGCGGACGGAGGCGTTCCTCCGGGTCGAGACGGCGCAGGTCGTGGTCGAGCGTGCCGGGGTCGCGGGCGGCGAGCTTCAGGCCGTCGTCGCCGTCGAGAACCGGACGGGGCACAAGCTGCCGACCGCCTACCCGTCCCGGCGCGCGTGGCTCCACGTCGCGGTGCTGGACCGTGGTGGGAACGTGGTGTTCGAGTCCGGCGCGCTGCGGCCGGACGGCTCGATCGTCGGCAACGACAACGACGCCGATCCGGCGTGCTACGAGCCGCACCACGACGTGATCGACTCCCCCGAGGAGGTGCAGGTCTACGAGAGCATCATGGTGGGACCGGATGAAGCGGTCACGACGGGGCTGACCACCGGCATCCGCCACGTCAAGGACAACCGGCTGCTGCCGCACGGCTTCGACAGGGCCGCGGCCTCCGAAGACATCGAGGTGAAGGGCCGCGCGGTGGAGGACGCCGACTTCGTGGGCGGCACGGACCGGGTCCGCTACCGGGCTGGCGTGGCGGGAGCCGACGGCCCGTTCCGCGTCGTCGCCACGCTGTGGTACCAGCCGATCTCGTTCCGCTGGGCGCAGAACCTGCGCCCGTACGACGCGTTCGAGACGAACCGGTTCGTCTCGTACTTCGACTCGATGGCGGAGTATTCCGCAGTCGTCCTGGCCCAGGGCGAGGTGACGGCGCGGTAGGCGGACGCGGACGCATTGCGCTTACTCCCGGTCGCCGCCCCTGTGCATGCCGCGTTCCGGTGCGCGAACGGAGAAGCCGGGCGGTCGCGGGTGCACCGTGCGCCGTGGCCTCTTGCAGCCGTCAGCGGCGCACGGCATACTGCGTGGGAACCTTGCGACGCCTCCACTGGATGCGGATCCGGCATGCCACGCCACGTCGCCTTTCTCCGGGGAATGAACCTGGGCGGCCGCCGTCTGGAGATGGACCGGCTGCGCGCGCTCTTCGAGGCGCTGGGGCTCGCGGACGTAGCGACGTTCATCGCGAGCGGGAACGTGATCTTCGATGCCGGGGCCGGAACCGCGCGCTCCCTCGAGACCCGGATCGAGGCCCACCTGGCCGGCGCGCTGGGCTACGAGGTGGACACGTTCATCCGGTCGCTGGAGGAGCTGGAGACCATCGCCGGGCTCGATCTCCTGCCGTCCGCGGCGCACGCCGAGTGGACGCCGCACGTCATCTTCCTCAGGGCGCCGCCGGGCGACGACGTCGCCGGGAGGCTTCGCGGCCTCGGGACCGACGACGACCGGTTCCGGGCTCGCGGGCGGGAGGTCTACTGGCTGCGTCGCGGCCGGCTCAGTGATTCCGCCGTCCGGACGGCCGACCTCGCGAGGGCGCTCGGTGGCGCGACCCACACCATGCGCAACATGAACACGGTGCGGCGGATCGTCGCAAAGTTCTCGCGTTAGCCCGGCGCGGCCGGCTCGAGCAGCTCCGCCAGCGGGAGGGAGTGGCCATGGAATCTTCCGGTTTCGGCTCATGACGACACGGATCGGTGGTGGCGCGGCCGGCAACGCCGTTCGTGGGTCCGGGCCGACGCTTCGACGGTGCTCGGCATCGTCGAGCGGGAGGGGCGGCACCATGGAGGCACGGGACGCCCGGCCCGACGCGGGGAACGGCGAAGGACGGCGCGCCACGAAGCGGCCATGCCGGTCCTGATCCCCGACCTGCTCTATCGCGACGGTCGGTTCGAGGCGGGACTCGCGCTGGAGTACGACCCCGGCTCCGGGCGCATCGTGAGGATCGGACCGGCCGCCGAGGTGATCGTCGACGCCGACGCCCGGGTGGCCGCCATCGAGGAGCTGGAGGGCGAGGCACGCGCGATCGGTGGGGCGGGCGCCGGGCCGGCCGGCGCCGGGGTCGAGCGCCTGCCGGCCCGCGCGCTGGTGCCCGGCTTCGTCAACGCGCACTCGCACGCGTTCCAGCGGCTGATCCGCGGGCGCACGCAGTGGCGGCCGGCCACGGTGCCGCGGGCGGACTTCTGGAGCTGGCGCGAGGCGATGTACACGGCCGCGCTCGCGATGCACCCCGAGGACGTGTTTCTGGCCTCCCGCTTCTGCTTCCTGGAGATGCTGCGGGCGGGGGTCACGAGCGTGGGCGAGTTCCACTACCTGCACCGGGACCCGGAGGGGCGGCGCTACCTCGAGCCGAACGAGCTGGCGCACCGCGTGCTCGATGCCGCGGCCGAGGTCGGCATCCGGATCGCGCTGCTCAACGTCTGTTACGGGACGGGGAACATCGGCAGGGCGCTGCGCCCCGAGCAGCGGCGTTTCGCGACGCCGGAGCTGGACGAGTACCTGCGGGACACGGCGGAGCTCCGGGATGCGTTCCATGGCGATGCGCGCGTGACGGTCGGCGTGGCGCCGCACAGCGTGCGGGCGGTGCCGCGCGAGTGGCTCGGACCGCTGCACGCGTGGGCGGCCGAGCGCGACGTCGCCTTGCACATGCACGTGAGCGAGCAGCCGCGCGAGGTCGAGGAGTGCGTGGAGGCCTACGGGTTGCGGCCGGTCGAGCTGCTCGCGTCGGAGGACGTGCTGGACGAGCGTTTCACCGCGGTTCACGCCACGCACCTCACGCTCGAGGAGGTCGCACTGCTCGGCGACGTCGGCGCGACGGTCTGCGCGTGCCCGACCACGGAGCGCGACCTGGGCGACGGCTTCCTGCCCGGCGCGGAGTTGCTCGACGCCGGGGTCGCGGTCGCGCTCGGCAGCGACAGCCACACCGTTATCGACCCGTTCGAGGAGATGCGGCTGGTCGAGTATCACGAGCGGCTGCTCCGGCTGCGGCGAGTCGTGCTCGCGGTGCCCGCCGGCCACGGCCGGCTGGAGGTCGCGCCGCTGCTCCTCGAGCTGGGCACCGAGGCCGGCGCGCGGTCGCTGCGCATCGACGCCGGCCGCCTCGAGGCCGGGCGGCTGGCCGACCTCGTCGCCGTGGACCTCGATCACCCGGCCGTCGCGGGCTGGACGCCGGAGACGCTCCTCGCCGTCTTGACGCTCTCGGCGCCGCCGGACGTGGTGGCGGACGCCTGGGTCGGCGGCGTCCGGCGGCTCGCGAGCCGCCGGCACGCGATCGACGCCGAGGCCGCGGCCTCGTTCCGGGACGTGGCGTCGAGGGTAGTGTAGCCGGCCGCCGTGCCTCGCGGCGCCGGCCGGCGCCGCGAGGCACGGCGGCTTCAACGACGCATGCCGCAGGGAAACAAACACCCGTACGGCCGGCGCCGCTTCATCGACGTGTGGCGCCGAGAAACCCGCGCACGGCCGGCGCCGTACAGCCGGGCGGGATGGTGCCGGAGCCCGGGCGGGGCGCAACCGGAGCCCGGCGGGGCGGAACCGGAGCCCGGCGACGCTTCCAACCTTCGGCGCGCCGATCCGCATCCAACCAGTGAGCCGTCCGTTCGCGCCCGGGGATCGCACCCGGGCACGCGGACCCCGCGGCCGGGGCATGCATGTCCACAGTAGCCGACGAGCGAGCCGATCGGCTCGCGACGGCCGGTATCGAACCGCCGGAAAGGCGTCGGCTAGGATCGAACCGAGGGAGCGCACGCATGGATCGAACGGGAACGAAGCGGCGGGCCGGGACCGCCGGGGCCGCCGCACTGGCCGCGCTGCTGCTGGCCGCCGGCGCCACGGCGGCGAGCGCGCAGGATCTCGAGCGCTACGCCTTCTCCGGCGACGACGTCGCCGTCTACAACCTGGCCGGCGAGGTGCGCCTCGAGGCGGGCACGGGCCCGGGCGTGGTGGTCGAGCTGGTCCGCGGTGGTGACGACGCGCGGGAGCTGCGGGTCGAGCACGGGCCGATCGACGGGCGGCAGACGCTGCGCGTGATCTACCCGTCGGACCGGATCGTCTACCCCGGGATGAGTCGCGGCTCGCGGACGAACCTCCGGGTGCGCAGCGACGGTACGTTCCATGGCGACCGCGACGGCGGCGAGCGCGTCACGATCGCTGGCTCCGGCGGTGGGCTCGAGGCGTATGCCGACGTGCGGGTGCGGGTGCCCGAGGGCAAGCGCATCGCGGTGCATCTGGGTGCCGGCGACGTGGTCGTCACGAGCGTGAACGGCGAGGTCCTGGTCGACGCCGGCACCTCGTCGATCGAGGCGACGGGCACCCGCGGGCTCCTGTGGCTGGACACGGGCTCGGGCCGCGTCAGCGTACGCGACGCCGAGGGCGAAGTCGACGTGGATACCGGCTCGGGAAGCGTCGAGGTCTACGGGATCCGCGGCCGTCGGCTTCGGGTCGACACGGGCTCGGGCCGCGTCCGCGGCGGCGAAGTGGCCGTCGACGACCTCGACGTCGACACCGGCTCGGGCTCGATCGATCTGGACGGGGTCCGCGCCGGCGACGTCCGGCTCGACACGGGGAGCGGCTCGGTCCGGCTCGCGCTGCTCGACGACGTCACGAGCCTCGACATCGACACGGGTTCCGGCGGCGTCACGCTGAGCGTGCCGGCGTCGCTGAGCGCGCGTCTCGAGCTGGATACCGGCAGCGGCGGGATCGACGTGGACCTGCCGCTCCAGGTGCTACGGAGCGCCCGCGACTACCTGCTGGCGCAGGCCGGGCAGGGGACCGGCTCGATCCGGGTCGAGACGGGCTCGGGCGGGATCCGGGTCCGGAGGAACTAGCACGGCGGTCCGCCCGGTCGGGAGTCCGATGCCGCGAGTGCTGCGAGCGCCGCGAGCATGCCATCCCACTCCCGGCTTCGGCTCCGAACGCCGACCGATGTCGCTCCAGTCGCCATGCCCGGCGCGTCCGGAACCCTGATGCCCCGTAGCCGTAGCCGCGACGTGCCGGCACGGACCGACCAACGGCCGGTCCGGCTGCCGCTCGGCTACGGACCGTAGCCGAGCGGCAGCCGAGGAGATGCCGACCGGAAGACCGACCGCCGACCGGGTGACCGGGTGCTGGCCGGGTCACCGGGCGCTGGCCGGGTGACCGGGCGCTG
>JABAOG010005473.1_pt1 | contig 11123 bp, 8 predicted proteins | sample 7062131 | NCBI WGS metagenome assembly JABAOG01 (sample SAMN14538629, study PRJNA623070) | marine sediment metagenome | biome: marine biome [ENVO:00000428]; feature: marine pelagic biome [ENVO:01000023]; material: deep marine sediment [ENVO:00002113] | place: India: Arabian Sea | collected... | reverse complement strand
ATGCCTGCCCGGCATGCGCAACAAATTCAGGCTGAATAAAACCATTGCCCCCACCAACAAAAAGTTTTGGATTTAGCTCCAGATCTTTGGATTGACGCACCAGCAATGCAGCATTTTTGGCATTGTCAGTGGCTGCGTATATTAAATCGGGATTCTTGGCCTTCACGCGGGTCAACATTGGTCTGAAATCAATGGTGCTGGCCTCAAAACCTTCCCTGATAACCGCTTTTAATCCCAGTTCACCTGTCTTTTTGAAAAATCTTCGGGCGTTTGCAGCCTCTCTAAACGAGTTTGCATGCAAGAGAGCAACGGTTCGAATGTCACTGGCAGCGCTTGCAACGGTTGATACAAAAGAGCCCACTGCATCCAATCGCTCACTCACCGGCGGATTCAATCTGAAAATGTACTCCCAGCCTTGCTCGGTGATTTTATCCGCTGCTGCACTGTTTACCAGAAACGGTATTTTATTGGTTTGGGCGTTGGAAATGGCCGCCCAGGTTGCCGTACTTGAAAAGCCGCCCCCGATTACAAGGACCTTGTCCTGCTTGATTAATTTTTCAATGACCCTGCGTCCTGCATCCGGATTGCCCTGCGTATCTGCAAATATCAGCTCAATCTTTTTACCGTTTACGCCACCGCCGGCGTTGATTTCTTCGGCTGCCATCAGAGCTGCCTTTTGCTGAATACGCCCAAACTCAGCCTGCCGGCCGGTGAGCGGCAGCATGACCCCGATCTTTAATGTGTTGGCTGCCAGCGCACTGGAAAGCATGATTCCGCTGATGAATGTAAATAAACTGAAAGCAATGGCCGCTTTTTTCGCCAAGTTTATCTCCTCGTCAAATTTTTTCTGACAAAAACACATTCATAATTTTATGCCTGCTGGTTTCATCAGGGTTCAATCAGCTGATTTTGCATGGCAAAGCGAGACAGCTCTGCGTTATTGCGCAACCCGAGCTTTTTGAGCAGGCGTGCACGATAGGTATCTACAGTTTTGATACTGATATGATAGGCGCGGGCAATTTCACGGTTGGTCTGTCCCATTGCCAGTCGGCGTAACACCTGCAATTCCCTCATGGATAACGAATCCAATAAAGATTGCCCGTCTGAGCCCCTGGCAACTCTGAGCGCCAGGGCTTCGGCGGCATCATCCGTAAGGTAGCGCTGACCGTCGTGGACTTTACGGATGGCATTGACCAGTTGCTCCGGTGCGGATTGTTTGGTGAGGTAACCCATGGCCCCGGCCTGAATCGCACGAACCACATATTGTCCCTCTTCGTGCATGGTGAGGACCAAAATCGGCAAATCCGGATGGCGGGTTTGAAGCTGGCTGATGACCTCCAAACCATCGAGTCCCGGCATGGATATATCGATGACGGCCACATCCGGATCGGTTTTTTTAACCAGGCCAATGGCCTCACGACCATCATCAGCTTCAGCGACCACCTGCATGTCGCCGCTTTCTTCGACAATACGCCGGAGTCCGGCACGCACGATGCTGTGGTCATCCGCAAGTAATACTTTAATCATCTAATTTTTCTGCAATAGCTTTTTAGAATAACGACTAAAAAATTAATCACGAAAACACGAAATATTAAAAGCACGAAATCTTAACCATTTTCTATTTTCGTGTTTTCATCCTTTCATCCTTTCGTGCTTTCGTGATTAGTATCTATTATTTATCTGGTTTGCGTTTACAAAATCATTTAGCCAGTAGCACCCATTTGACCATCGATCGGCACCCTAAAATACACATGGGTTCCTTGTTTCGGTCTGGAATGTACTTCTAAAGTACCGCCAACAAGGGTGGCGCGTTCGCGCATACCGGCCACTCCCAGACCTTCGGATTCAGATAGATGCTGCGATTCAAATCCCTGACCGTCATCGACGACCGCAAGGGTCAAAAGGCCATCGTGAGTTTTTAAAACCACCTCCACGTGATTGGCGGATGCGTGCCGTGCGACATTGGTCAATGCTTCCTGGGCGATCCGATATGCTGCGGTAGAAATGCCGTCGCTGAGGCTCGCAACATCATTGTGCTCAAACACACAGGCAATTTCAGTGCGTCTTTCAAAATCGGCCGTGTACCATTCCAGGGCATCCACCAGGCCCAGATCGTCCAGNNTTCGGTGCGTCTTTCAAAATCAGCCGTATACCACTCCAGCGCATCCACCAGGCCCAGGTCGTCTAAAACCCCGGGTCGCAGGCGAAACGCCATCCCGCGCACATCCTCGATGTTCTTATCGATGAGCTTACACATTGTCAAGGCGCGTTCGGATGCTTTCGGGTCCGCGAGCTTTAAGCGCTCATACATCCAGACCGAATCCATGCGCAATGCGGTCAGCACCTGCCCCAGTTCATCATGCAGCTCCCGGGCAATGGCCGAGCGCTCTTTTTCCTGATTGGCCATGATGCTGCCTGAAAGGCGTCGCAGTTGTGTCTGGGCTTTTTTGACCGCTGTTATATCATTTAAAATTCCACAGATACCGCTGATCTCACCGGATTCATCATAAATCGGAAATTTAACCGCCAGATACGTATGCGACCCGTCTGTTTGCTGAATGTTTTCTTCGACCTGCAATGAGCGCGACTCTTTTAATACTTGCGCGTCACTGGTTCGAAACTGGTCAGCAACGGTTTGTGGTAGAATGTCATAATCCGTTTTGCCCCGGATTTCTGCATTACGGACGTTAAACAGCTCTTCGTATCGCGTATTGACCAGGGTGTAACGCCCTGCTTTATCTTTGATGTATATTACCGCCGGTGTATAGGTGAGTATATTGGTAATTTCCTCGGTTTGCTTGCGAACCAGACGCTCGAGATCTTTGGAGTAGAGGCTGAGTTCTTCTTTGGCCTGCTTTAAGGCTTCTTCGGCGAGGTTACGCTGGGTGACGTCAATCGAGACCGCCAGGGANNGATCGGCAGTGGCCGAAAGCAGGACGTCGATTTTTTCTCCACTCTTTTTAACAAACTGATAAGGAATGTCCTGGCAGAATCCGTTTTTGAAAAATTGAGGGAAAACGGTGGATTCGGCATATTGGCGGGATTCTGCGGTTAGAAAATCCGTGACTTTGTGTCCGATAACCTCATCCCTTGAATATTCCATTATCTCCACCCAGTAATCACTCACGCTGACCAGCCGACCCTTCGGATCGATGGAATGCAGCATCGCCGGGGTATGATGATACAAAGATCGGTGGCGTCCCTCGCTTTCCCGCAGTGCCTGTTCGGCCAATCTTCGTTGCCGGATTTCATGGCTGGCCTGGCGATATAAAAAGAAAACCCCTATGCCGATCAACACGCACAGGGCGAGCACAATGGGGCCGGTGGTCTTAATCAGCGGCTCGATGACCGTTTGGGTAATGGCATCAAGCTTTCGTAAATGTACCACGTTCCACCCCGGATACTTTTTAGACAGTTCCGCCACCTGGATCTGATACTCATTGCCGGCACGGTCTACGATATAGTTCCCTTTGGATTCCAGACCGGTCCACTTCCAGGGGCCGGAGCCAAATTGCAGGGATTTTTCAATCAGCGCTATGTTGCCCTCATTGGTTTTCCACAACAGATGATAAAGCCATTCTTTGCGGTTGGAAATAAAAATNNTAAAAATAACCCCGTGGGGGTCGTTAACCATCACAATTTCGTCCAATTCCGTCCCCAATTGGCTTTCGATCAACTCGATCGAGGCTTTGATCACCACGATGCCCACTGGGGGAGGCCCGCTTTGCGCAAACACCGGATGGCCGTAATAGGCGCCACGTTTGCCGGAGGTGGTGCCCAGGGCCAGATAGGTGCTGGGTTTTCCTGAAATGGCATCTTTAAAATAAGGTCGGAAGGCAAAATTTTGGCCTACAAAACTATCGGAGTCACGGCGATTGGTGGAGGCGATGGTTTTGCCAGCGGGGTTCATCAGATAGCACACATCTGCTGCCAGCGTTTGTTTGAAATGATCCAGGGTGGCATTTGCGGCAGCCAGGTTTTGGGCATCGGGTTGGGTCAGGGCAAGCTGAAGCGTTTCCATGCCGGCCAGGGTTTTTACGGGTTTGACGTTTTCAGCAAGGAAGATGGTGAGGTTTTTTTTGATGGTTCTCAGGCGCAGATCTGCCTGTCGTTCGGCTTCTTTGAGGGCGGATTCTTTCAAAGAGGAATAGTACAGATACCCGCCGGTGGATGCCGATAAAAAAGCCAGCAAAGACAAAACAATTAGAATGATGCGAAGCTTCATAACTCGAATTCCCGGATACAAAAGCCGCTAAAACCACAGCCTGCGATTACATGCAGGGCTTAGGGTGGTATTTTAAACACTTTCTTTTACACCAACCGGAGTTCGATCGCAAATAATTTCAAAAAGTCAGCAGTAAGGACAAGTCTTATGTGTCTGAATTGTAGCATAAAACCCATAGAAGCGCTTCGGCTGCGATATTGAAATCACAATATTGTGCTTTAATGTTAGTAAAGAGATCATGCATTTGTAAGAAATAATCTGACAAGAAAATCAGAAATCGTCTAATTGACAGTTTTTCCGCTTATTTGTAGATATTAGCAGTTTATTGTTGCAAATAGCCCTTTCTTTGCTGAATTGCATCGGTGCTCGCCCCACCCATATTTTTGAATCGCAGCAGTTAGAATCATTTTGTTCAAACGGCTATTTTGCTTTTTGGATAACGTTGGCTGCTGTTTAAGGAAACTGGCCATCCTTACAGCGCCAACTTATAGATGTTTTTCCACTGATCTATTATTTGCCTTTTAGGCCGTGATGGGAGGTGGATCATGAAGCCGACATTCAAACTCTTATTTTATATTGTCACCCTTTCCGCAGTTGCAGCAAATTTAGCCGTCCCGCCAACCGCTTCTGCGTCTGAGTCCCTGGTTATTGGCGTCCCGCATTCCGAGGCGTATACCTATGCCACGATGATGAAAAATTCATTTGAGATGGCACTGGAAATGATTAACAAGCAGGGAGGAATCAAGGGCCGTCCTCTAAAACTGATCTATGCCAACGACCAGGGAAAGCGAAAACCTGGCGAACAAGCCATTAGAGACCTGGTTGAAAAAGCCGGAGCAGATATGCTGGTAGGGGCCTATCAAAGTAGCAATACCATTTACATGGCCAGAGTAGCCGATAAGTTAGACCGGCCTTTGTTGGTCTGCACAGCTGCCGATGACCGCATCACCCAGAGAAAATGGAAAAACGTCTATCGGCTGAACCCGCCTGCCCAGGGTTACACCACAGGGCTGGAAGATTTTTTTCTGAATAAAATCAAGCCCAAATCCATGGCCATCGTATATGAAAACAGCCCTTACGGTACCAGTGGTGCCATGCGGATGATGTGGTTTTGCCGGGGAAATGACATTGATCTACGTGCCATCGAGCCCTATCACAAGGAAAGGCTCAACCCAGATTATTTTAAACGCATTGTGGCGCGCTTGAAAGAAAATCCGCCCGATGTGATCTACATGGTTTCTTACCTCAAGGACGGGGCCCTGCTGGTCAAAAATATTCGAGAGGCAAAAATCAATTCCCTGCTTTGCGGCGGTGCCGGCGGTTTTACGAGCCAAAAATTTATTTCTGCTGCCGGAGACAGCGCCAATCATCTGTTGACCGCAACTCTGTGGACTGACTATTTGAAATATCCGGGGACCAGAGAATATTACGATCAATATACTGAAAAATATAAAACATCGCCGGACTATCATGGCGCCGAAGCCTATTCAGCTTTACTGGTAGCCGCGGATGCTTTGAAACGGGCCGATTCTTACAGCCCCGCCAGTATTCGTGCGGCCCTGGACCAAACCGATATGATGACACCCTTTGGTCCGGTGAAATTTACGTCCTATGAAAAATTTGAAAGGCAAAATAGTCTGCCGACCCAGGTTCTGCAAGTCATTAAGGGCAAATTCGAGTGTGTCTGGCCGCAAAATCTGGCGAGTGCCAGTTTTGCGCCACCCCCTGAATGGCGTGTCACTGATTAGACAACCCCATACGTCGCAATATCAGGGCTGACAGTTATAAATTAAAACGCTGGAAAATTGAAAGGAGGTGGTATTCAAGGCGAAGCTTAGCTCATCAAATAAGAAATAATACAAAATTGACGTATCATGTGAGCCGGACGTTAGGGTCGCGTGATACCATAATATTGACCCACCAAAATTTTAAGGAGAGTTACAATGAGAAACAAATTGTTTACCATTCTGATCGGAATCTGTGTGTTGACTCTAGCAGTTTCCGGAAGCGCGGTTGCGAAAGAAAGAGTTATATTCGGCGGTGGACCGGCTGGAGGAACCTTCCAGGTGGTTGCCAACGGCATCCAGGTTTATAAGCCGGTTAAAGCCAGTCCGGATTTTTCCGTTAAGGCCCAAACATCTGCGGGTTCGGTTGAAAATTTAAGAAAGACCAACGCCGGCCGACAGCAGATGAGTACCGTCTATTCCGGTCACGTCTGGCTGGGCCGCAACGGTAAGATGAAAAATGACCCCAAAAAATATGAAAACGTGCTGGCGGTTGCCTGGTTGTACGGCGCACCGGCTCAGCTGGTGGTTCGCAAGGGCTCGGGCATCAAAAGCGTGAAAGACCTGGTCGGCAAGAAAGTGGGTGTCGGCAATGCCGGTTCCGGCGCTTTCGCCAATTGTGAGCTGTTCTTTAGCCATATGGGTGTCTGGGATAAAATCGAGCGCAATGCCATGGGATACAACGATGCCGCTGCTGCTTTCGGCAACAAGCAACTGGATGCTTTCTGGCTGTTTACGGCATTTCCGAGCGGTGCGGTCATTATGGCAGCCCAGACCAATGATATCGAACTCGTTGATCTCAATAAAGATGCTGAAGCTTCCGGATTTTATGAAAAGTATCCCTATTTCGGGAAACTGGCGGTTCCGGCCGGCACGTACAAAGGCGTGGATTATGATGCCGGCTCTTTCCAGGATAGTGCCCTGTGGGTGGCCAATTCCAAGGTTTCCGCGGACACTGTTTATAAGCTGCTTTCCACAATTTACACCGATGAAGGCCTGAAGCACATGTACGGTCAGAAAAAGACCTTCAAAAATATGAGCCTGGAATCCGGCGCCACCAACATCGTTACCCCGTTTCATCCCGGAGCTGAAAAGTTCTGGAAAGAAAAGGGCATGTTGAAATAAAATCGCTGCTCGATTTTATATAAAATAAAGCGGTTTTCCGTTTATTCCAAGATGTGAGATATGGGCCTTGCGAAATCTGTTTACTGGCTGATACCCGGTCCATATCTCGCATCTCCCATTTCGCCTGTAAGAAATAAAAAAATATTTAAAATTGAAAATTTTAAATAGGGGGGTAAAAAAGTGTACGACAAATTAAATAGATTCGAAAAAATCGTATTTGATGTATTGGCCGTCACTCTGGTCCTTTTTTACTCCTATTCTGCTGTTGTGCAACCTGCCGCCACCCAGTATCACCGTGGCATATACGTTATTATCACCTACGTTCTCGTTTTTCTGCTATACAAATCCAAAAACCGCTGGCTGCGCGCCGGCGACTACCTGCTCATTTTCCTTTCGATTTTCAGTATCGGCTATTGGATTGTCAATTTTGAAGCCATCAACTACCGTACCGGCGCAGAAACGCCATTCGACATGTTCGTGGCGATGGTCGGGGTTCTGATCGGAATCGAGCTGGCCCGACGGGTGGTGGGCAATGTTTTTGTGATCATCGGGGCGCTGATGCTGGTTTATGCGGTCTATGGGTACCTGGCCCCCGATCTTTTTGCCCATGCGGGTGATACCTTTCCGGCGGTGTGTACCAGCATCTTCTACAAAAGCGACGGCGTGTTCGGCATTATGGCCAATGTTCTGGCCACCTATGTGATCTTATTTGTCCTTTTCGGGGCTTTTCTGGAAAAGTCCGGCGCCCAGCGCTTTTTCATCGATTATCCCCTGGCGGCCGTGGGTCACCGAATCGGCGGACCCGCCAAAGTTTCGGTCATCGCCAGCGGTCTTTTTGGCTCCATCTCCGGAAGTGCCATCGCCAACACGGTTTCCACCGGCGCCTTTACCATCCCCATGATGAAAAAAGCCGGGTTCAGGCCCCACGTGGCCGGCGGCATCGAACCGGCGGCCTCCATCTCCGGCATGTTCATGCCCCCCATCATGGGCGCCGGCGGCTTCATCATGGCCGAGCTCACCGGGGTGCCTTATTCGAAGATCATGCTGGTGGCCATCTTTCCGGCCTTGATGTACTTCTTCANNGCATAATATCAAGGGCGAAAAAAGCGAGCACAGCGCCATGGAGATTCTGAAAACACAATGGCCGTACACACTCCCCTTGATCGTCATTACGATTTTTATGCTGACCGGTTATTCGCCGGCCTACTCCGCCATCCTGGGGTTGGCTACCTGTGTTGCGGTTAGTTACAAAAACAGAGAAACGCGAATCGATCTAACTGTATTTTGGATAGCGGCCTTTTTGATCACTGGCCAGCAGATTTTGCCCTGGATCATCACACCCATGATGGGGGAGACCGGTACCGCTTTTATGGAAAAAGTTTTTTCTGCCAAGCTTTTGGTGCTCTATGGGTTGGTTTTTTCCATCATTATGCTCTTTTACCGCAGATCCAGAGGAGCGGATGTCAAAGCCGAACTGATGAGCTTTGTGGAAGCCTCCCGGTCCGGTGCTGAAAACAGCCTCAAGATCGGCGCCACCGTGGGGGTCATCGGCATTATTATCGGTGTGCTCACATACAGCGGGCTGGTGCTTACCTTTGCGGATATTGTGATCGAACTTGCCGGTGGTTCTCTGGTTTTAACGATTTTGTTTATTGCCCTGGCGTCTCTGGTACTGGGGATGGGGGTCCCGGTCACTGCCGCCTATCTGATTACCGCGGTGGTGGCCGTGCCGGCCTTGATACACCTGGGGGTCAATGAAATCGCGGCCCATATGATCGTTTACTGGCTGTCGCAGGATTCCAACATCACACCGCCGGTGTGTATCGCCGCCTTTGCAGGCGCCACCATCGCCAAGGCCAATATGTGGAAAACGGCGTTTACCTCTTTTAAATTTGCCAAATTTCTGTATCTGGGCCCGTTTTTGTTCGGTTATGTTCCGGGCTTCTCTTTAAACGGCAGCGCATGGGATATCATTAAAGCCTTTGTGCTGATTTTGTTTGGCACCTATGCGTATTCCTGGATTTTAAGCGGGATCTGGTTTAAGCCCTTAAAAGGCATGCTTAAAAAAGAGCCGGCAAGCTGATCTTGCTTATTTTCTTTTTTTGAAATTTCTTTATTTCATTTATGAAGGGGCAGCAATATGACAATACCAAAAGTTGAAGTCAAAAAAATACTGTATGCCACCGACCTTTCTGAAAATGCACGCTTTGCGTTTGCTTACGCGGTGAGCCTGGCCGATCTTTATGGCGCAAAAATTGCCCTGCTACATGTACTGCCCGAAGTCTCGGAACTGATGGACCACCACGTTATCGGATATATTGATCCAGATAAATGGGAGGAAATCAAGGCACAGCATTTTAAAGAAGCCAAAGAAGCCCTTATCGGCAAAAGCAAAGGCCACCTGGCCATAAAAGATGTTCTGCATCAATTCAGTGAGAAAGTAAAGGAAGGACAGGAAGGCGAGGGTTTTATCACGGATGATATTATTGTCGAGCGGGGCAATCCGGTCGAGGAGATTATCAGGAACGCTGAAGAACGGAACTGCGATTTGATCGTCATGGGAACCCACGGCCAGGGAACCCTGGCGGATGTTATGCTGGGCAGCACCGCACGGCGGGTGATCCGCAGAGCCAAAATGCCGGTGTTGGTGGTGCGGCTTCCCGAATCCTAAAAGCCGTTTTTTAATTATTTCCTTGCGCTTGCTGAAGACGGCTCGATTTAATCAGAAGCGAAATCCCACCTTTTTGTGGGAGTACTAAACCAAAACCTAAGCTTCTTGAGATGAGTTTAGTTCGAATTACTAGGCATGCTGTCCACTTTTATTTGGTCTTGTGCTAAGGTATCATCCGGTTTTACCGCAACCGTTTCGAAATTAAATTTTTTCTTCAAAATTTCAATATTTCTGTTTCGCAACCCTCTTAATTTAGAAACATTACGTGAGTTGACCCTGATTGAAATTGAGTCCCTGTTGAGCGCTGATGATTNNTTGAAATTGAGTCCGCATTTAGCGCTGATGATTCAATTTGCGCCACCGCCATATCTAAGGAAATTTCAGAATAAACCAGATGACCGAAGGCCGGATGATACGGGCCTGCCAAGACCGTAGAGCCATTCTCTAAATCCTCCGATGCCTGGAGGCCCATCCGAATTACCGCAATGTTTTTCTTTTTAAATAGCAGGTACAGATTCTTTACCTGCCCCACAGCTTCTTCAAGGCTCAAGGGAACATATTTGCCTTTGCGATACAGGGCGGCAAGGGGGCTGCCTGACAGAACTACCGTCGGATAAATTCGGACAAAGTCCGGTTTCAGCCGGACGATCCGTAAGGCAGAGGCGATCGATCGCTCAGGCGTATCTCCCGGCAGGCCGACCATTAACTGTACGCCGATTTCATAGTTTAATTTTTTAAGGCGCTGAATGGCCTTTTTTGTTTCTGCGGCGCTGTGACCACGTTTTGTGGTCGACAAAACCCGTTCATNNTTTTTGAGGTACTGAATGGCCTTTTCTGTTTCTGTGGTGCTGTGACCGCGTCTTGTCGTCGACAAAACCCGTTCATCCATTGATTGGACACCCAGTTCGATCGTTTTTACGGGAAAATCTTTGATCCAATCTAACCGCTGTGGGTCAATGGTATCCGGCCGGGTTGAGAAACGGATGCTGTTTACCCGTCCGGTAGTTACATATTCACCGGCTTCAGCCAGTAGCCGTTTGATTTTATCTGCCGGTATTCCGAGAAAATTTCCGCCAAAAAAGGCAATCTGAACCCTGTTGCGGCGGGCGGTTTTAAACCTTAGAAATGCTTCGATCTGATCGCGGATATCTTCTGGCGGCCTCTTTGAAGGAACGCCGGTAATTGAAGACTGGTCGCAGAAGACGCATCGGTGAGGGCAGCCGGCGTGAGGCAGAAAGATCGGAATTATAAAAGGCTTATGAGGGTTGGATTTTGTTGTCAAGTTATGATCCCGGAAGCTTATAGCATTAACGATTTA
>JABAOG010004246.1_pt1 | contig 11130 bp, 11 predicted proteins | sample 7062131 | NCBI WGS metagenome assembly JABAOG01 (sample SAMN14538629, study PRJNA623070) | marine sediment metagenome | biome: marine biome [ENVO:00000428]; feature: marine pelagic biome [ENVO:01000023]; material: deep marine sediment [ENVO:00002113] | place: India: Arabian Sea | collected... | reverse complement strand
CTCGAATGATGAAAGCGGACAGGAACAATAAGACCAGACCGGCTTGCAACAATCGTTGTCTCTGATTGATCAATTTGCCTAAAGCGGCGTGCAGGTTCAATTCGAATGGCATCTTAATGGGTGAAATCGAGACGTCTATTCAGGAGAGACGGCCGATTTGATTAATATCGAAGTCCAAAAACGTAATACTTTCCAAAGCCATCCACTGACGCGATCCATTTCCCCGGTTCTAATTGATGGGGATCAAGCTGGTGCATGGCCTGGGCGTTCCAACCAGACCCAGTAGCTTTGATAATTGGTTCTTCCCCCACCCTTTCTTCAGCGTAGGTTGTTGGGGAAAGGTCAGTCACCCGATAAGCCCAGACCTGGTGGGTGCCAAAGGATGGACTGACATCCATGGTGAACCGGTACAGTTGGTTCTCATAAATGGTAACACGGCCGCTTGAACGGGCTTTGTGGGTATCCTGTTCGACAATCGGACTGTCTGGGTGTTCTTGCCAGGGGCCAGTCAGCTCATCGGCATAATACAAATATAGGGTGTCATTGGAAGTCGTGGCGGAATATAACCACCATCTATCTTCAAAAAAGACGATTGATGGATCTACAAAGTCTTTACCATCTACCAAAGTTTCGACAAATTCCCATTCATTAGGAAAGTTTGAGGCTCTATACAACCGGATCGAGTCAGTTTCAAATGTTTCGGGAATCATATAGAACTCATCTTGCCATTTAAATACATAAGGGTAAGAAAGGTGAAAGGTTTCATCCAGAATGACTTGTTGATATTTCCAACTCCGGGTGTTGGTGCTGGTCGCCACGGCCAAATCACCCTGCTGGGTCACATTATTATAGACCTCAAAGAATAAGTACCAGGTTGAGGCTTCCTCTATCAAGAAGGGATCGGCCACGAACTTAGCGTCCATGTCGTGGATGTCTTCAGCTTTTAGAACCGGCCAGCGTCTGTTATCGGAAGCTGGAAAATTTAACGGGGAATCACCTCTATAAATGGCAATTGTCCATTGTTCTCTTTCAGTAACAAAGGGAACGCCTCGCTTGATGCCCACATAGATGCCAGCAGCCAAACCTATTAAAAAGCAGACGCCAGCCACGGCAATTATTAATACGAAACGCCTTTTCATTCTTGACTCTCCACAGTGATGGATGTTTTGTTATCGGACGGCCGAACCATTCCCCGATTGTTTACATATTGATTTTGTTGGATTAGCATTTTAAATAGATCTGTATATTTTTGAGTTACGATTTTGGCCGAATAATTTTCCTGCACAGTATGCCAGCCTGCCCGGCCTAACTCATGGGCCAGCTCTTTGCTATTCATGACTAAAACGAGGGCATCATAAAGCTGTTGAAAGTTCTTGGGTGAGACGCTGATGCCGTTTCGGCCGTTGATGATTATCGATTGAATAGCGCCTACAGGGGTGGTCACAACCGGTAATTGGCAGGCCATTGCTTCTATCAGGGAGGAAGGCAAAGCGTCGTCCTCAGTTGGAAAGACAAAGACATCGGCCGCCTGCAAATAATCCGGTACATTCTGAACAGCTCCTGTGAAGCGAACCGTTTCCTGGAGATTATTCTCTTCAACATAGGCTTTCAGTTCCGTTTCACAGTTGTGAATATCAAGTCCACCCGTACCTAATAATAATAACGTTACGTTCTGGCGCCGATCGTAAATTTTGCGCCAGACTTCTAGCAGCAACGGCAACCCTTTGTAGGAAACTAACCTGCCAGTAAAAACAGCGATTGTATGGTTGGGCGATAAATCTAGTTGGTGGCGCAGTTCTTCTTTATCCCGGGACTTAACTGGTCGAAAACGTTCCGTGTCCACGCTGTTCGGGATTGGATAAATGATTTGAGGATTGACACCGTTGGCTATCATCTCGTCAGCAATTTCCGGGGAGATGGCTGTAAAAGCGTCAGCCCGCCGGATGATTTTGTTTCGCAAACCCAGGAACAATTTGAAAGGCAGACTGCCGGGGGACATTTTTAATCGGGACAGGCCATTCTTGAAAAAGTCGCCGGACATTTCGCCCTGGCTGTCGGCCTTCAGAACAACTTTTTTACCGAGGAGTTTGGCGAGCAGAACGGCCGTTATACCTACTATGCGATACCCGGACACAAAAATCAGGTCATATTGATGCCGCAGCTTTATTAAAGCAGGGAGACTGGAAAGCACAAGCCCCCACTTCTTCAGTTGTCCGCCGCCGACCGGGGCTAAACGATGAACGGTGATTTCTCCATACTGCTCAACTTTTTTCAGTGAAACATCCGAACGGCGGGTTAGCAAGATGACTGAGAATCCACGATTAACCAAACCCTCGGCTAATAATTGGGCCTGGGTTTCACCCCCGCCAACTACCGGATAGTAAGTTTCGGTAAAGATGCACACTTTTGGAGTAGACATAGAAGGTTATTATTTCAGCCCTTGATATCACGTTCAACAGCTTCTTCTTTTTTTAACAAATCTTGAATAGCAATGGCCTGGGCCAACTCGATTTGCCGGGAAGAAATGGTCGAGAGTTGAACGCTGAAGAAAATTAAAGTCAAGAAGATCAGAACAAAGGCTAACAAACTCAAGGCCGAAGCCGGGTAGGTTGCACCGACCAGAATAGGTAAGAGGGTTAATAACGATGGGATGGATATGAGCGCCATTAAACCTAAAATAGATAGAAACCAAATAACGGCATAGCTGATATTTAATCGCTTGGTGCGAACAAAATTAAGGATTAACAACAAAAAGCCAAAGCCTAAAATGTCAATGAAGATAATGCCTTGTACACTCATCGAACTCTCCTGATTAATATAACATCCATGAGAACGGCGATGGTTAACAATATAGTTTTGATCGGGTATTGGAACACACTGGCAAGGGAGTGCATTGATTGGCCCGCGGTCCGTTCTAGAACGACAATGGGAATCTCTTTAATTTTAAGGTTGAGCAGGCTCATCTGAACAATTGTCTCTATATGGAAATCCATGAAGATGCCATCAATAACAACTTTACAGGCTGAGGCTCGTAGGGCTTTAAAACCAGACGAAGTGTCATAAACTCGGTGTCCGAGAAACATTTTTGTTAAATGGGAGAAGAATAACTGCCCCATGCGGCGGCTGAAAGGGGTGTCATATGTCTTGGTCCCACAAAAACGGGAGCCGATAACCATATCGGCCTGGCTGCTTTTCAGAAAATCGACGAGACGCGGCACATCTTCTGGCTGGTGTTGGCCATCAGCGTCCAGGGAAACAATGATGTCATATCCTTTTATTAGCCCGTATTTCAAACCTGTTTGCAGGGCCATGCCGTAGCCGATGTTGCAGGGTAAGTTTAACTGCTTCTCGCCCATCGCATCAACGACTTTGCCTGTTTTGTCTGTGGAACCATCGTTAACGATAACGCGATCGTACTGAGGTACAATTTGACGCAGCTTGAGAATGACGGCCGCAATTGTCGCCTCTTCATTGTAAGCCGGAATTACGATCAATACTTTTTCATCATTCATGCTAAAACTCCCTTTATGCCTTGCCTAAACGTCTTTTCATCTGTTTGATCCAAAAATTTAGTAAATCCATAGGCTTGGGATTGCGGTAGAGTTTGCCTTTGGGGCCGGTTTGGGGCCGGTATTCGGCCGTTCCCGCCTTCACTTCCAATATGGCCTTGATGTACAAATCTAGCCCCAGGGCTTCCAAATCTTGCCATACCGCTACTCGANNATGGCCCAGAACATCGTTTTATTGCCCCGGTACTGCGGCACTTTGCCATGGTGAATGCCCAGTGTTCCTCTCGCGGGGATTTCAAAGAGTTTGGGTTTTAAAATTGGACTGCCATAAATAAGACCCAGATCGGGTTTCAACGATTCTACTTGGGCCAAGATTTCAGGCGCATGTATGTCTGCTACGAAGTGGATGCGGTCAGATATTGCTGCCAGTTTTTGGTTTAATGCCGCCTCCCGGCGCCGGTCCAACAAGGTACGCTTGAAACCACCAGCAATCCAGGCCAGGAACAAGGGAAAGGCAAGAACACCCCGTCGTTTCCACAAATCTTTGACCACTGCTTGAACAGATTGAGATTGAGATTGACAGATTGCCGCCTGAAACTGTATTTCTGGATGATTTTCCAAACGGACGAGAAATTGGCGAGCGTCATGGGTTAGATATGGTCCGCTGCCAAACATGACGACTTTAATCGGATGTTCGATGCTATCCTGGCCCATGGTTGTCTCTTCCCATTAAACGCTTTAAGTTTGCGCCTACTAAATATTTTGATTTTTGCAGAAAGGGTTCCGCCCGGTGGACAAAGCGGATCCAGGGAACGCTATTTGTGAAAACAGACGCGCCTGGAAAATTCGAGTCGTACCGCAAAAACAGCTCCGGCGTCTGGCTGGTATCGTCCAGAAGCATTGGGGTTAAAATGGGACGGGTCTGCCATTCGTAAAAGATAGTGGTTTGACTGCGAAAACAGTCCAGGGCGGCCCGCTTTTCCCGGGCTACATCGGCGGTATCGACCTCGAGCAAATGTTCCGGTTTGACGTATAACCTCACGTCTCGGGCCGGGAGCAGACGCCAGCGATAATAGACAAAATACTCAATGATTTGCGACTGCCAGTTGCGCTCACCGTAAGCGGCCGTAACTACATGGTTAATGGCTAAATGATCTGGATGGCGGTCATAACGAAAAGGCATGAAGAGGAAGTCGGGCTGAATTTGTTCAATCCGTTCAACCAGGCAGCGGCCCAGTTCCGCTTTATGCTGCTGGAGTTCTGCTTCCGGCAAGCGCAGAAAGTGGGCGTTTCCCGATGGGACGCCTATCAGCTCCAATGCCTCCCGGGCTTCTTGGACGCGGGTTTCGCCCAGGTCGGCCGTAATCTCGTCTCGCCAGGGAACAATTGGGGCCGGGGATTTCATACCGTCAGTCGCATAAATCAGGTGGATGCGCTGCTTGTCGGGCAACAGGACCATCGTGCCGCCGCAGGCCAGCATCTCATCATCCATATGCGGGGCGATGACAAGCACATTGCCGGGAAATGTTTCGACCGGGTCAATGAACATAGGCTTCAACCCTGTCATTTTTGACGCTATTGAGGATTGCCAGGGTATTGGCCGCACACCGATCCCAGCTAAATTTGGTGGAACGGGCCAATCCTTTTTTGGACAATTGCTTCTGAAGCGCCTCGTCATTTAAAACCTGACCGATGGCACCGGCTATGGCTTCCGCATCCCGGGGATCGACAAAGACGGCCGCATCGCCCGCAATCTCGACTAAACCATTGACGTTGGAGGTGATTATTGGCGTGCCACAGGCCATTGCCTCGGTTATAGGAATGGGAAAAGCTTCGAGGTTTGAGGGATACAGGTACAAATCGGCCTGGGAATAAACGGCGGGTAAGTCGGCCTGATCGATCCAATCCGGGAACAAAATATCCTTACCATAGCCATCATCCGGTATGTCGTACAGATCACGGAACTGGTAGCAATCTTTGCCGCCTATGACCAGCTTTACAGGCTGAACAGCCTGTTGGTGATATTGGGCATAGGCTTTGAAGATTTGGCCCAGGTTTTTACGGCCGTCGCCCTGTAATTTGGTCAAGGTCAATATGAATCTATCGGGTAAATTGTAACGGGCCTTAACAGCTTGCAATTTGTGTTTATCCGTTACCCGCTGAAAATGACGGGCCGGGCCAAAATAGACAGTTTGTACTTTTCCCGGCGGCAAATTCAATACGTTATAAAAATTGTCGGTGGTTAATTGGGAGACGGATATGACTGTCCGGCATTTCTTGAAGTAAAGGGGCATACTGAGTTTTGTGAGTAAGACATCCAGCCGGGGATAATACTGGGCCTGTTCGGGGATAAACCAGTCGGCCCCATGAACGACCATGACAACGGGACAGGGTGCCAGCAGCGGGGCGGTAAACTTGGGGTGGAAGAGAATGTCTATTTTTTCCCGCCAACAGGCTAAGGGGATAGCGAATTGATCCCAATATACCTTATTGCCGCCGCGAATGACGCTTTCGGNNCAAAACGGCCGAGGTGAACCTCGTTCTGATAAAACAGGACGTAATGATTTTGTTCGTCCATTTCCAGGAGCTCTTTGACGATATTTTGGGCATAGACACTGATGCCGCCTTTTTCATCAAAGGCGCGTAACATGATACCGATGCGCATACTAATCTTTCACGAACGACTTTTTTCAGGGAACAATCTTTTTTGCGGTTGGAGCAAGCGGAGAAGGGTGACGATTACGGCCGCAAAAACACCTTCCGACAAGAAAGTCCAAATATGCCGATTACTTATTAACCCATCTGACCAATGGAACCCATAAAAGAGGCGGAAAGGAAGCAAATACCGTTCCATATTTAAGGGCCAGATGACCATAACACCCCGGCTAATGGTGGCGGAATCCATTACCACATGGGCTTCATAACATACAAGCGCCAGCATAAACCAGTAAGCGAAGCCCTTTCTTGTCCGCCACTGCATGACGGCCGCAAATGCCATTGCCGCCCCAACGCCAACCACCAGACTGTGGGTGGCATTGTTGTGAAAACGGCCGAAATTACCCATTACCAGTCCGGCCATCGAATCGATATCCGGCAGCAGTGAGAAACCCGCGGCAACAGCCAGCGAGGTTGGCAATGGGCCAATGGTTGTCACCTTCATTTGTGGCTGGCGGGAACGGCTTAAATAGTAGGCGGCGTAACCCGCTGCGAGATGGGCAATAGGTGAAGGCATCTTTTGAAGGGTTCTGGTTCTTGAATCAGGCTTGCACTGCGGTGGCAGCCAATTGGTTTTCTTCTACCAATGATGGATGTTTTACCAACCAGTTGCCAATAGCCAAATAGTCGAGGTTTCCAGCCTGAAAGGAGCGCATGGCATCGTCCGGCGTGCAGACAATTGGTTCGCCGTGCATATTGAAGCTGGTATTGATCAGCGACGGAATACCTGTCAGACGATGATAAGCACTTAATATCTGATAAAAATCCGGCGCTGTCTCAGAATCAATCAGTTGGGGTCGGGCTGTGTCATCTATATGTACCACGCCGGGTGATTCCTGCTTCATTTGTTCGGTACAGTTAAAAGTGATGGTCATAAATCGGGCCGGATCGGTGGCCCCATCGACGCCTTTATAGCGACTTGAAGCAAATTCTATTAAGGTTGCCGGGGCAAAAGGCATGAATTCTGTTCGTTTCAGGCGGGCATTGAGCCAATCATTCACGGACGGATCTGTGGTCTGGTAGAGAATTGTACGATGGCCTAAGGCTCGGGGGCCATATTCCATGGCGCCGGTAAAGCGGGCAACCACATGACCCTTAGCCAACAATTGGGCAATGGCCTCATGGATATCGGGTAAGTATTCGGCCTGACAACCGGCCGCTTTGACGGCCGTTTCTATCTCTTCATCATTGAATTGATTGCCGAAGTAGACGTTTGTCAATGGTTGAATCAACCGTTTCGGATCCTTATCCGGCTGTTCGGCCAGGGCAGCCAGGGCGCTGCCAACAGACAGGCCGCTGTCATCCATCGCCGGGTGGATAAAAATATTCTCGACCCCGGGCAATTCGTGGACACGCTGGTTAAACTTCACATTCGCAAAGACGCCCCCGGCCACCGCCAGATTTTTCATTCCTGTTTTGCGAACCCAATAATCGACAAATTGGGCGCCGACTTCTTCGAGAACGAATTGAACGCTGGCTGCCAAATCAGCCCGATCAAAATCGGTAGGCAGCCTTTCGGAGATCAATCGTACGGCCGAACGGAAGTACATGGGAACCCGGTAGCGAATCTGACCCGGTTCTTGATAGTGGATAAACTCCCGCAGGGTATCGGCGTAAATTGGTTTGCCAACGGCGGCTAAACCTGTGATTTTGCCCTCGTCTTTTTCGGCACGAAAGCCACATATTTCGGTGACGTAGGAGTAAAAGTTGCCCAGGGAGTTGAAACTGTCCACGCCGGCAAGTTCGCGCAGGCGGCCGTTTTCACCGACATAGACGCTGCCGGAACGGCCGTCGCCGCCGCCATCCAGGGTGATGACCAATGCCTGGTCAAAGCCGCTGGTGTAATAGGCGCTGGTGGCATGGCAATAGTGGTGGTCATAGTAACTTATGGGCGCCTGGATACCGTAAGCTTGCTTCAACAAACCGGGCAATTCTCGAATTCGTTCCTGGGAACGCATTTTTTTGAATTGATGGTGAGCTTTCCAGACCAAGGGAAAACGGCCGAGCATCGGGGCCAACTGGCTGCTGATGTTATCAAAACGATAAGTCTTTAATTCCTCCTGGCCGTCGAACCAACCGGACCAGGGAATGGGTTCCGGCTCATAAACGCAGACTTCCTGAGCGACTGCTACCCGATCTATATCGGCCGGTTTGATACCGGCGGCGTCAATGACGTGGGCGATAGCGGCCCGGGGTAGTCCACTGGCCAGCTTCATGCGGCACAGGCGTTCTTCGGCTACGGCCGCGACAATTTCATTGTCAATCATCAAGGCGGCTGCCGAGGGTTTACTGTCAATTAGTCCTAGTACAATCATAGCTGTTAAACGGCCGAGCCGGTTGGCACATACCCTGCAGGCATGTAACTGACCAACTGTTCTCGTACCGTGTCTAAATCACATTGTTCAATATAAATTTGCCGCCACAATTCCAGGTTCATCAACATCCACAATCGGACATGGTGATCTACCCGGCTTTGACGGTGTTCTTCTAATAGTTGAGCGACCCGCTCTCTGCGGAAAATGCCTTCCCGCACAAAGTAGGAGTCCATTAAATAATTCTCGATAAATGGATATAACTCATTCCGGAACCAATAGGCAACCGGGAACATGAAGCCCTGTTTTTCGCGCTCAACGATTTCCGGGGGTAAATAGTCTTTGGAAAGTTCTCGGAGAATATATTTAAGTTGGCGGTCGCGGATTTTTAGCTGGCCGGGGAAAGCGGCCAGGTAAGAAACTAATTCATGATCCAGGAAGGGCGACCGGGCTTCAAGGCTGTGGGCCATTGTCATACGGTCGGTCAGCATGAGGGAATGTTCCGGAAGCCGGGTCATAAAATCGGTGTACAGCATCCGATCCAGCATGGTATCGGCCGGGGCATCGTTGAAGGGGCTGACGATGACATCGGCCGAGTTCAGGTGGCCGACCGTCTCCCAAACCTCACCACTAAAAAGCTGCCGTTTGTCCTCATGGTTATACCGGAAGTAAAAAGTTGCCTCCGCATATCGTTGGCCGGCGGTGGGCAATTCAGCTAGTTGGTGCACCCAGCGCAGCTTTTGGGTCATGCTCTTATAGGTGAAGCTGTCAGATATCTGATCTAGAACCGGGCCAAAAAGATGATGTCGTATTGCCCCCGGCACCTTTGCATAAGCGCCCACATAGCCTAAACCGGCGTAGCGATCAAAGCCTGCAAAGAGTTCATCACCGCCATCGCCACCAAGCACAACTTTGACTTGCTTGGAGGCTATTGCGGCCGCATGAAACATACAGGCCGCAATGGGATCGGAGGGTTCGTCGAGATGCCACACGATTTTGGGCAGGAGCCGCATCAGGTCTGATTGAACGCGGGCCTCGGTATGGCGGGTCTCATAATACTCGGCGACCATTCTGGCATAGGGCAGTTCGTCGAAATCTTGCTCTTCAACGCCAACGGCAAAGGTTTGGGGACTTGTCTTCAAGTCTTTGGCCATTAAAGCTACGATCATGCTGGAGTCCATGCCGCCGCTTAGGAAAGCGCCGACAGGGACATCGCTGACTAAATGGGATTCAACTGTTTCGACCAGTTTGCTCTGCAAGCCTTGTAAAAATTGAGGCTCGGAAAGTTCCAATTTATCGCGGAAGGATAACTGCCAATAACGGTTGAGGTTGATACGGCCGTTTTTATATACGAGCGTATGGNNGCGAGGCGATGGGATAAAACGGAGTGACAAATATTGATGGACGGCCTCATAATCGATGGCCCGTTCTTCATTACTGACCGCTAATATCGCTTTTAGCTCGGAGGCGAATAGAAAATCTTCGCCTTCCTGAGCGTAGAACAGCGGTTTTTGGCCGATGTGGTCACGGGCAAGTAGGAGTTTTTGCTCTTTTTGGTCCCAAAGGGCAAAAGCAAACATGCCGTTGAGCCGCTCGACGCATCGTTCGCCCATTTCCTCATAGAGGTGGACGATGACTTCGGTGTCGCTATCGGTACGGAAGATATGGCCTCGCTGAATCAGTTCATGCCGCAGGGAGCGATAGTTGTAGGTTTCGCCGTTGTAGACAATCCAGACAGTGCCGTCTTCATTGGTAATGGGCTGACGGCCGTTTGACAGATCAATGATGCTCAAACGGCGGCTGCCCAAACCAATGGGGCCATCTACATGTGTACCCGATTCATCCGGGCCACGATGAATGATCGTCGTTAACATCCGATCCACTTCGACCGGAGCAACGCCCGCCGGACTGTATTTACCACAAATACCGCACATTATTTTTTAATGGCTGTAACAGATAATTTGTAGGCCAGACGTTTGGCGATTGATTCAGGGAGCAGGTTGTAGACCGGTTTAAAGCCATATTTGTACAAAGCTGCTTTAACGCCATCACGACGCACCGGTAAGGCCCGGTAATGTTCCTGGACAGCCTCTACCACCTCGTAACCATGGAAGAAGGCTAGAATTTCGTCTTCGGTATAAAACTCGTTTACCGGGGGATCTTCCTCTTTGTATTCGATGTTTTCACGGCCGACATTGTGCATCCAGTACATCCAGGACGGCTTGCGGTAGAAGTGGGAGATGATGGCCCGGCCACCTGGTTTCAGAACGCGGCGTGCTTCTTGAATAGCCCGTTCGGTATCGCCGGTGGCATGCAAGACCCCATTTGACCAGACTGCGTCAAAGGTGTTATCGGCAAAAGGCAAATCGAGCGCATTGGCAGTACGAATTTCCTCCGCGTGAACGCCTTCAATCTCAAAGTGGCGTCGGGTTAGCTCTACGGCATTTGGCGTCAAATCCGTGGCGATTACCTTGACACCACGCTTGAGAAACTCCAGGCTGTCATAACCCATACCGCAGCCGATCTCAAGCAGATATTTTCCTTTGAGCAGCCTGGACTCCCGGTCAATCCGCTCCATAATCCAGGGGAACTTA
>JABAOG010004262.1_pt3 | contig 11133 bp, 11 predicted proteins | sample 7062131 | NCBI WGS metagenome assembly JABAOG01 (sample SAMN14538629, study PRJNA623070) | marine sediment metagenome | biome: marine biome [ENVO:00000428]; feature: marine pelagic biome [ENVO:01000023]; material: deep marine sediment [ENVO:00002113] | place: India: Arabian Sea | collected... | reverse complement strand
GCCGGCCCACGGTGGCCGAGCTTCGGGCGGCGCTCGCGGGCGAGGCGGCGACCACCGAAGAGGCAGCGGATTGATCGCTGCGCTCCCACGGGCTAGGTCACGGCGTGGCCAAGCGTAAGAAGCCCAAGATTCCCGACGCGAAGGCGCGGCAGGCCGAGATGGGCGATGCCCTCTCCAAGCTGGAGAAGCCGAAGACGCCGTGGAAGATCCTCATCCAGATCGGCATCGGCTTCGCGGTCCTGTGGGTCGTGGCGGGCATGCTCATGCCCTACATCGGCTACTGGGGCATCGGCGTCGCGGGGGTGCTCACCCTGATCGCCCTCGGCTTCGGCCTCTACATCTGGCGGCTGACTCGGAAGTCGTCGGACATCATGGACATCCTGAAGACCGCGACGGACGCCGAGGGGCGCGACGCGGCGATCGCGGCGCTCCAGGCGCGCGGTGACGACGACGTGATGGGCAAGCTCGCCCAGGCGCAGCTCGTCGGCCAGGAGGACCCGAAGGCGGCGATGGCGATCCTCGAGGAGATCGACATCGACAAGGCGCCGAAGCTCCTCCAGAACGACGTGCGCGCCCAGCTCGGCTTGATGTACCTGCTGCACAACCGGGCGAAGGACGCCCGCAAGCTCGCCGACGACATCAAGCTCGACGCGCAGCCGCAGCCGAAGCAGAAGGCGATGTACGCCGCGGTCATCGCCGAGAGCTTCGCCCGCACCGGGAAGGCCAAGGAGGCCGTCTCGCTCCTCGAGGACTACGACCCGGACGCCGACGGAGCCGAGGACTACGAGGAGATGCGACCGCTCCTCTATCGGGCACAGATGTTCGCGTCGCTGCAGATGAAGAAGCGCGGCCGTGCCCGCACGGCGATGATGCGACTGGCTCGCATCGATCCGAACCAGCTCGGCGCCTTCATGCAGAAGGGCACGCACCCGCAGGTGAAGCGGCTGGCGCGGGAGGTCCTCGAGAAGGAGGGCTTCGTTCCCAAGCAGAAGGTCCAGATGCAGCGTCGTTGATCGGGGGCGGGCACCCAGCCCCTCCCTCGTCGGCGAAGCCTCTCGATTCACCCGAGCTCCCGATGCGCTGCCGCGTTCTTCGTGCTGACCGGGCGCCCAGCCGGTGACACCCCTGCGGCAGGTGGCGAGGCTGGCCGGGCCGGCCATCGCGCAGCAGCTGCTCCACACGCTGGTCTTCCTGGTCGACCGGGGGCTGCTCGGACACCACGACGCCGCGTCGCTGGCGTCGATGCAGATCAGCGGTCCGGTCGTCTGGTCCGCGACGACCATCCTGAGCGCGTTCACGGTCGGGGTGGTCGCCGTGGTCGGGCGGCGCGTCGGCGCGGCGGACGACGCCGGCGCGGGCGCCGCGCTGCGGGCGTCCCTGCTCTTCGCCCTGGCCGTCGGTGCGGTGGCGCTGGGCATCGGCTTGCTCTCGCGGGACCCGCTCCTGCGGCTCTTCCCGGAAGCCGGGCCGGCCGTCTGGGCGGAGGCGGACGGCTACCTCACCGTCGCCTTCGCGGCGATGCCGGCGCTGCTCCTCTCGCTGACCCTGGCCATGGCCATGCAGGCCGCCGGCGACACCCGGACGCCCTTCCTCATCGCCGGCTTCGGGAACCTGCTCAACGTCGCCGTCAGCTACGTGCTCATCTACGGCGTCTGGGGCGAGCCGATGGGTGCCCAGGGCGCGGCCCTCGGGAGCGCCGTGGCCTTCGCCTGGCAAGCGCTCGCGCTGGGCCTGGTGACGGCCTCGCGCCGCGCACCGGTCAGCTGGCGAGCCAGCGAGGCCTTCGACGGCGACGCGCTTCGGCGGGTGCTCCGGGTCGCCGGCCCCAGCCTCGCCGAGCGCATTCTCCAGCAGATCGGCTTCATGGCCTACGTGACCATGATCGGCGCGCTCGGCGCCGCGGCCATGGGCGCCAACCAGGCGCTGATCGGCATCGAGGCCATCGTCTTCCTCTCCGCCGACGGCCTCGGCATCGCGACCGCGGCGGTGGTCGCGCAGCGGCTCGGTCGGGACGAGCCGTCGGACGCGCGGGCCGCGCTGCGGGCGGGCCTGCTGCTCTCGACCGGCCTCCTCGGTGCCATCGGCATCCTCTACCTGCTGCTCCCCGAGCCGCTGCTGCGCCCATTCACCGACGACGCCACGCTCATCGGGCTGGCGGTGCCCTGTCTCTACGTCGCGGGGATCGCCGCGCCGATCATGGGCGCGGCCGTGGTCTCGTCGGCGGCGATCCGCGGAGCCGGCGACACCCGCTCGGCGCTGGCGGTGACCTTCGTGGGTGGGGTCGTCGTGCGCCTCGGGGTCACCTACGTGGCCGCCTTCGTCTGGGAGCTGGGCCTCATCGGCGTCTGGATCGGATCGACGACGGACTGGGCCGTTCGTGCCCTGCTCCTGCTCGCCATCGCTCGCGGGCCCCGCTGGCTGACCCACCGCGTCTGACGCGATCCGCCGGGCCCTCCGAGCCCAGCCGCTCTGCGTGACTGTGCCCCCCGAGAGGGGTGGGCACGATTCGGAGCGGCGTACCTGCTGGGCAAGGGCCCCGGCGCCATCTACTCTTCGGCACCCATGGCTCGCGTGCTTCACATCGAGGATGATCCCCACAGCCGCCGGCTGGTGGAGAAGATCCTGGTGGCCGCCGGCCACGAGGTGGTGGAGACCGACAACGGCCTCGAGGGCATCCGGCTGGCGGCAGAGGTCGAGCCGGATCTCGTGCTCGTCGACATCAACGTCCCCGACCTGGACGGCTACGAAGTGACCCTGCGTCTGCGGGGCATGCGCGCGCTGCACGGGGTGCCCATCGTGGCCATCACCGCGGAGGGCGACCGGGCCACGAGCCTGGCCGTCGGCGCGGACGGCTTCATCGGCAAGCCGATTCAGGCGCGCAAGTTCGCCAAGACCATCCAGCGTTTCCTCGGTGGCCACCGTGAGGGAGACAAGGGCAAGGGGGGCGCCCAGGAAGAGGTCCTCCGTGGTCGTGCCCAGCGCATCGTCGAGCGGCTCGAGGGGCGGGTGAAGGAGCTGCAGGAGGCGAACACCCGCCTCGAGGAGATGGCGCGGCTGCGGCGCGAGTTCCTGCAGAACGTGAGCCACGAGCTCGCCACGCCGATGACGCCGGTGGTCGGCTACCTGCGCCTCCTGCTCGGGGAAGAGCTCGGCGAGCTCACCCCGCTGCAGCGCAAGTGCATCCAGTCCATCCAGCGCTCGACCACCCGACTCCGGAACGTGGTGGAGACGCTCCTCGACGTCAGCGCGCTCGAGGCGGGTCGGATGCACTACTACGACCGGGACTACGACCTGGCCGCCGTGGTTCACCGCGCGGTCGATCGGATCCGTGCCGAAGGCGACACGACTCGGGTGGAGCTGATCGTCGGCGAGATGCCCGAGCTCCCCGCCCGGGGCGATCCGGACAAGATCGAGCGGGCGGTCGTTCACGTGGTGGACAACGCGGTGAAGTTCACGCCGCGCGGCGGCCGAATCTCCATCGACTGCTCGGAGGTCGAGGGAGACCTGCTCGAGGTGCGCGTGCTCGACGAGGGACCGGGCATCGCGCCGGACGAGCGCGAGCGGATCATGGAGCCCTTCGTGCAGGTCGACGGGTCGGCGACCCGGGCGCACGGGGGCGTGGGCCTCGGCTTGGCCTTCGCTCGCCGAGTCGCCGAGGCGATGGGCGGAGGCATCTCGCTGGAGAGCGCCCCGGCGCTCGCCGTCGCTGGTCTTCAGCTGGGCGGCACGCTGGTGCGGCTCCGGGTGGCTCGGCGGCCACCGGCACGCCGGCCGCCGGAGTAGGGCGGCGTGCCCTACCTCGATCACCACGCCGCGACCCCCCTCGCCGCGGCCGCCACCGACGCCATGGCCGAAGCGGCGCCCGATGCTTGGGCCAATCCCGCGAGCGTCCATGGTCCCGGGCGGGCTTCGCGGGCCCACCTCGAGACCGCCCGGCGCCGGGTCGCCGAGGCGCTCGGGGCCGCGCCGGCGGACCTCGTCTTCACCAGCGGCGGGACCGAAGCCTGTGACCTGGCCATCGCGGGCGGCCCCCGACCGAGCCGGATCCTGACCTGGGCCATCGCCCACCCCGCGGTGCACGGCCCGGTCGAGGGCTGGGAGCGGGCGGGGGTGCCGGTGCGACGGGTCGCGGGGTTGGACGAGCCCGACGTCTCCGACATGGAGGGCGGGCTGGTCGTGGTGCCCTGGGTGGACCACGAGATGGGGCTGTGCCTCGATCTGCCGGCCATCGCGGCTCGGGCCCGTTCGGCGGGGGCGCGGGTGGTGGTCGACGCCAATCAGGCCCTCGGGCGGATCCCCATCGACGTCGGTGCGCTGGACGTCGACGCCCTGGCGGTGGCCTCACACAAGATCGGCGGCCCCTCGGGCGCGGGGGCCCTCTGGGTTCGGCGACCAGGGCCCCTCGAGCCGCGGTTGGCCGGTGGCGGCCAGGAGCGAGGTCGACGGGGTGGCTCGCCGGGCGTGCTCCCCATCGTCGGCTTCGGGGCCGCCTGCGCGATGATCGAGGAGCGGCTCGCGGCGATGGGTCGCATCGGCCGCTGGCGAGACCGCCTCGAAGCCGGGGCCGTCGCGCTCGGCGCGGTCGTCAACGGCGGCGACGGCCCGCGGGTGGCGTCGTGCACCAACGTCTCCTTCCGCGGCTGGCGCGCCGAGCACCTGGTCCCGGCGCTGGACCTCGAGGGGCTCGCCGTCAGCGCAGGGGCGGCCTGTTCGTCGGGCACCACCGAGCCCTCGCCGGGCGTGGCGAGCCGCTACCCCTCCGAGCCCTGGCGGGCGGCGAGCGCCATCCGCATGAGCCTCGGCCCCGAGGGGCTCGACGAGGCGGCCATCGACGACGCGATGACCATCCTCGAGCGGGTCGTCCCGCGCGCCCAGCCTTGACTCGGGCCGGCTCGCGCCCCATTCCGAGCCGTCGTGCGGATCCTCGTCGCCATGAGCGGGGGCGTCGACTCCTCGGTCGCCGCCGCGCTGCTCCACGAGGCGGGCCACGAGCTCGTCGGCGTGACCTTGCACCTCTGGGACGCTTCCGGTGACCAGCAGGTGGGGCGCTGCTGTGCGCCCGAAGACCGGGAGGACGCCCGGCGGACCTGCGATCACCTGGGCATCCCGCACTACGTCCTCGACGAGCGGGAGGCCTTCCGCCGGGACGTGGTGGAGCCCTTCCTCGACGACTACCGGGCGGGCCGGACCCCGATCCCCTGCGTGGAGTGCAACCGCACCGTCAAGCTCGACCACTTGGTGCAGCTCGCCCCTCGCTTCGGTTGCGAGGCCGTCGCCACCGGTCACTACGCCCGCATCGAGGTGGGCGAGGGTGGGCCGCGGCTGCTCCGGGGCCGGGACCACGACAAGGACCAGAGCTACTTCCTCTTCGGCCTGAAGCCGGAGATCCTCCGCCAGATGGTCTTCCCCCTCGGGGAGCTGACCAAGGACGAGGCCCGGGCCGAGGGGCGGCGGCTCGGCGTCCCCAACGCCGACAAGGGCGAGTCGCAGGAGCTCTGCTTCGTGCCCGACGGCGACGTCGCGGGCTTCGTTGCCAGCGAGCGCGGCCCCGGCCGGCGAGGGGCGATGGTCGACGAGCACGGCGAGCGCGTCGGTGGCCACGAGGGCATCGAGGCCTTCACCATCGGTCAGCGCAAGGGGCTCGGCCTCGGCGGCGGTCCCGCACGCTACGTGCTGCGGATCGTCCCGGACCAGGACCAGGTGGTGGTCGGCCCCGCCGACGCCCTGCACGGCCGGGAGCTGCGCGCCGAACGGGTGCGGTGGATCGGCGCCACGCCGAGCGAGCCTTTCGAGGGCCAGGTGCGCATCCGGTACCGGCACGAGCCGGCGGCGGGCCGCATCGAAGCGACGGCCGATGGCTTCCGGGTTCGCTTCGCCGCGCCCCAGCGGGCAATTACGCCTGGCCAGGCCGCGGTGATATACCGAGAAGACGAGGTTCTCGGTGGCGGCTTCATCACATCTTCGGCGAACGAGTAGGGCTCTCGGCCTGATCCTCGCCCTCGGCGGCTGCAGCGTCGGCGTCGGCACCGGGGAGGTGACCGGCACCGTGACGGTGCCCCAGTGCGACCTCGAGGGGGATTACTCCCTCGATCCGGAGTTCTTCAGCGCCAACCCCTTCGAGGACCAGCTGACCATCCGGATCCAGAACGGGGGCGACTTCGAGCTCGAGAGCGACGGCATCAGCATCGTCGTCCTCTCCGCCTCCATGGAGGCGGAGCGCCTCGGCACCCCCATCGCGGTCTCCAAGGAGCCGGAGTCGCCGGTGACCATGAGCTTCTATCTGAACGACGAGTGCCCGCCGGACCGCAGCGAGCTGCCGGTCTACCTGCAGGCGATCGAGGGGACGATCACCTTCGAGCAGATCTACGCGCCCGAGGTGGACGAGAGCCAGCGGCAGACCTCCGGCAGCTTCACGGGGGTGGTCTTCACCGACGAGCGCGGCGAGCGGATGGCCACCCTCGACGGCGAGTTCCGCTTCCTCTTCGAGCGGGGCCGGCCAGGGCAGCCTTTCCCCTGAGCCGTCGCAAGAAGCGGGGAAGGGTCCTCGAGGGGGTGGTGCGCGACGTCGGTCGTTCCGGCGACGGAGTGGTGCGCAGCGAGCAGGGGGTGGTCTTCGTCCCGGGGGCCTACCCCGGCGAGCGGGTGCGCTTCGCGGTGCAGGGCCGCGGCAAGGGCACCCGGCGGGGCCGACTCGAGGCGGTCCTCGAGCCGCGGGCCGACCGCCGAACGCCGCCGTGTCCGATCGCGGACCGCTGCGGAGGCTGCCCTTGGATGGACCTGACGCCCGAGGGCCAGCGGGCCCTTCAGGCCGATCGCGGCCGGGTGCTCGCCGAGCGGGTCGGCTTCGAGGGGGAGGTGCCGGTGCTCTCGGCGGCGACCACCGGCTATCGCCGGCGGGCCCGCCTCGCCTGGAAGGGGTCCGCGCTCGGCTACCGCTCCGCGGGCTCGCGGCGGGTGGTCGACGTGAGCGAATGCCTGGTGCTCCAGCCGGCGCTGGCCATCGCCTGGGCGGCCATCCGAAGCGCCCTCGGGGATGCGCTCGATGGTTCGGGAGAGATACGCATGTATCGACATGGAGACCAGGCGGCGGTGCTCCTGAGCACCGAGGCGCCGCAGCCACCGTCGGTCTACGATGCTTGTCGCTCGCTCGCCGAGAGCCCGGCCATCGCCGGGGTCGGCCTCCGGGTGGGGGAGGGCGAGCCGGCGGTCTTCGGGGCCATCGACGAGCGCTATCCCGGCCCCGACGGGCAACCACTGACCGGTCCGCCCGGTGGCTTCTCCCAGGCCCACGATCCGCTCAGCCTGCAGCTGGCGCGCGACGTCGCCGAGCGGGCGGGGGCCGGCCTCGAGCGCCCGTCGATCGTGGAGCTCTACGCCGGTCACGGGAGCCTGACGGTGGCGCTGGCACCGCTGGCGAGCGAGCTGCGCGCCATCGAGGTGAGCGAAGAGGCCTGCGCGCACCTGCGGGCCAACCTCGCCGCGCGGGGCCTCGAGGGGCGGGTCGTCGCCGCGGACGCCGCCGACCAACCGCGGGATTTCCCGGCCGACCTGGACGTGCTGGTGCTCGACCCGCCACGCAGCGGGGCCGCCGAGCCCCTCGAGCGGCTGCTGGCGTCGAAGGCCCGGCCCCGCATCGTCTACGTCTCCTGTGATCTGGCCACCCTCGAGCGCGACCTCGGTCGGCTGCGGGAGGCGGGCTACGCCGTGGACCAGCTCCGCCTCTACGAGCTCTTTCCGCAGACGGCGCGGGTGGAGGCCCTGGCGGTCTGCTCGGCCCGCTGACGGAGCGGGCTCGTGAAACGTGTGAAACGCATGGAAGCCCGGCCGACGGGATGCTAGAGCGCCCACGTGCGCTGTCCCTACTGCGGCACCTTGGACAACAAGGTCATCGATTCGCGGCTGAGCGCCGCGGGCGAGGTCACTCGTCGTCGGCGCGAGTGCGACGGCTGCAGTCGGCGCTACACCACCTACGAGCGGGTGGAGCAGGCGCTGCCGATGATCCTCAAGAAGGACGGCAAGCGGCAGCCCTTCGACCCGGACAAGCTCCTGGCCGGGCTGCAGCGCTCCTGTGCCAAGCGGCCCGTCTCCCCGGAGACCCTCGAGCGCATCGTCGGCGACGTGCAGCGGGCGCTCGCCGACACCGGCGAGACCGAGGTCGCGTCCTCCTTCGTGGGCCGGAAGGTCCTCGACCTGCTCGGCGACGTGGACGAGGTGGCCTACGTGCGCTTCGCCAGCGTCTACCGCGAGTTCCAGGACACCCAGGAGTTCATCGCGCTCCTCGAGAAGATGTCCCGGGAGAGCCAGACGCCCGAGGACCCGGAGTCGGCGGAGCCCAACCCCCGCGAGACCGTGAGCGGCCCCGGCGGTTAGCGGTGGCGGAGCCGCCCCCGGAGGAGAGCGAGGCCGCCCGCGACGCGCGGCTCATGGCCCTCGCCATCGACGCCGCCCGCAGGGGTCGGCCGAGCCCGAATCCCCACGTCGGGGCGGTGATCTCCGACGACGAGGGCCGGGTGGTCGCCACCGGTCACCACGAGCGCGCGGGGATGGCCCACGCCGAGGTGGACGCCATCGCCAAGGCGGACCGGACGGTGGGCATGTCTCTCCACGTCACGATGGAGCCCTGCAACCACCACGGGCGCACCGGCCCCTGCACGGAGGCCGTGATCGCCGCCGGCTTCCGGCGGGTGGTCATCGGCGCCCTCGATCCCGCGCCCCACGTCCCGGGCGCCGTGGATCGGCTACGCGCGGCGGGCATCGAGGTGCGCCACGGCGTGCTCGAACGGGAGTGCCGGGCGCTGGTGGCCGACTTCGCCAAGCACATCAAGACCAAGCTCCCCTACGTGGTCCTCAAGAGCGCGGTGACCCTCGACGGCCGCATGGCGACGCGCACCGGGGACTCGAAGTGGATCACCGGCGAGGCGGCCCGGACGGAGGCGCACCGGCTGCGCGACCGCGCCGACGGAGTGTTGGTGGGCATCGGCACGGTGCTGGCGGACGACCCCTGGCTGAACGTGCGCCACGTCCCGGGCGTCGACCCCGTGCGGATCGTCCTCGACCGAACGCTGCGGACGCCCGAGAGCGCGAAGGTGCTCACGGCTTCCGGCGGCGCGTGTTGGATCGTCCACGGCTCTTCGGCGCCGAAGGAGCGACGGGACGCCCTCGCCCGGGCCGGGGCCCTGCTCCTCGAGGTCGCCGAGAGCGAGGAGGACCCGCCCCGGCTGGTGATGGAAGACGTGCTCCGGGCCCTCGGTGAGCGAGAGATCGTGCGGCTCCTCGTCGAAGGCGGGCCCCAGGTCCACGGCACCTTGCTCGACCAGGGGCTCGCGGACCGCGCAGAGATCTTCGTCGCCCCGCGGATCCTCGGAGACGGGCGGGCGCCCGGCCTCGCGATGGGGCGGGGGAGCGACCGCATGGCCGGCGCCTGGCGGGTGGACGACCCGGTGGTGCGCCGCCTCGGCGACGACGTGTGGATCTCCGGCGAGCTGTGCACCGGCGAGCCGGCGAAAGAGGAGGAGCGCTGATGTTCACTGGTCTGGTCGATTCCATCGGCACCATCCGTGCGGTCGAACGCACGGCGAAGGGGGCCCGGTTGCGGGTCGCCACCGACTACGAGGCCTTGGTCCTCGGCGAGTCCATCGCCGTCATGGGGACCTGCCTCACGGTGACCTCCATCGAGAGCGACGGCTTCTGGGCCGACGCGTCCAAGGAGACCCTCGAGCTCACCAACCTCGGCGAGCTGACGACCGGCGGCAAGGTCCACCTGGAACGGGCGCTGAAGCTCGGCGACCGGCTCGGCGGCCACCTGGTGAGCGGCCACGTCGACGGCGTGGGGCGCATCGCCGCGAGGGAGCCCGTGGGCGAGGCGGTGAAGACCAGCTTCGAGGTGCCCGAGCGCCTCGCGCCCTTCCTGGCGCCCAAGGGCTCGGTGACCATCGACGGCGTCAGTCTCACGGTCAACGGGGTCCGCGGCACCCGCTTCGACGTCATGCTCGTTCCCTTCACCCGGAAGGAGACGCTCTTCGACGAACGTTCCATCGGGGCGAAAGTGAACCTCGAGGTCGACGTGCTGGCGAAGTACGTGGCCCGGCTCATGGGCCGCCCGGGCGTCGACGGGAAGGGGGACGCCCTCTCGCTGGAACTACTGCAACGACAGGGCTATCTAGACCGGTAGGCCGTTAGGAACGAAAGCACATGCGTAACCAACCCATCCGCACCGAAGCCATCGAACGCGTCGCGAAGGCCCTCGAGGAGATCGCCGCCGGCAAGATGGTGATCCTCGTCGACGACGAGGACCGCGAGAACGAGGGCGACCTGGTCATCGCCGCCGAGAAGTGCACGCCCGAGGCGATCAACTTCATGGCCCGGCACGGCCGGGGCCTGATCTGCCTGAGCCTCACCGACGAGCGCATCCGCACCCTCGACCTGCCGATGATGGTCGACCAGAACCGAGCCAGCCGCTCCACGGCCTTCACCATCAGCATCGAGGCTCGCGAAGGGGTCACCACCGGCATCAGCGCCGCCGACCGATCGCACACGGTGCTGACCGCCGTGAAAGAGGGCGCCAAGCCCCGGGACATCGTGAGCCCGGGCCACATCTTCCCGCTCCGGGCCCGTCCCGGCGGGGTGCTGCAGCGCACCGGTCAGACCGAGGGCTCGGTCGACCTGGCCCGCCTGGCCGGCCTCAAGCCCGCCGGCGTGATCTGCGAGATCATGAACGACGACGGCNNTCTCCATCGCCGACCTCATCGAGTACCGGCTGAGCCGGGAGCAGCTCGTCGCGGTCAAGCGCGAGGCCGCGCTGACCCTGCCGAGCGGCAAGAGCTGGAAGGCCCGAGTCTACGAGGTGGGCAACGGCCGCGAGTTCCTCGCCATGGTCCACGGGGAGGTCGACACCTCGCCCACGCTGGTCCGGGTGCACACCGCGTCGGTCATGGGCGACCTGGTCGGCCTCGAGGAGCCGGGGCGGGTGCAGCTGCGCGAGGCCATCGAGCGCATCGAGGCCGAGGGCCGGGGCGCGGTCCTCCTGCTCCCCTCGAGCGCGGCCATGGCCGACGACCTGGCCTACTTCCAGGGAGAGACGGTCGACCGGCCGCGCCTCGACCGGGGCGAGGTGCTCCGCGAGTATGGCCTCGG
>JABAOG010009051.1_pt1 | contig 11137 bp, 9 predicted proteins | sample 7062131 | NCBI WGS metagenome assembly JABAOG01 (sample SAMN14538629, study PRJNA623070) | marine sediment metagenome | biome: marine biome [ENVO:00000428]; feature: marine pelagic biome [ENVO:01000023]; material: deep marine sediment [ENVO:00002113] | place: India: Arabian Sea | collected... | reverse complement strand
CGTGCCAATCGCCTCCCTCGCGGGGCCACCCGGGACCCGCCGGAGCCCAGGTAAGGGCTACATCATTTCCGTTCACCAAACGGGCCTCAAGATTGCCATCGTCAATGCGTTGTGATACTCGAACAGATGGGGAGATACCAGAGATGATCAGGGTCAGTATCGGAAGGCCAACCACCAGGGAGGCGGCCAGCTTTTTAGGTTGAGGGCGGCCAAACCAATACAGTACACCCAACCCCATCAGAGGGATGATGATCAGAAAGGTAGCCGCATTAGAAAATGCATTGAAAAACCAGATGGCTATCAGGGCGATCAAACCGTGCAAGCCACCACCAAGCCGAGGCCAGAAAATTGATATCAACATTACAACCATAAAAGCAAGCATGGGGCTGAGATATTGGATGAACATCATTCCCAGGTTCAACCACAAAGAATCGAAATACCAGCCCTCGTGGAAATTCTCGATGATGCCCCAGAACGCCCAATAACAGGTAATGGCAGTAGATATGCTTACAGCAATCCAACCAACGATCTTGCGTTTATCGCGTTTTCTCTTCATTGTTCTGATCCTTGATCTCATTCGCTGTGACTAAAAAGTGCTTCCTGATCGATCGCCTTTTTAACAACACCCAGAAACTGGCATTATCATCAAACCAATGCAGGGTACCTCATTACCTTTTTCAACAAGCGTTGTGGTTTTCCTTTTTTTCCTTGTCATATTTCTTATTCCGAGATATAAAGCCATCACGTACAATCGACACAAAGAACCGAAATCAAAGGTAGACCAAGGGAATAAAGATACCGCAATAAACCCTGTAAGCCCGCCTGATCGACCGTGATGGTTAGAGTGGTGATAGGCGCACCATCTCGATCGTTTTTGATAATACTTTTCATTCCGCCATTCCAATCCAATAAATTTTGATCGAGTGTCCCCGGCACTTCAATCTGATACTTCATGGGTTGATAAAGTGTAATTTTTTTTTGGTTCATATTATTCACGATTTATTGTTTATATTCATGCCAGTATTGGGTTGCATCTCCATCAGACTCACCCAGGTTCGGTAGTTCTGCATGGCTGGCTTTTCTTCTTCTGGCGTGAAGTCAATTAATTTATCACCCCAGGGGAAATGGGTAAAACTACACCATTTTGCAGAAATCACGACAGTGAAACATCGTTCCCAACCCTTTCCAATAATACGAGGGTGCTTGCTAAGCAGTTGGGTAATCTTCTTTGTTCTGGCGAAGGTAGTTCCTTCAATGATGATTCNNACTACACCATTTTGCAGAAATCACGACGGTGAAACATCGTTCCCAGCCCTTCCCAATAATTCGAGGATGCTTGCTAAGAAATTGAGCAATCTTCTTTGTTCTGTCAAAAGTAGTTCCTTCAATGATGATTCGTGGACGTAAGTTTTCCCTATCGATATATTTCAGGTTCTAAAATCATATTCATTCACAAGATCATTACATCTCTGTTCACATTAACCTTGCGAGTTTATAAGGTATTCCACCGCTTTATCTTTAATTTTTCTCATCACAGCCGCATCAGCAGCTTCCTCAGCATATTCGAGGACCAGGCTGAGTTTGCCAGCGCAGGTTACTGCACCCAGCACCAAGTTGGCATTCGCCAGTGGAATGCCGCCGCCAGGCTGCATGATGAAGCGGTCCAACGTAATCTCGCCGTATTTCTCTGGAAAATCCAGGCGGCCCAGGTTGGTAATAGCGGTACCCCAATGTTTCGTCTGCAGCGATTCAAGATGGTCGCGTTGTAAAATTCTCATGACGACATCCGCTTTCTTACTAAAGTTGGATAACTTTACGTATCGGGCTGAATCTGAGGGCACAAGTCCACCCAGCTTCTTGAAATTCATCGCTTCAAAGATGGTTGGATCCAGATAAAGCCAGTTAAGGATGTCACCGAACANNTTAAATTTCAGTTCAACGCCTCCGGCATACATACCCATCCCCTCACCGGGCGAATTTGGAAGACGTTCCCGCAAGCTGGCTGCGACCACGATTTTGGAATGATAGGGTTTCTCACCTTCAACAAAGCTCTGTGCGCCAGAAAAGGCAGCTGTCAGCGCAGAATTCACCGTGACACTTTCTTTCCTGCACCGCTTGACCAGGGCTGAGGTCTCAGCTTCCGACAGCTCGATAGAGAAGAACTTATGATGGTAGTTTTGCCAATATGCCTCGTTTAAAATCTCGTAATCTTTCTGGTCGAAGACAACGCGTTCTTCAGCCCATTTCTGATTCATCCGTTTGATGAAGAACTTTGCCAGACCGGATTGTGAAACATCATCGGGAAGGTTTTCCAACGTTATTGGCGCTGGTGCTGGCAGAACTTCTACCGGTTTCTTTGGGTTCCCAAGGCACACCAATAAATCTCGCGCCAGATAAGCCAGGGACATGCCATCGCAAATCATATGATGGCACAGGATGATCAATTCAGACACATCTGGGGACTGGATCAGAATAAATCGGATTGCGGGGCGGGTTTCAAAGTCAAACGGTATCTTCAATCCTTCAGCGTGAATCTTGACCCAATCATTTTCCGATTTTCGAGCGACGATCTCAATAGGGATTTCCTGGACACCCTCCGTTACAAACCACTGTGCATGATCTTCACCATCTTTGATCCGCACCCTGAGCAGGAAATGCCGCTGTTGAACTTTTTTAACTGCATTCCTCAGCATCTCTTCGGTAACTCGCCCTCTGATACGGGCAACCATGGTTACGATTGAAAAGGGAGAACGGGTAAAAAATAGCTCGGGGGAAGTTGCTTTTCTTTCAATTATCATTCTATTGTTCCTTCCGATTTCTTCTTTAGAAAGATCTCGACGCAGTGCCGAATGCCATGCGTAAATTAATTTCGCTTGGATTACTTCCATGAAGGATGTAAACTAACATCTATAATTTACCTGGAGGGTGATTGGATGTCATACCCCGAACGGGGTATTCAAGGTGGTATCCATGCTTTGCAAACAAAAACCGAACTGTTGTTGACAGTCCAGTTAAATCGCAACTATCTTTCGTCACACAAATTCAGGTATCAAAAGTTTTAATCGGGAGGTAGAATACCCAAAGTCCTTGCCCGATCGACCGCCTGTGTCCGGTTGTTGACAGCCAGCTTGCTGTAGATGTTGCGGGTGTGAGCCTTGACTGTATGCGGTGAAAGCACCAGCCGGGCAGCGACTACCTGATTGGTCAACCCCATGGCAATCAATTGCAGCACTTCGATTTCGCGCTCGCTGAGCGGTTCGATCAATCCGGATTGATCGACCTGGGCTTTCGTTGTGCCAACTTCCTCTTGTTCGGCATCGGGGAAAGCCGCCAATAATCGTTGAACATACTCTGGCGCAATCCCTCGACTGAGGGCTTCGTACAGCAGCTGAGCCATTGGCGGTCCCTCATCCACAAAGATGCGGATGTAGCCTTCTGGTTCTCCAATCGATATAGCTCTCTCCAAATAACCAAGTGCCCGACCAGTTTTTTCTTGAGCGGATAATACTAAAGCCAGCAAGATGAGTCCCTCAAGCTCTGTTTGACTTTTTCCGATTTCTTCAGCTATCTGACAAATTCGCTCGGTTAAAGAGAGTGCTTCCTCAAAGCGTTCCTGGACGATAAAAACACGTGCCAGCGTTAAATACTCTATTTCACGATGGAATTCAAAATCACCATCGATGTCCAAATCATTCGTTTGAGCCCAGTTTTCTGCAGATTCGATATCTCCGAATGCTAAATCAAACTTGATCTGATGAGCCGCTGCAAGCTTGCCGGCCCACTGAGAGAGGCTATTAAAAATATTGCCTGCTTCATTTATCAATGCGCGCGCTTGCATATGATTACCTAGAGCCTGATGAAGATATGCTAGCTCAAAGCAACTCAGCGCCAGGATATCTGCTACATTCCACTCACGACAAAGGTCGAGACCTTTAACCGTAACTCGATAAGCATCCTCCAATTGATTCCATTGGCGTAAAATGCGACCAATACTCACGTAGACATAGCCAGTAAACAGTACGTCCGGACGACCGATACTCTCTTCAGCAAAATTTAGCGCACCTTCATAAAGTTTTTTTGCTTGATTCAGTTGTGCCATATCTACATAAAGATCAGCCAGATGCATGTAACACAAAACAGCGATTGAATTACCACCTATGCTTTGAGTAGTAGGAAGAATCTCATTATAGACTTCCATTGCTGCCCGAAGTTGACCTGTATAACGGTAGGCGATTCCCAGATATAAAGCGGTTTGCGTCTTAATCACCTTTTCGGATTCGGGTAATTGATCAAGCGCCTTTTTAGCGTAAGATATTGTATGATCATGATCGCCGATCATGAAGGACGAATAGGCTCGACAAGAATGAACTAGGCCGCGAACAGAACGATCAGTCTCATCAACATGGTAATTCTGGCTGTCCAAAGCATTCTCGGCATCGATTAAAAGGGCTTCACTGGCTTCCAACTGACCAGTAAGTTGTAAAGCCCGGGCATGTAGAACACACAAATAAGGTTGTGCTTTCACAAATTCACCAGGGAGACTATTGATCCACCCCCCAACTGTGGTGTGTTCTCCTTGCTGAATAATCTCAATTGCTACTGACCTGATCAATTCAGCCGCACTCTGGTACTCTTTACCGATCAATAAATGCTTTATAGCTTCTCGATTAAATCCCTGGTTTTTAAACCATTCACCTGCCTTGATCTGCAGGATGGGGAAATATTCCGGTTGAATTTGGTGCAGTCGCTGTCGAAGTAAATCGGCAAAAAGGTGGTGATAACGGTACCAACGTCTTTCCTCATCCATGGGAAAAACAAACAAGTTTGCATGGTCCAGCATTTCGAGTGTTTCTTGACCGTTCTCCTGTCCAGTGAGCGCATCGCACAATGAGCCTGTCATGCGGTCAAGGACAGAGGTTTGTAACAAGAAGTTTTGGATGTTCTCAGGCTGTTGACCCAGCACTTCCTCGATGAGGAAATCCAGCACCAGCCGGTGACCGCCGGTGAAGGATTTGATGAAGCCTGCATGATCTTGACGCCCCCGCATCGAAATGGCAGCCAACTGCAGGCCGGCAATCCAGCCCTCGGTACGAGTTTCTAACTCAGCGATGTCGTCAGATGACAGGTTCAGGCCCATCACCTGGTTGAGAAAATCCGAGGCTTCTGAAGCGGTGAACCGCAAGTCCGCAGCGCGCAGTTCAGTGATCTGGTTTCTGGCACGCAGACGCCCCAGGGACAAAGGCGGATCCTGACGTGTGGCGATGACCAGGTGGAATTTGGGCGGTAGGTTTTCAAGAAAAAACACCAGGGCTTGGTGGATTGGTTTCGCTTCGATCAGATGGTAATCGTCCAGGACGAAGATAATCTTATCAGGGATGGTCGCCAGCTCGTTGATCAGGGAGATCAAGACAGAGTTGGGCGATGGCGGTTGTGGGGATTGGAGCATGCTCAAAGCCCCTTGCCCAATATCAACTTTAATTTGATTCAAAGCAGCAATGTAGTAGGTCAGGAACCGAACCGGGTCATTATCGTCTTCATCCAGGGAGAGCCAGGCTGCCTTGATGGATTCGCCATCTGCTCCTTCCTGTAATTTTTCCACCCAATGGCTGACCAATGTGGTCTTTCCAAAACCCGCCGGAGCAGAGAGTAGAGTAAGTTTGCGGTCTAATCCATCGTTTAAGTGCTCAATCAAGCCCGGTCGCTGGACACGTGCTGTTCTGGTTGGTGGGATGAAGAGTTTGGTGACCAGAATCGGGGCAACCATGGCCCGATTATATCTTGAGTTTTGCAAAATCCTGGCGAAAGCTGCTTCAAAAAGCGGATTGAGGTATGAATGATGTTAAATTGCTTCTCTTCCTTACTGGAATAGCAGATCTGATGTCATCGGATTCGACAGAACCCAGACAAGCTTATCGACTTTATACTTAGAATTAGAATTCGGCTTTACCAATCCAGACTGGCAAAGATGTCGAGAATAAGATCGTGATTATAGGTCGTGTCATTTGCAACCACGACCAAACCCAAGGAATCTTCAGGATAGATACGCATATTACTGTCGAAACCTGGTCCACCGCCGTCGTGATCAAGATAGAATCTGCCTCCTTCTGGGAAGATTCCCCAACCCAAACCTGAGAACGGTCGCGTTTCTCCTTTTGGCGCGTTCGCCACGGGTGGGTCGTAAGTCATTAGTTTGATAGTTCCAGGTGAGAGGATATGAGCGCCGCCGATTTCGCCATTATTGAGATAAGCGATCATGAAACGAGCAAGATCAGGAGCTGTCGATACCATGCCAGTGGGAGGATCAGACCTTCTCTATTACACAACCAACATGTAAATAAGGATATATTCGTGCCCACACACGAACAAAATTCAGGTGGTTATTAAGTCAAAGCTTGACCTCGCATACCCTCACTCAGCTGGTAACGACTTGATGAACTCGCCTACCAAACGAAAAGCCGCTTTTTCATGCGCCCAGGAATTCCCATCATGTTGGCCGAAAAACGGATCCGCAGTTGTGACAATCACCATGTCCAGTTCATCCAGCAAGACAATCAGCTGCCCGCCATGACCCCAGGCGAAGCTGAAATGGTGATCGCCAACTCTGGCGGTCCACCAGCCGTAGCCATATCCGAGGTCACGGAATGCAAAGCCCATCCCATAGTTGCGGGTTTTATCTGAATAGTTTTGCAGGGAATCACGCACCCAGTCAGAAGGGATGATTTGGTCCCCTTCATATTCTCCATCGTTGAGGTACATCAGGCCAAAATTGGCTGCGTCACGGGCTGTCAAGTGGATGCCCCCACTGCCAATGTAATGACCATCCCTGTCCTGCAACCAATCACCAACCTCCGTGTCCATCGGTTGAAAGAGATGCTCCTGCGCATAAGTCTTGAGATCCGGTCCACAAGCCCGGGCCAGAATAATTGCCAGCCAGTTATACGTCAGATTACTGTAAAAAAACCTGGTCCCCGGATCGCTGACGAGTGGAAATTCTAAGATAAGTTCCGGATACTCGCCCCAATACAGCGCATCCATGTAGCTCTGGTGGGTCTCCTCATCAGGGTATCCCGCCCGCATCTGCAGCATCTCCCGCAGCGTGATTTCTTTCTTTCGCTGGTCCTGGATCTGATCAGCTAATTCCGGGAAGAAGTCAACCATCTTCTGATCCAAGCTGGAAAGACACCCCTGCTCCAGAGCAATTCCCACCAGGGCGGAGGTATAACTCTTGGACACCGATTGCAGTAAGGTTTTACCGTCAACCGATCCACCATTGAAATAATCTTCGGCGATCAACCGGCCGTCCTTGATTACCAGCAGACTATAGAGGGTTTCCAATTCTGCAGCATTGTCGTACACCTCCGTCAGCAGATCTGGATCTAACCCCAGTTCTGAAGGTGAGGATACATCCCAGTCATCCCCGGGCAAGGGTGTAAAATCGACCGTCTCGAGTTCCTCAGCCGAAGAGCTTGTTTCGATCGAAGGTGAATCATCACATCCACCCAGCATAAATAGAACCAGGATCACGCTGGTGAGTAATCGGAAAGTATTTTGACGACTTTCGAGTGAATATTTACCTAGAATAGTCATTTTTTCCTCTCATTGATCTTTTCGTCAGGGAACGAAACCTTTTGTGGGGATGTCATTTGCTACTCCCCAGATAGAGACGTTCACATGCGAATTCTTTAACTACATCTACCAACGATCTCAAATCAAAACGCCGTCTTTTTGAAAATTTGAATCCCAGCCACTACAACGACGACGCTGATGCCTGCCAGGATCAGCATGTTCTGCCAGATAACCGGATCTGATAGCTGACCCGTGTGGAAAATGACCGACAGCGAATCGGATACGTAGAAATTCGGCATGAACCGGGCGATCGTACGGGTTGTCTCGTCGAAAACCGCCAGGAGCGCCCCGAACATCATCATCGGCAGGATGAAGATCACGGAGAGACCGCCTGCGGCGTTTGCATCTTTCGATATGGCTGCGGTAATCAGGGCCAATCCGACGGCGGTAACTCCCAGCATCGCCAGGAAGACAACTGCCAGCAGCAAACCAGCCACACCACCCAGGGGTTCAAACCCCAGCAGCCAAGCCACCAGCAGGACAATCAGTCCCTGACCTGTAGCGATGATCATATTGGCAATGATATGGCTGCCCAGGTAGGTGCCAGCGGAAACAGGTGTGGTCTGGACGCGATTCAGGATTCCATCATTGCGGTAATCACACAAAGAGATCGCCACCATCATGCCCATATAAATGACCGCGTAGCCCATCACACCCGGCAGCAGATATTCGAAGTGGTTCATCCCTGGAACGGGGTAATAGTCGTTGTACACGTTGCTCAGCGCCAGGTAAAAGATCAGGGCTAAGCCGACCGGCATAAGAACCATGATCGCCAGGTTCAATGGAGCCCGGTATAATTTTTTCAGTTCAACCAGAGTCAGTACACTTAATTTTTTCATCTTAATTTCAACTTCCTTCCGCAATTCTGCGACCTGTAATTTTCAGAAAGACTTCTTCCAGATCTTTAGCATTGTGCTCTTTCATCAGTTCACCTGGTGTGCCCAGGGCAATCAATTCTCCATAATCGATGATGCCTACCCGATCACTCAACGCCTGGGCTTCTTCAATGTAGTGGGTGGTCAGGATGACGGTCTTCTTCTGTTCTTTTAGAGATGCGATGTATTCCCAGGTTCTTCGCCGGGCGCGGGCATCCATTCCTACGGTGGGTTCATCCAGGAAGACAATCTCCGGATCGTTGATCAAGGCCATCAATAAGTTGAGTTGGCGCATCATCCCGCCGCTGTACCCTTTTGCCTTGCGCTTTGCAATCTCCGAAAAATCAGCTTGGTTCAAGAGTTCAGCAGTTCGTTTTCTCAAAGCCTGTTTCTCCATCCCGTGGAGATTTCCGATGAGTTCGATGTTCTCCTTTCCGGTGAGAAACTTGAAGACCGCAGCCTCCTGAGGGCATACCCCAATCCTCTCTTTGATTTTGGAGCCATTTCTGCGAATATCTTGACCTCCAATATAAGCAGTTCCAGCTGAAGGGGTCTGCAAACCACACAATATGCTGATGGTGGTAGTTTTCCCGGCGCCGTTTGGTCCCAAGAACCCGAACATCTCACCTTTGTGGATTTCTAGATTCAAGCCGTCTACCGCTGTAACCTCGTCAAACGCCTTGACCAGACCCTGGATGACAATTTCGTTTTGGGGTGTCGCAGTTCTTACGTTATCCATAATCACTCCTTAATAGAATCTTTCTTACTCTGACTCGTAGATTGGTTTGATTACCAAACCTTTGTTCTTGATTGTGTTTATAGAATAACTGGGGGATAGTGTTAATGTCATACCCCGAACGGGGTACTGAATGTGGTATTTAATCTTAAGGTTGAAAAAATAAGATATCGTAAAAATATACTCCCCCTACCCTACCTGGTGCATTGCACTTACAGAAGGGTATAAGCCTTCCTGGCGAATGACTAATAACCCCTTAGTTCATATAACATGTTATCTCTTTTCCATCCGCCGGTTTGTTTTTTTACCTTGTTTCATTACGTGCTCCGAACCACGTTACATCCCTGATATCAGGGGTAGATTGTTTTTGATAAATATTTCATATATAATGGTACAAGGATATACTTGATCCAATACGAATTCTTCATAGCCTCCAGTTAAGCAGCAAAATAATCGCGAAACTTTCATCACGGGGCAAAAATCAAAGGTGATGAGATGGAACAAAATCAAAGTAAGAATAATGTTTTCAAACCCATTGAGATCATTCTATTTTTCGTTCTCACCTTTGTCATATCCTGGAGTTTTATGATCCCATGGGTGAAGGGACCCCAACCCCGGGATTCACTACCACTCGCATTTGCGGGTTACGGCCCATTTTTTGCAGCAGTGATTGTTATTTGGATCAGAATGGGACGAACCGAACTCCGCCATTGGCTGGGTAAAGTCTTCCGGCTACGAATACCCGTCATCCTGTATCTGGCTGGTGCATTCGTTTTGCCTTTTGTCATTGGTGGTCTGCATTACGGTCTGTACAGGATTCTGGGAGGATACCCTAACTTCTCCACCGCCAACTCGTGGGTTCAATATCCGGCGAACCTATTATTGGTAGCACTTTTGTTTGGTGGTAATGAGGAACCCGGCTGGCGAGGCTTCGCACTTCCCGCGTTGCTTGAACGATTTCATCCCTTGTTGGCCGCCATAGTCCTGGGTGTCATCCATTCAGCTTGGCACCTGCCCTTATTAAGCCATTATGGTACTACATTCGGATGGTATCTGTTTAATTTGATTCCCCTGACAGTCATACTCAATTGGTTTTACCTAAAGTCGCGCGGTAGTGTGATTCCCGTCATGCTGCTTCATGCCAGCACAAACGTGATCGAAAACTTTGTTCCGACTCCAATGGTGGTGCTGGGCGGGTTGGGAACCTGGACAGTCTTGAGAGGAACCGTTTATTGGGTGATGACAATCGTGATTGTGATCTTTACCAGGGGAAAACTTGGCGTAGATTCTAGCGATGACCATCTCGCGATTTGAAATGAGAAATTCTACATAAGTAAATGCCAACCAAACCACACTGTAGCTGACCGGGCTAATAACCCTGAGATCTACTGCCTTAAAAGCTACATTTTGTTCAGGTGAAACCCACGTCAGAAGCCAATCCATCAGGTAGTTAATCCAATCGCTCGCACTTTATTTTAATATCCAATCACAGCAAAGCCCTCTGCATTGACGGCTTGGATTATTGGATGGTAATAGGATCGTATCGAGAAAAAACAGCAATTGCACTTTGCACGTTTATTGTGAAATATTTTTAGGAATTGAGCCGAAATTCAGGCAAGTCACTTAATTACCATCAAGTATCAAACTGAATCATGGATAAAAGCCGCTCAGGATCAATCATTGGCGGATGGTGTACCCCCACGGGGAATCGAACTCTTTTTTCTAATTTGAGACAAGAATACTCAAATCCATTACTTGGTATCTTTTTTCATGGTTTGTATCTCAGTCAATCACCTATTAATAAGGAAGCGGTGTGACTGGCGCAGTAGCTCGAGTTTAACTATCCCCCTCCCCACTGGTATGGCTTTCATGTGTTCCTCTTTGGTGTAGAGGTTGCAGT
>JABAOG010000463.1_pt3 | contig 11140 bp, 11 predicted proteins | sample 7062131 | NCBI WGS metagenome assembly JABAOG01 (sample SAMN14538629, study PRJNA623070) | marine sediment metagenome | biome: marine biome [ENVO:00000428]; feature: marine pelagic biome [ENVO:01000023]; material: deep marine sediment [ENVO:00002113] | place: India: Arabian Sea | collected... | reverse complement strand
CCCGAGCAGGTCGGGCCCGACGCCGAGGCGAGCAGCGTCGCCTCCGAGTCGCACCGTGGTGGCTGCCAGGCCCAGCCCGCGGGTGCCGGCGAAGACCTCTATCACCGCCCTGTCACCATCGATCTCGAGGACCTGACCGCGCCGGGTGTCACCACCCGGAGAGATGACATCGACGACCTCGTTGTAGTGCACGCCCGACACGTGCTCCAGAAACACGAGCGGCCCCGACGCGTAGCTGACGGTCTGATACTCGGGCACGTACAGGTTCACAGCTCGCTCGTTTCCTTCTCGATCCTTCTCATCAAACCTCTGGCCCGCTCCTCCGCATCATCGGGCGGCCACTCACGCATGCGGGCGATCTCTGCGAGCGCCGCCAGTGAGCCGATGGCATCCATGTCGACGTCTCGCTGGGCGGCAGCCCGCATCGCCTCGGCGGCCTTGCGAATCACCTTCAGCATCCAGTACTGCTTGTGCAGGGGACAGAACGCATCGATGGCGCTGTAGGCGGACTGCTGCAAGAAGTCCTCTCTCAGCATCCTTCCCACGTCGAAGATCACACGCTCGCTGGGCGCAAGCACGTCGGCGCCCAGCAATTGGACGATGTTCTGGAGTTCCTCCTCCTCGCCGAGTAGCTCGTGCGCCCAGCGACGCTGCTCCTCCCAGTCGGGCGCCACCTGTGACGCGAACCACTTGCTCATGTCGTAGAGGGTGTAGCTCCTGGTCCAGTGAATGGCGGGATAGTGGCGGCGGCGAGCGAGGTCGGTATCGAGCGCCCAGAAGGTGCCGGCGAGTCGCAGGCTGTATTGGGTCACGGGTTCGGAGAAGTCGGCGCCGGGCGGCGACACAGCTCCCACCACGGTCACCGATCCTTGCCGCCCGTCGCTGCCGGACACCACGGCACGCCCGGCGCGTTCGTAGAACTCGGCGAGACGCGACGGAAGGTACGCCGGATAGCCCTCCTCCCCCGGCATCTCCTCCAACCGGCTGGACACCTCTCGCAGTGCCTCACCCCAGCGACTGGTGCTGTCGGCCATCAACGCCACGCGATACCCCTGGTCGCGGTAGTACTCGGCGATCGTGATGCCCGTGTAGATCGAGGCCTCCCGGGCCGCCACGGGCATGTTGGAGGTGTTGGCGATCAGGATCATCCGGTCCATCAGCGAGGTGCCGGTCCGCGGATCGGTCAGGCTGGGGAACTGATCGAGCACTTCGGCCAGTTCATTGCCGCGCTCTCCACATCCGATGTAGACGATCACGTCGGCGTCGGCCCACTTGGCGAGCGTCTGCTCCTGGACGGTCTTGCCGGTACCGAATCCGCCGGGGATGGTGGCAGAACCGCCGAGGGCAACCGGGAACAGAGTGTCGATGACCCGCTGCCCGGTCACGAGGGGTTCGACCGGATCGAGGCGCTGCGCCACCGGACGTTGCCTGCGCACCGGCCAGGCCGAAACCATCGGATGCGGCCGGTCGTCGATCCACACGACCGGGTCCTCGACGCGGAGGCCGTCGCGGCCGGTAGCCGTCACGACGCCGGCCCTCGTGGCCAGCACCCGGTGTTGTATGGCCGGCGTCTCCTCGACGGTGGCCAGCACGTCGCCGATCTGGACCTCGTCGCCCGGTTTGACCTTGACCGCCACTTCCCAAACACGATCACGGTCCAGTGGAGGCATTTCCACACCGCGCCGGAGGAATGGTTCACCTCCGTCGCCGGCGGCCAGCGCCTCGAGAGGACGTTGAATGCCGTCGAAGATGCCCGTGAGCAGTCCGGGTCCGAGTTCCACCTGTAGCGGCGATCCGGTATCGACCACCGACGAGCCGACCTGCAAGCCCGAGGTGTCCTCGTACACCTGCACGATCGCAGCCTCGTTCTCCAGCTTGATCACCTCTCCCACCAGCCGCCGCCGTCCCACCCTGACGACGTTGTAGAGCCTGGTCTCGGTGAGCCCGACGACCTCGACGACCGGGCCCGCCACCCGCACCACACGTCCCGCCGGGTCTACTCGGTCCGTCACGTCCCGTCCTCTCCCTCGAACACGATGTGATAGCCAACGGCGCGTTGCAGCAGGGTCGCCAGGCGCGCCCGGCGCTGTGCGGCCGAATGGGTCTCCAGCCCGTCGGGGATCGGCACGACCACCGGATCAACCGACGATTCCAGCCGGGAGCGAAGCTCCGGTGAGAAGCTCTCGAGGTACGGCCCGTACACGGCGATGACCCCCGCCTCTGCTCGTCGAGCCATCTCGAGCACGATCTCCTCGGCTGCGGCGGCCCCGGCGGCGGTTCGCGTTCCCACACCTCCGAGTCGGTAGCCGGAGACCAACTCGTCCGGGCACACGACGAGGACACGAGTGTCGCTCATGCCGCCACCACCAGCCGGTCGTCGATGTCTTCGGACGGCAGCCTCTGCACCAGGCTCCTGGCGATCATGCGGAGGTTGCGGGCTTCCATCTCTGCGGCGGCCAGGAACCCGAGCGGGACGGCCATACCCAGCGGATCTCCGCTGCGGAAGCCGGCGACCGCCCTCCAGAACTCGATCCGTTCGAGTTCTGCCACCAATCTGCCGGTATCCCCGTGCCCGGTCCAGGAATCGACGGCGGCCAGCCACGACCCGGCGATTCCCGTTTGCTCGAGGGCTTCGAGGACGCCCTGGGGGGTATCGACCCCGACGATCTGGTCGAGCACGGCGGGATCGATCCTGGCGGTCGCCGTCTCATCTTCGCTTCGTCCGGCATCGACACCGAGCATCCTGATCGAGCGGAGCCGCAGCACGAGTGCCAGGTTCCGCAGATCGATCGTTGCTCTGACTGCGTCGGCGAGCACATGATCCTCGGGCCAATCGGCGAGGACTCTGAGCTGGTGGGCGGCCAGACCGGCGACCAGGGCTTCTTCGAGCACGGCCGGGTCGCCGGTCGACTCGTACTGGGGACGAACATTCGGCAGCAACCGTGCGATCGGCGGTTCCCGCCACACGCCGAGCAGGTCGAGGGTGGCGCGAACGCCCGTCTGGCGAGCAAGTTCGGCGAGACGTTCGGGATCGAGGGAGCCGGCGGCAACGAGCAACGGAGTGATCTCATCCACCGGTGCCATCCGNNGTCGACCCGGCGCTGCCCGCTGAACCGGGCCACGCTGGCGGTGACGTCCTGCTCATACGTCGTATGCGCGAGTCCGCCGAGAAGACCGTCGAGCGAGCCGGTGCCGATGAGCTCCTGGTAGGAGCGACGATCGAAGAGACGCGACCACATGGCGCGGAGGCGGGCGTTCCCGTAGTCGAAGCCCGACATCACACCTCCCCGAATCCGGCGAGTTCGGCGAACTCTCTTCTGAGCAGAGGGCCCGCCCTGTCCAATCGCGTCTCGAGCGTGTTGACCACCCGGCGACCGTCCTCCGTCTCGAGGACCATCCCGCCTCTGGTCGTCAGTCCGGTGCGCACCGTCATTTCGGGCGCGCAGGAGGCGGCCAGGTCACGGTCTGCGTCATCGACGACCAGGACGGAGGCGTCGGGCAGGACCGACCGGCACTCGGCGAGCAACGTTGTGAAGATCCGGTCGTAGCCGGAATCGGCACGCACGGTGTCGAGCCGCCGGTGCACGGCCTCCATCACACTCGAGAACGCATCCTCTCTCGCCGCCCGCATGGCTCGCTCGACCTGGAGGTGAGCGCGATTGCGGATCGCCCGTGCCTCGTCTTCTGCCTCGTCGTCTCGAGAGGCGGCGAGCGTCTCTTCCCGTTGGCCGGCCGTGGCGGCGGCGCGAGTCAGCGTGGCCTCCGTCCTCTCCTCTCCCCGGCGACGGAGAAGACGTTGCTCTTCTTCCGCCTCGCCGCGGATGGCGTCGAGAATGTCGACGAGCGCCATCAGTTGGCAAGCAGCATGATGACCATCGCCGCCACGGCGAAGCCGAGGATGACGAGGGTCTCAGGAATGGCGAGCATCAGGATCACGCGACCCATCATCTCGGGCTTCTCGGCGATGGCCCCGACGCCGGCCGAGCCGATTCTCGACTGAGCGATACCGGTTCCGATCGCGCCCAGCCCGACGGCGAGCCCGGCTCCGACGGCGATCAATCCAAGTTCCATTTCAGCCTCCTCAGTGTGGGAGTGGTCGTCCAAAGGGTTCAAACGCGTTGCCGCCCTCCTCGTAGAACTTGCCGAAGAATTCGACGTAGTGGAGACGCAACGCCTGGATCGTCGGGCTGAAGGCGCCGAGGGCGAGATTCAGCACGTGGAAGAGGGCGGCGATCAGCACTCCTACCCAGATGGGGCCCGACGCTCCGAGTTCGTTGGCGACTCTCGCCAGGTACACGGATGCGAGCCCGATGGCCCCGATACGGAGATAGGAGAGGACATTGCCGACGAGNNGACGATGACGGCCGCCACGGCCGGCGTCAGCAGACCCGATGGCAGGACATCGGCAACGGCGCCGACGACCACGAACAGACCGATCAGTGCTGCCATCGTGCCGGCCCGCTCGAGCAGCAGGCGCGGCTTGTGGAGGCGAATCGCCGACCAGATCCCGAGCACGAGGCCGAGTGTGATGTGTGCCGCCCCGAGGGCGAGGGAGAACAGGAGCAGCGGTTCGATAGCCTCTTCCCGGTTGATCCAGATTGGCTCGAGCCCGAGCCAGGTGTGTCCGAGGTTGCCGAGGAACTCGCCGTAGATGACGCCCCAGACGATCGACCACAGCGAGCCGTAGATGAAGATACGGCTGAGGTCCGCCACCACTGCAGAGCGGCGGCGCCAGTGGTGCCGGGCCCAGAGGGCCAGTCCCAGTAGCACGGTTCCGTAGACGATGTCCCCGAGCATGATGCCGAAGAACAGCGGCAGGAAGAACGTCATCAACGTGGTCGGATCTATAGAGCCGTAGGCCGGAACCGACAGCAAACGCACCAGGAACTCGAACGGCCGTGCCGGCTTCGGGTTCTCGAGCAGTACCGGGGGGTGATCTCCTGCCTCGATGCCGATCTCTTCCACGACGACCCGCGAGCCCACGTTCTCCGCCAGAGTGCGCATGAACTGCTCCAGCCGTCCGCGAGGCATCCAGCCGACGGCGACGAACGTGTGTTGTGTGGTTCCCAGATGACGGATCGCCTCGAGCTGATCTATCCGAGAGACGATCGCCGCCCGCACAGCACGCCACTCGCCCATCGGCTTCACGAGTTCGCCCAGCATCCGGCCGGTCTCGTCGCGCTCCCCCGGGATCTCAGAAATCCGCCGTTCCATGGCGGCAACCGCCTCACGAAACTGCATACCTTCGAACCGCTCGGGCAGCCGGACCCGGCTCACCTGCTCGCGCCCGAGCAGATCGAACACGTTGCGGGCGACGCTGCGCGGGAAGATCAGTACCGCCCCCACGGTGTCCGGATCGACCTGCTCGGTGATGAGCTCGAACCGATTGTCGGTCACCTCGGCGAGGCGTGTGTGCAACTCCCCGACCACGTGCGCGTGACGGCTCTCGATCAGCAGGGCGGTCGTCTCATAGCCGCCGAGCTGCGGCAGACCGGGAACCAGGGGCAGCAGGCTGCGCAGTGACCGAACGTAGCGGGGAAGCACCGCCTTCTCCTGATCCAGGCGGTCGATCGCTCCCACCAGTTCCTCGACCTGCGGAGCGATCTCGTCGAGCCGCGTCCGAAGATCGGACAGCTCTGCTCTGTCGAGCGGGGCAGCAACTACCTCTTCGCCCGGATCGGGAATCAAATCGAGAACGGCGTCGAGGCGCACCCGGAGGAACCTGAGTTCTTCGAGTTCCGCCTGATGNNTCCGACCGGTGTCCGATGATCTCGATCTTCGTCATCGGAACCTGCATGTCAGGCCTCTTCCTGCGGCAGGACCATATGCACCAGGGCGTCGACGATGCGATCGAAACGAGGCACGATCAGTTCGGCGACCCGATCGGCGGCCACCGTTCCCGTGCTCTTGATCTCCTCCGCCTCCCGTCGGGCCGCATCGACGATCGAGCGGTAGTGCGCCAATGCTCTCCTCCGGCCCCGTTCCTCGGCCTCGGCAACCATCTCCTCTGCACGGACCAGCGCCGCGTCGACCTCGCCCTCGACCTCCTCCCGGACCTCCTCGATTCGCTCGGCGGCGGCCCGTTCGGCGTCTTTGATGGCGAGCAGCGGCGAATCACCGGCCATGGGCACCATCCCGGCGCGCCTTGCGCTGTTTCACCCGCTTGAGCCGGAAGTGGTCCTGGCGTTCCCGCTCCTCGAGCACCGACTGAATCCTCACCCGATCGGCGATGAGACGGGGAATGACCGCGTACTCGAGTGCGTTGACCCGGCGTGTCGACTTCCCGATCTCCTCGGCCAGACGCCGCAGTCGCAACTCGCTGGCGGCTACCTCGAGCACGAGCTCGAGCTGCGATTCGTAGGCATCGGCCACCCCATCGATGCGTGGATCGGTGGCCTTCATGCTGTAGCCACGATCGAGCGCGGTGCGTCCGACCGGCTCGTGCTCGACGCGAACCACCCGGACTCCCATGATGCTCGCAGCGGTCGTCCGGATCGGCAGGTCTCGTCGAGTGGCCAAACCGGCCGATCGAACCATTTCAGCGCCGAGCTCGATCTCGGCTTCTGCGAGCAGCCGGCGCCCCACAACCGCCGAATCCTCGAGTGCGGCCGCCCCGCCCAATACCACCTCGGCGGTTCGGCGGAACTCCTCGAGCAACTGGTCGCGTTTGTCCATGAGGAGATCCCTACCCTGCGATGCCAGCCTGATCTGAGCCTTGCGGGCCAGCAGCTCGGTTCGCGTGGCGCTGAACTGTTCCATCGGAACACCTCTCACCTCCAGTGTGCGTCTTTCCGATAGGAAGTTCCAGGCGCTGTGCGACGGAAAAAGAAGTGACATTCGACCCAGGGGGTGCCACAGGGCAGCGACGTGTCGATGCCCGGTCCGACGGCAACTAGCGTGAAGGGTGAACGAGGAGCTTCGCCGTGCAGTTGATATTCGCCATCCATTGCCACCAACCGTTCGGGCAGCTCGAGGACGTGCTCGAGCAGGCGATCGAACAGGCCTACATCCCATTCCTCGACGTGCTGGAACGGCATCCGACCGTCGAGATCAACGCCCACTACTCCGGAACGCTGCTCGAACTACTCGACGCGCATCGTCCCGATCTGATCGAGCGACTCGCCGCAGCAAGCGATCAGATCGAGTGGATGGGCGGTGCCATGTACGAACCGATACTTCCTGCCATCCCGCCGCGGGACCGGAGGGAGCATCTCGAGCGTGCACGAGCCGACGTGGTTGCCCGCTTCGGCCAGGAACCGCCGGCCGCCTGGGTGCCGGAACGGGTGTGGGAACCGGCACTCGTCGATGCATACGCCGATGCCGGCTACCGGGCCGTGGCTCTCGACGACGTGCACTTCGAGCGGGCAGGCATCGAGCGGCTCGACCGGCCCTACCTGGTGCACCACCTCGATCGGATGATCACCGCCTATCCGATCTCGGTCGACCTGCGCTACGCAGCGCCCACCGAGGATCCTGAGATCCTGGTCGACAGCCTGCGACACCTCCACGACCACAATCCGGAGGCCGTCGCAGTCCTCGCCGACGACGGCGAGAAGTTCGGACTGTGGCCCGGCAGCCACCGGCGGGTATACGGCCCGGACGGCTGGCTCGATCGCTTCTTCACCGCCGTGACCGAGGCCGGGTGGATAACGTCGACGACGTTTGGAACCCATCTCGAGAACCATCCGGCCATGACACGGACATCACTGCCGCCCGGCTCCTACCAGGAGATGACGAACTGGTCGGACGGACGCTGGGAACACTTCCTCGACCGCTACGAAGAGGCAGACGTCCTCTACCGGAAGATGCTGATGGCCTCGGCGCGGGCAAGCCGAGACAAGACACCCCCGGAAGCGCTCACCGAAGTACTCCGCGGCCAGGGAAACGACCCCTACTGGCACGGCGCGTTCGGAGGGCTCTACCTCCCCCACCTCCGCGCCGAGGCACATCGCCGATTGCTCGCCTCCCGCCTCGCCGTCGACGACGCCGGACGCTCGGGTCGGTCCTGGACGAAGCTCGAGCGGCTCGATTGGGACCTGGACGGACGAGACGAGCTCCACATCGAACTGCCCGACCAGTCGTGGGTGCTCGATCTCGACGACGGCGCCCTCGCCTACTACGACGACAAACCGTCGCAATGGATGGTGCCGGACGTCGTCGCCGCTCACGTCGAGGACTACCACGATGAGCGCATCGCCGGTCGTGTGCATCGCTGGATGACCACCCGCACCTTGCCGGTCGAAGCGTCCGCCGGGCGACTGGCCTCGGGAGGACCCGACGTCGTCGAACCGGCCCCGTTCGTACTCGACGAGATCGAAGCCGCCAAGGGGGCGGTCGTCGTGGCCTCCTCCTCCCACGGCGGACGTGTTCGTCGAGCCCTCCGTGCCGAAGACCGCAAGTTCGACCTCAGCTTCGAGCTCGACGACCTCCCCGACTGCCGCATAGGCGTCGAGTTCCCCGTCGCAGTGTGGCAGGGGGCAGCCCTGCTCCGGGTCGACGGCGGCCCCTGGCAACACGTCGACATGCCGATGGCGCTGGCCGGTCATAGGTTCCGTTTCCGCCACGAAGGCCGGAGCGCCGAGATTCTGCTAGACCTGCGGCAGCCCGGAGAACTCTTCGTGCTGCCGCTCACCACTGAGAACAGGATGGAAGCCGGCCGCGAAGAACTGCAGCAGGGAGTTCTCTTGTGGCCACACTGGGTCCGGCCGCACAGTGGCCGATATCGAATGACTGTGGAGGTACTCGACGTGACGAAGCACGAGGCGGCCGACGGGCCCGCAACGGAGGCCGATGCGAGGTGAAGATCCTGCTCGCATCCTCGGAGTTCTCACCGCTCGCCCGAACCGGCGGGCTCGGCGAAGCCGTCGCCGGCATCGCTCGCGCCCTCGTCGCTGCGGGGCACGAAGTCTCGGTGGCCCTGCCCCGCTACCGCCATCTGACCGACCTCGGCACGATCGGAGACCCGATGGGCCCGGCACAGGCCACCTACCGGCACATGACGGGAGGCGTCGAGGTGATCCTGATCGACGACCCGCCGGCATTCGACCGCGGCGGTATCTACGGCGACCGTCCTGGTGAGGGCTACGACGACCAGTGGTGGCGATTCGGCAGGTATTCGGCGGCGATCCGCGGGCTCTCCCCCGATTTCGATCTCGTTCACCTGCACGACGCGCACGCCGGGCCGGCTGCACTGGACAATCCGGTCCCGACGGTGTTCACGATTCACAATTCCGCCTATGGGATCTACGGTCCGCTCCACGAGACGATCGAGTTGCTGGGCGTGGACAGGCGCCACGGCGCTCCAGAAGCGGCACTCGAGTGGTGGGGCGAAGCGAGCTTCCTCAAAGCAGGCATCGCCGCCGCAGACCGCGTTACGACAGTCAGTCCGTCGTTCGCCATCCAGCTCCGCGAGGACGGATCGATCTCGGGTGGCCTCGACGGCGTGATCCGCTCGCTGCCACACCCTGTCGCCGGCATCGTGAACGGTCTCAACCCGGATGAGTGGAACCCTCGTAGCGACCCGATCCTCGCCGCTCCGTTCACGCCCAACCGGCCGTTCGCCCGCAAAGCCACCAGAGAGTCACTGCTGGCCGAAGCGGGGCTGTCGGATGGGGTGATCTTCGGAAACGTCGGCCGCATGACCGAACAGAAGGGTCTGCATCTGCTCGACCCGTCGATCGACCTGCTGATCGAGGAAGGTCTGCGGCTGGTGCTGGTGGGCGACGGCGAGTTGAATCCAATGGTGGACGGGTGGGCGGAACGTCACCCGCACGCCGTGTGGCACCATCCCTACGAGGAGCGCCTGGCCCGCGTGGTATCGGCCGGCGTCGACTTCTACCTGATGCCGTCACGTTTCGAACCGTGCGGGATCGGGCAGATGTACGCCATGCGGTACGGAGCGCCGCCGGTCGTCCGGTTCACGGGGGGCCTCAACGACACGGTGATCGACCTCGACGAGAGCCCGTGGGATGCCACCGGCTTCGGGTTCCGGGATTTCCGAACCGAGGAGCTCATCAAGACGGTCCGGCGTGCCATGCGCATCTTCCGGCAGTCGAGGGCGGAATACCGGCGCCTTCAGCGCAACGGGATGCTCACGGATCTCTCCTGGGGTGCTGCCGCCCAGCATTACCTCGCCACCTACGAGCAGGCGGCAACGTATCGCCGGGAACGAAACGGCTTCGTCTGACGTGAAGATAGCTATGAGGAATCTCTGGATGCTCCTTGTCCTCGTTCTGCTGGCCGCTNNACTTCGACGCCGCCATCGGCCACCACGACTCCAGCGGTATCGACCACCCAAGCCGGGCAGACGGAGGTTCCACTGATCGGCGCCGGACGTCGGGGGATCGACCTGATCGTGGACGGATCTACCGTCCGCCTCGAGGGTGATGCCGACTACTCCGTCATCGCTGCGTTCGACGACCTCGCCGGAGGTGTGGTCTACCAGTACGAGACCACGCCGGAGGAGTATGGAGCGCACAGCATCCTGCGGATCACCGCAGGAGGTACGACACCCATGACCGTCCTGTCCGCCGATCCCGGCCGGTGGGTGCGACTCACCGACGTCGCCGAGATCGAGGGGCGTACGAAGCTGTTGTACCTCGAGGGCCCTGAAGACGCCGGCTTCGACTCGCTGATGATCGCCGACCTGCTCGGTGGAGCTCCGGAGTTGGTGGTTGCCGTCGATCCGCGTGCGGCTCCAGGAAGAGCCGGGGTGGCTCCGACTTCGATCACGGATGGTTCGCTGTCGGCGGAGTCCGTTGCGGTCATCTGGCACTACGGGGACATCGAAGCATCCTGCAGCTACGTCGAGGTGCTGGATCCGACCGGGGACCCGACGTTCGGCCCGGTGCCGGCAACGTGCGGCGAAGCAGAAATCACGCACATGGAACTGTCGCCGGACGGTGCCCGCCTGGCGCTGGCAGACGGGCAGAGCATTCTCGTGGTGGACGTCGGCACGGGAGACCGACTCGCCGAGTGGTCAACCGGCCCGGTGTCGGCGGTCGACTTCGATGGAGGCACCGTTATCGCCACCGGCACCGACGGCTACACGACGCTGTCGTTGAGGGGTGGTGGCACCGCCACGCAGCCGCTTCCGGAGGGCGTCACGAGCCTCGTGGTAGCGAGCGGACCGGTGGACCTC
>JABAOG010000268.1_pt3 | contig 11148 bp, 10 predicted proteins | sample 7062131 | NCBI WGS metagenome assembly JABAOG01 (sample SAMN14538629, study PRJNA623070) | marine sediment metagenome | biome: marine biome [ENVO:00000428]; feature: marine pelagic biome [ENVO:01000023]; material: deep marine sediment [ENVO:00002113] | place: India: Arabian Sea | collected... | reverse complement strand
TTCACGGGAACCAGCGGGCCGGGTCTCGCCCTCAAGAGCGAGACCATCAGTCTGGCTTTGATGACCGAACTCCCGCTCATCGTGATCGATGTGCAACGAGGCGGGCCGTCCACCGGTCTCCCGACCAAGCCGGAACAGGCCGACCTGTTGTTTTCGATCTTCGGTCGCCACGGTGAGGCTCCGATGCCGGTGCTGGCCGCGCAGTCGCCGTCCGACGCCTTCGACATCACCATCGAAGCCGCCCGGATCGCGTTGAAGTACATGACGCCGGTGATCGTGCTGTCCGACAACTCGATCGCCACCGGATCCGAGCCTTGGAACCTTCCCGACGTGTCGGAGATTCCCGACATCAGCAAGCCGCAGATCACCGAGCCGAACGCCGGCGACGACTACCTGCCGTATCTGCGTGACCCGCAGACGTTCGCCCGCAGCTGGGCGATTCCCGGCACGCCGGGGCTCGAGCACCGCATCGGCGGGCTCGAGAAGCAGGAGGTCACCGGCGACGTGTCCTACGACCCGGACAACCATCAGCTGATGATCGACACTCGGGCGTGGAAGATCGCCAACATCGCCAACGACATCGATCCGGTCGAGGTCGACGGCGATCCCGAAGGCAAGCTGCTCGTGCTCGGATGGGGCTCGACCTACGGCGTCATCAAGGGCGCGGTGAGACGGGTGCGGAAACGCGGCCTGTCGGTGTCGACGGCGCATCTCCGGCACCTGAATCCATTCCCTGCGAATCTCGGCGAGGTGCTCCGCAGCTACGAGAAGATTCTCATCCCAGAACTGAATATGGGCCAGCTGCGTCACCTGATCCGGGCCGAGTACCTGATCCCGGCCATCGGGTTCAACAAGGCCGCTGCCGTCCCGTTCAAGGTGTCGGAAATCGAAAACAAGATCCTGGAGCTGCTCGAATCATGACCACCCTCAACTACACACGAGCCGACTTCCAGTCGGACCAGGAAGTCAAGTGGTGCCCGGGCTGCGGGGACTACACGATCCTCGCCTCGGTGCAGTCGTACATGGCGGAGATGGGCGTGGCGCGCGAGAACGTCGTGTTCGTCTCCGGCATCGGCTGCTCGTCCCGCTTCCCGTACTACATGAACACCTACGGGATGCACTCGATCCACGGCCGGGCGCCGGCCATCGCCAGCGGTGTGGTCACGGCCAACCCCGACCTCTCGGTGTGGGTAGTGACCGGAGACGGTGACGCCCTCTCGATCGGCGGCAACCACCTGATCCACGCCCTGCGGCGCAACGTCAACCTGAAGATCCTGCTGTTCAACAACCAGATCTACGGGCTGACCAAGGGTCAGTACTCGCCGACGTCCGAGGTCGGCAAGACCACCAAGTCGACGCCACTGGGCTCCATCGACCATCCGTTCAATCCCGTCAGCCTGGCCCTCGGCGCCGATGCGTCGTTCGTAGCCCGCACCATCGACATGGACCGGAAGCACACCATCGAGATCCTGCGCCGGGCGCACGAGCACGAAGGCACGGCGTTCATCGAGATCTACCAGAACTGCAACGTGTTCAACGACAAGGCCTTCCTGGCGCTCACCGGCAAGGAGGAGCGCGGCCACAATCAGATCCGCATGGAAGACGGCGAGCCGATCATCTTCGGACCTGAGGGCGAGAAGGCGGTCGTGATGGAGAACGGTGTGGCGACCATCGTCGACACGGCGTCCGTCGACGCTTCCCGCATCCATGTGCACGATTCGCGGCAGGTGAACCCCAGCGTGGCCTTCGCGTTGAGCCGGCTGTCATCCCATCCGGACGGACCCACGCCCATCGGTATCTTCCGTGACGTGAGTCGCCCGGTCTACGACCATGAGGTGACCCGGCAGATCGAGCAGATCACGGAGAAGCGCGGCAAGGGCGACCTGCAGAAGCTCATCGGCTCACTGGGTACCTGGACGGTCGAGTAGTCCGTCGGGTACGTGATCGATCTGGCCCCCGGCGCTCAGCCGAGGGCCAGATGCTTCGACGCTTCCCGGAAGCTCAGCCCCGACAGGCTCTCACGGTGGGCGAGCAGGAACTCGGTGACGGCGTCGGGATCGGTTCTCGCGTACTGCCGGAGTGCCCAGCCGATTGCCTTGCGGATGAAGAACTCGGATTCCCACGCCCTTCGCAAGCAGTAGTCGAACAGCATGCCGGCATCGGTAGCTTCCTTGTGGTCGAGCTGGCTGATGATGGCAGTGCGTCGCAACCACATGTCATCGTGGTCGATCCAGACATCCAGGACCGGTCGGGTTGCGGGACGTTCCCGCCGGAGCACGAGACCGACGAGTCCCGAGGCGACCCCATCGACGAGGTCCCACCAGGCACCTTCAACTATCAACCTCTGGTAGAGGTCGAGCTGGTTGAAGGTTATGAATTCCTTGTGTTGTAAGGCGATTCCGATGGCGAGATACTTCTCCTCACGATGCGGCAACACCCACAGCGCCTCAACCATCGATCTGTACTCGAGGGTTGAGCAGGGCGGGAACCGGCGTGCGATCTCACGCCCTATCTCCCGCCGTGCCGGCGTTTGAACACCGTAGAAGGGCATGTCGGTCTTCAGATAGGCCGCCATGGGGCCCGCCTTCTCGGGATCCGCTCGAGCCGCCAGGGCCGACTGCACACACTCGACGAGATCGTCCACATCGACCAGGATACGCTCATGATCCGGGTGGAGTTCCACAAGCATCCCGGCACGCTGCACTGGAACTACGAGGCCCATCTGCTCGGCGAGGACGAGTACGGCCTCTGGCTCGGGGTGCCGGCAGGATCCCGCATCTACAAGGGCAGCGAGGAACGGTCGATCAAGGGCGCTTTCGTGCAATCCATCGCGCCCGGTCGCTGGTGGACCGCGGTCCGCAACATCGGGCACCGCACCACGCACTACGTCGACATCATCCGTCCCGCGGAGTGGGTGAGCCACGACCATGTGACAATGGTCGATCTCGACCTCGACGTGGTCCGGCTCCCGGACGGCACGGTCGAGATCGAGGACGAGGATGAGTTCACGGCGCACCGGGTGTCGCTCGGCTATCCGGACTCCTGGGTGGACATGGCCCGGACGACGGCCGCTCGCGTCTACCAGGCGCTCGAGACGAGACGGGAACCGTTCGGAGATGTGGCCGACGGTTGGCTCGCCGCCATGATCGGCGAGCCGATCTAGCGACGCCCCAGGATGCGCCGGACGGCGCCCCAGCGGGACAGGATCGACCCGGGAATCACACCGGCGAGATGAAACGGGAGGAAGTACTGCACGTGGGGCTCTCCCCCACTGAGCTTCACCGCCAGCCAGACGCCCCAGACGAGGACGCCGGCAAGGATCAGATAACGCCCGACCCGCTGCAGGCGGGCAATGCGGTCTTCCTCGAGTGTCGTCGTTGCCACCGGGGCAGTATACGTGCCGACTTTCCGTCGGAAGCCGTGCCGGTATGGTTCCACTCCGTGAACTACGTCGTACCGTTGCTCGCCGCGTTTGCCGCTTCCGGGTTCGCTCTCGACCTCGGAAACGACTGGCGGCACCGTCCACGCCCGCACGCCGGCATGTGGGCACTGGCCATGGGTGCCTACGCGCTCGCCACCTGGTCGCTGGTGGTCGGCGTCGAGTTCGGGTGGGGGGAAATGACGTTCCGACTCTTCTACTGGCTGGGGGCGATCGTCAACATCCCGGTCCTGGCCGCCGGTTCCGTCTTCCTGGTCCTGGGACCGAAGATCGGCAGACGCTTCGCCTACGGAGTGGCGGTGTGGTCGATTCTCGGGGGCGCGGCGACGTGGCTCGCTCCCATGACCCATGCCATCGGCAGTGAAGGCATCCCCGAGGGCCGGGAGTTGTTCGACTTCATCATCGAGGTCGGCGGCATCTCCCTGCCGGGACCGCGAGTGTTCGCCGCCTTCGCCGGAGGGGTGGCCACACTCATCATCGTCGGGCTGGCCGGGTACAGCGCGCTCAAGTTCCGACGATCCAATCGGATGCTGGCGGCCGGCAATGGTCTGATCGTGCTCGGAACGCTGGCACCGGCGTTCGGCGGTTCCTTCACCGCGTTGGGCGACGCGGCCGGATTCGCCATCGCTCTGCTGATCGGGGCGATCCTGCTCTGGGCCGGCTACCGGGTGGCGACCGGCTCCCGGCGCCCTTCGGAACCGCTCTTCGAACCCACCGCCGACTGAGGCAGGCGACTACTCGCAGTCGTCCGTTCCGGCGTCGATGTACCCGCCGTCCGGTGTGATGAACGTCCACGTGTAGCGATCGGGGTAGAGGTCGAATCGCATCACACCGTGGCCTTCGTAGAAGAACTCGAGCGCCGGCGGCGAAGCCGTCTGTTCGTACGGTGCCGCGCCACCGCTGCCGACGACGAACTCGCGGACGCCGTCTTCGTCCGCCCCGCCCCACCAGTGTTGCGGGGCGAATCGCTGGTAGTTGTGGTCGTGGCCATTGACGACGAAGTCGACGCCGGCGTCGTCGAGTACCCGCCACTCATCGAGGAAAGACGTGAACCCGGGATGCCGTCCGGCGTTGAAGAGGGGCTTGTGCCAGTAGGCGAACATGCACTCGGTCGCGGACTCCGTCAGCTCCCGGCGTAGCCAGTCGAGTTGGTCCTCACAGGAAGCCAGACCGGAGGTTCCGCACTCGGAATTCAGCACGATGACGTGCCAGGTGCCGACGTCGTAGGAGTACCAGCCGCGGCCCGGCGGGCCGGCATTCGGTCCAAAGAAGTCGAAGTAGGGTGCCGCCCCATCGCTGCGTGCGTCGTGGTTGCCGATGGCGGGTCGGGTCCGCTCCTGGAAACGGCCCCAGGTCGGCAGGTAGTACTCACCGAATTGGCCGGCGGTCCCATCGGGATATGCATTGTCTCCGGTCGTGATGACGATTGCGTCGGGGTACTGCTCGATGATTCTGGCAGTCTCCTCCTGGGCGCCGCCGTCGACGGCGATGTCGCCGGCGCCGACGACGACCGCCGGCGGCTGGACGGCTGTGGTGAGAGTGTCCGGGGCAAGGGTCGTGAGAGCGGCCGCCGTCGTGGCCGGGGCCGGCTCGGCCACGCCGGACGTGGTTACTCCCGGGCTCGCCACCGGGCCGCCGCATGCCGCCATCAGCACGCTGACGACGATCCACCAACCTGCGGCTCTCCGTCTGGACATACCACTAGGCCAGCGCCACTAGTTCGAGTAGCGATTCGTCGAAGTAGTGTGTCTCGCCGTCGGGCATCATGATCGCCCGGTCGGGCTGCATCTCGGCGACGAAGTCGGTGTCGTGGCTGACGAGGATGATCGTGCCCTGGTACTGGTGGAGCGCGCCGAGCAGTGCTTCCTTGGCCTGCGGGTCGAGGTTGTTGGTCGGCTCGTCGAGCAGGAGAACGTTGGGGCGTGCCAGGACCACCTGTGCCAGGGCGAGTTTGGTCTTCTCGCCGCCGGAGAGCGTCCCGGCGTCCTGCTCGATCTTGTCGGCGAGCAGGAAGTGTCCGAGGATGGTGCGGAGCATCCGGTCGGGCTGGTCGGACACGTTGCGCAGGTGATCGAGGACGGTCATCCCGTCGTGGATCTGCTCGTGTTCCTGTGCGTAGTAGCCCAGCGATGCATTGTGTCCCAGTTCGAGATCGCCGAGGTCCGGGGTCTCGACTCCCGCCAGAATGCGGAGCAACGTCGTCTTGCCGGCGCCGTTGAGCCCGATGATCAGCAGACGCTCTCCCCTGTCGACGTCCACGTCGACGTCGACGAACACCAGGTTGTCCCCGTAGGACTTGGCGAGACCGGCCGCCTTGAGGGGAGTCCGACCAGACGGTTCGGGCTGTGGGAAACGGACCGAGACGTTCTTGCCGCGGGCGGTGACTTCGGTCAGGTCCCGCTTGATACGATCGACCCGAGTCTCCATCACCTTGGCCTTGCGCGCCATCTTCTCGGTCGTGCCTTTGAAGCGGTTGATCGTGTACTCGAGCTGGGCGATCTTGGCCTCCTGGTGGCGCCGTTCCCGTTCCTTCTGGGCGCGACGTCGCTCGCGCTCGACGAGGAAGAACGAGTAGTTGCCCCGGTAGGCCTCGATCTCGGCTCCTTCGAGCGAGAGGACCGAAGTGATGGACTCGTCCAGCAGAGGCAGATCGTGGCTGACCACGAGCAGGGCGCCGCGATAGGCGGCCAGGTAGTCCATCAGCCACGCCTTGGCGTCGAGGTCGAGGTGGTTGGTCGGCTCGTCGAGCAGCATGGTGTCGGTCTCGGCGAACAGGATCCGCGCCAGTTCGGTCCGGCGGCGCTGCCCGCCGGACATCGTGGCGACGGGTTGAGCGAGTTCGTCGTTGCCGATGCCGAGGGCGGCGGCGGTTCGTTTGGCTTCTGCCTCTGCGGCGAATCCGCCTTTGGCTTCGAACTCGTCCTGGAGACGGGCGAAGCGGCGAATGGCGCGGTCGCGGGGCTCTCCGTCGAGGCGCTCCATCTTGCGGCGAGTTTCTTCGATGCGACGGAGCATGGCGCCGATCTCCCGGGCGGCGAGGATGCGTTCCAGGGCCGTCATGTCGGGGCGCTCGAGGTCGGGCAGCGCGGCCTCCTGTGAGAAGTAGCCGAGGTTTCCCGACCGGGTGATCGATCCGCCGGCCGGAGACTGGAATCCGACCAGCGTCCGCATCAGCGTCGTCTTGCCGGCGCCGTTGCGGCCCACCAGGCCGACCTTGTCTCCCCGTTGCAGGGCAAACGAGGCCCCCTCCAGGAGAACGCGGGGGCCGACCTCGATACGCAGGTCGCGAACGATCAGCATGAGGCTGAAGGGTAACGCCTCAGGGGATGAGGTTTCTCGGCAATACCGTTGATCACCACGCGCCGTTCCATTGCCGAGAAACCGGGTCCGAGCCCGTGCCCGTGTTCACCGACCCGCGCCCCGGGTTTCTGCGCAATGCGGCGGTTCCCCACGCGCCGTTCCATTGCCGAGAATCGGGCTAGCGCAGCCCGGCGAAGAGATCGTCCTCCGGCGTCGGGACCTCAACGCTGCTGAACACGCGGATGAAGCTCTCCCGTCCGAAGATCTCGGGTCGAAGTTCCTCCGGCACCTGGAACAGCCACCAGTCGGCGGGGATCTGCGTCCGGTGCGCCCGCAGCGCATCGAACTTCCGGTCGAGTTGATGGCGGATGTCGATCCAGGCATGGATGAACTCGTCGGCCGTTCCCCCGCGCTTCATGCGGTCGCGCTCCTCGGCCGAGATGAGCCCGGCCTCGTGGCGAGCCTCGGCGAACGCCGCCATGCGCGAGCGGGCCCAGGCGGTCCAGTAGAGCTTGGGTGGCGTCCATGCCGCCTCACCGTCGGCGAGGGGGAACCGTGCCAGGTCGGCGGACGCGTAGAACGCGGCCAAGCCGATTCGATGCACCTGGATGTGATCGGGGTGGCCGTAGCCACCGAAGGGATCGTAGATCACCATCACCTCGGGCCGGTACTTGCGAATGAGCCTGACGAGACGGGCCGTCGCTTCCATGAAGTCCGCCTGCCAGAACGACTCGGGATGACCGTTGTCGTCCGTGCCCATCATCCCCGAGTCCCGGTAGCCGAGGAACTCGTGTTCAACGCCGAGGATGGCAGCGGCCTTGGCCATCTCCTCTGCTCGTAGTTCGGCGAGTTGAGGCTGCAGCTCCTCGGGGTCGTCGTAGTTGTGGATCTCTCCAACGGCCCCGTCGGTCGCAGTGATCACGACCACCTGCTCCCCCAGTTCGGCGTAGTGAGCGAGGGTGCCGCCCGTCGACGTGGCTTCGTCGTCGGGGTGGGCGTGGAAGGCGAGTAGTCCGGGCATGACGGAAAAGGTACCAGGTATCGGGTCGTTGGCCGGCCGGCCGAGTTGCGGGTGCCACCCACGAGAAACAGCCTCCGGGTGAACTCCCAATACACCGCCCTTTCACCCGGGGGCCGTTGCTAGGAGCATCATCGCGCCACGGCACCGGTCTGTGAAGGGACGGTCCTCTCAGACCCGGCCGCCGCTGCGCCAGTACACACCGTCGGCACGCGTGAGGAAGCCATCGTCGACGAGGTACCTCCGGAGGGCGGCGAAATCCGGGTGGAACATCTGCAGCGTGAGATTCACCTGCCGCTCTTCGTAGCGGAGACCCGGCTCGAACTCCATCGCCAGTCGTTCGAGCACGACGAGGCGCTTGGAGTGGTTGGCGGGAATCGATTCGAGTTTCGACCCGCGGAAGAATCGGGACAGGACCTGCGTCTCGTCGGCCGACCATGGGCCATCCGTCACCGACGGATCGGCGATCACCTCGTCGGCGAGCGCTCCTGCCACGTCACGCAACACCTCTCGATCGAGCAGGTTGTCGTCGGTGAGGAGACCGGCCTCGCGGAGCCGCGCGATGCCGGTGAGGACCGTCTTGTGAGATACGTCGAGTTCCGCAGCGAGGTTGCGAGCGTCCACCGCATCCCTGGCGGCGGTTCCGAGGATGGCCAGCCGGACGGGGTCGACGACCAAACGAACGAAATCGGCAGGGGTGATCATTCGCCCAGGGTACCCGGATGCTTGCAACGGTCGGTCGAGTTTCTTACGCTGCCGGAGTGCCTTCCGCCACGTTTGAACACACCGCCGTCGCCCAGGCGACTATCGCTGCGGCGTGGCAGCAACTCCAGGATCCGGACACCTGGCAGGGGCTTGCCGGCGTCGAGGAGGTGTTCGACGTCCACCACGCCCCCGACGGCTTGATGACGGCGTACCGCTTCCGGGCGGTTGCGGCATCCCAGGTGTACGAGGGCACCGCGAAGACCGTTGAAGCCGTAAACCCGTCGAAGATGGTCGTCGACATTGCAACCTCAGAAGTGACGGGACGTATCACGACGCGCCTCTCGGAGGCTGATGGTGGGGTCGCCGTCAGCGTCGCCGTTGCGCTGCGGTCGAAGGGCTTCATGTCGACGCTGTTCTTCCCGGTGGTTGCCCAGGCCGTCGGATCGGGACTGCCGAAGCAGGTAGACGCTTTCGCCGCCCGCCTCGAATAACGGCCCATCCGGTTTCTGCGCAATGCAGCGGTGCCTGGTGGACCACCGCATTGCCGAGAAACCAGAGGAATCGCGCCGCTAATCTGCCCGCTCGTGCAGCGCGTCTACCAGTACTACCGGGAGCCCGGTCACCTCTTCCCCTACGACGTGCGGTTCAACCCCGACGACATCGCCCACTGTGAGCGCCTTGCCGACGGCTCCGTCCGCTTCCGGGTGATCGCCGAACCCGGATTCTCCGAGGTCGTGATTGCCCGAACAGATGGAATCGGTACAGCGATGAACCGGTACGCCGCCAACGCCCGGTTCGAGTACTGGGAGACGAGCATCAGTCCGCAAGGACCGACGTTCGAGTACTCGATCGCCCTTCGCTACGGATGCGACCGCATCGTCTACCTGGTCCCCGCCGGAGTCACGAACGCCGCCGAGCGTCTCGACTTCTGGACCCTCGAAGCCCGCTCGCTCGAAGTGCCCGAATGGTCGGTCGGGGCGAGCATCTATCAGATCTTTCCCGATCGCTTCGCATCCGGCGACCCCTCGCTCACCCCGCCCGGTGCCGATCCCTGGGGTTCAGCGCCCCACTCGAGCCGCTTCCAGGGGGGTGATCTGCGGGGCATCACGGAGAGAGCCGGCTATCTCGCCGACCTCAACATCGACGCCGTCTACCTGAATCCGATCTTCACCTCGCTGTCGGTGCACCGCTACGACGCCATCGACTACTTCAAGGTGGATCCGATCCTCGGAGGCAACGACGCCCTCGCCGAGATGGTCCAGACGCTGCACGCTCGCGGGATCAGAGTCATCCTCGACGCCTCGTTCAATCACTGCCATCCCGGGTTCTTCGCCTTCCAGGATGTGATCGAGAAGGGACCGCAATCCCCCTACTGGGAATGGTTCCAAGTCGACGAGCACCCCGTATCGGTGAAGATTCGGCCCCGCGTGGCTGCCGACCTGTACGGCGACGGAAGCGCCCACTTCCTCGACTACCACGGCCGGTCGGCACGCGCCGCCGGCCTGGCGGTCACCGAAGTCGACGACGACGGCCCTGCCATCGAACCCTCCTACTCGTCGTGGTACGGGGTGCCCACCATGCCGCGCCTCATGCTGTCGAACCCCGAAACGCGGCGGTACTTCCTGGACGTCGCGGTGCACTGGGTGAAGGAGTACGACATCGACGGCTGGCGGATGGACGTCGCCCGCTACGTTGATGATGACTTCTGGATGGACTTCCGCCGGGAGGTCAAAGCCGTCAAACCCGACGTCTACTTGATCGCCGAGATCATGGGTGACGCGATGCCGTGGCTCCAGGGTGACCGGTTCGACGCCACGATGAACTACCAGTTCCGCGAACTGGCACTGGACTTCCTCGCCGAGTCGTCGATCAACGCCGGGCGGTTCGCCGACGGGTTGACCCGCATGTACGCCCGGTATGCGCCGGCAGCGGCGGCGGCGAGCCAGAACCTGCTCTCGAGTCACGACACCGAGCGATTTCTCACCATGGCCGGAGATGATCCGGACCGTCTTGCGATGGCGATCTTCACCCAGATGACCGTCCCTGGGGCACCGGGCCTCTACTACGGCGACGAGGTGGGCATGACGGGAGGCAAGGATCCTGCCTGCCGCGGCGCCTTCCCGTGGCATGAGCCCGACACGTGGAACCGGGACCTGCTCGACCACACACGGCAGTTGACCCGCCTCCGCCGCGAGCATCCGGCACTGAAGACCGGCGACTTCTCGATCGTCTGGACGGGTGACCGTGGGTTGGCGTTCACCCGGTCCAATCCCGGCGAGCGGCTACTGGTCGTCGTCAACGGCGGAGACGAGCCGACCGACCTCGTCGCCCCGGTCACGACCGATAGGGCGACCATCGTCTGGGGCGAGGCGCAGGTGACGGCCGAACCTCTCGGTGTACGCATCGAGGGAATCTCGCCCTGGTCGGGCCTGATCGCGGTTCTCTGAGAACCCGTTCTCGCGCGTGATCATTGCCCTATCGCGGCACATCCGCGCGCGAAAACAGTCTGTTCTCGCGCGACATTCCGGACTCAGGGGTGAGGAATGTCGCGCGAAAACAGTTCGGGGTTCAGTCGCCGAGCGTGCCGAGCGACCAGCCTCGGATCAGGAATCGGTGCAGCAACAAGAACACCGCCACCACCGGGAGGCTCATCAGAATCGCCAGCGCCGCCACCCGGCCCCACGGG
>JABAOG010004936.1_pt1 | contig 11156 bp, 11 predicted proteins | sample 7062131 | NCBI WGS metagenome assembly JABAOG01 (sample SAMN14538629, study PRJNA623070) | marine sediment metagenome | biome: marine biome [ENVO:00000428]; feature: marine pelagic biome [ENVO:01000023]; material: deep marine sediment [ENVO:00002113] | place: India: Arabian Sea | collected... | reverse complement strand
GCCGCGGCCCGCGCGTCGACCTGTCCGTAGGTCAGCCGGCGATCATCGAAGATCAGGAAGTCGCGATCCGGATCCTCCGCCGCCCGCGCCTGGAGCGCCTGGGCGACCGACAAGCCGTTGAAGCGCTCGTCGAGCGCCATTCCGCCTCCGTCGGGAGTCACTTCGCACCGCACCCGGCCGCGCCGGGCTTCCGGGCCGATCCGGCCCAGACATAAAAGATAGCGGCGCGAGCGACTCGCGTCAAACGCAAATGTCGTTTACAGATACCCCTTCGGGCGCCGTCGGGTTCAGCGATCATCGGCCGCCAGGGCGGCCCGGACGGCGTCGTCATCGAGGGCGTGCGCCCAGTGGCCGGACGGCGTCCGGGCGACCGCGCCGACNNCGCGACGCATGGCCCCGAGGACGCGGCCCGCGTCGATGCCGGCCGGCGGCGCGGTGGGCAGGCCGAGGCGGGCCAGGACGCGGCGCAACGCGTCGGCCGTCCCGGTCGCGGTCACGCCTGCGCGCTCGCCCGCCACGGCCTCGACGACCATGCCGATCGCGACGGCGTAGCCGTGTGGCAGTGCGTAGTCGGCCCCGGACTCGAGTGCGTGGCCGACGGTGTGCCCGAAGTTGAGCGCCATGCGCGCTCCGGCCTCGAGTGGGTCGGCGGCCACGACCGCGGCCTTGACCTCGATGGAACGGCGCACCAGCGCGGCGAGCGCGTCGGCGTTGCGGGCGAGGAGCGCGTCGGCGCGCGCCGCGATCCACTCGAGGTGGGCGGCGTCGGCGATGGCGCCGTGCTTGACCGCCTCCGCCAGGCCGCAGCGCAGCTCGCGGTCGGGCAGCGTGGCCAGGACCTCGGGGTCCGCGACCACCCGGCGCGGGTGGTGGAACGCGCCCACGAGGTTCTTGCCGTGCCGCGTGTCGACGCCGGCCTTCCCGCCGACCGAGGCATCGACCATGGCAAGGAGCGAGGTCGGGACCTGGACCACCGGGATGCCGCGCATGTACGTGGCGGCGACGAAGCCGGCGATGTCGCCGGCGACGCCGCCGCCCAGGCCGATCACGACGCCGTCGCGGCCGACGCCGGCTTCGAGGAGCGCGTCGGTGAGCGCGGCCCAGGTCTCGCGCGTCTTGTGCGGCTCGCCCGCGGGGAACGTGTGGAGGTCGGCGCGGAGTCCGGCCGCCTCGAGGGTGGAGAGCGCGCGCTCGCCGTAGCGGGCGGCGACGTTCGCGTCGGCTATGACCGCGTAGCGGTGGCCTGGCGCGGCCTCGGCGACGTGCGCCGCGAGCCGGCCGAGCGCGCCCGGCTCGACCACCACGTCGTAGGCGTCGGCCGGAGTCGGCGGCACCGCGATTCGGATCCGTGTCATGGGCGCTTCGGCGGCGGCGTCCGCCCGATGAGGCCGGTGCTCACGCGACCATGCCCCGCTGGGCGCGGCGGCGGTCCAGCCCGGTTCCGAGCAGCGTCTCGCCGACCATCCAGCCGACGACGGGCCGCAGCGCCCCGTACGCCGCGAAGATCCGGCGCATGCGGTCGGCGCCGTTGCCGCGCTCGAGGGTCGCGGAGAGGGCGCCGAGCGCCGCGTCGTCGCCGAGCGCCTCGGCGGTGGGCGCGATGTCCTCGATCAGGCGGTGGACCGCGGAGCGGACGGGCCGGCGCCCCCCGGGCGCGGCCGGGTCGATCAGCCAACCCTCGAGGCCGTGCCGCATGGCGCGCCACTCGTTCATGGCGAGGAGTGCGGTCCGCGCGGCGTCCGACAGGCCGGACGCCGGCTCCCGGAGCCGGCGCTCGGCCGCGGCGACGACCAGCGCGCGCGCGAGCGCGGCGATCGCGACGGCGTCGTCGACGCGAGGGCAGACGTCCGTCACCCGGAACTCCAGCGTGGGGTAGACTGCGTGCGGCCGCACGCTCCAGTAGTGGTTGCGCTTGTCGCCGATCGCGCCGCTGCCGACCAGCAGGTCGAGGAGCCGTTCGTACTCCCGCTCCGAGCCGAGCCGCGGCGGCACGCCGGAGTTCGGCCAGCGTCGCCACAGCACCATGCGGTAGGACGCGTAGCTCGTGTCCTCGCCCTCGTAGAACGGCGAGCTGGCGGCCAGCGCGATCAGTTGCGGGACGTAGTGGCGGACCACGTTCTGGAGCCTGATCCTGTCGCGGCGCGGCGAAACCCCGACGTGGATGTGCATGCCGAAGTTGTGCTCGTCGCGAGCGATCCGGCCGAAGCGCTCCGCGATCTCCCGGTACCGCTCGCCGCGCGCCAGCTCGTGGCCGCCCCACGCGCTGAACGGGTGGACGCCGGCGGCGGCGATCTCGAGCCCGAGGACCGCCGCCGTGGTCGCGACCTGGAAGCGCAGGCGCCTCAGCTCCCGGTCGAGCTCGGCGGCCGAGGCGCAGATGCGGGACCCGATTTCGAGGGTCGTCTCCTGTAGCTCCGGACGGATCTCGGTCGTCCAGTCGGTGACCAGGACGTCGCGGGCGCGACTGCATAGGGCACCGGTTTCGGCGTCGACGAGCTGGTACTCCTCCTCGACGCCGATGGTAAACTCGTCCGTCATCCTGCGAGCCCGCGGGATCGTGTGTACATCACCCGGCTTCGAAGTTACGTTCCCCTCATCCACGGAGCAAGGAAAGGGCCGCGACGTCCCTCTTCCCTTCTCGCGGGCATGGCATTATAGATTCACATCGGTGGCCGCGCCGGCCCGGTCCGGCACGTCCGCTCCGCCGATGGCGGCGGACAGAACGTGTGCCTGCGCGACCCCGTGGCCGCGCCTCCCCCGGGAGGCGCTTTTTTCATAGGGGTGCATCGATGAGGATCGGCCCCGCATGACGCTGCGCATCGGCTTCGCCTACAACCAGAAGCCCGCCGAGGACGAGGAGCCTCCGAGTAGTGGGGGCGGCGCGGCCCCGGCCGCGGACGACCGCTACGCCGAGTGGGACGACCCGGCCACGATCGACGCCGTCGCGGCCGCACTCGGCCGCTTCGGCGAGGTGCTCCGTCTGGAGGCGGTCGCCGACTTCCCCTGCCGGCTCCGCGCGAGCCGACCCGACATCGTCTTCAACATCGCGGAGGGCGGGACCGGCCCGAACCGCGAGGCTCACGTCCCCGCGATCTGCGAGTTCTACGACATCCCGTACACCGGCAGCGATCCGCTCACGCTCTCGCTCGGCCTCGAGAAGCGGCGGGCGAAGGAGGTCTTCCGCGCGCGCGGCGTGCCGACGGCCGCCTACCTCGTGGTCGATCCCGCGTGCGGGCGTCCGCCCGAGCGGTACCCGATCCCGGCCATCGTGAAGCCGCTCTTCGAGGGGTCGAGCAAGGGGATCCCGGACCACGCGTACTGCGGCACGCAGGAGGCCGTGCGGCGCCGCGTGGCCGAGGTCCTGGACGAGTACCGGCAGCCGGCGCTCGTCGAGCGGTTCCTCCCCGGCCGGGAGTTCACGTGCGCGATCCTCGGGAACGAACCGGCCACACGCGTGCTGCCGATCGTCGAGGTCCGGCTCGGCGCGCTTCCGGCCGGCGCCGCGCCGATCTACGGCTACGAGGCCAAGTGGCTCTGGGACTCGCCGGACCGGCCGCTCGACATCTTCGCCTGCCCCGCCGACGTCGGGCCGGAGCTCGCGGGCGCCCTCGAGCGCACGGCGCTCGCGGCGCACCGCGCGCTCGGCTGCCGCGACTGGTCCCGCGTGGACCTGCGGCTCGACGATGACGGCCGTCCCCACGTCATCGAGGTCAACCCGCTCCCGGGCATCCTGCCGGACCCGCGGCAGAATTCCTGCTTCCCCAAGGCGGCACGCGCCGCCGGCCTCGACTACGACGCACTGATCGGCGGCGTGCTCACGATCGCGCTCGAGCGCTACGGTATGCGGCCATGAGGATCGCGGTCCTGTACGACGACGGCGCCTCCCGTCCGGAGGCCACGCCCGACGAGCGCGGGGTGCTCGAGGCCGTCGAGGCGGTCCAGGTCGCGCTGCACGACCTCGGCCACGCGCCGGTCCGCGTGCCTGTCGAGCCTGCGCTCGACGACTGGACCGGCCGCCTCTCCGAGGCCGACACCGACCTGGTCTTCAACCTCTACGAGGGCGCGGCCGGCGCGAGTGCGAACGAGGCACGGGTCGCGGCCGTCGTCGAGCTGCTCGACCGGCCGATGACCGGCAGCCCGTCCGACACGCTCGCGCTGGCCCGGCGCAAGGACCGCGTCAATGCGATCCTGGCCGCCGCCGGCCTGCCCGTCCCCGCCTGGCTCCCCGTCGATGCGGGCCCGATGCTCGCCGGCTGGCGCTGGTTCCCCGCGATCGTGAAGCCGGTGGCCGAGGACGCCTCGATCGGGATCACGCAGCGGTCGATCGCGAACGATGCCGGCCAGCTCGACGCGGCCGTCGCCGAGGCGCTCCGCCACGGGCCGGCGATCGTCCAGGAGTTCCTCGACGGCAGCGAGCTGATGGTCGGGATCGTGGGCCGGACCGTGCTCCCCGTGGCCGGGATCGACTTCGCCGCGCTCCCCGCCGGCTCGTGGCCGCTCGTGACCTACGCCGCCAAGTGGGCGCCGGGCTCGGCCGAGGACGTCGGCACCGCGCCCGTCTGCCCGGCGCCGCTGGACGAGCCGACCCGGCGCGAGGCGGTCCGGCTCGCCGTCTCCGCCTGGCGCCTCGTCGACGGGCGCGGCTACGGCCGCGTCGACCTCCGCGCCGACCGCGACGGCCGGCTCCACGTGCTCGAGGTCAACCCGAACCCCGACCTCGCCCCGTCGGCCGGCCTCGCCCGCATGGCCGCGGCCCACGGCTGGGGCTACGTCGACCTCGTCGGCCACATCGTGAGAGAGGCGCTGCCGTGAGCGGCGACCCCGGGCCGGCGCCGTCGCCCGCGCCGACCGGCGCGCCCCTCGAGTCGCCGGAGGCGCTCGCCGGCCGCGCGGCCGGCATCGTCATCGGACCGATCACGCCACGCCGGCGGCCCGCGATCGAGGCGATCCTGCGGGCCACCGGCGTGTTCCGCGAGGACGAGGTCGCCGTCGCGCTCGAGGTGCTCGACGCGTACCTCGCCCACCCCGACCGGGACTACCACACCCTGGGCGCCTTCACCCCGGGCGGCGACCCGGTCGGGTTCGTCATCTACGGCCCCACCCCGTGCACCCTCGGAACCTGGGATCTCTACTGGATCGCCGTGGCGCCGGGGACGCAGGGGGTCGGGGTCGGTACCCTGCTCCTCCAGGAGGTGGAACGAAGGCTCACCGACGTGCACGCGCGACTCGTGGTCGTCGAGACCTCGTCGCAGCCCTCGTACGAGGCGACGCGCGCCTTCTACCGGCGCCGCGGCTACGCGGAGGTCGCGCGAATCCCGGATTTCTACGCAGACGGCGATGATCGGACGATCTTCGCCAAACGACTCCCAGCCCAGGACTGGCGGACACGACCATGAAGACGTGGCAAGAAATCCTGCACCAGAGCCTCACCTCCGTCGATGAGCTGATCGAGCGATTCGGTCCCGAGAACGTCGACCGCGACGCGGTCCTGAAGGCGGTCGATCGCTTCAACCTGCGCATCACGCCGGCCGCGCTCGCGCACATCCGCCGCCCCGGCGATCCGATGTGGCGCCAGTACGTGCCGACGCCGGACGAGCTCGAGATCGTCGACGGCATCGTCGACTCGCTCGACGAGGACGCCGACTCCCCGGTCCCGAACATCACGCACCGCTACCCGGACCGCGTGCTCTTCCTGGTCTCGCCCGTCTGCGCCACCTACTGCCGGTTCTGCACCCGACGGCGCAAGGTCGGCGATCCGGAGAAGATCCCGCTCAACCAGTTCGACGCCGCGTTCGCCTACCTGCGCGAGCACGACGAGATCCGCGACGTCATCCTCTCCGGCGGCGACCCGTTCATGCTCTCCGACCGTCGGGTCGAATTCTTCCTGCGGACGCTGCGCGAGATCCCGCACATCCAGATCGTCCGCATCCACACCCGGATGCCGAGCCATCTGCCGCAGCGCATCACGCCCGGGCTCTGCGACGTCATCCGCGCGCACCACCCGGTGTTCATCAACGTCCACTTCAACCACCCGGACGAGCTCACGCCGGAGGCGGTGCGGGCGCTCGGGATGCTGGCCGACGCCGGCGCGCCGCTCGGCTGTCAGACCGTCCTGCTCAAGGACGTGAACGACGACCCGGCGGTCATGAAGGAGCTGATGCACCGCCTGCTCCGGGCCCGGGTGCGGCCCTACTACATCTACCAGGCGGACGTGGTGGCGGGCGGCGAGCACTTCCGCACCCGCATCGAGAAGGGGCTCGAGATCATCCGCGCGCTGCGCGGCTGGACCAGCGGGCTCGGCGTGCCGCACTTCGTCATCGACGCGCCCGGCGGCGGCGGCAAGATCCCGCTCCTGCCCGAGTACGTCGAGTCGATCACCGACGAGGAGGTCGTGCTGCGCAACTACGCGGGCGAGGTTTACCGCTACGCGCTGCCGCGGGACGCCGTCGCCGCCGGCTGCCGCAACGGCGCGAACGGCGAGCTGGCGCTCATGGACTGCTAGCGGGCGAGGGCTCGCGCGGCCGGCTCGCGTCGCTCGTCGCGCGCTACGCACCCTCGACGAGCGACGCGAGCTCGATCGCCGGCACCGCGTCGAGGTCGACCCCCGCGGGCGCGTCCACGATGCGCACGACCGGGCGCCCGTCGGCCGTCCGCGCCTCGACGCGGCCGTGGCGGCCCGCCCGCCGTTCCAGCACCCGCCGGTACGCCGCCGCGAACGCGTCGGCCGCCGCCGGATCGTCCCAGACCGTGTACCAGACCAGCGCCCGCGCACCGGCCGGCGACTCGAGCAGAACGTAACGGTCGCCGTCCCAGCCGATGGCCGCCGGGGCGGCGCCGCGTCCCAGGTGCTCCGTCAGCAGGACCGACGTCTCGAGCTCGCCCAGCGTGCCCTCGTACAGCGATCGCCAGCCGGCGTCGGCCGGCGCGAGCGCCAGCTCCGTCGGCGCATCGCGTGCCTCGAGGAAGCGCTCGGCCGGGTGCAGCACCTGCTCGGTCGACATCGGGAGCCGCTCGCCGAGTGGCGCGGGGAAGCCGGCGCCGTCGACCCCCGCGCCCTCGCGCCAGAGCGCCTGCACGAACGCGGCGCCATGCACGTAGGGGAACAGCAGCGTCTCCCGGATGATCCGCGGCGCCGAGCGGAACACCGGGAACTGTTCGTTCTGCGCCTCGATCAGCGGCTCGAGCTGCGGCGTCAGCTCCGGCAGGTCGCGCGCATCCACCGCACCGCCCGTCTGGCTCTCCACCAGCCACGCGAACATGACCAGCGTCGCGTGCCCCTCGATCGCCGCCTGCGCCGCCGTCTGACGGTCGTTCCCGCGCTCCCGCGCGATGAGCGAGTCCAGGTCCGCGTACTGGTCCTGGAGCGCGTGCACCAGCTCGTGCGCCACCACCGGCCGCAGCTCACCGGGCGGCACCCCTTCGACCACGTACAGCGTCTCGGCGTCCGGGTCGTAGTACCCGACCACCTGTTCGGTGTAGAGGTCCAGCAGCAGACGCCGAAGCTCCAGCGTGTCCGGGATCAGGCCGAACGCCACGTACGCGGCGCGCACCCCCTCCAGCTCGGCCGGGGGCAGCTCCTCCTCGAGCTGCGCCTCCACGTACGCCCGCATCGCGTCCCGGTCCTGCCGCGCGACCCGGATCGGCGCGCGCGCTTCCAGCCCGCTCAGCGCCTCGAGCCGCGGCAGCAGCGAATCCACCATCGCCTGGAGCCCGGGCTCGGCGGCCTCCTGCCCGCGGCAGGCGGGCGCCGTCAACGCCAGCGCCAGCAGCCCGTATCGCACCGCGGCCATCCACTTCATCGATGCTCACCCTCCTCCAGCAGTCGCTCCCCCGGGAACAGCCGCTCCGACCGCTCGAGCCGCTCCGCTCGCGCGAGGTGGTCGGCGATCCGCTCCCCCGTCCGCGGGTGCCGCAGCCCGGGCGCGATCTCCGCCAGCGGCCGGAGCACGAAGCCGCGCTCGAGCATCCGCGGGTGCGGAATCTCCAGCTCCGGCGTCTCCAGCACCCGGTCGTCGTACAGCAGCAGGTCGATGTCGATCACGCGCGGCGCGTTCGGGAACGGACGCGTCCGCCCGAGCCCCGCCTCGATCCGCCGCGCGGCATCGAGCACCTCCTCGGGCCCCAGCGCCGTCCGAAGCTCGACGACCAGGTTCCAGAAGCGAGGCTGATCTCGATACCCCACGGGTTCGGAGAGATACACCGAGGAGACCGCGGCGATCTCGCCCAGCCCGGAGAGAGCTCGCAGCGCGGTCCGCAGATTCGACTCGCGGTCGCCGAGGTTGGTGCCGAGCCCGAGGTATGCCCGCGGCACGGGTCAGCCACGCACGGGCGTGCGGCGCCACGCCGCATGACTGCGGCCGGCGATCCACGGCACGTCCTGGCGCTCGGCCCGCGCACCTCGGGCTACCCGAATAGGCAGCATCGCTGCCAGAGTAACCGGCGGCCGATTCCGACGCAAGCGCCGAGTGAGCAGGCGGCCGGCACGAGCGCGCCGGCCGTGGCTCGTCTTCGTCAGTACCGGCGAATGCCGCCTGCCACCTCCATGCGAATCGCACTCGCGACCGTGCAGGCGTAGGCCTCGAACGACCTCGTCACGGGCTTTCTCGCCCAGCGGCCGGCCGGCGTCAGCACCATGTTCTCGGCCTCGAAGTGGAGGACGTACCGACGGCCGGCCCGCGCGGCGCGCAGCCGGAGTCGCGTACGCGCTTCGGTCGCGCCGAGCTCCAGCTCATCGGTGAACGGCTTCCGATACCGCCATTGCGTCTCGAAATGGTACGCACGGCTATGCTGCTCTGAACCCTCGATCAGGAAGCCGTGTTTCGCCAGCACGCGCGGCAGCCGGACGAAAAGGTCCGACTCCGTCACGTCACCCGTACGCTCGTGGTACGTCAGCGCCCGCGTTGGGGCCTCCGACCGAGCAGGCACCACTGCGAAACACGCCGAGATGGCCGACAATGCCGGAGCGAGAATCGGTGACCGGTCAAGGAGGTGGAAGCGAAAACGTACGCTCCGACAACATCGGTGGCCAGTTGCCGCGCCATCGACGACCGGTAAGCTCGGCCTCGGCGACCCGCCCANNGCCCAAACCTGCCCGATCGGACCGACGGGTCCCGCGCCCGAATTCCTCTCGGCCGCATGCTCGCCGGCCGACGCCCGGTCCGCGCGGTACTACGATCCCGTGACCGAGGATGCGTCAACTCGGACCACCGAGGAGGTGCGGACCTTCACTCCTCGATAGCGCGGCCTCGTCGCTGTCCGTGCAAGCGATCGAAGTATACGCCTCGCCTCAGGCGTCCGGTGGGTGCGTGATGACGACGATCGCCCCGGCTACATGGCGTCCGGCGCCCAACCCGGGGAGCGTCGCTGCCGCCGTGGTCCCGTCCAGGTAACGCAACTCGTAGGCAACGGCCAACCCGAGTTGTCGGAGAGCGTCTACGCCGCCGAGAAACGACTGGTTTTCGTAGACGACGATCTCCGCCGCGGCGCCGCTGAGGCTCCGATTCGCAGCCCGGACGGTCAGCCAGCGAGGACGCAGTCGTTGCACTACGTCGTGGAGGTTGCGCGCGCCCTGAACTTCCCGGATCTGCTCGCGGGTAAGCACATCCGGGCGTCCGTCCTGATCTCGAACCTGCCGCGTCGCGGCGCATCCGGTGGCGATGCCGGCAACGCCGACCACCAGAAGGACGCGGATTCCGCTGCGAGCAGCGTGCATTGTTTACCTGTCCTTTCAAGGGATCCGCCACTTCTGCCCCGACCACACTCATCGGGGCGGTATTCGGACTGACGCCCCGACGGTAAAGCCGCGCGGAGCGGTTTCAAGGCCGAACTGAAAATCCAGCCAGCGGCTCATCCGTAGGAACCCGCCGCCCAAGCCGTTCACCGTGGTCCACTGCTCGTCCGGCGCCTCCACCAGTAAGAGGCCGAGAAATCCACGCTCGCCCTCCGGGTCGCGGTACTCCCGATAGCGTGTGCGAACGGCCACGCCGGCGCCGGCGTAAATCATGAGGGCGGGAGACAACGGTCGGACGAGAGCGGCATTAAAGCTACGCCAACTGTCCATCGTCGTGATGTACTCCACGCCGGCGATCTCGCTTTCGGCTTCGAGAGCCGTCAGTGTCGCGTCGAAGTGATCCTGTCGGGTCGGGCTGCNNTCGGGAAGACCGCGTACGCACCTCCGCCGCCCATGAGATCCGGTGCGTTCGCGACGTAACTGACTCCGAAGCTGCGTACGGCCTGTCCATACGCGGAACCAGGCACCAGAACGCAAGCAGCAAGAACGCTCGCTGTCCGGACCGACCACCGTCGGAACAGGCAATCGTCTCCCGCGGGGGCGTAAGAATCGTGACACATGACGTTGTTCCCTTGAGATGTGCCCGTGGCTGGCATGCACAGTACATATACGGCTTCACCGCACCTGTCAAGTTCCTTCTGGGAGCCGACGGATTCGACGTGCGTGACGTCCGGGATCGCCAGGTTATCGCGGGGGCGAGCGCGCCCTCGGGCGCCACCGGACTCCGGGTCGCTTGGCGATTGACAGGGCTCCATGTTCGTTCGTATACTGCCTATGTGAAGACGCGCTACGCGGTGCGAGCGGGGCGGATGCGGCATCCTCTTCACGTTGCCTGTTGGGTCGTGTTCGCGGCTGCAGGTGCCGGTTGTACGGACGCGACCTCTCCCTCCACCACGACGTGGGAAGGCGACGTCGAACCGGTGCCGCCGGCCTCTGTGAACGGTTCCGCGGCGGTCCTGTCCCGGTTCGGCCGATCGGAAGCGTCGCTCCGGATCTCTGATGGCGAACCCACCGTCGCATACCACTGGAGCATCCGGTCCGGTACCTGTCAGGCCGCCGGTGAAATTGTCGGCGGCTCCGCTGTGTATCCCGTGCTCGAGACGGACGCCTCCGGCGCGGCCGAAGCGAACGCGGTCCTGTCGCGCGAGCTGAGTCCGACGGGTGAGTACGCGGTTCGGGTCCTTCGTGCGGCCGTCGGTACCGAGGAGGACGTCGTGGCGTGCGGAGAGCTCACGCGGATACATCTTTGACGGGTGTGTGGCATCCTGTCGGATGGGCTCGGCTAGAAACGTTCCATGTATCGGTGAGCCGGGTGTCCCGAGACGATGTGCAATCCCGGCTCGGCGCATTACGCGGTCATAACAGG
>JABAOG010000686.1_pt3 | contig 11162 bp, 10 predicted proteins | sample 7062131 | NCBI WGS metagenome assembly JABAOG01 (sample SAMN14538629, study PRJNA623070) | marine sediment metagenome | biome: marine biome [ENVO:00000428]; feature: marine pelagic biome [ENVO:01000023]; material: deep marine sediment [ENVO:00002113] | place: India: Arabian Sea | collected... | reverse complement strand
TACCTGGCTTCGAACCAGGTGGTCGGGGGTTCGAGTCCCTCCGGGCGCGCCAAGAAATCAAAGAGTTACAGCGCAGCTCTCCGCACGGCGGACGAACGAGGCAGCGCACTTAGAGGACCTTCCGGTCCACCAAGAAGTGAGGGGCACGTCCGGCGAATGCGACCGCCCGATATGGCTTGCGGGCCCTTAGAGGCCCGGTGGCGCTGCTCGTGTTGGCCGTGGCCCGCTAGAGATTGATAGAGAGCGGTCAAGCAGGCATTTCGTTGAGCACGATCTGGAAATGGTTCCTCCCTTCTCGAGGTGTCATCGATCACTTCAGAAGAGCTAATCTTCTGTTTCACCTCACTATAACCATCTGTGGTTTAACGGTCATTATTGGTAGCGTCCTCGTAGACATCTTCCAGATCGACCACCCGATACTGGACACCATAGGCGTTATCCTCTTCTATGTCTTCGCTTTTACTTTACTCGCAAACATTTCTTACACAGTTGCAGCTCTAATCTTCTTTCTGAAAGACAGGCCACTTGTTTTCAGAGGGATTACGTTTTTGACCTTTATAGCCACTTTAGCGTTCTTTGAAGAATCACCCATTACTGACATCGTTTTCATCGGCTATGCAGGAGTTGTTCTATGCACTTCTTGGAAGCCAAACTTACGAATAATCAAAAAGATTCTTCCCACTCTCGGGAAGAATAGGCAGTAAGTCCGCGGGAACCACGATTAGTTCAGCTTAAATGTTCTGGTTCCATGGCTGATCGCATACCTTCAATGTATAGAGTCAAACACAAGTCCTCCGGAAAGCAGGCATTACAATCCCAAGCTCGTATGGCTGGTTCTGGCCGTTTAGACCATGGAAGTTCAACCTCCGCGTCTGGAGAACCGGCCCTCCGAATAGCGTTTCGCGTATGTCATGTCAGCGCGATACAGCCATCACCAGGGCTGACCCCGTCACCGTAGCCCGCGCTATCGGGCGGTTCGTCCACGGTAGCGCCAACGCACAGGTCGCTGTCGCCCGGTTTCACCGCGGCCGGTTTGCCGGAAACGGGGCCGGGGGGTAGGATGCCCTCGCCGAGACCAACGGTGAAAAAATGATCATGATAGAGAAGCCGTTCTCCCATCCGGAAGTACAGAAGATCCTCGAAGAACCGGTCACTGCCGTGCTCGCCACCATCAACCCCGACGGCAGTCCCCTGGCCGTGCCCATGTGGTATGTGCACGATTCAAGCGGTATCGGCATGGTGAGCGTCGACGGGCTTCAGAAGATCCGTAACCTTCGTCGTGATCCGCGGGTCAGCGTGGTTGTGGAGAGCGTCGCCGCCAGCGGACCCCGGTGCGTCATCGTGCAGGGTACGGTCGAGTTTCTCGAGGCGGACACCGATCGACTTGCGCTCGGCGGCTCGTTCGTGGACAAGTACGGAGAAAGCATCGAGAAACGCTGGGGCGGGCGGACGGTGCCCGGGGATCGCGTGCTTTTCAACATACGCCCCAAACGCGTGAAGCTCTGGGGTTAGCAGCCACGGGCAACCTGACCGAAACGTCTCGAGGATGCGCCCGGCCTGCCCACTTCCACGAGCCGGGCGAGCGACCGGCCAGCTCAGCGCTCAGGCGAGCGAGCCTCCATCGATGCGCATGGGCACGCCGGTCACGAACGATGCCTGGGGCGACGACAGCCATACGACCACGGAGGCGACCTCTTCGACATTGGCGAAGCGTGGCATGGCCTGCCGCGCCAGCAGCCGCTCCCTCGATCCGGGATACGCGAGAAGCGGGCCGGCCAGCGGCGTCTCGATGGGCCCTGGACAAACGCAGTTGACCCGGATCCCGTGCTCGCCGTAGGTCCTGGCGGCGGCCTTGGTCAAGCCGACGACTGCGTGTTTCGACGCGCAATAGGCCGGAAGCATGGGACTACCCGTGATCCCGGCGATGGAGGCGGTGTTGACGATGGAGTGGCCGCCGGGAGGCGCTTCCTGCTCGAGCATGCGCGCAATCTCGGCCTGCATGCATATCCAGACGCCGGTGAGGTTGACCGACAGCACGCGCTGGTATTCCTCGAGCGGATAATCGTGCATTTCGGCAACCGGACCGAGAACCCCGGCGTTGTTGTGCGCGCAGTCGAGCCGACCGTACCGGCTCACGGCGAGCTCTACCAGCGCACCCACGGACTGCACATTCGTGACGTCGACATGGGCGGAAACTGCCTCGCCACCGGCCGAATGAATCAACCGAGCGGTTTCCTCGGCCGCTTCCGCGTCAATGTCTCCGATCACCACACGGGCCCCTTCGGCGGCGAACCGAAGCGCGGTGGCGCGACCGATTCCCGAGCCGGCACCGGTTACCAGCGCGACTCTGTCGTCCACCTGGACTGACATGTTCTATCCCCGGACGTCGGCGCAGCGCCCTATGCGCTAGGTGTGCGCTATGGGCTTGTCGGTGAAAAGGTAATCCTTGAGCTCCTTATCGAAGCTCGGGTCCTTTCTTCGAATCCATTCCAGCACCATGGCAGCATGCTCCTTCTCCTCGTCGCGATTATGCGCGAGGATTGCTTTCAACTCCGCGTCACTGCAGGCATCGACTCTCTGGTTATACCAGTCGACCGCCTCGAGCTCCTCCATCAACGAGGTGATCGCCCGGTGCATGTCGCGCGTCTCGTCCGATAATTCCTCGATTGGCTCGTGATATCCCTCGTTCGCCATCGTCTTCTCCTTGCTTTTTCTTCAATAACTCCAAGGTCACACCAGCCGCGCGACCCGACTGCAGTCAAAGCTAACGAATCCTATGGCGCCGATCAATGCATTCATGTGAAAGGAAGTCAGTAACCTGACTCTTTAGACAACCCCCGCGCGTTGTGCGCGATGCATGGCTGCCGGCAATGCTTGCCGGCAGGCTGCTTGCGGTGTCAAACTGGATTTTTCGAGACTCGCTGTGAGGTGCATATGCTGGGCGTAGCAGACGCCGATCTCACGACACGGGTCGACGAGTGGCTCGCGCAGTTCGAGCGCGCGCTTTCGGCCAACGACGCCGAGGGCCTCGCACGGACCTTTCACGCCGACTGCTACTGGCGAGACGTGCTGGCATTCACCTGGCGGATCACCACTTTTCGCGGGGTGGACAATGTCGTAGCCGAGCTGTTGGCGCAGTGCGGCCGGACGTGTCCATCGGGTTTCAGCGCCGATCGGCGGCGGACACCTCCCCGCGCGGTGAGGCGCGCGGGGGCCGACGCGATCGAAGCGATCTTCGCGTTCGAGACCGCCACCGGCCGGGGCGACGGCGTCCTGCGCCTCTTCCCGGACCCGAACGATGGCGACAGGCTCAAAGCATGGACGCTGCTGACAGCGCTCGAAGAGCTGGCCGGCTTCGAGGAGCATGTGGGCACGGCGCGCCCGACCGGTGAGGCCTACTCCAGGGACTTCCGCGGCCCCAACTGGCTCGACCTGCGCACGGCCGCCGCGGCCTACGAAAGCCGGGATCCGGCGGTGCTGGTGGTCGGTGGGGGACAGGCCGGCCTCTCGATTGCCGCGCGGCTCGTCCAGCTCGACGTCGACACGCTAATTGTCGACCGCCACCCGCGCATCGGCGACAACTGGCGCACGCGCTATCACGCGCTGACCCTGCACAACCAGGTGCAGGTCAACCATCTGCCCTACATGCCGTTCCCGCCGAACTGGCCCACCTACATTCCCAAGGACAAGCTGGCCGGCTGGTTCGAGCATTACGCGGAAGCCATGGAGCTCAACTACTGGACCGGCACGGAGCTCATCGGCGGCAGGTACGACGACGCCGAGGGATGCTGGTGCGCGCGATTGAAGCTCGCAGACGGCAGCGTGCGCGAGATGCACCCACGGCACATCGTCATGGCGACAGGCGTCAGCGGTATTCCCAACGTACCCTCGATCCGGGGCCTGGAAGATTTCACCGGCGCCGTGGTGCATTCCCATGATTACGACGAGCCCGACGCGTGGGCGGGCAAAAGCGCGATTGTCATCGGCACCGGTAACAGCGGCCACGACATTGCCCAGGATCTTTACTCCGCGGGCGCCTCGGTGACGCTCGTGCAGAGAAGTCCGACTCTGATCATCAATGTCGAGCCGAGCGCGCAGTTAGCTTACGCTCTCTACGACGAGGGGCCGCCTCTGGAAGATTGCGATCTGCTCGTGACCGGGATGCCCTTCGCACTGGTACGCCGAGCGCACATCACAATGACGGCGGAGGCAAAAGAAATCGACCGCGATCTGCTCGAAGGACTGGAGCAGCGCGGCTTCAAGCTCGATTTCGGAGAGGACGGATCCGGCTGGCAGTTCAAATACCTCACTCGAGGTGGCGGCTACTACTTCAACGTCGGCTGCTCCGATCTGGTCGCCTCCGGCGACATCGGCCTGATGCAGTTTTCCGATGTCGAACGCTTCGTGGCAGACGGCGCTCTCCTGAAAAATGGAGAGACGCTGTGCGTCGATCTCGTCGTGCTGGCAACCGGCTACAAGGGTCAGGATGCTCTCGTGCAGCGCTTGTTCGGAGAGGAGGTCGCTGAGCGCGTGGGACCCATCTGGGGCTTCGATGACAACGACGAGCTCTGTGCCATGTTCATGCGCACCGGCCAGCCCGGCCTCTGGTTCATCGCGGGCAGCCTGGCCCAGTGCCGCATCTACTCGAAGTATCTCGGTCTGCAGATCAAGGCCTGTGAGGAGGGTCTGATCACCGCCGGGCGAGCAGAGACCGGATGACTATCCGCCGATTTAACGATATGTGCTTCCGTGCCGCGCATCGTTGGTGATCAGATACTCGCGACTCTGAACAAGATAGTGCTAATGAGCCAGATGCCGACGCCTGTCACAGCTTCGACGATTGCGCTGNNCCGCCGTTGGTCCTCGCCTGTGACAAACGGGAGCCGACCAGTGACACCGGGCCCGGTCCTCATGACTATTCGGGCGCACCCGCCGAGAGCAAGCTCTGGCGAGAAGGCGATGCCGGCGAGGCGCTGCTTCTGCATGCCCGCGTGCTCGATACCTGCGCCAAGCCGGTAGCAGGAGCGCGCGTTCAGATCCTGCACGCCAACCAGGACGGCATTCACGACCCGGAGCGCTGGCGTGCGGACCTGATCTCGAATGAGCGCGGCGAGTTCAAGCTGGTGACGGTATACCCGGGCTATGCCGGCAGCATCGCCCGGCATATTCATTTCATCATCACGCATCCAAATCATCGGCAGCTCGTCACGCGACTGTTCTTCAAGAACGACCCGGCGATAAGCGCCGATATCGAGGATCTCGCCATCGTGCTCGAGGAAATTCGGCGCGATGAGGCCAGGGTCTGGGTTGGCGGCTTCGAGTTCGTGCTGGCGCCAAGGTAGGCTCGCCACCGCATCCGCGGTCCTTGGGCGATACCGTGGACCCAGAGCGGCGTGCGATGGGGCGCCCCATTGCTTGCGCCCTCCCTATGCGTTGGCCCCGAACGCCCGTTATCATCCCAGGACGGTCGAGCGCGGGGGCAGCTACCGATGGGATCGCTTCATCAAATCTTCTACACCAGCGTCGCGACTGCGCCACTCGGAGCGGTCGGCATCTCCGAGCTGCTCGTCAAGGCGCGGGATAAGAATCAGCGCCTCGAGATAACCGGCGTTCTGACCTATCACAACCGTCGCTTCATGCAGCTGCTCGAAGGCGAGGAGAAGCGCGTCAACGATCTGTATGAGACTATTCAAAAGGACCCCCGGCATCGCTCGGTCGAGCTCCTTTTCAGCGGAGCCACGCAGCAACGGGACTTCGGCAGCTGGGCCATGGGCTACTTCAATCTCGGCGATCACTCCGCCGAGGAGATCGCCGCCTTCGAACAGTTCGTGGACTCACGCATGGAACAGCTTCGGCTCTCCCAGAGCCGCGCCTGCGCGAGCGAGCTCTACGATATCTTCGCCAAAATGCTTCTGGGCAGCGGCCGCTGACAGGACGAAGCCCCCCGCGCTCGCCGCGGCCGGGTGGGCACCGGCGTCCCTGCCATGAGCCAGCCACCCGACCGGCCGCGCCGGGAGCTCATACGCCGGCAGCAAAGGGAGCCCCTCGGGGCCACCGCCGATGGCCGCAGCCTGCCGCCCGGACAGACGTAAGGCGCTGATTTATAGAAGCTTCGAGCGGGCAACGGCGCCCGTGCAGCGAGCCGCATGGTTCACCCGCCGGCCGCCTGCGCCCGCCGTCTTAGCGATCGCGGTCGCCGGCCCCGCCCGCGGGCCCGCATCCCGAGCTTTTCTTAACTAATCATCTCAATAAGGCCCCTTAAATATCTGGAATTACTAAGAAATTCAGCTATTCTTCCAAGGGAACCAACTTTGTCTCCAGGCACCATGTCCAGCTTGTACTGCGCCTACTTTCGGCTCGATGAGACACCGTTCTCCATCGCCCCCGATCCACGCTTCGTGTACCTGAGCGAGCGGCACCGGGAGGCGCTCGGGCATTTGCTGTTCGGCCTCGGCGAGGGCGGCGGTTTCGTCCAGCTTACCGGCGAGGTCGGCACCGGCAAGACGACCATCTGCCGCACCCTGCTTTGCCAGCTCCCCGACAACGTCGACGTCGCGCTCATCTTCAATCCGAAGCTCACCGTGCTCGAGCTTCTACAGAGCATCTGCGAGGAGCTTCGCGTTGGGCTGCCCGAGGATGTCACGTCGACCAAGGCGTTCGTGGATCGACTCTATCGGCACCTTCTCGATGCGAACGCCGCGGGTCGGCGCACCATTCTCATCATCGATGAAGCGCAGAACTTGAGCAGCGAGGTGCTGGAGCAGATCCGTCTGCTCACGAACCTCGAGACGAACGATAACAAGCTGCTGCAGATCTTCCTGATCGGACAGCCCGAGCTGCGCACCGTGCTCGCGCGGATCGATCTCCGTCAGCTCGCCCAGCGAATCACCGCGCGTTACCACCTGGAACCTCTCTCTCGCACCGAGACCTGCCAGTACATCGAGCATCGGCTCGCAGTGGCGGGTTGCCGGCACAAGGTATTCACCGATGGTGCGCTGCGAAAGATCTATAAGCTGACCGACGGCGTTCCAAGACTGATCAATAACCTCTGCGATCGGGCTTTGCTCGGCGCTTTTTCCATCGGCCGCGAGCGCATCAACGCTAGGATTGTCGCGCGCGCCAATCGCGAGCTGCTCGGAGCACCCACTCGACAACCGCGACTGCGCTTTGCCGGCGTGTCGGTTGCTCTCGGATGCTTGATATTAATCCTGACGCTGACGTTTCATTTCGGGCAATTTTCCCTGAGCGAGGTCGCTGCGGCGGCACGCTCGACAACGTCGGCGTTGACCGAGACGCTCGTCGAGCTGGCAAGAACCAGTGATTCCAGGCCGGACGATGGGTCCGACACCCTTGCGAAAGCGTCTGGCGCGGCCGCGACAACCGCCGAAGCCCCCGAGAAAGTAACGGAGCAAGCTGATACCGGGTCCAGACTCGCATCGTCATTGCCGACGCGCGTCGCTCCAGAGCTGCCGGCATCGCCGGTGCCCGAGTCGCCCCCGATTTCAGCCGAAATCTGGTCAGCGGATGCGGACGCAGCAACCGCGGCGCTGTCGTTGCCAAAGCCGCCACCGGCACCGCCCACGCTCCGCGAGGCCATCGATATTGCCGCAACTGACAGCGGCTCTGCCGTGAGTCAGCGGCTGCTCGCATTATGGGGCATAAAGGCATCCGCTTTGGACAAGGAGCTTTGTCAGGAAGCCGTTGACGGAGGACTGGCCTGCCTCTCGAGCGCCGGCTCTTGGAACAAGCTCCGCGGTTTCGATCTTCCGGCGATGCTCAAAATGAGAACTGGTAAAGACGAGACAACCCAGGTTCTGCTGGCGGAGCTTTCCGGACAGAGCGTAACGCTTTACCTCGGTGACGAGAAGCGGCATTTCTGGCTACACGAGGTAGATCGTTATTGGACGGGTGACTTCGTGGTGCTTTGGAGACCACCGCTGGGTGGCGTGACCATGATCGAAGCGTCAGATTCCGGCAAGAGCCTTCGATGGTTGCGGGAAGTTTTCGCGCAGCTGGACGGCGTCAAAGGTAAAGCACCCGTCGATTCGCCCATCGATCGCGCTCTCGCGGCACGAATCAAGGACTTCCAGCGCCGCCGCGGGCTCAAAGCCGACGGTATCGTCGGTCCTGAGACGCTCATCCATCTTTCCAATATGAGCAAGGATTCGGACTATCCTACGCTGAGCTCGGCGCGGCATGCCGCGTCGAGCAGTGCCGCGAACTTCGTGACGCGGCTCTCTCGGCTCGAGGCCCAGTAGCCGATCGCACATGTCCTACATCCTAGACGCTCTCTCGAAGTCGCAAAGGGAACGTGAGCGAACGACCGTTCCGACCCTGACGACGGCGTTTCCCTCGCTGGCGTCGAGGCGGAACGCGCCGAAAGCGCTGGTGGCCGCGGCCGTTGGCGTGCTGACCCTGGGCGTGCTCTTCGCGGCCTACGCTCTTTACGTGCGTGCACCCGCGCCGCATCCTTCGAGCGAGGTCGCAGCGGCGACGGTGAAGCCCTTGCTGGAAGCTCCGAGCGCGACGCCACCGAAAGCAACCGCGCAGAACGCAACCGCGCCGATGGCGACCCTCGCCGATGAGCGGGGAAAACCGCCGACGCCACAACCCCTGGTCGAGGCGTCGTCACCGGTGCCCGAAGCCGCTAAGCCGGTTCCGGCTCCGAACACGACGTCCCTGTCGTCGGCAAAAGAGCGGGGCAGGACGACTCAGATGTCATCGGCGAGGCAGTCCGAGATTGCCGGAAACATGCAGGATGCCGTTGCCGATGGAGAATCCCGGGAAGCGCCCACCGACCCGCGACTCTCCCCGGCAACCCGCTGGCTGATAAAGGAAATGGCGGCTCTTGAGCAGAGCGCCCAGCGGGAGGTCGCCAGCAAGCCGGAGACGCCTGCAACGCAGGCCGACCGTACGACGCTCGCCTCCGCCGCCGCCGACACGCAGCCGTCGCCGGTACAGGCAGCCGGCACAGAGGTTCTGNNATACCCGCCCTGCGCGACCTTCCGCCGGACATAAGAGCGGAGATCCCGGCCCTGGAGGTCAACGTCCACACGTACGCCCGATCACCGGAGGGCCGAATGGTCTTCATCAACATGAAGCGTTACGGGGAAGGTGACCGCCTGAGCGAGGGCCCGGTGATTGACGCCATAACGCCTGACGGCGTCGTGCTCGTCCACGATCAGCGGCGCTTCCGTCTGCCGGCGCGATAACGGGCCAGGCTTCACGAGCGGCTATTGCGGCGGGAATCCCGCAGTGACCGTTGCCGGTGTCTCGTTGGCTGCTCTGGCAGCGAACGCCGTGCACCAGGGTCCGGGTCCAAACGTGTAATGTTCGGCGAGTCTCTCTAGCCCGGTTTGGTGATCGCGAACCTCGGCGATCCCTCTGCCCTTTTTTACGCTCCCTGATCAGTATCCATAACCGATCTTCTCACAGCGGGTCACTTCACCGGCTCGTCTCCGGGCAGAACGATCGGTTCCGCTGCCGGACTTCCGAGGATAATGTCCGAGGCCTTCTCGGCAATCATCAGAGTGGCTGCGTTCAAGTTGGCCGATAGCATGGTCGGCATAATCGATGCGTCGACTATCCGCAAACCCTCGAGGCCGTGAACGCGGAGCTGATCATCGACCACAGACTTGTCCTCGGTGACAGGTCCCATGCGACAGGTACCCGCCGGATGGAACGTGGTCGTGCCGCGTTCGCGCGCGGCACCCATGAGCTCGTCGTCGCTTTGCACGTGCGGACCGGGGAAATCCTCGCACAGGTAATATGGCTCGAGGGGCTTGGACGCCAGCAGCTTGCGCGCCAGCTTCATGCCGCAGAGAAGCACGCGCTGGTCGAACTCCTCGGCCAGATAATTGGGTTGTATGACCGGCGCTTCGAAGGGATCCGCGCTCTGCGCGCGCACGTAGCCAGAGCTCTCGGGACGCTGCTGCCAGCACGCGACCGTCATTCCCGGCTCTCGTTCGAGCTGTCCCTGTACGCCCTCGAGATAGCTCGCCGGTGTGAATGTCAGCTGCAGATCCGAGGTTCTCGTCGCCTCGTTCGAGTGCCAGAAGCAGTAGACCAGAGTAGGGCTCAAAGCGAGAATTCCCTTGCGCGTAAACAGCCACTTGGCGATTTGTCCGGCGAGCCGGGTTCCCCTGGCGAGCTCGTTGATGGTATCGATATCTTTTACCCGCGCGACAAAGCGCGGTGCATAGTGATCGCGCAGGTTCTCGCCGACGCCGGGAAGCGCATGTTTGACATCGATTCCGAGTGCCGCGAGCAGCGTTGGCGGACCGATACCCGAGAGCTGCAGCAACTGGGGGGAATTGTACGTTCCGCCGGAGAGAATCACCTCACGACGCGCACGAATCTCGTGAACGGCCCCGTTGCGGCCGCCGATTTTATATCGTACGCCCACGGCGCGCTTGCCATCGAGCACGATCTCCGTGGCATGCGCCCGCGTACGCACCTCGAGATTTCTTCGCTTCATGGCCGGGCGCAGGAACACACGGGCTGCACTGATGCGTCGACCCTTGAAAATGGTGCGTTGCGCGTAGGCAATACCTTCCTGCACGCGGCCGTTGTAGTCGGGATTACGCGGAATGCCGTGCTGCACCGCACCCTCTATGAAGGCGTCGCAAAGCGGATGACGCCAGTCGATATCCGTGACGACGAGCTCACCGTCTCGGCCACGGTAGGTGGAGTCGCCCTCACCGATGCGCCGTTCCATGCGACGAAAGTAAGGCAGCACGTCAGCATAACCCCAGCCACGGTTGCCGCGCTGTGACCAGGTGTCGAAGTCGAGGGCCTGACCGCGATTGTATATGTGCCCGTTGATGGAGCTCGAGCCGCCGAGCGTCTTGCCGCGCGGCGCATGGATTCGCCGTCCGCCCGTCCACGCTCCGGGCTCCATGCTGTAGTTCCAGTTGACACGGCCGTCGTAGAAGGTCTTGATGAAGCCGGCCGGAATATGGATAAACGGATGCCAGTCCCTGCCTCCGGCCTCCAGAACGCAGACAGTGGTCTCACCGTCCGCGCTCAGCCTGTTGGCAAGGACGCTGCCAGCGGAGCCGGCACCCACAACGACATAGTCAAACGTGTCCAAAGACCCTTCCCCGTCGATGCGCCCCGCGGCCGGGCGAAGAGCTCGCGCCCTCCAGTTCACCCCGGAGCCC
>JABAOG010012009.1_pt4 | contig 11163 bp, 13 predicted proteins | sample 7062131 | NCBI WGS metagenome assembly JABAOG01 (sample SAMN14538629, study PRJNA623070) | marine sediment metagenome | biome: marine biome [ENVO:00000428]; feature: marine pelagic biome [ENVO:01000023]; material: deep marine sediment [ENVO:00002113] | place: India: Arabian Sea | collected... | reverse complement strand
CCTGGGTGTGCCGGGGTTCCGGGCTGCGCCCGCGCATCACGAAGGGTAAAGGATAGACGCATGCTCGAACGATTGATTCTACTGGCAGCGATTGCGGTGGTGGGCGTTGGCGCGTATGCGCTCGGCACGCGCTGGCAGGTGTCACGGGTGGCACAGCGCCCTGCCGATCCCGTTCTCGCCGCGCTGCGCCCCGGCGTTCCGGCGGTGGTGTACTTCTGGGGTGCGTCGTGCGCGCCCTGCCAGCTGGTGCAGAAGCCCGCGCTCGAACAGCTCAAGCAGGCGCTTGGCCCGGACGGGGTGCAGGTGATCGCAGTCGACGCGGAGGCAGAAACCGCGCTGGCCGACGGCTGGGGCGTGCTCGGCCTGCCGACCACATTTATCCTCGACGCGGCGGGGCAGCCGCGCGGCGTGAACCACGGCGTGGTGCGCGCCCGCGAGCTTCAGGCGCAGATCGAGCGGCTGGCGGCATAGCGCCGCGCGGCTGATTAAGGTGATAATAGACGTAGACGACCGGGCGATTGACGCCGGTTCAGGGGAGAAGTAGAGAGATGAGCGCAATCCATTCCATCGCCCCGGAGGCGATAGACCTGTCACACGAGGAGATCCGGCGCTACAGCCGCCACCTGATCATGCCCGAAGTCGGCATGGCCGGGCAGCGCCGCCTGAAGGCGGCCAGCGTGCTGGTCATCGGCACCGGGGGCCTCGGCTCGCCGGTGGGGATGTACCTCGCCGCGGCGGGCGTGGGGCGCATCGGGCTGGTGGACTACGACACGGTGGACGAGTCGAACCTCCAGCGCCAGATCATGCACGGCACCAGCGACGTCGGGCACCCCAAGCTGGAGAGCGCGGTCGCGCGGCTGTCCGACATCAACCCCCACGTTCAGCTCGACACGTACAACACGCCGCTGACCTCCGAGAACGCGCTGGAGATCCTGCGCCCGTACGACGTGGTCATCGACGGCACCGACAACTTCCCGACGCGCTACCTCGTCAACGACGCCTGCGTGCTCCTCGGCAAGCCGAACGTGTACGGCAGCATCTTCCGCTTCGAGGGGCAGGCCACCGTGTTCGACGCGACGGAAGGCCCGTGCTACCGCTGCCTGTTCCCGGAGCCGCCGCCGCCCGGCCTGGTGCCGAGCTGCGCGGAGGGCGGCGTGCTGGGCGTGCTGCCCGGCATCATCGGCGCGATCCAGGCGACGGAGGCTATCAAGATCATCCTCGGCATTGGCGAGACATTGGTCGGGCGGCTGCTGCTGTACGATGCGCTCGACATGAGCTTCAACTTCGTGAAGCTGCGCAAGAACCCGAACTGCCCGGTCTGCGGCGAGAACCCGACCGTGACCGAGCTGATCGACTACGAGCAGTTCTGCGGCATGCCCGGCCATGACCAGAGCGCGTTCCACAGCGACAACCTCGGCGTGGCCCCGGCGACGAGCGTGCAGCAGGTCAAGCAGCGGCTCGACGCGGGTGACAAGTTCATCCTGCTCGACGTGCGCGAGCCGCACGAGTGGGAGATCTCGGACATCCCGCAGGCGACGCACCACATCCCCAAAGGGGAGATTCTGGAGCACCTCGGCGAGCTGGACACCGCGCAGGACATCGTGGTGTACTGCAAGACCGGCGGGCGCAGCGCGGACGTGACCATGACGCTGCGCGAGCACGGCTTCGACCGGGTGCAGAACATGATGGGCGGGATCAACGCGTGGGCAAACGTGGTAGACGACACGCTGCCCGTCTACTAAGCACTGGCCACTGATGTCGATCACAGCGGCCCGCCAATTGGCGGGCCGCTGTTGTCTTTGCGAGGTGCGCGACTAGAGGTTGAGCGTCCACACCGGGGCATCGTGCCCGGTTCGCTCGAAGCCCATGCGGCGGTACAGCCGCTGGGAGCGGATGTTGTCTTCCTGCGTGTTGACGGTCAGCACGTGGGTGTTGCGCGCTTCAAGGTAGCGGATCACGCCGTTGATCAGGATCTTCGCCAGCCCTTCGCCCTGGCGAGCAGGCTCGACCGCCAGCCGGGCGAGGTGGCCGCTGCCTGCGTGCCACGTGCTGAGCTGGTAGCCAACCACCATGCCGTCCTCTTCGAGCACGGTAAATGTGGCGGCATGCTGCTGGGCCACCAGTAACGTTTCGCGGCTGTACTGCCACAGCGGGGCGAAGGCCCGCGCGTCGAGCGCCGCTACCGCATCCAGATCAGCGTAGGTCGCGATCTCGCGCAGTGTGTAGCGCGCGTCCGGCTCTGGCGGCATGTCGGTCCCGAAGCGGCGCAGCGTGACGACCGCGTTCGTGTGCTCGAACCCCCAGCCCTCGACCTGCCGGGCCGCCCAGTCGTCGAGCGCCATCAGCGCGATTTGCCCCACGCCCTCGGCCCTGAGATCTTCGCGCAGCGTTTCCCACAGCATGTCGAGCGCCGGGTCACGCCCCATCACTGCCGGCACCATCATCCGCAGCCACGCAACCTTCCGCTCGCCGGGCGGCTGGTGGAGCGTCGCGCCCAACAGTGCGTGGGGGTGCCCGCCCTCGCGCAGCACCCAGCAGCGCAGCGCCGGGCTGCCCAGCCACGCGTCGAGCGTGCGCCAGTCGAGGTGCAGGTGGGTGCGTGGTGCCTGCCGGAACAGGCGCGCCACCTGGCTGTGGTCACGCTCGGCTAACCGCACTGGGGCCGGAACCGTGCTGGTGCTCACGCCTCGTTGGCCTCCTCATCTGGCGGCTCGGCGGCTTCTGCAGGCTCCGGTGCCTGTTCCACGTCAGCAGGTGCGTCGTCCTCCCGGCGGCGGAACGCGTACGCCCACACATCCCGGCTGAACGGCCACGCGCCAAGCGCGCGCCGCCACAGATCCTGCGAATGTTCCGCGGCGGGGCCAGCCCACTCGTCGAACGTTTGCGCCCAGTGCAGATAATTTGCTGCCCGTTCCGCACGGCGGGCCGCGCCGCCAAGCGTGTCGTAGTACAGTGCGACCGGCGACAGCTCCGGCTCGGCGAGGATCAGCGTGTCGCCTTCTTCATCGGGCGGGGGCGGCGCGGGCGGCTGGACGTCGGCCAACTGGCGGGCAAGCGCGGCATACGCCTGCCACTCCGCCCAGCGGCTGACCAGCCCGTCATCCGGGTCGAATAACGCGGCGTAAAGCGCATCTTTCAGGTTGGCGAGCTTGCCGCTCTCGGCGAGCCGCAGCCACAGCCCTGCCTGCCCACCGACCTCGTAGGCGGCGTCGAAGCCACCCGCAGCCTCCAGCGCGGTGCGGCGGTACATCGCGCTGCGGTACGTCAGGCCGGGCTCGTAAGCATCGTCGCGGCCCAGCCAGCGCAGCAGCGCCCGGTGCCCGATCGGCGGCTCGACGCGGTGCAGTACCTGCCCGCTGCCGTCCACCCAGTCAACCGCGGTGCCCACCGCCGCCAGATCCTTCTGGTTGGCGAGGAGCGCCGACTGCCGCTTGAGCCGCTCCGGGGCGGAGACGTCCCCCGCGCCCTGCAGCGCCACGATCTCCCCGCGAGACCACTCCAGCGCCTGCGCCAGCGCCGCGGCCTCACCACGGCGGCTGCGGTTGCGGTGCGCGCGCAGCGGGGCCCACTCGACGTCTGATATGATGTCCCACGAGCCGTCGTCGGATCCGTCGTCCACGATCACCATCTCGACGTCTTCCACGGTCTGCGCTTCGAGGCTGCGCAGCGTGCGCGGGAGATCTTCGGCCCGGTTGTGGACGACCATCAACACGCTGATTGTCGGGGTATCTGCCACGGCGTTTCCCTTCGAATTACGGTGCGGTCAGGCCGCGCCGAGGTCCATCCCTAGCTGGCCGCCCCCGTCCCGCAGGGCGGCGATGATCTTCTGGTCGGTGACGGAGAAGGCGTAGGCATCCATCTCGTCGAGCGTGACCCATGCCCAGTCAGCCACTTCGAGCACCTGCGGCTGGCCGTCGGTATGCTGGCACTCGAACACGTACAGCGTAATCCGAAAGTGCGTGTAGCCGTGCTTGATCACGGTAAGCTGCGGCCCGACCTCGATCTCAATGCCCAGCTCCTCGCGGATCTCGCGCCGCAGGCAGGCGGCCAGCATCTCACCGGGGTCACGCTTGCCGCCGGGGAACTCCCACATGCCCCCTAACATTTTATCCGGCAGGCGCTGCGTGATCAGGATGCGCCCGTCCGCGCCGTAGATCACGCCCGCCGTCACGTCGTGGTGCGGCGTGCGCTTGCGCGGCTTTCTGACGGGGCGGGCCTCCTGCACGCCCAGCGCGCGGGCCTCGCAGAACACCGCCACCGGGCAGGCGTCACAGACCGGGCTGCGCGGGGTGCAGATCGCCTGTCCCAGTTCCATCAGCCCTTCGTTCCAGGCGGCTGCGCGCCCCGGCGGCACCAGCCGCTCGGCCAGCGCCCACAGCTCGCGGCGGGTTGCACCCTCGGTCACGTCGTCCTCGACGTTGAACAGGCGCGCCAGCACGCGGATCACGTTTCCGTCCAGCACCGGCACGTCCAGCCCGAAGGCGATGCTGCCCACCGCCCCGGCGGTGTACGGCCCGATGCCGGGCAGGCTGAGCAACCCTTCCATCGTCTGCGGGAACTGCCCGCCGAAATTCTCCACCACTTTCTGCGCGGCGCGGTGCAGGTTGCGGGCGCGGCTGTAGTAGCCCAGCCCCTCCCACAGCTTGAGCACGTCGTCGAGTGGGGCCGCGGCCAGAGTCTCGACGGTCGGGAAGCGCGCCAGAAACCGTTCGTAGTACGGGATGACGGTCGCGACCTGCGTCTGCTGGAGCATGATCTCCGACACCCAGATCGCGTACGGGTCGCCTGTCTGCCGCCACGGGTGCGGTATGCGATGCGCCTCGAACCACCGGATCAGCGCATCTTGCAGGGTAGGGGTCGACTCGTCCATATCGCCGGATCATACCGCAGCCCGCGCAGGTGCAACAATCAGGCCGCTGGTGCGTACAGATCGATGATGACTGGCGAAAGGAACCCCGATGATCCAGCGAGTCGAGCACCGCTGCCTGCCGCGTCCGGCCCGGCCCTGCCCGCAGTGCGGTGAGGCGCTTCCTGCGCCCGCCTACTGCGAGATCTGCGGCGACGACCTGACTCCCGCGCACGTCTGCGCACTCCGTCCGCTGCCGCACGCCTGCCCGCCGCGCGGCGCGGCGGCGCGCTGTGTGGCCTGTGGGGAGGCGCTGCCCGCTGCGCGGTTTTGCGCGACCTGCGGGGCTGAGATCACCCCATCGCACCGCTGCTCCGCCGCCCCGCCAACGCACGTTCACCGCGCCGACCCGATCCACCGCTGCCCCGCCGAAAAGCTCACTCGCTGCGACCGCTGCGGCGAGATCCTGCCGGGGCGCGCGTTCTGTGAGGACTGCGGGGCGGACGTCACCCCGGCGCACGCCTGCCAGCCGAAACCTGCTGCGCATGCCTGCGCGCCGCACCTGCTGATGCCGCGCCGCTGCTCGCACTGCGGGGAGGTGCTGCCAACCCCTCAGCACTGCGTGGACTGTGGCGCAGATACCACGCCCGTGCATACCTGCAACACAGTCTGAATGTCATCTGTCGGCAGGGTATAATCCGGCCTGCACCCCAGCCGAGGAGCAGGCCATGCCTACCGTCGAGGTCAACGGAACCCCCATTTTCTATTTCGAATACCGCGTGCGTGGCAGCGTCGTGCCGCCCGTGCTGCTGATCCACGGGGCGGGCGGGCAGCATGCCCACTGGCCGCCGCAGGTGCGCCGCCTGCCCGGCGTGCAGACCTTCGCGCCCGACCTGCCGGGCCACGGGCGCTCCGGTGGGCAGGCACTGACACACCTGAGCGATACCGCCAGCGCCCTGCTGGCGTTTATGGACGTGCTCGGCGTGGATCGGTTCGTGGCGGTGGGGCACTCGATGGGCGGCGGCGTCGCGCTCGAACTCGCGCTGCACGCGCCGGAACGCGTCGCCGGGCTAGCGCTGCTGGGCACTGGCGCGACGCTGCCGATCAACGCGCGGCTGCTGGCTCAGGTAGACGCCGACTTCGACGCCGCAGTGGATTTCGTGATCGGGCACCAGTACGGGCCGGACGTCGATCCGAAGGTAGCCCGCATCGGCCGCCGCCAACTAAGGGAAACCGGCCCGGCAACGTTCGGAGCGGATCTGCGGGCCTGTGAGGCATACGACGTGACGGATTGGCTGGGCGAGGTCACCGCCCCGGCCCTGGTGATCGCCGGGGAAGTGGACCGCATGGTGCGCCCGTCGATCAGCGAGGCGCTGGCGGCAGGGCTGCCGAACGCGCAGTTCGTGCTCGTCGAGGATACCGGGCACATGCTCCCCGCCGAGGCCCCGGCAGAGGTGGCGGCGGTGCTGGGCGGCTGGCTGGCGGAGCAATTCGGTGGCTGACTGCCAGCACACGATCAGCGGGCCGCAGGGCGAGACGCTGGCGGTGACGGTGCGGCGCGACCGCCGCCTGAAGAAATCCGCCCGCTGGCAGCGCGAGCCGGACGGCTCGATCCTGCTGCGCATCCCCTACCGGCTGCCGAACAAGCAGATCGCGCCGTTGCTGGCCGGCATCGCCGCGCAGATGACGCAGGACGAGCAGCTCGCGCAGCGCCGCACCGACGCCGACCTGCAAGCCCGCGCCGAGCGCATCAACCGCGAGCACTTCGGCGGCGAGATCGAGTGGGCGGCGATCCGCTGGGTGGGGAACATGCGCACCCGGCTGGGGAGTTGCACGCGCGGCGGGCGCACCGACGGGCACATCCGCATCAGCGACCGGCTCAAGAGCTGGCCAGAGTGGGTGGTAGACTACGTGATCGCCCACGAGCTGGCCCACCGCGTGCATCCCAACCACAGCGCAACCTTCTGGGCCTACCTGCGCACCCACTACCCGCTGACCGACCGGGCGCGCGGCTTCATCGAAGGGGTCGGCTTCGTGCAGGGCCGCACGCTGCTCGATGACTGAACGCAAAACAGGGCGCTCAACTGAGCGCCCTGTTTCATCTACTCGATATTCAGTTGGAAGTTACGATCCTGCCGCACCCCAAGCCAGCATGTGGCCTTCCGCGGGGAGCTCGACGGCTGCACTGCCATCGAGCGGGAGCCAGCGCAGCGGCCCGATGCGGGGCCACGCCTCCGCGTTCTCGGTGACGTCGACGATGACTGCGCCGCTACCGTCGGGTGCCCACGCCGCTTCACCCTGCATGTAGCTGTCTGAGCGAAGCGGCTGCCCTTCGTCTGCGCCATCCTGCGGGACTGCGCTCATGGACACACTCACCAGCGGGGTGCTCATCAGTTCGTCGAACGGCCCGCTCGCCATGAAGCCGTAGACCTGCCCGTTGGCCGGGTCGTAAGGCGCACCGAACACGGTCAGGTTGTCGCCACGGAGGCCGTTCACCNNTACTGCCCGTTCTGCGCGTCTGCCCGCCACAGGCCGCTCTCGATCCAGCCCGGCTGGTCGTTCGCCACGAACACCGCGCTGCCATCATGCGACCACGCCCACTGGCAGCAGGCCAGCCCATCCTCGAGGGTCAGGTCGGTGAGCGCACCGGAGGCCAGGTCGAGGACGTGGGAGAACCCACCCTCGGAGTAGTAGACGCCCGAGGTCACGATCATCCGCGAGCCATCCGGTGACCAGCGCTCAGGCATGTACATGCGCGGTGGCTTCTCGATCGTTTCCTCCAGGTCGGGGATTGGGTCGCTGGCCAGCGCCTGGCGCGTTTCCCCGCTGGAGATCTGGTACACGTTCACACCACCCATCCCGTAAGCCACCTTGCTGCCATCCGGCGAGAAGCGCGGGCGGGTGATCTGCTCGAAGGCGGCGTAGGGCATGTCCATCTCTTCGAAGGAAGGCTCCTCAACGCCGTCCACGATGCGCTGCGGCTCCTCGCCGGGCGCGTTCAGCAGGTACAGATCGTTGCCTGCAATGTACGCGACCTGCGTGCCAGCCGGTGAAGCCGTGAACTCCTTGACTTCGGTCTCGGAGAACGTCACCTGCGTGGTAGTCACGCCATCCATCTCGACGCGCCACACCTGCCCATCCGCCGCGTTCAGGTAGTACAGCGGCGCAGGCAGCACACCCGGGGCAACTTCTTCGGTCACTTCGTCAACCGGGGCAGAGACTTCCTCGCCCTCGTCCTCGGAAGCCACGTCGGTGATGTCCTCACCCAGCGCACGCGGCGTCTTGTCGCCCTCACCGGGAGCATCTGCCGGTATCACATCAGCCTGGATGTCCAGGGTTCCGCAGGCGGTTACCGCCACAGCCATCACAATCACTAACAGTAAAACCAGCTTCTTCATCTCTTTCCAGTGCTCCTTATTTTTGAAGTATTGAACGTAGCTTAACCCCTTCCGTGTTTCGTGGTGTGATGTTGCAGTATTGGATAAAACATCTCGTGTATCAGGCCCGATACACGCGCTAGCCGCCTTCCGGGGCGACGGGCAGGCGGACGGTCATCACCGTGCCCTGCCCAACGCGGCTGCGCACGCCAATGCTGCCGCCGTGCAACGCCACGATCCGCCGCACCAGCGCGAGCCCCAGCCCGCTGCCGCCTGCGCTGCCCGCGTTCGCGCCGCGGTACAGCTCCTCGAAAATGTGCGGGATGTCCTCGGTGGGGATGCCGGGTCCGCTGTCGGCCACCTCGACCACCGCCGTGTGCCCGTCGTCGCTGGCGCGCACCTCGACCTGATCGCCGGGGGCGGTGTACTTGAGCGCGTTGTCCAGCAGGTTGCGGAACACCACCATCAGCAGGTCGCGGTCACCCCAGACCGACGCGACGGGCCACGGCACCTGCTGGATGGACAGCTCGACGTGCCGCTGGCCGTAATCAGGGACGGCATCCACAAGCAGTGCCGCCTCCTCCAGCACTTCCCGCAGATCCACCGGGTTGACATCCAGCCCGCGCTCCTCCAGTTCGGCCAGCCAGCGGAGGTCCACCACCAGCCGCTGGAGCCGCTGTACCTGCTGGCCGACGCGCTCCAGCGAGTCGGCTTGCTCCGGCGTGACGTGCGCACTGTGCTGCAGGTTGACGATCCCCAGCCGGATGATCTGCAGCGGGTTCTTCAACTCGTGGTCGAGCCGCCGCAGGAACCGGCGGCGCGAGTCGCCCTGTATCGCGCGTTCTTCGGCGCGCGCCCGCTCGACCCGGCGCTGCGCCCACCACACCGCCGCCAGCAGCCCCCCTGCCGTGATGCTCGTCAGCACGCCGCCATAAGACAGCAGCGCAGCGGCGTCGATCGCGTAGGTGCCTGCCAGCATCGAGTTCGGCAGAACGCCCTGCTCGACCAGCACGCCCGCCAGAATACCCAGTACCAGCGGTAGCAGCGCAGCCAGCCCCACCGTCAGCTGCTGGCGTGTCACGACTGGCCCTCAACCGGGGCGAGGAAGCGGTAACCGTGCCCAACCACCGTCTCGACGAATACCGGGGCGCTGGCGTCGTCGGCCAGCGCCTTGCGGATCTCTGCGATGCGGATGTCCACCGCGCGCGTGTCCACCGGGTACGCCCAGCCCCACACCTCGTCGAGCAGGCGTTCCCGGCTGACCGCCTCGCCGCTGTGCAGCATCAGGTATTCCAGCACGCCGAACGCCCGCGCGGTCAGCGAGAGGCTGCGGTGGCCCATCTGCACGCTGCGCGACTGGCGATCCAGCACGAGGTCACCGCTGGCCAGCCGCCGGAAGCTCGACAGCGGGGCGCTGCCCTGCCGGGTGCGCCGCAGGATGGCTTGAATCCGCGCGATCAGCTCCAGCGGGTCGTACGGCTTGTTGAGGTAATCGTCTGCGCCTTCCTGCAGGCTCAGGGCGCGCTCAGTCGAGGTACCGACCTGTGTCAGCAGCAGCACCGGCGTCCAGTTATCCGCCTGCCGCAGCCGCCGCAGCGTCTCGCGCCCGTCCATGCGGGGCATCATCACGTCGAGGATGATCAGGTCCGGCGCGGATTCGGCGACGCGTTCCAGCGCCTGCTCGCCGTCCACAGCGGTGATCACTTCGTAGCCGGTGCGCTCCAGCAGCGGCTTCAGCTCCGCCAGCAGGTCTGCTTCGTCGTCTACGATCAGAAGGCGCATCTTTCGTGTCATCGAGTGTCCTCTCCGGTCAGCAGCCGGGTGAGCACCGGCTTGATGGCCTCAAGCGCGTGCGCCCGGTGGCTGATGCGATTCTTGACCTCGGGGTCGAGCTCTGCCATCGTCTCGTCGCGCCCCTCCAGTAGAAACACCGGGTCGTAGCCGAAGCCGTTTGACCCGCGCGGCGCGAACGCGATCCGCCCCTCACACGTGCCATCCGCACTGTAGCTCCTGCCCTCCGGGGTGCATACCGCCACCGCGCAGCGGAACCGCGCGCCCCGCTCCGGCTCAGGCACGTCGGCCAGCGCGCCGAGCAGCTTGTTATAGCGGTCGGCGTCCGATGCCCCCGGCCCGGCATAGCGGGCGGTCCGCACCCCGGGCGCACCGCCCAGCGCATCGACCTCCAGGCCGGAATCGTCGGCGAGCGTCAGCAGGCCGCTCTCGGACGCATACGCTTCCGCCTTCAGCAGCGCGTTGGCGGCGAACGTCTCGCCGGTTTCTTCCACGTCGGTATCGATGCCGAGATCGGTTATCGTCACCCACTCAAGGTCGGCACCGTCGGGCAGGGCATCGGCCAGCAGGTCTTCGTACTCGTGCAGCTTACCGGGGTTGCGGGTTGCGATCAGGATTTTCACGGCAGGTGCGCTCCTCGTCGGTGGGGGATGTTGTGCTTCTTGTACCCTAAAGAACCCGGCCTGCCAAGTAAGATTTGAGGGGCAGCCGGTGTCCATTGGGGTGAGAGGGATCGCCGCATCACACGCAGGTAAACCTTAAAGAAGATGAGACGAGTCCAATGCACCTGAAGCCGACGAGATGGCCCGGTACGAGTGCAGCCGTGATGGGGCTGGCGCTGCTGCTGGCTGCCTGCACCACTGCCTCTGTGGGTGAAAACCGCAAAACCGAGACTCAAGCAGCCCTCCCTTCGGAGAGCGCGCCAACGCCGGACGAAACCTCGCAGGATGCGCCCGCCGAGCCCACCGAGCAGCCTACCGGCACTGCCGAGCCGGAAACCAGCAGCGACGCGCTGCCCGACCGGCTAGCCTTCGCGGCGCGCTCGTGGGCCACGGATTGGACGCAGCATACTATCTCTTACGACGAAATCTTCTCCGGCGGGGTTCCACGGGACGGCATCCGCTCGATCGACGACCCCCAGTTCGTCAG
>JABAOG010008597.1_pt1 | contig 11168 bp, 7 predicted proteins | sample 7062131 | NCBI WGS metagenome assembly JABAOG01 (sample SAMN14538629, study PRJNA623070) | marine sediment metagenome | biome: marine biome [ENVO:00000428]; feature: marine pelagic biome [ENVO:01000023]; material: deep marine sediment [ENVO:00002113] | place: India: Arabian Sea | collected... | reverse complement strand
CAGCCTGCGACCCCCCGTCACCCTCGTGTCCGAGGGCCACGATTCGGACGAGGAGACAAATCCCGAGGTCGACCGGTACCTCAACAGCGCGAAGCATGGCTGCTGCCTCATCGAATCCCCTGGAGGCCTCCACGGAATCCCCGTCGAAAGCGCGGATCGCGGCATCGCCGACCTGCAGCCAGGCCAGGAAGCGGTCGGACTGGTGGGTGAGACCTTCTCCATGGTGGAGGACGCTTCGAAGCCTCTCCGCGTCGCGTAGCCAAATGGCGGATTTGACGCCCGTCGCGATCAACGCGTGGTCCCACAGCCCCAACTCGAGGTCGAGGCCCTCTTGGACGGATGCGAGGGCCGCTGCGGGAGAGCCCCCGGCCAGGAGGACCTGTGAGCGAAGATCGAAGCTGGTCACCGCATCCTGCGAAGACGATGACTCCTTCAGAAGCTCCTCGTGATCGTCGAGGATGGTGATGCCCTTCTCGACATCACCGCGAAACGCCGTCAGTCGAGCCCTCGACCCGCTGATCTGATTCCTGGCGAACCAGGGCAGAGTCATGTCCGCCAGCTCGTCGACGACCCGGTCGGCCAGATCCCAATCACCGGAATCGATGGAGACTCCTATGACCTTGGCGCCGAGGTTGCTCCGATCGTCGATGTTTCCGNNACGCGGGCAGTAGCAACCCGAGAACCCAGGACGGCTCGCTCCATCCGGAGTAGGAGGCGATGTTGTTGAGGGCACGGAACTCCGGGCGTGGATAGCCGTAACGGTGGGCGAAATGAAATGCACCCTCGGTGACCGCTTCGCCCTCGTGGCTCCGGTCCAGCAACGCCAGCGCCCAGCCCTTGGTGATCAGGGAATCGGCGACCAGTTCCTTCAGATCAAGTCGGGCCCCCTCGACCAGGGCCTTCTCGATGTGCCTGGCGGCCTCCTCTGGACGACTGGCGAAGGCGTTGGCTCGTGCGACTTGGGCATGCAGAGCTGCGACCTGTTCGGTCACTTCCGGATACTCCGCGGTGGCGTACTCCTCGAGCAGCGCCAGTGCATCCTCGATTCGGGACTCCATCAACAGCACGCCGGCGAGCCCATTGGCGGCTTCCAGCTCCAGATCGACCTCTGACAGGGTCTTGGCGCCGGAGAGGGCGGCGGAGTAGTGGGTGCGGGCGAGATCGCTGGATGCGGCGAGCACGGCTGCATCGCCCGCCTCAAGCGCCAGTCTCACGGAGGGACCAACTTCGTCCGTCGCTTCGATCGCCTTCTCGAAGTAGTCGACGGCCTGGGCATATGACCCCAATCCGTAGGCACGCTCCGCCGCCGATATGAGGGCAGCGAGGGCTTTCTGCCTCAACCCATCGTCGCGGTCGCGTTCCTCGAATGCGTTGTAGGCGTCGACAAAGTGCGAAGCGATGACTCCGGCGAGCTCGTCGTCGCCCAGCTCGGCCATCAGCTCGGCGACCCGGAGATGCAGCGAGCTCTTCTCGGTTCGGGGAAGACCGGCGTAGGCCACCTCCCTGATGACGCCTTGAACGAAGCGGTATTGGCCGCGTTCGGGCGAGCGGGGGTCGGTTTCGACGCTGATGATCTCTCGCCGGATGAGTGGCTGGAGCCGGGCCTCGACCTCGCCGGGCCCAAGGTCCGTCAAATCGGCAAGCGCCTTGGCCGTGAAGGTCTGGCCGAGGACCGAAGCGATCTGCAACAGGTGGCGGTCCTCGGGTTCCAGGGTGTCGAGTCGGGCCGCCACCAACGCGTGGANNGTCCCCTTCCAGCCGGTACCCGGTGTCGTGTGGGACGAGGTGACCTTTCCCGATGAGCATTCGAATCGTCTCGACCGCGTAGAGAGGGACACCTTCGGACCTGTCCAGGATGGCCGAATTCAGCTCTTCGGGGAGGTCGGGGACCAGACCGTCGAGTAGCTCGCTCATCTCGTCGGAGGACAAGGGCTCTACATGGATACCGGTGAAGCCCCGTTGACCGGCGCCCCAATTCGGTCGGCGATCGAGGAGTTCGGGTCGTGCCAGTGTGACGACGAAGATCGGGTAGTCCCTCGACCATTCGAGGAGAGACTCGATGAAATCAATGGTCCCGTGGTCCGCCGACTGCAGGTCCTCAAACACCATGACGCACGGCTGTTGGGAGCCGAGATGCTGGAAGAAGGCACGCCAGGCGGCGAACAGCTCGTCGCGCTCCATGCGGGACTCGCCTACCCCGAGCAGGGCGCTGAGGGCCTCGCCGACCCACTCCCGGTCATCTTCGGGTATCAACTCTTCGATGGTGCCGGCGAGGTGGGCGAGGGTCACGTCGTCCGGGTCGTTCTCGAGAATGCCGGCCCGCCGACGCACCATCTCCCCAAGCGCCCAGAAGGTCACGCCCTCGCCGTAGGCGGGCGACCGGCCCTGATGCCAGAAGAAGGTGTCTGCCAAACCGTCGAGATGCTTCTCGAACTCCCAAACCAGGCGGCTCTTGCCGATACCAGGCATGCCTTGAACAGAGACGAGGTGAGCCCGCCCATCCCGCACGGTGGCCTTGAACAGGTCACGGAGAAGCTGGAACTCTGCGACCCGGCCGACGAAGGGCGCCTCCAAGCCAGCGGTCCTGCCTGCGCCTCCACGCATAGCCATCACATTGAGGGGCCGCCACACGGAGACACGCTCGGTCTTACCCTTCAACTGGAGCTCGCCCTTGTCCTCGTAGACGATTGCGTCGTTCGTGGCATGGCAGGTGGCCTCGTTGACCAGCACGGTCCCCGGTTCGGCAGAGGCCTCCAAGCGGGAGGCAGTATTGACCAGGTCACCGGCCACCATGCCATGATCCCCGTGCTCGAGGGTGACCGCTGCCTCCCCCGTGGTGATGCCGGCTCTCATCTTCAATTCCGGAATGCCGAACTCGCTTCCGAGCGTGGCCACGTCTGCGACCAGGTCGAGGGCCGCGCGCACTGCCCGTTCGGGGTCGTCTTCGAAGGCTCGCGGCGTGCCCCAGATGGCCATCACGCCGTCGCCCAGGAACTTGTCGACGGTGCCGCCGTAGCGGTGGATGGTCTCCGAGGCCAGCTCGGAGTAGCGAGTGAGGAAGTCGCGGACCTCCTCGGGGTCGCGGCTCTCAGAGGTCGAGGTGAAGCCCACGAGATCGGCGAAAAGGACTGACACATGACGCCGCTCAGGTTTGGGGGAGGAGTTTTCGAACCCACCGGTAGTGGAAGTCGATGGGACGGCGACATTCTTGCCGCACTCTCCGCAGAACTTGGCTTCGGGTGGTAGGGCGGCGCCGCAGTTGGAACAGGCGGCGGTCAGCGAGGTGCCGCACTCGAAGCAGAACTTCTGATCGGGTGTCGTCGCCCCACCACAATTCGGACATGACATCGGAGGATGAATCTACCCGGCAGATGCTTGCTCGCCTTCCCAAAGTTGACAACCGGGTCTTAGACGAGGGCGGGTAGTGCCGAGAAGTCTGGCCCCAACGCTCGAGCTGCTACGAACCTGTGCTTCCGAGAATCTGAGTGAGAACAGGCCCGACATCGCCGGTAAGTGCTGGTTGTAGTTAACTTCTCGCGGGCCTGACACACAGGAGACGGGTCCGCTCTCGGTGCGCTGGCATACTGGTGGTCCCGTAGGCTCAATCGAGGCCCGGGCGGGAAGTCTGTATCGGAAGGGGAACAACGAGTGTCGCAGACGGTGACATGTCCCAACTGCGCCCATGAGAACGCGGCGGACGCCAGGTTCTGCTCCCAATGCGGCACGAGCTTGCGGATCGTGTGCCCGGTCTGCTCTCACGAGGCCGAGCCCGGTGACAAGTTCTGCAGCAACTGCGGTTCTGCCCTGACTGAGCCGGAGCCGGAGCCCGAGCCCAGAGACGATCTCAGCCGGTACCTGCCCCAGGAGCTCCTCGCCAAGATGCGCTCGGCCCGGGAGGGCAAAGCCATGCTGGGGGAGCGTCGCACCGTCACCATGCTGTTTGCAGACATCACGGGGTCGACGGCTGCAGCCGACCAGCTCGACCCCGAGGACTGGGCCGAGATCATGAACGGTGCCTTCGCACATCTGATCGCACCCGTCTACAGATACGAGGGGACCCTTGCCCAACTCAGGGGCGACGCCATCCTCGCCTTCTTCGGCGCTCCGATTGCCCACGAGGACGATCCGACCCGTGCACTCCGTGCGGCCGTGGAGATGGTCGATGCGATGAGCCAGTACAGCCGGGAAGTCGAAGAGGAAAGAGGGTTTCCGGTTCAGGTCCGGGTCGGTGTCAACACCGGGCTCGTCGTCGTCGGCGAGATGGGTTCCGACTTGAGAGTCGAGTACAGCGCCCTCGGTGACGCAATCAATGTCGCTGCCCGCATGGAACAGACTGCCGAGCCCGGCTCGGTGAGAGTGACAGAGCACACGCTCTCGCTCACGGGCTCCGCCTTCTCGGTCGAGTCTCTCGGAGGAGTCGAGGTCAAGGGGAAGGCAGAGCCGGTTCCGGCCTATCGCGTCCTCGGGTATGTCGGGAGGCAGGACCCGGGAGACGAGGTCCCCATCGTGGGGAGGGAAGCCGAGCTGGGCATCCTCGACGACGCGGCCCAGAGGCTCATATCGGGCTCAGGCTGGATCACGTCGATCATCGCCGAGGGAGGAGTAGGCAAGTCGCGTTTGACCGAGGAGTTCCGAAGACGACTCGGCACCACCGGGCAGGTGATGAGCCGATTCGACGACGTCGGGGACGTGGCCTGGATGGGTGAGACGAGCCGTTCCTACGACGCTTCGAATCCCTTCTCCACGATTCGCGAGTTGTTGCGCAGCTGGTGGGGGGCGGATCGAGATGCCGACGGATTCGGTGTGGTGGAGAAGGCATGTGCCTCGGTGGGTGTCTCCGATCCCGACGTAGTGGCGCTTCTGGCCAACCTGGCTGGATTCCCCCTTCCCGAGGCTGCCCTCAGGTTCGTCGACGCTCTGGAGACGCCGGTTCTGCATGCCAAGTCCGGGGAGGCGGTCAGCGCCTATGTTGAGGCGACGGCCGATCGGGTCCCGACCATCGTCATGATCGAAGACCTGCATTGGGCCGACGACCTTTCCCTGGCCATGATCGAAACCCTGATGGGTCTCTCCGAGACCAGTTCATTCGGTCTGGTCATGACCATGCGTCCCTATCGCGACGAGCCCCCCTGGAGGCTCCACGAGGTGGCGGAAAGGGAGTACCCCCATCGCTACACCCACTTGAGCCTTGCCCCGCTCCCAGACGAGCAGAGCATGGTCCTTCTCGACTCCCTCCTGGGAGACGATGCGCTCCCTGACGAAGTGAGGGACAAGATCCTGGAGCGCTCCGACGGCAACCCCCTCTTCATCGAGGAGATCGTGCGCAGCCTCAGCGACGACGCCAGAGGTGGCGTACCCCAGGTCCCGACCAATCTCGCCGGAATCCTCACTGCGCGCCTCGACCGACTCGGAGACGAGGCCAGGTACATGGTCCAGGTGGCATCCGTGCTCGGCTCCGAAATCGACCGGCAGACCCTGATGTTCCTGGTGGGCACGACGTCCACCGAGGCTGAGGTCGCCGAGCTGCTTCGCAAGGGGATCCTGGTCGAGTCGGACGTCTCCGGGGGAACTCTGATGTTCCGACATGCGCTGATTCAGGAGACCGCCTATGAGACGATCCTACGGCGGACCCGACGGGAGCTCCATCGCCGTGTCGCCGATCACCTGATCGAGGAGGGCCGCGATGCGGCCCCGACCATCGCACGGCACCTCGTGGAGGCGGGCGATCTCGAGGACGCGTTCCCCTATCTGGTCGAGGCGGGAAGGAGAGCCTCCCGGTCGATGGCCCTTGCCGACGCCATCCGCCTCCTCGAGATGGCGGTGGAACATGTGCCTGCCGGTGCCGAGCCCGCTCTGGTCGAGGCGGCCCATGAGAGCCTCGGCGAGGCTTATGCGCTGGTGCCCGACTTGTCCCAGGCTGCTGCGTCCTATCAGCGTCTCTACGAATACGGAGAGAAAGCTGACCGGCCACGAGCCAGGATCTCAGCGCTCAACAGGCTGGCATATGCCACGGCAACCATCGGCGCCGATCTCGCCGGAGCGAACAAGTATCTACTCGATGCCAAGGCTCTCGCCGAAGAGGCAGATGACGAGATAGGTCTTGCCGAATATCACATGAACGCCTGTCTCGTGGCGTCCATGGCCGGGCAGGTGGGCACGGCCGTGGCCCATGATGAGGCCACGGTCGAGCTGGGAGAGAAGTCAGGTGTCAGCTCGATCTACCTATCCGGCCTTCTGCGGCGTGCCATCAACTACGTCGCCCTGGTAGACCTCGAGAAGGGAGTGCCGGCGGTGGAAACCGCGGCCGAGCAGGTCCGCGAGATGGGCAACNNTGGCGTACTTCGGGGGCGACGTCGTAGGCGCTCTCGAAGCGGCGGACCAGGCGCAGATCACCTTGGAGCGCTTCTCATCGTTCTACACGGCATTGAACCAACGCAACACCGGCTCATTCCTCTACGAGTTGGGCGACCTGGAGGGTGCATTGAGCCGGTACGTCGACACGGTCCGAGTCGCCACACGCATGGGCCAGTTCTTCGTCGCCGGGTCAGGCTCCTCCGGAATGGCGCTGATTTACGCCATTGCAGGAATGACAGATCAGGCGGGCGAACACCGGCGCAGGGCTATCGAGGCGACACAGAACCCCATGGGCGAGTTCATGGGCAGCACCATCTGGGCCGACATCGGGTTCATCGATCTGGCTTTGGGGAATGCCGGTGAGGCAGCCGCCGATTTCGCCCGCGGGCTCGAGGCCGGGTCGACGAGTAAACACATCGAACGGCCCCGGCTCATGGCAGGCCAGGCCCTTGCCCGCATGGCGATCAGTGACTTCGAAGGCGCGAAGGCGGTCCTTGATGAGGCCTGGGACTATGTCGAGGAACGCTCTTACATCCCGCCGAGGACTCTCCTGGGGTACGTCGGGGGTGTCCTCCAGACGGCGACCGGCGAGCTCCTTTCTGCAGACCGTGCCCTGGATGCGGCTCAACAGTCCGCCATGGAGATGGGTCAACGACCGATGATTGCCCGCATACTCGAGGCTCGTGCCCGCGTCGCCGAGCTGAGCAACGAGGGAGCGGTCGCCGATGCCCACAATGATGCGGCGCGTGAGGTGGTCGAGTCGATTGCCAAGTCCATCGCCGACGACGAACTCCGCAACTCCCTTCTGACTTCCAGGTTGGATCCTGTGGCCGGGTTAATCGAAGGTCTCTGAGCATTCGCTGGCGCCCCGAGCTGTCTGCCGGGTGACACCGAGGCGCTCAGGCCTCAGCAGAAGCGGTGGACCGTCGAAGACCAGAAGAAACTGTCCCTGCCATGCCGGCTGGATTCGCTCACAAGCTTCGCCAAGCATGCGGGTCGGTGTCACTCAGGACTGTCCGTAGTCCGAGCGGAGCCATGCGGCGTAGGCCTTCGGCCACGACACGGTCTGTGGTTCTTCGCGATAGCGACGATCGGCAGCCACCAGCCACGCCTCGAGTTCGTCGACATCCATCTCGACATCCAGGGCAGTGTTCAAGTCGTCCAAGAGACGCTCCGCATACCATCGCGCCCATTTCGGATTGACCCCACCCGTGGCGGCGTGATGGGCTTTGGCTGTTTCGACCAGATATCCGACGATCTCGTCGAACGAGTCAGGTTGGGCCATACCGGGAAGGCTAATCAAGTGAAGTGACGGCCCGCGGCCCAGGTGGGTTACTGGGGTCCGGGACCCCCGCCGGGATGGTCAACCAGCATGAGTATCGGTTCGACGAACCGATCACGTCGAACTAGATGGGTTGCGCGGGCTCTGTCGAAACCGGTCGACCGATGACTCAGGGAGAGGACCCGCCGTGCCGGCGTCTCGGCTCATCGTCTGGCAAACCGAGTTGGGCGCCTGACCGCCCATCTGGGTCGAGACGTCCCACCAGGTGCGATCGGCGTAACCTGTGGCCCGGATGGACACGCTGGGCATCGGTGCGGCATGCGCGAATTGTGGTTTCGAGAATCCGGAGGGAGCCAGGTTCTGTAACCAGTGCGGCAATTCGTTGGACTCCCAGCGCGGTCGGGCCGCCGAACGGCGTCAGATCACGGTCGTGTTCAGCGATCTCTCCGGGTTCACCGCGATGTCGGAGCATCTCGATCCCGAGGACGTGCAAGCGATCATGGCGGAGATATTCGCCCGGGCCACCGCGATCATCGAGCGCTACTCGGGAAGGGTCGACAAGCTGCTCGGCGACGCGGTCATGTCGGTTTTCGGAGACCCGATCGCCCACGAGGACGATGCCGAACGGGCGATCCGGGCAACGCTGGAGATCCATGCCACGGTGGACGAGTTGAGCCCGCGGTATGAGGGGCGCATCGGGACGTCGTTGAAGATGCACTCCGGGGTGAACACCGGCGTGGTGGTAACCAGCACCGGCGCCTTCGACACGGCGGACACCGGACCGCTCGGCGACACCATCAATCTCGCGGCACGGCTGGAAGACCTCTCGCAGCGTGGCGAAATACTCGTTGGCCCTGAAACGGCCGGGCTCATCGCCAACGTCTTCGAGCTGGACGACCACGGCTCCCACGACCTCAAGGGCATATCGGTGCCTGTGCCCGTGAAGAGGGTGTCGGGCTTCAAGAAGGATCGCAAGGGCCCTTCCCGAAAGCGGTCGGGTTTCGTGGGCAGGCACGAGGAGTTGGGGATCCTCCTGAGCGCTGTCGAGCGGGTGCAGGATGGCGAGGGCAGCGTTATCGGAGTCAGAGCCGACGCCGGTTCGGGCAAGACCCGACTGCTCGAGGAGTTCAGGTCGAGGATCGAGGCCGAGGTCCAATGGTTGGAGGGGAGGGCGTACGCCTACGGGGAGAACATCCCCTACGCGGCTCTCATCGACCTGGTGTCCAACGCCATCGACGTGANNTCGACCCTTTCGTGCGGCTCTACGGCCTTCCCGAGCGCGCCGGCGCCGCCCTCGACAAGGACTCGTTCCAGGATCGCCTCCTCGAGTCTCTGGTGGCGGTGGTCGATGCCCTCTGTGAACGGGCCCCGACAGTGATCGTCTTCCAGGATCTGCACTGGGTGGACCCCTCGACGACCACGATCATCGATCGCCTCATAACGACGATCACCGTTCCGGCGGTGGTGGTGGCGAACTATCGCCCTGGATTCGACGGCAAGTTGTCGGNNCCCGCCAGGTGGGGCAAATGGTCACGTCCCTGCTCGACGATGTGGAGCCCCCCAGCGGCCTCGTCGAACTCGTCGCAGAACGGACGGACGGCAACCCGTTCTTCATCGAGGAGATCATCAACTCTCTCATCGAGACCGGAACTCTGACCCGCGGCCCGGACGGTTGGGAGCAGGTCGGCTCGTTGAGCGACATCGATCTCNNTCGATCGGCTCGACCCGGACCGACGTCAGGTACTCCGCGAGGCGTCGGTGGTCGGTCGGGAGTTCCTCTACGAGGTGATCAGACGGGTCGCGACCGTCACCGCGACATTGGATCCCAGCCTCGCCGACCTCGAGCACGCCGACCTCATCCGGGAGCGCTCTGACCCGGATCTCGAATACTTCTTCAAGCACGCTCTCACCCAGGACGTTGCCTACGAGGGACTGCTCAAGAGGGAGCGGGCAGAGCTCCACGCCCGCGCCGCCGAGGCGATCGAGATGCAGTTCTTCGACCGTCTCGGAGAGGTCACCGAGACGCTTGCCTACCACTACGCTCAGGCCGGGGTCGCCGAGAAGGCCGTCCACTACCTTCGGGCGGCAGGGACAAAGGCAATCGAGCGTTACGCGCTCGTCGAAGCCCAAGCCCACTTCGAGAGAGCCTACGACCTGCTTGCCGACGCCGGGCCCGAGCTCGACGCCGAGCTCATCGATCTCATCCTCGATTGGGCGATGCTGTTCTACTACCGGGCCCGCCTCCTCGACCTAGGGGAGCTCCTCGACCGTCACCAGGATGCCGTCGATCGACTGCAAGACGACACCAGACGAATGTGGTGGCTGGTCTGGCGGGGCCACGCGGCTGGTTTCGAGCTCGATCAAACCGACAACATGGTCCATCTCGATGAGGCGGTTGCGCTCGCTGAGGCGATCGGAGACGAGACCGGATATGCCTATGCCCGGACCTGGCAGGTATGGAGCCACTTCGTGGCAGGACGAACCCAGAAGGCCATCGAGACGGCCCGTTTGATCGAGGACTGGGTCGTCGCCAACCGGGAGATCGATCCCTACCCTTTCTTCAAGTCCCGATGCATAGGGGTGTTCGCCCTGTCCTTCGCCGGCCAGGTAGAGGGCATCGAGGAGATTTGCTCTGACGTGATCGAGTTCGGTCACAGGGTGGGGAACAACCGGTGCGTCGCCTTCGGCAACCAGGCCCTGGGCATGATGCACCTGGCTCTCGGGAACTTTGAGAAGGCGGTTGCACTCGGTGAGAAGGCGAGCGCGATTGCCAAGGATCCGATCTACAGGGACACTTCGCAACTGATGTTGGTTTCTGCGGGGGTGATGTCCGGAGACATCGAGCTCGTTCGCACAGGCGTGGCCTATCTCCGGGACGTCCTTCGATCGGGTATCCAGCTGCCCAGCCCGCTCTTCGTCGACATGGGCGAGGCGGTCGTGATGATGGCTGACGGCGATCTGGTGGGAGGCTTCGATCTCCTCGAAGAGACGATTGCGATGGCCGTAGCGACGTCGCGCTCGTGGGAATGGCTTTTCGGGAGGTCCATCAAGGCCGTGACCCTGGCCCGTATCGCCAGTGGCGAAGTGAGCGGAGGCTGGAAGACGCTGCTGAGGAATCCCAGATTCTTCCCTTATCTGCGCAAGGCAAGCTCCCAGGCGGGATCGGAGTTGGCTGCTGTCCGCGACGAATGCCACTCCGCGGGCTTCGAGGTCATTGCGATCTACTGCGATCTGGAGGCGGCGAAGCTCCATCTGGCCATGGGGCAGCCAGACCAGGCCCGGCCTCTCCTGGAACGCGCGCTCGTCTTCTCGGAGAGGTCCAGCGAGACCGAGGGGCCCGCGCGGGTCCGGGAGCTGCTCGACCAGACCTGAGCAACCCGCGAGGTCGGCCATCCGGCATGACCGTGCGCAATTCCGATAGCTTGGCCTCATCTCTAGAGGAGAGGGCATGGGCAGGAAACGGGGACTGGGTTCGACACTGCTGGGTGTCGCTCTCATGGCAGCGGCATGTGGGGGAGGGGCCGATGAGCTC
>JABAOG010007665.1_pt1 | contig 11168 bp, 12 predicted proteins | sample 7062131 | NCBI WGS metagenome assembly JABAOG01 (sample SAMN14538629, study PRJNA623070) | marine sediment metagenome | biome: marine biome [ENVO:00000428]; feature: marine pelagic biome [ENVO:01000023]; material: deep marine sediment [ENVO:00002113] | place: India: Arabian Sea | collected... | reverse complement strand
CAGCCCGGGAACGACACGTGCGCGATGCCCGGCAGCCGCTGCCGCGGGTCTTCCGGCCCGTTCACGACGGCGTCCGGCACCGCGGCCCGGACGGCATCGACCAGTTCCGCGCGCAGTGCGCCCAGCCGCTCGGCGGCGGACTGCTGCTGACCGGTCGCCGCCGACACCGCCGTGGCGAGCCCGGCGATCGACGCCGTGTCCACGGTCCCGGAGCGAACCTCGCGCTCCTGGCCGCCGCCGTGCAGGATCGGCACCAACTCGGTCTCGCGGCGGACGAGCAGCGCGCCCGCGCCCACGGGCCCGCCGAGCTTGTGGCCGGACAGGCTCAGCGCGTCCAGCCCGCTGTCGCCGAAGTCGACCGGGACGGCGCCCACGGCCTGCACCGCGTCGGAGTGCACAGGGATGCCGTAGTGCCCGGCGGCCGCGACCACGGCCCGCACCGGCTGGAGCGTGCCTACCTCGTTGTTCGCCCACATCACGCTCACCAGCGCGACCGACTCCGGGTCGCGGGCGATCGAGCCGGTCAGCGCGTCGACGTCCACCCGCCCCTCGGCGTCGACCGGCAGCAGTTCGACCTCGGCGCCCTCGGCCTTGCCGAGCCACTCGACCGTGTCCAGCACGGCGTGGTGCTCGACCGCGGACACGAGCACCCGCACCCGGCGCGGATCTGCGGCCCGGCGCGCCCAGAACAGCCCCTTGAGGGCGAGGTTGTCCGCCTCGGTGCCGCCCGCGGTGAACACGACCTCACTCGGCCGGGCTCCCAGGGCGGCGGCGACGCTCTCCCGTGACTCCTCCACGGCCTTGCGCGCGGCGCGGCCCGACCCGTGCAGCGACGAGGGGTTGCCGAGTGCCCGCATCCGCGCCGCGACGACCTCGACCACCTCGGGCAGGACGGGTGTGGTCGCGGCATGGTCGAGGTATACGTGGCCGGCAGACATCTTCCCCAGCGTACGCCCCGTCAGTAGCTGGGCGGAGTGACGGCGACCAGGAAGCGGGCGGCCGTGACGTCGGGGTTGACGTACCGGTGGGGTGACCTGGAGTCGAAGTAGCAGCTGTCGCCCTCCAGGAGTTCGTGCTTCTCGTCGCCCACCTCGACCACGACCCTGCCCTCCAGCACGACGACGCACTCCTCGGACGGGTGCGACCACGGTTGCGGGGACGACTCCCCGCCCGGCTCGAGCGTGCCCTCCAGCACCTCGAGCCGCCCCACGCCGGGCGACACCCGGGCGTAGCTGATGTGGCCGTGCGGCGACGCCACCCGGATCCTGCGGTCCGCTCGAACCACCNNCAGGGCGCGGGCGATCCGCCGCAGGGTCTCCAGGCTGGGGTCGGTGATGTCGCGCTCGACCTGACTGATCAGGCCCTTCGACAGGCCGGTCAGCTCTGCGAGCCGTGCCAGCGTGAGACCCCGGCTGCCCCGCAACTCCCGGATCCGGCTGCCTACCACGGCAACGGCCACCGGGCTGAACGAGAACACCTGCTCATCATCGTCACGATAGCCGCCGGCCGGCCGGCCTACGCGGGGACGCGGCGAGCGGCACCAGGCCGGAGTCGACGGCATCGAGGACGAGATCCACGTCCGCCCGCTCGTTCCAGCCGTGGCACGACACCCGCAACGCCCGGACGCCGAGCGCGCCGCGCACCGATGCCCGGACACCACGGGTGGCGAGGCTCGCCTCGAGGTCGGCAGCGCTTCCCTCCACGGCCACGCTCACCAGCGGAGAGCTGTCGGACGGATCGACCAGGCACGCTCCGAGACCGCGCTCGCGCAGCCCTGCTCGCAGCGCGCCGGCGAGATCCATGGCGCGCCGCTCGACGCGGGCCGGCCCGGCGTCCAGCAACTCGCGCGCCGCGGCCCGCAGCGCGACCGTCCCGACCCAGTTCGGGGTACCGCCGCTCTCGAGCGCGGCACCGTCGTCGCGGAAGGTGAGCGGGTCGGCCGCGTCCCGGCCCGGCGACGCCAGGTAGCTGCCCCACCCGCCGTCCGGCTCCGCCACGGCGAGGTACCCGCGTACGCCGGGCACCAGGCGCCCGCGCAGGCGAGGCGACGTCCACAGCACGCCGGCGCCGAACGGGCAGCGCAGCCACTTCTGGCCGCCGGCCGTGTAGGCGTCGGCGCCGGACGACGGCAGCTCGCGGGCCAGCACTCCCGCCTCCTGGGTGCCGTCCACGACGAGGGCGGCGTCGAACCGGCCGCAGACCTCCGCCACTCCGCGCAAGTCGGCGCGAACCCCGCTGACCTCGGCCACCGCACTGAGCACGACCGCGCGCGTGCGGCCGTCGACGTGCGGCGCGATCTGCTCGGGCGCGGGCCCGTCGGCAATCCGGAGGTCCAGCGACCGCGCGCGTGCCAACGAGCGGCACACCGCTGCGGTCCCGACGAACTCCCGGTCCGCGAGGACGAGCGCGTCGCCGGGCCGCCATGGCAGGGCGGTCAGCACCGTGGCCAGCCCGTCCGTCGTGTTCTGGACGAGCGTGACGTCGTCCGCCGGCGCACCGAACAGGTCCGCGGCCGCCGCCCGGGCGAGCCCTGCCTGCTCGAGCCAGCCGACCGAGCGCTCCGTCGCGCCCACGTCGGGCGCGTCGAGCCCGCCGAGCCGGCTGATCGCGCTCGTGACCGCCTCGCGCGTGCGCGGGCTCGGCAGGCCCACGCAGGCGTGATCGAGGTAGCCGCGGGGCACCCGGGTCACGTGGTCACGTGGTGGTGGACTCGCTCGCCACCTCGTCCCTCTCGGCCTCCCAGGACTCCTCGTCCATGGTCTCGCGGCCCCAGCCGGTCGCCGCCGCCCCGATCATCACGAGCATGAGCGCCCAGCAGTAGAAGACGTACGGCACCATGCTGACCGCGTCGAACCCTTGGATGCCGGCCTCGCTGACGTCGCCGCCGACCATCGCGATCGGGATGAGGACGGCCACGCTCCACGGCAGGAAGCCGATCAGCGACGTCGACGTCCCGTCCAGCAGGTTCCCCCGCCGCCACGGCGCGATGCGGAACGCGTGACCGAGTCGGCGGACCCACGGCCCGAGCATCACCATCGTCGGCGTCCCGGCCGCCGTCAGCGCGTTGACGCCCAACGAGACGCCGACGATCGTCGACTCCGCGCTGCGCGGCGTCTTCGCCAGCCGCTGCGACTTGTCCATCAGCCAGTCGATGAGGCCGCCCGCCTCGAACGTGCCGATCAGGCCCATCAGGAAGATCGTGAACACCGCGATGCCGACCAGGCCGGAAGCACCGTCGACGATGACCCCGCTGACGGCGTACGTCTCCGAGTCGACCATCAGCAGGTCCGACCACGTCAACCGCCCCGCGACCAGGCCGAGGATCAGCCCGAACGCGATCGCTATCAGCAGGGACGCCACGAAGTGCCAGCGCCGCACCATGAGGTAGATCAACAGGATCGGCGCCAGCAGCATGATCAGGCCGCCCGAGCTCGCGTCGATCGGCTCGCCGGAGGAGCCGCCGGACGAGGCCAGCGCGGTGATGATGTAGGCGGCGACGGTGATCGCACCGGCCACCGCCGCGTAGCGCAGCCGGCTGCGCACCACCTTGGGGACGTCGGTTCCCTGCGAGTACGCGGACACGATCGTGGTGTCCGACACCGGTGCAAGGTTGTCGCCGACGAACGCGCCGCCGATGATCGCGCCCGCGAGCAGCCAGGGGTCGGCGCCGATCGCGAAGCCGGCCGGGAACACCACGGGCGTAACGGCCAGGATCGTGCCGATGCTGGTTCCGGTGGACATGGAGAGCACGGCCGCGATCACGAACGCGGTCAGCGGCACCCACACCGCGGCGAGCCCGATCGAGGTGGCCGCCCACACCAGGCCCTCGATGAGGCCGGTCTGGTTCAGCAGTTGACCGAAGATCCCCGCCAGGAACCAGGCCAGCAGGATGACCGCCAACATGGGTGAGGCGATGCCGGAGATCAGCGCCTGCACGAACGCCTCCCGGCTGCGCGCGAGCAGCAGCCCGACGAGCAGCCCGGCGAGCACCATCGGCCAGAAGGCCTCCGGGACGGCGAGCCCGGCGAAGCCGAGCACCAGGATGCCGACGAGCATCACCCCGAAGGGAATGAACAGGGCGGGTATCCCGCCTCGCAGTTGCAGTGCAGGACCGTTCGTGCGTGTTGCGAGCGTCGGACATGCGACCTCCCGAGATACGCCGCGGTCGGGCGCGGTCGTGCAGCGCCCTGCCGATCGTCAGGGCGACGATATAGGCGTTTCACCCCAACTGTCTACGTTTAGTTACAGTGAAAGCACCGTGGAGGGGAGGCGATCATGACCAACGCAGCCGGCAACGACCTGCCCGGGCGCCTGCGCCACCGGTTCCCCGTCTTCGACCGCCTCACGTACCTGAACTCGTGCTCGCAGGGCGCGCTCGCCGACACCGTGCGGTCGGCGTACGACGACTACCTCCGCAGCCTCGAGGAGCACGGCTCGCACTGGGACCACTGGGTCGGACGGCTGGAACGCGTGCGCGCGCTGCTCGCCACGCTGCTGAACGTGACGCCGTCGGAGGTCGCGGTGACGGCGTCGGCCTCCGCCGGCGTGAGTGCCCTCGCCAGCGCGTTCGACTTCGAACGCGGCCGGAGCACGGTGGTNNCGAGTTCCCCACCATCGGGCAGATCTGGCACGCGCAGCGCCGCCGTGGGGCGCGGGTCGTGCACGTCCCGACCGCGGCGGATCACACGTTGCCGCTGGCCGGCTTCGAGCGCGCGGTCGACGACGACACGGCCATCGTGTCGGTCACCCACATCAGCTACACCACCGGTGCGCGGACGGACCTCGGGCCGCTGATCGACCTGGCCCACTCGCGGGGGGCGTACGTGCTCGTCGACGCGTACCAGTCGGTCGGCTCGGTGCCGATCGACGTCGCCGCCCTCGATGCCGACTTCGTGGTGGGCGGCACCCTGAAGTACCTGCTCGGCACGCCGGGCGTCGGCTTCCTGGTCGCCCGGTCCGGCCGGACCGACGACCTCGTGCCGACGAGCACCGGCTGGTTCGCAGCAAGCGACATCTTCGCCATGCGGGTGCACGGCTACGAGCCGGCGAACGAGGCGCGCCGGTTCGAGGCCGGGACACCCGCGGTGCCGAGCCTGTACGCCGCGGAGGCCGGGCTGGAGCTGATCCTCGACTGCGGCGTCGCCGAGACCGCCGCCCACGTGAACGGGCTGGTCGCGCAGCTGCGGGCCGGCATCGAGGAACTGGAGGGCACGGTCGCGACACCGGCCGGCGATGCGCGGCACGGGGCGCTCGTCGCGGTCGCCGCCACCGACGAGCAGGCGTACGTGGACGCGCTGCACCGCGAGGGCGTCGTCGTCAGCTCGCGCGCCGGCAACGTCCGGGTCTCACCGCACTGCTACAACACGCCCGCGGACATCGACACCGCCCTCGCCGCCTTCGCGAAGCACCGCCACCTGCTGCGGAGCTAGGGCGCGCGCCGTCGCCGTTGGCCACCTGATCGTCAGGAGGTCACCTGATCCGCCCGGCGACAACGATCAGGTGGCTTACTCACGCGCCAGGGCCTGCTGGAGCCACCTGATCGCATCTCAGTACGTGGACGCCGCGCGATCAGGTGACCCAAGTGGCACCTTCCTGGCTGGTTCGTCACCTGATCCGGGCCGGTCGAGGCGTCAGCCCTGGCGGTTGGTGATCTCCTCGACGGCCTGAGGCAGGACCTTGTGGAGGTCGCCGACGATGCCGAAGTCCGCCATGGCGAAGATGGGCGCTTCGGCGTCCTTGTTGACCGCGACGATGGTCTTGGACGTCTGCATGCCGGCGCGGTGCTGGATGGCCCCGGAGATGCCGGCGGCCAGGTACAGCTGCGGCGAGACGGTGTGCCCGGTCTGGCCGACCTGGTAGGCGTGCGGGTACCAGCCGGCGTCGACGGCGGCGCGCGAGGCGCCGACGGCGCCGCCGAGGGCGTCGGCGAGCGCCTCGACCGGGCCGAAATCGCCGCCGGTGCCGCGTCCGCCGGAAACCACGACGGCGGCTTCGGCGAGGTCCGGACGGCCGGTGGCCTCGCGCGGCCGCCGGTCGACCACCTTCGCGGTCTTCGCCGCCTCCGGTACGGTGACCGCGACCTTGTCCACCGCCGGTGTGACCGGCGCCGGTTCAGGGGTGGCGGCGTTGGCCTTCACCGTGATCACCGGGATGCCGTGGGTGACCTCCCCGGTGACGGTGTACCCGCCGGCGAACACCGACTGGGTCGCCGACAGGTCCGCCGCGACGTCGACGGCGTCGGTGATGATCCCCGAGCCCAGCTTGACCGCCACGCGGGCGGCGATCTCCTTGCCCTCCGGGGACGACGGCACCAGGATCGCCGCCGCGTCGGCCTGCTGTGCGATCTGTGCCAGCGCCTCAGCCTTCGGCGCCACCAGGAACTCGTCGAACTCGTCGGCCTCCGCGACGTACACCTTCCCCGCGCCGAACTCGCCCAGCACCGGCTGCGCCTGCTCGGACCCGGCGCCGAGGAACACCGCCGCCGGCTCCCCTGCCCGGCGGGCCAACGTCAACAACTCCGTGGTCGTCTTGCGCACCACCCCGTCGACATGGTCGACCAACACCAGGATCTGGGCCATCGCCGTCTCCCTCACACGAACTTCCGGTCGGCCAGAAACTCGGCCAGCTTCACACCGCCGTCACCCTCGTCGGTGACGACCTCACCCTGGGTGCGCGGCGGCCGCGGGGTCACGCCCACCACGCGGGTCCACGCCGCGTCCAGGCCGACCTCGCCGGGATCGATCCCCACGTCGGCCAGCGACCACGTCTGCACCGGCTTCTTCTTCGCCGCCATGATTCCCTTGAACGACGGGTACCGCGGCTCGTTGATCTGGTCGGTCACCGACACGATCGCCGGGAGCGACGCCTCGACCGTCTCCGAGGCCACATCCCCGTCACGCCGGCCGGACACCACCCCGCCACCGGCATCCACGGTCAACTCGCCGACGAAGCCGACATGCGGCAGCCCCAGCCGCTCGGCCAGCATCGCCGGCACCACGCTCATCCCGCCGTCGGTCGAGGCCATCCCCGTCAACACCAGGTCCACCGGACCGTCCTCGCCCAACTTCTCCAACGCCGCCGCCAACACCGCCGACGTGGCCACCGCATCCGACCCGTGCAGCGCGTCGTCCACGACGTGGGCCCCGGCGTCGGCGCCCATCTGCAGCCCCTTGCGGACCGCATCCGCCGCCCGCTCCGGACCCACCGTCACCACGACGACCTCGGCATCCCCCGCCTCGGCGACCTTCAGCGCCTCCTCCAGGGCATGCTCGTCCAACTCCGAGAGAATCCCGTCAACGCCCACCCGATCCGTGGTGTTGTCGTCGGTAAACCGCCGGTCCGCCGTCGCATCCGGCACGTACTTCACCAATACAGCGATCTTCATCGTCGGGTTCCGACCTCCTGTGCGGCGTGACACTGGACCGTACCGGACCGCCCCGCCTGCTCGAACTCACTGCTGTCAGCCTGCCATCGGTGGTGGCGGAGCACTGAGCCGGGTCCGGCGGCGGTGCTCGTTGATTCCTGATGTTACTGCCCAGTAACACCGCCGCAAGGCGCTCCCCCGTGGCGCGTGTCACATTCCGGCCGCAACGCCGGGGAGCGGCAGGTTGCGCGGTCAACGACTAGTCTCGGGTGCGCATGCGCGTCCTCATGGTCTCCTGGGAGTACCCGCCGCTGCTCTACGGCGGGCTGGGACGCCATGTGCAGGGCCTGTCCGAAGCGCTCGCCGCCGACGGGCACGACGTGGCCGTCGTCTCCCAGGCCGGTCCGGGCACGCTCGACGACGAGCGGACCGCGCGCGGGGTGCGGGTCGTACGCGTGCCCTCCCCTCCCCGCCGCGACGACTTCGCCCGGTGGGTGGCCCGCCTGAACCGCGCCCAGGCACGCGCCGGGCGGACGCTGTTGCGTTCCTGGCGGCCGGACGTCGTCCACNNGTGTCGATCGCCCGAGCCGCCGGGGTGCCGCTCGTGGCGACCATCCACGCCACCGAGGCCGGGCTGTGGAACGGCTGGCTGACCGAGCCGCTGTCCCGCAAGCGGCATGACACGGAGGCGTGGCTCGTGCGGGAGGCGGCGCGCACCATCGTCTGCTCCGCCGCCATGCGCGAGGAGGTGTCGGCCGCGCTGGCCGTCCCCGCCCACGACCTCGTCCAGGTGCACAACGCCGTGGACCCGGCCGCGTGGCACACGACCGGCAGGCAGCGGGACGAGATCCGGGACAGGGCCGGCATCCCGGCGGACGCCCCGCTGCTCGTGCTCGCCGGCCGGGTCGAGTGGGAGAAGGGCGGCGACGTCGCCGTCCGGGCGCTGCCAGATGTTCGGCGGCGCAATGATGACGTGCGGCTCGTGCTGGCCGGCTCCGGCAGTCAGCGACCGTCCCTTGCCGATCTGGCTGCCGAGTACGGCGTGGCCGAAGCCGTCCATTTCGCCGGCCACCTCGACGAGGGCGAGCTCGCCGCGTTGCTCGCGGCTGCCGACGTCGCGCTGGTGCCGAGCTCCTACGAACCGTTCGGAATGGTGGCCTTGGAGGCCAGCGCGTCCGGCACCCCGGTCATCGCCGGCGCCGCGGGCGGGCTGCCGGAGGTCGTCACCTCGGGCGAAACCGGACTCCTCGTTCCGCCGCGTGATCCATTCGCGCTCGCCGACGCGATAGTCCAGCTGCTCGACAACCCGGCCTACGGTGCCCGACTCGTGGGAGCGGCCCAGCGCGAGATCGCCCGGCGCTTCGTCTGGCCGCTCGTCGCGCGGGAGACCGAGAAGATCTACGCCGAGGCGATCGCCGAGCCGCGCGCGCCCCGTTCGCGGCCGGCAGCGGTGGCACGCGGCAACGTGTTCACCGGCGAACCCGCGTGACCCGGGTGAAGTCGCTGTAGCCCCAGCAACAGCAGGCTCACCCAGGTTCACGAGCGGCGCTTGAGGACGCGCGCGGGGACGCCGCCGACGACCGAATAGTCGGGAATCTCCCCACGAGCAACCGCATGCGCAGCCAGCACGCAGCCGCGGCCGAGGGACGTCCCCCGAAGTACCGATGCCTTGACACCCAGCCAGCAATCCGGCCCGATCCGTACCGGCGATTTCGCGATTCCCTGGTCCTTGATCGGCCGGTCCAGATCGTCGAAGCGGTGGTCGAAGTCCGTGATGTACACCCAGTCCGCGATCAGCGTCGCGGCGCCGATCTCCACGTCCAGGTAGCACGTCACGCGGTTGTCGCGGCCGAAAACGACCTTGTCTCCGATTCGCAACGTGCCCTCGTGGGCGTGCAGGCTCGTGCCATCACCGAGATGCACCCAGCGCCCGAGGACGACCCGCCCGTAGCCGGGGCGGGTCTCGACGACGACCCGCCGGCCCAGGAAGACCATTCCCTCGGTGACCACGTCGCGATTGCCCACGAGCAGCCGGAACAGCCGCCAGTAGCGCGACAGGTAGTAGGGCGTCCAGGCCCGGTTGCGCGCGACCCACCGCAGGCTCGCCCGGGTCAGGAATCGCGCCTGGCGGGGGTCTCGGCGGCGAAAGAGCACGGAGCAACCCTAGTGCGACTCAGGACGACGCCGGCAAAACCACGTGCGCCGACCGGCGTGGCGCAGATACCGTCACCGGGTGAGACCCGAAGACCTCCGCGAGCGGCTGCGCGCCGACCTGAAGCAGGCCATGCGCGACCGCGACGTACCCGCCACGCGAGTCATCCGACGACTCATGGGTGCGATCGGCAATGCCGAGGCGGTTCGGCAACCGGTCGACGTTCCGCCTCAGGTCGTCAACCCGGGCAACCCGGTGGTGGCGGCTCGATCCGACGTACCACGCGCCGAACTCGCCCCACATGACGTCGCGCGCATCGTTGCCACGGAGATCGACGACCTCGACAGTGCGATCGCCGAATACGAGTCGCACGGCGAGCCAGATCGCGCGGCGGACCTTCGCCACGAGAAGGACGTGCTGGAGCGCTATCGTTGAGCTCCGAGCTCAGAGCTTGCGGCCGACGCCTCCGGCCAGGCAGTGCTGGAGCGGGCTGAGATCCTCGAACCGTGGACCGTCCGGCCACCAGTCGACGGTGCGCACCACACCGGGCTCGACGAGTTCCACGCCGGCGAGCAGCTTTTCGATCTCCGCCATGGTGCGGAACACGCCGGAGCCCAGGGCGCCGTCCCGGAAGACGGCCTCCACTTGGCGGGCGAGCGCGGTGTATTCGTTCTCCGGGTCGAGAAAGTGGCTGACCGCGATGTACGAGCCGGACGGCAAGGCATCGATGTACTCCCCCATGATGTCGGCGGGGGGACGGGCGCCCTCGTAGTGGTGCATCGTGGCGAAATGCAGGAGAGCGACCGGCTCGGACAGGTCGAGGTACCGGCGCACGCTCGCGTGCTCCAGTACGTCGCCGGGTGTGAAGATATCGGCGCCGACGAAGTGCGAGTGATCGTTCTCTTCCAGGATCGCCCGGCCATGGGCCAGGACCACAGGATCGTTGTCCACGTAGACCACCACGGCCTCGGGATCGACGCGCTGGACGACTTCATGGACATTCTCGACGGTCGGCAGACCGGAGCCACAGTCGAGAAACTGCCTGATTCCGCACTGACCGGCCAGGAACCGGCAGACCCGGACGAGGAACGCGCGGTTCTCCCGGGCCGCGGCGTCCCACTCGGGAAGGAGGCCGGCCACCGCATCGCGGACCTCACGGTCGACCGCATAGTTGTCCTTGCCGCCGAGGAACGCGTCGTAGACGCGAGCGATGCTCGCCTTCGTCGGGTCGACGCCGATGGGAACGCGGCCCGGGCGGGGTCTGGTGGCCATGCAGGAGCCTCACGAGTCGTGCGGTGCGATCGTGCCCTTGGACCATCACACACTACCTGGCGCCCGAGCCGCGCGGACAGCCCCTCCGATGATCCGGCGGCCGGTGGCCTGGGCGCAGGATCTTGACGCATGCGAATCAGGCGCTAGCTTCATATGTAGTGATTCTCGTCCGGCCACGGGCGCGAGCCGGGATAGAGGGGTTACCGGGATGGCCACCGACGACACGGCCTCGGAATCGTACGAGGACAAGTTCCGCACGCCGACCGCACGCCGGATGGTGCTGGGTGCTCAGCTACGACGGTTGCGCGAGGCGGCCGAACTGTCACGGGCCGAGGCAGCCTATTCGATTCGCGGGTCCGAGTCGAAGATGAGCCGGCTCGA
>JABAOG010035607.1_pt1 | contig 11169 bp, 9 predicted proteins | sample 7062131 | NCBI WGS metagenome assembly JABAOG01 (sample SAMN14538629, study PRJNA623070) | marine sediment metagenome | biome: marine biome [ENVO:00000428]; feature: marine pelagic biome [ENVO:01000023]; material: deep marine sediment [ENVO:00002113] | place: India: Arabian Sea | collected... | reverse complement strand
TCGCCGCGCACGACGACGAGCGGACGGGCCTTGTGCTCGCCGTCCTCGAACTCGCGCTCCTCGTGGGCGTCGAGCGTGACGCCGAGCGCGGCCGCCGCGTGCTCGCCGAACGCGCGCGTGGCTTCAAGGGCGAACAGGCGCATCACGACCTCCCGAACGTGCGCCGCCCCCTCGTGCGAGGCGCGGCCGGCGCATAGGCGGTGCGGGGGCGCGCCCGCGCATTGATCTCGCGCAAGGCGCCTGCGCGGCTCGGACGCGACGGGAAGCGCGGCGCCGATGGGCGCCGGATGATCCCGATAGGGAGGGGCGAGCCATGGCCAAGCCTCGGATCACGCGCGACGGCGTCGCAGCCCTCTTCGGCGAGCTGACCGACCAGCAGATGTTCGACATTCTCGACAGCGGCGCCTCGCAGGAGGATCTCGAGATGGCCGCAGCCTACATCGCCCAGGAGGATGATGCGACGGGCGCGCGCGCTCCGCTGGTCGGCGCGGCGGCCGAGGTCTACGAGATCGTCGCGCGCGACGAGGAGCATCCTGAGGAAGAGCACGCGCCCTGACGACGGATGGTCGTCCGCGTCGCTGCAGGTGAGCCGTCGACATCCGGCCGGCGTGCTCGGGCGCGCGTCGGACGCGACCGGCGTCGCCGCTCATGACCAGTCCAGCGCGAGCTCCCGATCGGAGACGGCCGAGACTCGCCCGCCTCGCTTGCGCGCTTCGCGATCCATCGCGCGGGACAGCCAGGCGGCGTCCTGCGGCGGCGCGCGCTCGAGCCGGAAGCGGCGGATCCGGAAGGGGATCATGACGAGCCGCCGGAGCGATCCGTCGACGGCGCTCACTGTGGGCGCGTAGAGCAGCGCGAGGTCGCCGCGATAGGCCTCGAAGCCGCGGATCCCTTCGTAGTCGTTGAGGAAGTCGCCGCATCCGTAGAGGATGAGCTTGCCGCCGTAGACCTCGATCGCCCGGGCGTGGTGGGAGGAATGTCCGTGAACGACATCGACGCCCGCTTCGTCGATCAGGGCGCGGGCGAAGCGCTGGTGATCGCCGGGGATCTCATAGCCCCAGTTCGACCCCCAATGGATCGAGGCGACGACGACGTCCGCAGGCCGCTTCGCCGCGTCGACCCGCTCGGCGATCCGCGCCACCGTGGCGTCGGAGAGATCGGGCAGCAGCTCGACGCCGGGCCGGTCCTCGCCCGCGGCCCAGCTCGCGGGCACGCCGCTCGACTCCGAGGCGAGGCCGAGCACGAGGATGCGGCTCGCCCCGACCTCGAGGATCGCCGGCGCGGACGCTGCGGCGCGGTCTTCGCCGGCGCCGGCGGTCGGCACGCCGAGCCCGTGCAGCGTGGAGAGGGTCTCGCGCAGGCCCGCTTCGCCCCAGTCGAGCACATGGTTGTTCGCGAGCACGCAACAGTCGACGCCCGCGGCCGTCAGCACGGGCGCGTTGGCCGGGCTCATGCGGTAGCAGACCGGCTTCTCGGCGTGCTCGGCGGCGCGGGTGACGGCGGTCTCGAGATTGACGACGAGGGCGTCCGGCCGGCGCTCCGCGAGCTCGTCGAGAAGGTCCCCCCAGACGTAGTCGAAGTCGACCGGGCGCGGGATCGGGCCGTTGGCGCGCTCGGCCAGCGACACGTAGCCGAGCGCGCTGTCGACATAGTGCTCGTAGAGCCGCGGATCGCCGGGATGCGGCAGCACCTGGTCGATGCCCCGGCCGGTCATGACGTCGCCGGTGAGCGCGAGAGTGACGTCGCTAGGCATTGGCGGCGGGCATCTCTATAGACTCGTCGGCCCAGCGCGCTCCGACGAGGCCGGCCGGGATGCGTCGGCGCGCCGGGGCTCGCCTGCCTCGTCGAGGCGGCCTCATGCGCGGCCGGAGCCTGCGCGGCGGCCCGCTCGAGGATCCTTCGGGCGGACCTCTTCCTTGCCGGAGAGAGGCCGCCTCCATTCTGTCCTATCAGGTTCGCCCATGGCCGGCCAGGCCTTCGGATCGCAGGCGAGCCTCGGCGCGTCGTTCAATGTCCGTCGCCGGATCACGGCGCTTTCCCGCAGCGCGCCCGCCCCATCAGCGAAACGCGAGCTTCGTGGAGATCCACACGTTGAGCGCTGCGTCCGGCGCTGCGTCGGTGAGGCCGGCGTGCGCTCCGGCGCGCAGGTCGAGCCCGCCGAAGTCGTAGATGACGCCGAGCCCGGCCCTGACGTCGGCGTCCTCGCCGTCGACCTGCTTGGCGAACAGCTCCACGCCGGGGCGCCAGCCCTCGCGGGGAAACTCGCTCAGCACGCTGGCGCGCCAGCCGTTCTCCTCGTCCGCGCCGCGCGGATCGTGAAAGCCGCCGGCGTTGACGTGGGTGCGCACGCGCTCGCCCCAGCGCGTGGCCACGAGCTGCGCCTCCACGCCCGCGCCCTGGTCGCCGGGCCGCACGGGCATCAAGGCCAAGGTCTCGATCCCGAAGCTCATGGCGTCCCCGAACACGGGCACCCACTTGGCGCCGAGCGCGCCCTCGGCGAAGGCGTCCTCCTCGGGCGCATACTCGAGCTCGGAGATCAGCTCGAATTTGCCGGGCAGGCCGAAGTTCAGGCGCGTCAGCGGGGCGACGACCTCGGTCTCGCCGCCGTCGCGCTCGAGCTTGAAGAGGCCGACGCGCAGCTCGAGCGCATACGGATCGGCCGTGTCGGCGTCGGTCGAGCGATAGGGCGGAAAGGCGAGCGCGGGCGCGGCGGCGAGCGCGGCGGCGGCGCACGCGACGGCGATCGGTGCAGACGTGCTCGACATCGCCGGCTCAATCCTCGACCGGCGCGACCGTGAGGTCGTCGAAGCGCGTGACGCTGTCGGCCTTGGTCCACACGCCGACGCCGCCGGCGTCCGTGAACGTCTCATCCTCGATGTCGAAGAGGTGCTCGCCGTTCAGGTAGACGGAGAACCGCGATCCCCTGGCCGTCACCCGCAACGTGCTCCATCCGCCGGTCGGGACGGGCGCGCTTCGTCCGTATGCAAAGACGGATGCGCCGATCGGCTTGAGATCGCTGCGCCGCCCGTTCTCCATCTTGTAGAGAACGACATTGTCCTCGCGAGCGTTCGCCCGCACGACGTAGTAGTTGTCGGCGTCGGCGTACCGCCACACGAGGCCCGCCGCCTGGTCGGTCTCCCCGGAAACTGGCTGAAAGCGGACGGAGAGGTCGACATCCGTCACCGCGACGTCGTCCAGAACGCACAGGGGAAAGCGAAAGCTCGTCCGATCGGCGCTCGTCTGCGCGAGGACGTGCGCGCCCTCGACGCTCTCGACGATCCACGTCGGCGGCCCGCCGCGGCCGGTCAGCGCGGTCGTGAAGCCCGTCGGCGGCTGGCCGGGCGTCATGTCGTCGAAAGCGATGGTCGTCGCAGCCGGCGGCTCGGGCTGTGCGAGGGCGGGGGCCGTTGTGAGGATCGCTCCGGCGCATGCGGCGGCGCGCGCGGTCGCCGTGATGGGCGGGTACGCCATGAGCTCTTCCTCCCCCTTCAGCCGCGGACCAAGCCTACGGACGCCCGCTGGCGGCCTCGCCACGCTCATGACGCGAGCAACCGCGCGGGCGGAGCCCAGGGCGTGAGATATATCAGAGCATCCCCGGCGTCATCGGCGATTGAGACGGATCAAGGGGACGATGTCGTCTTGCATGCTACGGTTTCTTGTCGCAACCGGGGAGGACTGAGATGACCGAGCTCGACCGCCGCGCCATGCTCGTCGTTGGAGGCGCGCTCGCCGCCGGGGCCGCCGTCGGCGTCGCCGCGCAGGCGCAGGACGCGCCGACGCTCTCCTACGAGCCGCGGCCCCTGCCGTTCGACGCGGCCGCCGTGCCGGGGCTGTCGGAAGCGCTNNTGAACGGGCTCAAGCGCGAGGAGCTGATGGCGCTCAACTCGATGATCCTGCACGAGATCTACTTCGCGGGCTTCAACGCGCAAGCCGAGCCCGGGGACGCGCTCGGCGCCCAGATCGAGAAGGACTTCGGCTCGCGCGACCGCTGGGCCGCGGAGTTCGCGGCGATGGGCCGCGCGCTCGGGGGCGGCTCGGGCTGGGTGCTGCTGACGTGGAGCCCCCGCGCGGGCCGGCTGATCAACGCCTGGGGGGCGGATCACACGATGACGGCCGGCGACGGCCGCGTGCTCCTGGCGCTCGACATGTACGAGCACTCCTACGCCATGGATTACGGCGCCGACGCGGGCGGCTACGTCGAGGCGTTCATGGGCGCGATGGGCTGGGCGCACGCGGACGAAGCGTTCGCGGCGTGACGGCTGGCGGGAGCTGACGCGGCGCACCGCGTGGCGAGGGCGAGCGCGTACGTTTCGCGGGGCGGTGGATGACTCCGCCCGGTTCGCGCCGGTCGGGAATCGCGGGGGCGTCTTCGTAGCGACCCGACGGCGNNGTTCGACCACTCCGGCACCTCTCCGCGGGGAGCGGGAACCTAGCGACGCCGGCATCGCGGGGCAAGGCTCTCGCCTCGGCGCCCCCGCTTCGCGGGTCGGCGCGCGAAGGTCGCTCCGGTCTTCGTCGCCGATCGCGCTCGAGACGCGCCGGCGGCGGAGGGACGACGTCCAAGTCGCCGAAAAGCCGAGCCCTTTAGCCCGCCAAGGCTAAGCCGCCCTTCACTTGGGCGACATAAAAAGAAAGTGTGGCTGGGGACTTCTCGACTACGCGCAGCTCAAGTAACATAGCGTGTGGAGCACGCCGGACGGCGACGGTTCCAGCCTCGAAAAATGCAGCGACGAAGAGCCGTTGAGGCCCTGGCGTCGGGGTGTCCGCCCGGCGGGCGAGGGGAGGAGCGCACGTGCCGTTGAACCCGACATTTGCGAAGAACATCGAGCACGTCGTCGTCCTCATGCTCGAGAACCGGAGCTTCGACTCGCTCCTCGGGCGCCTCTATACGCCGGCCGATCCGCCCGCCAATCACATCCCGCAGCTGCCTCGCGTCGGCGGGACGCCCTTCTTCGGGCTCGAGTTCGTGGATGTCTCCCAGTTCACCAACGAAGCCGTCGTCGACGGGCAGACGATCTCCCAGGCGCCGGCCGGCGGCGTGCGCGCCACGAACTCGCCGGGACACGATCCGGGCGAAGAGTTCGCCCACGTCAACGTGCAGCTCTTCGGCTCCGATCCTCCGAGCGGCCCCGCCACGATGGCGGGGTTCCTGCAGGACTATGCGACGGTCTCGGGCCTCGACGCGGAGGCGGTGCGCCAGATCATGCACGGCTACCGCCCCCCGGACGTTCCGATCCTGAGCGCCCTTGCGCGCGAGTACGCCGTGAGCGACAGCTGGTTTGCGTCCGTGCCGACCCAGACCAACGCGAACCGAGCCTTCTCTCTCGCGGGCACCTCGCTCGGTCTCATCGACAACGGCTACTACACGACCGCTCCAGTCAAATACATCCTCGACAACGACAAGATCGACACGGACACGATCTTCAACGTCCTGTCGCGCAACGGTCTCGACAGCCCGGACGACTGGAGCGTGTTCTGGAGCGAGGCGTACCCACCGGTCATCACCAGCCAGCCCTATACGCGGAATCTCTTTCCGCGGCTGGAGGACGCCAAGTTCGACAGCCACTTTCGGCCGCTCGACGAGTTCTATGCCCGAGCGCGGCAAGGCGCGCTGCCGAAGCTCAGCTATGTCGAGCCGAAGTGGGGCGGCGCCATTCTCGGCAACAAGGTGCAGATCCTGGGCACGGAATATCACCCGCCCGAGGACATCCAGACGGGCGAGTGGTTCGTGCGCTCGATCTACGAGCAGCTCGTCTCGAATGCGGACGCATGGGCCAAGACGCTGCTCGTCATTCTCTTCGACGAGCACGGCGGGCTGTTCGACCACGTGCCGCCGCCGCCCGCGACGCCGCCCTGGGGGACGGGCCGCCCTTCGTTCCCCGTGCAGTACCCGTTCAACTTCGACCGATACGGCGTGCGCGTGCCCGCCCTGCTCGTTTCGCCCTGGGTCGAAAGATCGACCGTGTTTCGCTCGCCGACGGCGGTTCCTTACGACCACACCTCCTTGCTCTCGACCCTGCTTGCATGGCTGCTGCCGAACGTGGCGCCGCAGGACTGGGGTCTTGGAGAGCGCGTGCTCGAGGCGCCGACGCTCGACGGCGCTCTCACCGCGCAGTCCCCCAGGCTCGACGACATATTCGCACCTCAGCCGTCGCCGATGTACGGAGATCCGCTCAGATACGGCGCGCCCTTCCGCCTGCGCGACCCCTCGCCGAACAGCGGGGCCTACGTCACCACCGCGGACAGCTCACTGACGCTCGACCTACCGCCGGTGCGACGGAACTTCCCGACGCTCGGCCTCGACGGCCCCGTCGCGCTCGAGTTTCGCCTCGGAGACGGCCAGGTCCAGCCCGGCAGCGTCGTACAGCTTCGCACGAACGAAATGTTTGCGACGGGGCTGTCGTCGAGCCCCGAAGGCTATCTCGCGCCCCTGGAGACCTTCTTGGGCGACTGGAGGAACGCCACGGATTGCTACTACTACCAGTCGAGCGACCTGGACAATTATCAGCAGGAGCGCTGGATCGTCGATCCCAGCGACGGCAAGCCGCTTACGTATGGCAGCTACGTGGTCATCAAGAAAGAGAGCACGAGCGATCATCTGTCGCCTGCGTATGATTCCGGCGGCGACGCAACCGGCTACCTGAGCGCGACAACTCCGCGCTCGAATGCGGTTTGGTGCCTCGAGCCGGTTCCGAACGTGCCGCCGCGCGAAGTGCGGATCGAGGCGGGCGTCCATGCCTGCGCCGACAACCAGCCCTTCAACGTCGACTTTGCGGCAAGCTTCTACACCGCTCCCTTCGTCCTGCTCTCACTGCAACAAGGCAGCTACGGGGGCACGTTCGGCAACCTGCCTTCGGCCAAGCAGATCACGAGGAACAACGTCATTATCGACCCGGGGAACTGGGGCTGCATCGTCCATTGGATCGCCATCGGCTGGGGCCCTCCCAATTCCGACGAATACGCCATCGCCGCGGGCAACATGAACATCGGCTCGGGGGCGATTACCTTCCCGTCCGGCATGTTCGACGCCGATCCCGTCGTGGGCCTCACGTTGGTCAATCAGAAGGGAAACACGGACACGTACGGGAACGCGCCGCGGATCACGGCGCTCTCCCCGACCGGCGCCGCCTTCGACGCGGGGAATCACGGCTGCACGGTGTCCTATATCGCCGTCGGGCCCGGCAAGCCGTCCTCGGACTCTCCGCTCGCCTACGGGAGCCGGCATTGTCTGAGCAGCGAGCTGTTCAACCTGGCGCCGTTGGCGAGACCTTCCTCGCACTTCCCTCCGCCGCGCCCACTGCTTCTGTCCTTGCAGAACCAGAACTGGGCCCAAGGCGCCTTCGGAAACGCCCCCGCCGTCTTCGCGCAAGTGGATAATCACACCTACAGCATCAATCCCGGGAACGCGGGCTGCGTCGTGAACTGGTTGTTCGTCGGAGCCCCGCAGCCCGGCGACAGTCAGTGACCTGTCCGTGTCCGAGCGCGCGGGGAGCGTGAGCCGAGCCCCGCACGCTGTCACGAGGTGGCTGCCGTCGCGCCGTCGCGCGCTGCGCTCAGTCCTCCTCCGAGCGCCGGTGCTCGCGCACCATGCGGCCGACCAGCGCGCCGCGCTGCGAGCGCGGCATGAGGCCGGCGTCCATGGCGTAGAGCGCGCGCAGATAGGAGCGGTCCCACGCCGTCATGCCCGGCGGGGGCGAGCCCGCGGCGAACAGGTTGAGGATGGACTCGTGGCCGCCGGGACGGCCCTCGGGGTCGATCTGGGCGAGCGCGACCATGGCGAGGTAGTCCGCCAGCTGCGGCCCGCTCGTCTCGCCGAGCCGGCTCGAGTCCACGATGACGAGGCTCGTCCACAGCGCCTCGCGGATGGAGCCCTCGATGCGCGAGTTGGCGCCCCGCGCGACCGGCGGGCGGTCGTAGGCGCTGGGCGCGTCGACGGCCGGGTCGCCCTCGCGGTCGACCGCCGCCGTGATCTGCCACCAGCGCACCGGCGCGGCCGACGCGGCGAACGCGTCGAGGGCGGCGAGGCCCTGGGTCGTGCCGCCCTCTCCGCCGAACGGGCGGAACCATCGCGGCTCGGTCTCCACGAGGCGGCGGGCGAGGGACGGGCCGTCGTCGGTGAAGAAGACGGCGATGTTCGGCCGGCAGCCCGGCTCTCCCGGCTCGAGCCCGAGCTCGAGCGCGACCCGGGATATCCGGTCGGCGAGATACTGGCCGGCCTCTTCGGGGACGTTCACGACGCCGACGCAGATCCGGCGGGTCCAGCGCGCATAGCCCCGGCCGCCGCCGGCCGGGTCGCCGACCTCGGCGACGAAGTCGAGCGCGACGTCGCCGAGGCTCAGCCCCTCCGGCCGCCGCCCGAGGACCGTGATCACCTCCGACTCTTCGTCCGTCCCGGTCTCCTCGGCGGGAGCGGGCGCGGCCTCCTGCGCCGGCGCGGGCAGGGCGGCGACGAGCATCAGGGCGACCGCGAGCGCAGCGCGGATCATGACCTTCCTCACGGCGGACGACGCGGCGCGCAGCTCACCGCCTCCGAGCATTCCGAGAATGATCGGGAAGCCCCTCGACGCCAAGGCGCGCCTGCGCCCTCAGTGCAGGCCGCCGCCGTGCGCCGTGTGCGCGCCGGGCGCGCTCGCCTCGGCCTGCGGGCGCACGCGCAGGTGGCCCATCATGCCGACCTCGGCGTGGTCGAGGATGTGGCAGTGGTACATCCATCCACATGCCCGGCCGCTCGTCGAACGTCAGCGCGAGCCTGAGCTCGGTGCGGGCGGGCACGTTGACGGTGTCCTTCCACTCGGGGACGCGGGCGTCGTCGAGCACCTGGAAGAAGTAGCCGTGAAGATGGAACGGATGGTCGAAGTCGGTGGCGTTGACGACCGTCCACACATGCGTCTCCCCGACCCGCGCCTCGAGCATGTGGCTGTGCGCGATCCCGTTGATGCCCATCATGTCCTCGCGCGGGGCGTCGTCCTGGATGGTCAGCGTCAACGTGTGCTCGACCGCGTCGGCGAGGTCGATCGGCGCGATCTCGCGGAGCCGATCGGGGATCGCGACGGGCGCCACGGGCGGATCGGTCGTCGCGGCGATGTCCATGAGCGGGATGCGGCCGCGGCCCGTGGCCGTCCCAGCGCCGCGGTCCACGGGCATCCAGTACATCGTCTGGGTCTCGCCCGGCGGGCCCTCGGGCGTGAAGACCAGGTCGGCGCGCTCGCTCGGGGGCAGCACGGTGCGGGGGATGACCTCGGAGCGGGCCGCGAGGCCGTTGTCGCCGCCGAGCCGCACCCAGCTGTGGTGTCTGAGCGCGATGGGGAAGTAGCGGGTGATGGCCGCGTTGACGACGCGCCAGCGCTGCTGCTTGCCCGCGCGCACGCTCAGCGTGGGGCGGACCTTGCCGTTGACCAGCAGGATGTCGCCCTCGCGGCCGAACAGGTCGCCGAAGGCGCCGCCGCGGTCGGACGGCTTGAAGGAGCCGTCCTCGTTCAGGGCGATGTCGGAGAGCATCACCACGAGGTCGTCGCCGAAGGCGTCCGGATCGGAGGGGTCCTCGACCAGGATCGCGCCGTAGAGCCCGCGGGCCACCTGGTGAGGGGAGTTGAAGTGGGGATGGTACCAGTACGTGCCCGCGTCCCCGAGCGTGAAGGCGTACTCGAAGGTCCCGCCGGGGGGGATCGGCTCCTGGGTGAGCCCCGGCGCGCCGTCCATGGCGTTGGGCACGCGCAGGCCGTGCCAATGGATCGTGGTCGCCTCGGGCAGGGAGTTCTTGAAGTGCACCACCAGCCGGTCGCCGACGCGCGCGCGGATCAGTGGGCCGGGGAGCGCGCCGTTGTAGGTCCACGCCGGCGTGCGGGTCCCGGGCAGGATCTCGAGCTCGGCGATGCGCGCCTCGAGGTCGATCTCCAGCACGCGCGGATCGGGATCGAGGTCCACAGGCTCGGCCATCGTCAGCTCGGCGTCCCAGCCTGCGGGCTGGGCCACGTCGGCGGCCGTCCGTTCGGGCGGGCTCGTGGACGCGGGTTGGGCGGCCGCCTGGGGCGCGCACGCGTGGCCGATCGCGAAGACCGCCACGGACAGAAGGAAGCGCCGCGCCAGCTTGCGTGCGTGTCGCAACATCCGGTTCGTCCTCCCCGACGCATCGCCGCTCTCTTTTCGATGTAGGGGCGCCGCATGCCGCGTCAGGTGCGTCACACTGGCGCGATGGGCGCGTGCCCCGCCGAGCCGGTGGAGGCGCCCGCTCGAAGTCGAAGCCATGTCAGCGCCCCGCGGCGTCGGCGGGGGCGCCGCACGTCGCGGGCCGCCGGTAGCGCTCGCCGCGCGCCAGCGACACGCCCGCGGCGCAGGCGACGCCGAGCTCCAGGCTCTCGGCGATCCGCCGGGCGCGCTCGATGAAGCGCTCGGCGGCGGCGGGCGGGCAGAGCTCGCGCGCGGTCTCCTCGAAGAGCGCGAGCCAGCGATCGAAGTGCGCCGCGTCGACGGGCAGGCGGACGTGCTTCGCCATAGGGCTCCCGTGGTAGCGGGCCGACATCAAGACGACCGACGACCAGAAGGCGCACATGCGCTCGAGGTGAAGGGCCCAGTCCGCGATGCGCGCCTCGAAGACCGGCCCGAGCAGCGCGTCGCGGCGGACCTCGGCGTAGAAGGCGTGCACCAGCCGCTCGATCATCGCCTCGTCGATGCCGGTGCGGGCGACGATCTCCGCGGTGATGCCCGCGCGCCGGTGCGAAGGGCTCATGCCGGCCTCGCGCGGCGACACGGCGCGCGGCTTCCGCAGGCGCTGCAAAAGGCGTATCTCATATGCAGCTTTTTGCCGTGCGCGGCGGCGCAACGCAATATAAGAAGCAAAGTATATACATCTTTTAACGAAGGAGCCCGCGAGCGGCGATGCGTTTCACTCGACACACGGACTACGCGCTGCGCGTCCTGATCTACGCGGGGCTCAAGGGCGACCGGCTGTCGACGATCGCCGAGATCGCGCGGCGTTACCGGATCTCGGAGAACCATCTCATGAAGGTGGTGCACCGCTTGAGCCAGGGCGGCTACGTGACCACGACCCGCGGGCGCAGCGGCGGGCTCAGGCTCGCTGCGCCGCCCGAGGCGATCAACCTCGGCGACGTCGTGCGCTGGTGCGAGGACGACCTGCGCATCGTCGAATGCCTCGATCCGTCCACGAACACA
>JABAOG010034977.1_pt2 | contig 11169 bp, 8 predicted proteins | sample 7062131 | NCBI WGS metagenome assembly JABAOG01 (sample SAMN14538629, study PRJNA623070) | marine sediment metagenome | biome: marine biome [ENVO:00000428]; feature: marine pelagic biome [ENVO:01000023]; material: deep marine sediment [ENVO:00002113] | place: India: Arabian Sea | collected... | reverse complement strand
GCCCGGCGCGCGCGATCGGTTCCCCCACCCGCACCATCTCGCCCGCGCCGGGCGTTCCTCGCTCAGTCCCCGTTCACCGCCTCGAGGGCGGCCCTCCGTGGCGCGCGCAGCCGGACCGCCGAGCCGCCGGTGATCAGGCGCACGCCGCGCTGGTACATGAGGTACGCCCACGCCCACTGGATCATGACGACGAGGCGGTTGCGGAAGCCGATGAGGTAGAGGATGTGGATGAAGACCCAGGCCAGCCAGGCCACGAGCCCACCGAGGCGCAGCCCGGCGATCTCGGCGACGGCGGCGGCGCGGCCGATCGTGGCCAGGCTGCCCTTGTCGAAGTACCGGAACGAGGGGCGCGGCCGCGCCTTCAGGTCCGCCCGGATCGCGCGCGCCACGTGCCGACCCATCTGCATGGCCGCGGGCGCGACGCCGGGGACCGGCCGCCCGTCCTGCTCGATCGCCGCCAGGTCGCCGGCCACGAAGACTTCGGGGCGGCCGGGGATCGAGCCGTCCGGCGCGACCTTCACCCGGCCGGCCCGGTCGACCTCCGCGCCGAGCCGCGCGCCGAGCGGCGAGGCGGCGACGCCGGCGGCCCAGAATACGTTGCCGGCCTCGACCCGATCCTCGCCGACCTGGACCGCGCACTCCTCGATCCCGGTCACGCGCGCGCCGGTCCGCACCTCCACGCCCAGCCGCTCGAGCTGCCGGCGCGCGCGCGCCGACAGCTCCGGCGGGTAGCCGGGCAGCACCCGATCGGCGCCCTCGACCAGAATGATCCGCGCCGTGGCGGTGTCGATCGAACGGAAGTCGTTCGGCATGACGTCGCGGGCGATCTCCGCCATCGCGCCGGCCAGCTCGACGCCCGTCGGCCCGGCACCCACGATCACGAAGGTCAGCAGGCGACGCCGCGCCCGCGGGTCCGCCTCCCGCTCCGCTGCCTCGAACGCGAGCAGGAAGCGGCGGCGGATCTCGAGCGCGTCGTCGACCGTCTTCAGCCCCGGCGCGAGCGGCGCCCAGTCGTCGCGGCCGAAGTAGGCGTGCGTCACGCCCGTCGCCACGACCAGGTAGTCGTACGACAGCTCGCCGTCGCGCAGCCGTACGACGCGCCGCTCCACGTCCACGTCCACCGCCTCGCCCATCCACACCTCCACGTTCTCCTGCCGTTTCAGCACGGCGCGGATCGGGCTGGCGATGTCCGCCGGCGAGAGCGCGGCCGTCGCGACCTGGTACAGCAGCGGCTGGAAGAGATGGTGGTTGCTGCGGTCGACCAGCGTGATCCGGACCGGCGCGCCGCGCAGCGCCCGTGCACAGCGCAGCCCGGCGAAGCCGCCGCCCAGGATCACGACGTGGGGTGTATGTGCAGCCATGGTTCGGGACCCGCCTCCGTCTCGGGTTTCGTGCCGCGGGTCCCGTGCGCCTCGCCGGCGCGCTCGCGGCGCCGACGCCTCTACCTGACTCCTTCCGGGATCCGCAGGACCTGTCCCGCTAGTACCCGCGAGGTCCGGAGACCGTTCTCCGCCTTGATCGCCGCGACCGTCGTGCCGTATCGCCGGGCGATCGTCCACAGCGTGTCGCCGCGCCGTACCGTGTACTCCGACACCCGCGGCACGCTCGACGAGTCCGGCGACCCCGCCAGGAGTTGCTCGCGGCTGACGCCGATCGAGCGAAGGTACGCGCGCGGGAACAGCGCCACGTGATAGTGCGGCGGACGCCGCTCGTACGTCGCCTCCGCCACGCCCCGACGCTCGAGCTGGAGCAGCGTCCGCTCCAGCCACCGCCGGCACCGGCGGTCCGTGGTCCGCCGCAGGTCCGCCGCCATCCCCGTCGGGTGCACCGACCGGTCCGACGCGTTCCGCGGCTGCGCCGCGCTCGGCCGCACCACGCTCGTCACCACCAGCGTCTCGCCGCACGCGTCCCGGTACTGCCGTCCCAGGCGCTCCAGGAACAGCTTCACTTCCGGCCGCGCGTACGGGTACGAGACCGAGCCCAGCTCGAAGTGCGCGTTGTCGCGTACCGACACGAGCAGCCCGGCCGACACGAACCGCCGCACGTCCGACGGGCGATCCAGGTACGTGTAGTCATGGAGCCTGGCCTGGCGGTTCTGCCGGGCGAGCGACGCGGCCGAGCCGCGCAGACTCTGCGCGGACGCGACGCCGGGTCCCGCGAGGAGTGCCGCCGCCGTGATCGTGATGAAACGTCGATGCATCGGTGCTGCTTCGTCTATGGTCACTGCCTCACGCCGCGCGGCCGGGCCGCGTGCGGCCGGCCCCATGGCAACGCGCGACGACGCCCGGTGCCTCCCCTGCCAGTACCGGGCCGCCGGCTCCGCCGCCGCGATCCGCCGCCGCGCCGCACTGGATCCCGCACACGGTGCGAAGGATCCAGCACGCGGTGCGGCGAATCCAGCGCCGCGGCGCACTGCACCACACGAACGGTACGTCGGATCGGGCGAGTCACGCNNATCGCGAGATGGTTCAACGTTGAACCATCTGCCGACGCGGAGAGTGCGACGTTCGCCGGCCGTGGAGCGGCGCCGGCTCCGAGCCGATGCGACGGCCGCTCCGGCGTTCGCCGGCCTAGCGCTCCCCGTCCGCCGCGACCGCCGCCTCCTGCTCGCCCTTGAGCCAGTAGGCGAACCACTGGCGCAGCCGCGCCAGGCGGTCGACCAGCAACCACGGCTCGCCCGTGCGCGACAGGTCGTGCGTCGAGCGCGGGTAGCGCACGAACTCGACCGGCACGCCGTGCTTCTTCAGCGCGACGAACCACTGCTCCGCGTCCGTCATCGGCGTGCGGTGGTCCTCCTCCGACTGCACGATCAGCGTCGGCGTCCTCACGTCCCTCGCGAAGCGGATCGGCGAGAGCGTGTCGTACATCGCCGGGTTGTCCCACGGCTTGCCGTAGAACTCGAACTCGGTCAGCCCCTGTGCGTCCGAGGTGCCGTACCACGACCACCAGTTGCTGATCATGCGGTCGGCCTGTGCCGCCTTGAAGCGGTCCGTCTTCGTCGTGACCCACGCGGTCATGAACCCGCCGTAGCTGCCGCCGGTCACGCCCATGCGCGTCGAGTCGACGTCGGCGCGGCGCGCGACGATGTCGACCGCCTTCATGATGTCGAGGAAGTCGTCGCCGCCCCACTCGCCACGGGTCGTGTAGGTGAAGTCCGCGCCGTAGCCGCCCGAGCCGCGCGGGTTGGTGTAGAGCACCCACATCCCGGCGCCGGCAATGTTCTGGAACTCGTCGAACCAGTTCTCGCCGTACCGCGAGTGGGGGCCGCCGTGGATGTAGAGCACCAGCGGGTACCGCTGCCCGGGCTGGTAGCCGTACGGCTCCATGAGCCAGGCCTCGACCTCGCGGCCGCCGACGGACTCGTAGGTGAAGCGCTCCGCGGGCGACCACGCGACCTCCGCGTTCAGCGCGTCGTTGAAGCCGGTCAGCCGCCGCTCCCCCTTCCCGTCGATGTCCGCGACGTACAGCTCCGTCGGGTGGTCCACCGAAGTCGAGACGAAGGCGATGCTGCGGAAGTCACGGTCGTACGACACGCCGTACAGACGGCGCCGGCCGCCGATCACCTCCCGGACCCGGCCGTTCTCCGGCGAGACTCGCAGGACCGCATCCCGGCCGCCGACCGAGGCGGTCATCACGATCTCGCCGTTCGGCAGCCACTCGTACGAGCCGGGCTCGTACGGCCAGTCGCCCAGCAGCTCCCGGGGCTCGCCGCCCGCCACGGAGATCGCGTACAGCTCGTCCTGCCCCGTGCGACGGCCGCCGTCCGAGACGAACGCGAGCCGCTTCCCGTCCGGCGACCACGCCAGCCGACCTTCGTTCCCCGTCAGCTCCGCCACCTTGCGCGGCGCGCCGCCGTCCACGGAGACCACGTAGACGTCCGCATCGTTGCGCGCCGCTTCGTCCCGCGCCGCGTCGTACGGCAGCCGCGCGAGCGAGTCGCGCTCCGCCTGCACCACCGAGTCGGGCCTCAGCTCCGCGTCGGCGACGAACGCGATCCACTTGCCGTCCGGCGAGACCTCCACGTTCCGGTGCGAGTACGGCGTGTCCGTCAGCCGCCGCTTCGCCGTGTCGCCGTAAGCCTGCAACCAGAGCTGCGCCGGCCGCCACTTCCTGGCCTCCGCCCGGTTCGGGGTGAACCCCCGGCCGTTCCGCTTGTAGCCCAGCTCCACGATGTGCCGCCCGTCGAAGCGCTCCGCGTCGAGCGGCCGCGTGATCGCGCCGTGCGGCGGCCGCGCCATCGCCGGCATCTTCGCCCAGGGACTCGGCTTCTTCTCGCCCTCGCCCTCGCCCTCGCCTTCCTCCACCGGCTCCGCCCACACCGCGAAGCGGCCGTCGCGCGGCGTCGAGCCCGTCGGATACCCCTCCACCTGCACGGCCTCGCCCGCCGGCCGGTCCATCCGCAGCGCCCACGTCGAGCCCTTCCCGCCCGGCCGGTTCGATGTGAAGAACAGGTACCGCCCGTCCGGCGACCAGCGCGGACTCGAGCTCTCCGTCCCGGGCGCGGTCATGCGGTACGGCTCGCCGCCCTCCGTCGGCACGATCCAGACCTCGCTGTGCCGCCGGTTCTCCTTCTCCTTCACCGTGGTGACGGTGAACGCCACGAGCTCCCCGTCCGGCGAGAGCGCCGGCGAGGAGAGCGTGGTCAGCCGGTACCAGTCGGCGGGAGTGAACGCGTGACGCTCGCTTCCATCCTGCGCCCGGACCGTGGCCGGGAGGATCAGGAGCACCGCGCTCAGGACCAGCATCGGACGCATGGGCTCGACTCCGGTGTAATGGCACATGGTGGGAAGCAACGGCAGAATAGCCGATCGCGCGCGGCGCCGTCAAACGGGGGCCGGACCGGACGTCCGCGGCCGGCACGGCGTGACTTCCGCCGGCTCGCCTCCGGCCGTGTACCAGCGTACTCGGGATGTGCAACGGCGCGGGCGGCCCGACCAGCGCCGCGGCACACGTTGCAAGATTACGGCGCGCCTGGAAGCGTTGTCCCGAACCAACTCGACTACACCAGCTACATCCTCGGCCTTGCCAGGGGCGTCTGGAAGGCGATCCCCATCGGCGCCATCATCTACGCGACGACATCCTCGTCGAGGACGTCGTCGCCTGGGATCAGTCGGCGCCGGTGGACCCCCTTCGTCGATCGGGCAGGCCACGCGCATCGACCCCATCACTGCGGGTTCCGCCGGGCGTTGCGGCATACGCCTTCTCTGGGGTGAAATCACGTTGGGTCCTTGCACGAGCACGCATCCTGCCAGTACGGCGGGATGGTGCGAGAGGCGATCTCGAGGTATACTTGGGCTGGATTTCCGCCACCGATCCAAGAGGGATCACATGCCTTACGGTTCGCCAGGGCGACCGTCCCATCAGCTCGGAGGCGGCGCGGCTCCGTGGCCGACGCACGTCGCGCTCGTTCCATCCGGAGATGATTCGACGTCGAACCCTCTCGCGATCGGGAGAGGCCGCGCAACGGAGGCGGTCTAGCGTGCCCCCGTCCATCGCCGACCTGCGCCGCGAGTACGCGGGCACGCCGCTGGACGAAGCGGCCGTGCACCCGGACGCGATCGCCCAGTTCCGGGCGTGGTTCGAGGAGGCGCTGAGCGCGGAGGTGGTGGACCCGAACGCCATGACGCTGGCCACGGCCACGCCCGACGGCCGGCCCTCGGCGCGCGTCGTCCTGCTCAAGGGGCTGGACGAGCGCGGCCTCGTCTTCTACACGGATTACGGCAGCCGGAAGGGGCGGGAGCTGGAGGCGAACGCGCGGGCGGCGCTGCTCTTCCACTGGCCGGAGCTGCACCGGCAGGTGCGGATCCACGGCGTCGTCTCGCGGGTGCCGCGCGAGGAGTCCGAAGCGTACTTCCGCAGCCGGCCGCTCGCGAGCCGCTACTCCGCGTGGGTCTCGCACCAGAGCGAGCCGGTCCCGGACCGGCAAGCGCTCGAGGCGCGGTTGCGCGAGGCCGAGGCGCGCTTCCCCGACGGCGACGTCCCACTCCCCGACCGCTGGGGCGGCTACGTGCTCGCACCCGAGTCGATCGAATTCTGGCAGGGCCGCCCCGGCCGGCTGCACGACCGGTTGTGGTACGACCGGCTCCCGGACGGCGGCTGGCGCATCGAGCGGCTGTCGCCGTAGCCGGCGCGCTCGTAGCCGCGGACGGCGCGGACGGGAGGCCGCACCCGTGCCCCGTGATGTGATGCCGGAACCGTCCGAGCCGGCCGTGCTCCCGCCCGGCGCCGAGCCGTGGCCGTGCCTGACCGGCGAGGTGCCCGCGGTGCCGGGAGTGCTCCGGCGCTTCAACGAGGACTTCGTCGTCGAGGAAGCGCCGCTCTACGAGCCGGAGGGGTACGGCGACCACGTCTTCTTCACGATCGAGAAGGTCGGCCTCTCGACGCACCGTGCGGTCGCGGACATCGCGGCCGCGCTCGGCGTGTGCCCCCGCGACATCGGGCTGGCCGGGCTGAAGGACGCCCGGGCCGTGACGCGTCAGACGTTCAGCGTCGAGCACGTCGAGCCGGCGCGCATCGAGGCGCTCGAGCTGCCGCGCATCCGCGTGCTCTCGGCCCGCCGCCACCCCCGCAAGCTGCGGGTCGGGCACCTGGCGGGCAACCGCTTCGCGATCCGGCTTCGCGACGCCGATCCCGGCCGGCTCGAGCACGTCCGGCGCGTCCTGGCCGTGCTCGAGCGGCGCGGCGTGCCCAACTACTTCGGGCGCCAACGTTTCGGCACGCGCGGCGACACCGCGGAGATCGGGCGGCGGCTGATCGCCGGCGACGTCGCCGGCGCGGTCTCGCTGATCGCCGGCACGCCCGGTCCGGAGGACGCCGGCGCCGTCCGCGAGGCGCGGGAGCGGTTTCAGGCCGGGGACTACGGCGGCGCGGCGCCGCTCTGGCCCCGGGCCTACGGCGCGCACGCACGCCTCTCCCGGGCGATGGCACGCGAGGCCGGCGACGCCCGGCGCGCGCTGCACGCCTTCGACCGGCGCCTGCTCCGCCTGTTCGTCCACGCGTACCAGTCCTGGATCTTCAACGAAGTGCTCGCGCGCCGGATCCAGGGGCTCGACCGCGTGCGGGACGGCGACCTGGCGTGCCGCCACGACAGCGGCGGGATCTTCCGGGTGGAGGACGCGGCGGCCGAGCGGGCGAGGGCCGCGGCGTTCGAGATCTCGCCGACCGGCCCGCTGCCGGGCCCCGCGATGCGCGAGCCGCTGGGCGAACCCGGCGCGATCGAGCGCGAGGTGCTGCGCACGGCCGGGCTCCGCCTCGACCGCTTCCCCGCGAAGGGGCCGTTCCGCGTGACCGGCGGCCGGCGCCCGCTTCGCTTCCGCCTGGCCGGCGCGAGCGTCGAGCCCGGCTGCGACGATGCCGGCGCCTGCTTCGAGTTCCGCTTCACGCTCCCGCCCGGCTGCTACGCCACGGCGGTGCTCAGGGAGATCGGCAAGGACCGGCTCGCCGAGGGGGCGGACGAGGACGAGGACGGCACTTGACGTTCGGCGCCGGACCGCGCTCCTCGGCCGGGATTGCGCGGCCGGCGCGCACCGGTCACCTCCCCTTACGGCATCCCCGAATCCCGGCGAAGCGCCTTCCTCGCCCGGTCCGGCACCGCGGCCGTCCGCCGGGGGCATGACCGCCGGCCTTCCCGTGGACGACGAGCGGGGCCGAGTCTCCTCGGCCCCGCTCGTTCCGTCTACGGCTCGCCCCGGTCGCGGATCAGATGTTCGGGTTGTTGCGGATCTCGACGGCCGGGAGCGGGAGGCAGCGATTGTCGCCGTAGAGCCCGCCGCGGCGGTGCGGCGTGCCCGGCTCCGGCGTCAGCGTCAGGTTCAGGCGCCGGATGTCGTGGAACCGATGGCCCTCGAGCCAGAGCTCGAGGCGCCGCTCCTCGACGACGTGGTCCAGGATCTCCGCATCCGACAGCCCCGTGTCATTGAACGCCGGGATCCCGGCCGCGGTGTGGAAGTCGTTGACGATGCCGACCGCCGTGGCACCGCCCTCGACCTCGGCGATGATGAGCTGCGCCTCGTCGTAGCTCGCGATCGGGATCGGCGAGGCCAGCGACTCGTACTTGCCCTGCCAGAAGATCGGCAGTGCGTCCCGGACCCGCTCGGCATCGATCGCGACGACGCGCGGATCCGGCACGCCCTCGTGCTCGACGCCCTGGTAGCTCGGGCCGACCGAGAGCGCCGACCCGCCCGTGTCGCCCGGGCCGCTCTGGGCGAAGAGGCGGTTGTGACGCCGGCCGGTCGTGCCCGACGCGGTCATGACGTACTCGAAGCCCGCGGGAATGCGTTCCGCATCCGCTACCGCGGCCACGCCGTTGCCGAGGTCGAAGTTCGCCCGGGCGCGGCCGGCGTAGGCGAAGTTGAGGAGGTCGTCCTCGCCCGCCGCCTGCGCGGCCGCGATCGCGACGTCGAACTTCTGGATCGCCTGCTCCAGCACCTGCCCCGACGTCAGCTCCGGGCCCTCGTCGATCGCCATCGAGCAGAACCCTTCGGCCAGCAGGACGCGCGAGTATCCGGCGTACGCCGCCGACGTGGCGATGAGGCGCTGCCGGTCCTCGACCTCGGCATCCGTCCACCCCTGGAGGTGGCTCAGGATGTTGTCGTTGGACCAGCGGGCCTGCGAGAGCGGCGTGTACACGCCGAGCCCCGTGCACCCCGAAGTGCTGTAGAGGCCGTCGTTCGGGTTCACGTTGCGCCGGTCGTACGGCCAGCGCGCCGCGGTCGGCGTCGCGTCGTTCATCTCCTGGGCCATCATCCCCGAGAGGGCGACGTACGCGCCGAAAGCGCACTCGAAGTCACCGACCCCGCCGTTCGCGAGGAGTTCCGCGTTCTGGGGCACGACCAGCCCCTCGGCCGGGATCTGGTCGGGCAGGTCGACGGTCAGCAGCTCGTCCAGGTCGCACCCCGTGGCAAAGGCCGCCAGGGCCAGGGCGAGGACGGCGCCGNNCGTCGATCGTATACGTGCCATCATGGCCACCGTCCGCGTTTCATGGGTCGCATTCGTGTGATCGCGCATGGTGCCCCCCTCAGAAGCTGACGGTGAGGGAAGCGACGAATTGGGCGAGCTGCGGCAGCACGTTCTGCTCGAAGAGCGAGTAGTTGCCGCCGCGGCTGCCGCCGTTGAAGCTCGACTCCGGCTCCAGTCCCATGTAGTCCGTCCACGTCATCAGATTGCGCCCGGCCAGGCTCACGCTCGCTCTGCTCGCGCCGAACCGGGACGCCCACGCCGACGGGAGCGAGTAGGCCACCGAGACCTCGCGCAGCTTGACGAAGTCGGCCTCGTCGATCGTGACGCCGGGGAAGGTGCCCGCGCCGCGGATCTCCGCGATGTACGTGGCGTCGTACTCCTCCGACAACCAGTTCTCGCGGCACAACGAGAAGAGCAGGCAGCGGACGCGGAAGTTGCCGTCCACCTTCGAGAAGCCGCCCTTGAAGTCGAGCTGGCCGAAGATGCGGAAGTCGTCGAAGAGCGTCAGCGTCGCGTTGAACCCGCCCGTGACGTCCGGGATCGTCCGGCCCAGGAACACGGCGGGCGCGACCAGACTGCTGCCCGCATAGCACGCCGTCGTGCCGCCGGCGCCGTCGTCGCACTGCATGCTACTCCTGGGAATGCTGTCGGCGTCCCAGGCGGCGCTCACCACCCGCGGGCCGAACCACGAGCCGACGGGGTGGCCGATCCGGTGCTGGATGTACGTACCGCCGCTGAGGTAACCCTCTTCGGTGAGCGAGCCGAGGCTGACGACCTCGCTGTTGTTCGTCGCCAGGTTCAGCCCGAGCTCGAGGGAATGCCGCACGGTCTGCCAGGGCGTGCCCCTGACCAGCATCTCGATCCCGCTGTTCCGGACCTCCCCCGCGTTCACGTACTGGAGTCCCGAGTACCCGGTGGACGGTGAGACCTCACGTCGGAGGATCGCGTCCCGNNGGTGAGACCTCACGTCGGAGGATCGCGTCCCGGGTCCGCTGGTTGTAGTAGGTGAATTCCACGCCGACGCGGCCCTCCAGCAGGTCGGCGTCGAAGCCGAGCTCGACCTCCTCACCGACCTCCGGGCCCAGTGCGGGATTGCCGATGTTGTCCGGCGTGATCGTGCCGCGGTCGTCCGGCCCGGTGACCGGCGCGAACGTGGGGACCGCGGCGAACGCCTCGGGCTGGAGCCCCGACCGGCCGTACGCGGCCCGGAACTTCAGCGTGTTGACCTGGTCGATGCTCCAGAACGGCTCCTCGCTGATCACCCAGGACGCGCCGACCTTCGGGTAGTAGACCAGATCGAATTCCTCGCCGAACGCGCTGTTGTCATCGGCGCGCACCGCGCCGGTCAGGAAGAGCCGGTTCTTCCACGCCACCTGCTCCTGCACGTACGCGCCGACCGTCACGTTCTCGACCGAATACTCGCCGTGCACGCGGTTCTGCGTCGTGGCGCTCATGCTCGTCAGCCCCGGCGTCGGGAACGACTCGCCGTAGGCGTACAGGTGCTCGTAGTAGTAACGGTAGAACTGTGCGCCGAAGGATGTGCTGGACTCCAGCTCCGCGACGCCCGGGACCGCGGTCCGCAGCGTGGCGGTGTAGTCCGCAGTGGTGTAGTCGGTGCTGCGATCCCACATCTCCTTGTAACCGTTGTCCGCGAAGCTCGTGAAGAACAGCCACCGCGGATCGTGGTTCATCAGCTCGTTGTCCTGTTCGTGCGTGTAGTCCCGCCCCACCGTCAGGCGGTGGTTGAACCAGGTCGTCGGCCGATGGTCGAAGGAGAAGCTGAGCGTGCCGCGCTCGAGGTCCTGCCACGTGTCGAAGAGCGCGTCGTACGCTTCCGGCGTGTAGCTCCAGAAGCCGCGGTACGGCGTGTCCAGCTTCGATGGGGAGGCGAAGTACGTGGTCCACGTGTTGCCGCCGCCGCCGGCCTCGAAGGCGAGGTCGGTGCGCCCGGTGACGTAGCCGATGCTGCCCGTCACGTCGAGATTGTCCGTCGCCGCCACGGTCAGGTTCGCACGGGCGCCCCACTTCTCGACGCCGTTCTCCGGCTCGACGCCTGAGCTGTTCTCGAGGTTGCCCGAGAGATAGTAGCGGGCCCGGTCCGTGCCGCCGCTCGCGCTCAGGTCGTACTGCCGGATGCGGCCGGTCTCCCAGATGTCGTGGCCGCGGGACTTCTCGAGGTCGTACATGTCGATCGTCTCGGGCGAACCGTCC
>JABAOG010001122.1_pt1 | contig 11174 bp, 9 predicted proteins | sample 7062131 | NCBI WGS metagenome assembly JABAOG01 (sample SAMN14538629, study PRJNA623070) | marine sediment metagenome | biome: marine biome [ENVO:00000428]; feature: marine pelagic biome [ENVO:01000023]; material: deep marine sediment [ENVO:00002113] | place: India: Arabian Sea | collected... | reverse complement strand
TGCTGCATTGCATTTTACATTCTAAATTTTACCTTTAAAGAGGGACCGATGCTTAAAACAAACATCACAAAACACGTGCCCCTGCCAAAGGAAACCCCGGCATTTTTCTGCGGCAACTGCGGCGTTGTATCATTGTATGCCGCCAATATCTGCAACCCGCAGGGCAAGCTGAAAAAGGTCGACTGGTGCGGCTCCAAGGATATGCTCGAGGCCAAACTCTGCAAGAACAGGGTCAACAACGACCGCTTCCGCTGCACCACCTGCGGTAAGGCAGCAATTAACTCCGCCCTGCTCTGCGAACCGGAAAAAATGCCGATGCCCGATAAAGTGAAAAGTGAAAAGTGAAAATGGATAAGAACTTGGGCTCGGGAGTTGTGTGTAAGTTAGAGGATTTGGGACTCAAGAGAAAGAGCTGAAGACTGTACAAAACAGCCCCAGGGAAGTAAGTTCCGATCAGGTTCCTTTTCATTCCCGTTTTACATTCTACATTTTACATTTTACCTTTAAAAAAAGGGAGGAAACATGTGTATTGATCTGCAGGGAAAAGTCGCCCTGGTTACCGGGGCAAGCAGGGGAATTGGTGCAGCAATTGCCAAAGATCTGGCTGACCATGACGCAGCAGTCGTCATCAATTATTTGAAAACAAAAGACAAGGCAGACGAAATCAGGACCAGCATTGTTGCTGCAGGCGGCAAAGCCATTGCGGTGCAGGCCGACGTCCGCGACCGCTCTGCTGTTGACAATATGGTGGCCCAGGCTGAAAAGGAACTGGGCAAGATCGATATCCTGGTTAATAACGCCAATATAGACTTCCCGATGCAGCCATTTGCAGAAATGGATTGGCCTGACATCGAGGCCAAGCTGACAGGGGAGATCGGGGCCATGGTGCATTGCTGCCAGGCAGTTATTCCCGGCATGAAAGAAAAAAAATACGGCAAGATCATCCTGGTATCCAGTTCACTCTCTCGTGAGCCGGGCTACGGCTTCGCAGCCCACTGCGCGGCAAAGGCGGCAATGGATTCCCTGGCCCGCGCCATGGCTCTTGAACTGGGGCCGGCCGGCATCTATGTCAACGTTGTAGGGCCGGGCCTGACCAGAACCGATGCCACAGCAGGCCTTCCGCCTGAGGTCTTCACCCACACCGCGGAACACACACCGCTTCTTCGGGTAGCGGAACCGGAGGATATAGCCAGTGTCATCATGTTCCTGGCTTCGGAAATGTCCGATTACCTTACCGGTCAGTATATCCCTGTAAACGGCGGCGGATTTATGCTCTAGTAAAGGTAAAATTGAGAATTGAAAATGAAAAATCAGATACTTTTATTCATATTCCATTTTCAGTTTTAAATTTTCAATTTAAAAAAGGGGTTAGGCCATGAAAGTTCTCATTCTCTACTTCTCAAAAGGCGGCAATACCGCAAAACTTGCAAAAAAAATCGCCAGGGGCGTTGAAGCAGGCGCTGCTGAAGCAGTCTTAAGAACCACCGATGAAGTCACCAGGGATGATTTCCTTGAGGCTGCCGGTGTCATTGCCGGCTCCCCGGTCTATTTCGGGGTCATGGCTGCAGAGCTGAAAAGAATATTTGATGAATTTGTCTCCACCCGGCGCAAGATGGAAAACAAGGTCGGGGCTGCCTTTGCCACCGGCGGTCATCATACAGGCGGCAAAGAGACAACCATGATGTCCATTATCCAGTGCATGCTGATCTACGGCATGATCATNNCTACGGTGTCGGCTGTGTCGGGGCTCCTGACGACACTGCAGCCGGCGACGGCTACAAGCTTGGCAAGCGGGTGGCTGAACTATGTGCCAGACTCCGGTAACGATTATTTATTGATGCGGCTCATTTCAGGATCAGGCAGGTCAATATTTTTAAAAAACCTGTTTTTCTGGCCTTAGAAGGCGGACCGCAACCTCTTTCAGTCACAAATCTTTGCCAGAAATTGTCAAAAATCTTTCCATTATCACCTGGCCGGTTATTTTTTCGTCTTTTACCCCCCCCAAAAAACACCTCAACTATCTGAAAAAATTGATATTATTATCATTATCGACGGTTTTTCCTAACATCTGGCTTTATTCTTGCAATATATTAGGTTGTCTGCAGATGCACTTCCTGGCAGATACCCAAAACCCCTGACTGCAGACCGAGGCAAGGCATGAAAGGGGATCATGATTGACTCCCCTTTCCGGCATAAAACCTGTAAATGTTTTAGCACGTGTCAAATAAGCAGGAATTTTTCAAGCTGGAAAGCGGGGAGGGAAGATCATGAAGAAATGCTCATTTTCCGAAAGGTGCCCTTTTTTCAATGATCAGCTACCCAAAAAACGTTCATCCCGGGAAAGGGAGGAGCTGAAAAAGAAATTCTGCGGCGGCGGCAATACACAATGCGCCAGGTTTATGGTGGCCGCGGTTTTGGGACTGGAGGCGGTACCGGGAAATCTTTTTCCTGATCATCTCTACCGGGTCAGCACAATTCTTGAAATGCCTTAAAGGAAGGGTATTGATATCAAACGTTTTTTCTGCAACCCATAAGAGATCTTCACAGGGCAAAGGACACACCCTCTTATTCTTTACACTCTGTTTATTTTTCTTAATTATTCAAGGCAGATTCGTATTCGGCAAAGACCAGATAGCGCTGCGGTCCGCCTGGAACCACTGCATCAAAGGGATAGCAGGTAACCAGTGTCAGCAGCGGCACATCCGAGTCAATGGCCATATCAAGTATTGCTGCGTCAACTACCCTGGTGGCCGTAACCTTAAAGAGCAGCATATCCCCGTCCGGGAGCTGCAGCCGGATGGTTTCACCCTTTCTGACATCCTGCAGAAAACGAAAGGACGTATCCCGGTGGCCGCTTATTATTGAATTGCCTGGCTGGCCGGGAAGGGGACTCAGCCGCATGTGACCCGGCCCAAAGGCCAGCACATTTCCTGAGTCCCCTTCCAGTACGACCAGATCTATTTCATGTTCCGGCACGATCAGCCTGGCAACAGGCCAGGTATCTGCCCATGGCCAGGGTTTGGTGATCTCCTTTTTTACCAGGGTTTTTTCCCAGGCTTCCCGGAGCAGGTAGCAGGCAAGTTCCGCCTTGGCGTGAATATAGGTGGCCCTGCCGAACAGGAAAACACCGAGCACCAGGAAAATGAGCGCTGCATATTTCAGGATTTTCTGTTTACGCACGCCTTTACCCTTTCATGAACCAGGAGCAGCCAGATCACCGCTGACAAAAACAGGGCCAGCCCGCCCAGAACCAGGCAGAGTTCCGCTACGGTTGCAGTCTGGGGCAGACCGAATACCTTGCCATACTTCCAGCCTCGGGGCATGCCGGTCTTAACCATTTTTGCTGCNNCTTACCATACTGCCAGCCCCGGGGCATGCCGGTCTTCACCATTCTTGCTGCAAGGTCTTCATAACCCGGCCGCACAGGTATAACATCAACAGCAACAAGGCTTGTATAACGGCTCACGAGGTGGTGTTCCTGTGCTGTTTCAATTACTGCGGCCCGCACCTGCTCCCTGTCTCCACCTCCGTCCAGCGAGTCCATAAGTGCTTTAATCTTCTGCCGGGCCCAGAGAATTGAAATACCCTCGCTTTTCCCCGGGACTCTGGCATTGATCTCCCTTTCCCAGTAACTGCCGGAAAAATAACCGGAAAGCGCAAACCGGTCCGGCACCTCTCCTGTCCTGGCAATAAGAGTAACCGGCTCACCAAGATAAAGATCCGGAATCGGGTCCGGGAACATTTCCATGCCGGAACTGCCGGATAACCTGATATCGGTCAGCAGCGGGTTCTCAAGTTTCAGGAAAAGTTCCTGCATGCGGTCCCCCACCTCCTCCACTTTGCCGATATAGGTAAAGCTGCCTTTTCCACGCTCTGCTATGTTCCGCATGAAGTAGCTGTTCGGAGCAGAACCGATGCCGACGGTGAATATCCTGCTATCGCCCAGCCGTTCCTGTAGGGCCTGGAACAACTCCTGCTCATTCCCCACGCACCCGTCAGTCAGAAAAAAGACCTGCCGCATTCTCTTCAGATTTGTCCCGCCGTCAAGGACTTTATAAAGAACCGGCCTGATCTCGGTCCCGCCATCAGCTTCAAGGTTGTCAATATAGTTCAGGGCCTTGTTTATATGTGAACCGGTTCCGGTCTGAGGATAGCTGAACAGCGTATCGATGGTATCGTTGAACGTGATGATATTAAAGCGATCTTCCGGCTGCAGTCGTGAAACTCCATACTTCAAAGCATCTTTAGCCTGCCTTATCGAAGCCCCGGCCATGGACCCTGAGACATCTACCACAAAAATTACTTCCCGCGGGACATGATGTTCCGCTTCTTTTTTTTCGGAAGGCGGCATGACCATAAGATAGATAAAATGATCACCGTTTTTTTCCTCAATAAATAATGCAGCCTTGGGCATGCTATTTTCAGCCGGGACCCATTCCAGGACAAAATCCCGGTCAGCTACGGCCCAGGCATCATCAAGCGAGATCCTCACTTTTTCATCAGGCATCCGGGCGATATCAACAGCGTGATAGAGGCTTTTAACAGTGGTGAGGCTGAAGCCCGGATCAAGAATAACTTCCAGGGAAACCTGGTTGTCAGGGTCCTGTCCGGGCTCAACCACAGGGGGAGTGATGCGGGGTGCATCCTGAGCTTCGCCGGCGGCAACGCGTTGAACTGAAGGAACAAATTCGTCATAAGGACCTGCCGCTGCCGCCCGCCCCGTTATGTACCGTGGTCCGACTACAGTGGGAAAGCGCAGAGAAAAAATATTGTTGTCAAGCCGGACCGTCTGCTGGTATGCAAGTTCAACGCTGATCCTTTCGTGCGGCCCTATATTGGCAACCGACATCATGAAGATATTTGGGCGTTCCTGTTCCAGCAGAGAAACTTTTCTGCCCTCTTCCTTTGCAGCAGTATAGGTTTTCTTTGCCTCCTCCCTTTCCTTGATCACGCCTTCGATAACCCGGGCGCCGACATCCATGGTCAGGTGATTTACAGCAGCATCTTCGGGTAGGGGAAAAACGTAAACCCCCTCCAGCCATTCATCACCCGGGTTCTCAAACTCCTGGACGACCCTGGCAAAGGCGACCATGCCGGTGATCTCAATTTCCACCCCGGTTTTTAATTGCGGTGCAGCAACATATTGGCCGGTATTCGTTTGTTTAAAGAGCAGGCTGCCCTCGCGCACCTCGGAAGGTCTTACATAGGTTTCACCATGCGTCATCACCTGGGAAGCTGCTTCTGCCGGGAACATGAGCGTCAGCACGACAAGGATGATGGCGCTGACAAGTCCGGCCGCAATAAGAATAATCCCCGGGTCCCGGTAATTTGGTGACGCATGCTTCAGTGATCTTTTTCTCCTTCTCTGACTGCCGGAATTATCTGATGTGAACATATATTCCTCCACCTGGTCCATTCTGGTTATCTGTCTGACAGCTTCCGGGACCGATTTTAGAGGATGAAAATGACAAAGCCGTGAAAAGATCCTGACAATGCCGGGACAAAAAATGATGAATTATGACAGCAGCTGTTCAGCAGCGGAAAATTGCTGTATGATAAGCAAGGATAAAGTTGAATGAGGAGAATATGCCGCACCATATTGCAATAGTTGAAGATGATGAGGAACTCCGGCGTAATTACGCGGAAGCGCTTCAGAGTGACGGATACAAAGTAAACACATACGCGAATCGTCCCGAGGCGGAAAAGTCATTTGCTGCAGAACTCCCGGACATGGCCATCCTGGACATCATGCTGGGGGATGAACGTGAAGGCGGTTTTGAACTCTGCAGGTTCCTGCGCGCCAGATCAGAGGTACTGCCGATAATTTTTCTGACGGCCTTAAACAGTGATGTGGACAGGGTCTCCGGCCTGCGGCTCGGGGCCACGGACTATCTTTTTAAAGACACCACAACCCTGAAATTCCTGCCTGTCCGCGTCAGTTCGCTGTTCAAAATGATAGAAGCCCTGAAAAAACCGGCACCCCAGGGAAAAATTATTAAACGGGAGCACCTGACCATTGATCCGGACCGCATGGAGGTCACCTGGCAGGGCAGAGAGCTGTGCCTCACCCTGACCGAATACTGGATACTGCTCGAGCTGGTCAAGAGGCCCGGCAACCTGAAACAGCACGGTGACCTCATGGCTGCTGCCAGGACAGTTGTGACGGAAAATGCCATAGCCGCATATATCAGGCGCATCCGGGACAAATTCAAGGAATTTGACCGTGATTTTTCCTGTATCAGGACTGAATACGGCATGGGATACCGCTGGGTGGATTGATAATGAAGCGTTTTTTCACATTACGGGTAAAACTGGTCCTGGTATCGCTGCTGCTGCTGGTGATCCCTGTGACAGGTTTCTGGTATGCAGCCAGGATGAAAAGTTACCTGATGGCGGCTCAAGAGCAGGCCCTGACGCTTACTGCCCGCGCCGTAGCCACGATCCTGCACGATCATCCCGAACTTTTTGAAAGCTCCATTCTGCAGTCCTATGACGAGGATAAGGAAATACATGCCTACCTTCTCCCCAATAAGATACACCTTGACGGCAGCTACGAGGACTGGGGCCCGCTTGCTGGCAAAGCAAAGACCTACGACTCCGGCATGATCCTTGAGAGTACCGGGGTGCATGAAAACGGATCACTCAGCTTCAAACATGTGATAGGCCGGGACAATAATTATTACTATGTTCTCTTTATTGTCAATGACGACATTGTAGTGCATCGCGAGCCGGGCAGGGTCTGGCTCAACAGGAGCGACCACCTGCAGATCGCATTGGCCGACAATTTCGGCAGGCTGAACCGCTTTTTCCTGTCTGCCAAGGGAAGCGGCTGGGTCAATGCGCACCTCATGCCCGCAGACCCGTATAATTCTATGCCGGTCAGGTTCGAGCCGGACATCGAGGGTTACTGGCGCGATACTTTAAGCGGCTATGTTCTTGAGTTACGCCTGCCGCTGGCGATGGTGAAACAGAACCGGGTATCCTTTGCAGTTGCCGATGTCGATGATCCTGTAACCGGGCAGGTGGCAACCGTGATAGGTACCAGCGGCACCCGGCAGTCGTCTGATCTTGGTTTTCTGCTGACCCGTTCGCCGGAACTCGAAAGTATCCTGAAGGCGCTTGACAAGCCCCAGGCCCGCATAAGTGTTATTGACAAACGCAGGCGTCTCAGGGCCAGCGTGGGAACATTCTACGGTGAACCAGATCAGTTCCGGACAAAGGGCGACACCACCTCTTTTTCCCTCAACAGCCTACTCAGGCCGTTTGTCAGACTTTTTTCCGAAAGCTACGCCGAAGTCTTTGCCGAAAATCCCGGCTACATGGAAGAGTACCAGGTTGAAATGGTACAGACGGCCTTAAACGGCCAGCCCTTTACCAGCCGGAAACCCCTGGCTGATAATAATGCCGAGGTACTCCTGGCCGGTGAGCCTTTACGGGTGGGAAACCAGGTCATGGGTGCAGTCATCGTCGAACAGCCCACCAACAGCATCCTCTCGATGAAGAACAGGATCGTTGAGGACACCATTAAGATCACACTGCTGGTATTTCTGGCCGGAGCCCTGTCACTCCTGCTGTTTGCCTCCCGCCTTTCGGGCCGGATCAGGAAACTCATGGTCCAGACAGACAGCTCCATTGGGCCTGACGGNNTCATGGTCCAGACAGACAGCGCCATTGGACCTGACGGGGTGATTCGACAAACCTTCAGGCCGTCCGCAAGCCAGGATGAACTGGGCGACCTCTCACGCAGGTTTGCCGACATGCTGACCCGGCTGCGCGATTATAGCGTCTACCAGGAAAAAATGGCCGACAATCTCGAGCATGAGATACGCACTCCTGTTGCCGGCATCTCGGCAGCCCTGGCCAACCTGGAGAAAAAACTCACACCGGAGGACAAGGAACTGCGGAGCCACCTTGGAGGCATGCAGGAAAGTGTCAGAAGGATCGAACATATAATGATCAGCATCCGTGAGGCGACCACCCTGGATGATGCGCTGCAGCAGTCCGAGCAAAACAGCTTCAACCTGGAAGCTGCATTGGCGGCCTGGGTGCAGCAGGGCTATAAGCTCACCTTCCCGAGTCACGCATTCAACCTGCTGACCCCGGGGCAGGTAATAATCATTACCGGCGACCCGATCCGCATCCGCCAGATGCTGGATAAGATCGTTGAGAACAGTGTGGACTTCAGCCCTGCTGCAAGTCGGATTGATATTCATCTTGCCCTTACAGGCAGCCAGGTTGAGATCAGGATTGCCAACCAGGGTCCCCGGCTGCCCGAACAGATGCGCGACCAGATCTTTCAGTCCATGGTCTCCCTGCGGCAGAAAAAAGGCAGCGGGGCCCACCTGGGGTTGGGTCTTTATGTGGCCAGAAAAATAGCGGAATACCACGGCGGCTCTATCAGGGCGGAGGACAGAAGCGGCTCCGTCCCAGGCGTTGCATTCATCATAACCCTACCCCTTTCAAATGCCAGGCAGTCCTAATTATCAATTTTCCATTTTACATTTACCCTTTATATTATTCCCCATGACTGGAACGGTACGTCAACTTATCATCATCCTTTGCTGGCTCTTGCTGCCGGCCGGCTGCATGCCGCAGTTCACTCAACCGCATGAGCCTGCTCTGGCTGAGCCGCAGCTGAACGAAACATCGTTTATCTCTTTTGACGGCACCGAGCTGCCACTGCGGACCTGGCAGCCACCGGGCGGTCTGGCCGCAGCAGAAACGGTATTCATTGCCCTGCACGGGTTCAACGATTACTCCCGTTTCATCTACAAAGGGGCTCATTTCTTCACGCAGCACAATATTGCAGTATTTGCCTATGACCAGCGCGGCTTTGGCAATGCCCCGGCCCGGGGCAGATGGAGCTCCAATGATACCATGGGTCAAGACCTGAAAACCCTGCTGCACCTCCTCAGGCGAAAGTACGGTAATATCCCCGTTTACCTGCTGGGCCACTCCATGGGAGCAGCCCTTGTGATCCAGGCCATGTCCGGGGAGAACCATCCTGATGTTGCCGGCGCTATTCTCGTCGCTCCTGCTGTCTGGGCCCGGGCGACGATGCCGTTCTACCAGAGCGGCTCCCTCTGGCTTGTGGCCCATACCATCCCCTGGTACACGGTAACCGGCAGAGTTCTTGACAGGCAGGCCTGCAGTGATATTGAAGTACTCAGGGAACAGAACCGCGATCCCCTGGTTATCAAGGAAACCAGGTTCGATACCATTTACGGCCTGCAGGGCCTGATGGATGCAGCCTATGCCAGTGCCGGCCGCTTCAACCTTCCGACCCTTGTGCTCTATGGCCGTCACGACGAGATCATTCCGCCTGAACCGGTTATCGACGTTTACAACCGCTTCCCGGATCAACCTGGAGGCAGGAAAAAGCTCATTCTCTATGACAATGGCTACCACATGCTGCTGCGCGGCCTGGAGGCCGAAGAAGTTGTGGGGGATATTATTGCCTGGGTTGACGGGGAAAAGGTAAAATTAAAAATGGAAAATTGACTGCTTTCTGAGAATTTACTTTTCATATGAGTCGGCAAACGCTTCTTTTTCTCAGTTTTTTATGCCTTTTAGCTCTCCATTTTCAATTTTCATTTTAAAACGACATTGGCCAGGAACAATTCAACCAGGTTCGGGTCAAAATGTGTCCCGGACCGCTCGCGGATGTATTCCGCAACCCTTTCACTGGGCCAGGCCTGGTGGTACCTCCTTTTGGAGATGAGGGCATCCCAGGTATCGACCAGGGTAAAGATCCTGGCAGCAATGGGGATCTGTTCGCCCTTGAGCCCCCTGGGGTATCCGGTGCCATCCCATTTCTCATGGTGGCAGTATGGAATATCAAGGGCAGGCCGGAGATAGGCGATCGGCATGAGAATTTCAAAGGCATACATCGGGTGGTTGTGCATGATCTCCTCTTCCTCCGGGGATAACGGACCTTCCTTCGTGAGTATTGTATCAGGCACGCCCATCTTGCCGATATCATGCAGCAGAGCTCCCCGCCGCACATGTACGATCTCCTTTTCATGCATGCCGTAGATCCGCGCTATACGAACCGTCAGTTCAGTAACCCGCTGGGTATGATCCTCGGTTTCCCGGTCCCTCAGGTTAAGGGCCTTGCCCCAGCCCTCAATGGTAGAATCATAGGCAATCACCAGTTCGGTATTGGATGTCTGCAGTTCATTGAACAGGGTGGCATTATCAATGGCGATTGCAGCCTGGGCTGCCAGCGCCTGCATGAAATCAAAATTCTCCTCATCCGGGCTGCTTACCTCCCTTTTATAGACCTCCAGCACGCCCTTGACCTCGCCTTTGGCAATAAGGGGCACAGCACAGTAGCTGCGAAATTTCTCTACAGACACCAATGACTTAGGCACAAAATCAAGTTCAGGGTCCTCCAGGTCATCAATCCTGACCATGCGCCGCTCCATGGCGACAACCCCGGCAAGCCCCGAGCCCAGCCTGGCCTTGGATTTCTGGATAAGGCTGGTTTTAAAGCCGATGCCCGCGCCGTAGGTGAGGGTCTGGGTATAGGGATTGAGCAGCAGAACTGCGGCCGCATCAATGTTGAGCTGCGGCACTATCTGCTCCAGGAAAATGGTCATAGTCATCTTCAGGTCCAGGTTCGAGGTGATCATCAGGTCAATCGTATGCAGGGTGCCGAGATGCTGCAGCCTGGTCTGCGCTTTTTCCTCTGCTTTTCTACGGGCAGCCATCTCCCTTCCAAGTTCTTTATTCCGGGTTGAAAGCTTTTCATTGATCTCGCTGATGTGTTCCCTGCTTTCACGGTACTCCTGAATGGTAGTGGCGGTAAGCTGCATAACCAAAAAGACAAAGGCAGCTCCACCCAGAAATACGGCAGCCGTCAATAATTCCAGGGGAAAGGTGAGATTCAGCAGCTGAATGCTTATAAAGCCGAGATACCCTGCGGTAAAGAAAAAAACCAGGAAGGTCATGGCAGACCATTTTACCCTCAGATCATCGGGCACACCCTTGCTCAGGCTCATGCACTTGACCAGTGACGCAATCATGAACATGCTGCCCGGAAAAACAATCAATGCAGAAAGGAACTGTGATGATATCATATAGTGCCCTCCCTTGAAGAAAGCATTCTTATTATCTCGTTCGTATACAAAGAGAATGAACGTTACCGGGTAGGTTTGTCAAGGATTAAAGAG
>JABAOG010007031.1_pt1 | contig 11190 bp, 10 predicted proteins | sample 7062131 | NCBI WGS metagenome assembly JABAOG01 (sample SAMN14538629, study PRJNA623070) | marine sediment metagenome | biome: marine biome [ENVO:00000428]; feature: marine pelagic biome [ENVO:01000023]; material: deep marine sediment [ENVO:00002113] | place: India: Arabian Sea | collected... | reverse complement strand
GATGCGGCGCGCCATCTCGTCCAGCTGTTTGAAGCGAACGTAATTCTTTTGCCAGTGGGATTTCGGTTCCAGCGGGGTCCCGGCCGAATAGACACCCGATTCCTTTATCGAGTTGGTCACCAGGGACATGGCCGTAACCGTTACGCCATCAGCAATATCCAGGTGACCGAGGATACCCGCCCCGCCACCGAAGGCACAATGCTTGCCGATCTCAGCGCTGCCGGCAATACCGACACAGCCGGCCAGTGCACTGTGATCCCCGATGTGAACATTATGGGCCACTTGTACCAGGTTATCGATAATCACATTATTTCCAATCACCGTATCATCGATGGCGCCGCGATCGATAGTGGTGTTGGCGCCAATCTCTACGTCATCGCCAATCACCACGCGTCCCAATTGATGGATTTTGATCCACGTCCCCCGATCATTGGCAAACCCGAAACCATCGCTGCCAATTACCGCACCACTGTGAATGACGGCACGCTCACCAATCTGGCAATCATGATAGACCGTGACATTAGCCTTGAGCACGCTGTCGCTTCCGATTCTGCTGTTTTTACCAATTATGCAACCGTGACCGATTCTCACCCCATCACCCAGCTCAACACCTTCAGCAATCACGGCATTGGCTCCGATGCTCACACCGGCGCCAACGCGGGCACTTTCATGGATCACCGCGCTCGCTGCAATAGGTGGCTCCATGGTGTTATCGCTGGCAAAAAAGGCGCTTACACGGGCATAGGTCAAATAGGGATTATCGGAGATCAAGGCATTGACCGGGCAATGCTCCAGATCCTCTGGCTTCAGAATGACGGCGGCAGCACTGGTATTACTGAGATATTTGCGATAGCGCGGATTGGTCAGAAAGGTGATGGCACCTGAACGTGCATCGGTCAAGGTGGTAACGCCATCAATCTCGCACTCAGCATCCCCTTGATAACGGATCCCAAGCCTGTTCGCCAATTCTCCGAGTGTGTAANNTAATCCTGCTTCAGACGGGCGATAACCTCTGCAGTGATATCAACGCGGTCACTGGCATAGATCACCCCGTTCTCAAGGATCAGGTCATAACCTTTCTCCTTGGCAAAACTGACGATGGACATGGCAATCTCACGCTGCATCTTGGCCAGCTCTTCATTGCGACGTATGTTGAAATCCTCGGTAAATTCATCGCGTGAGCGTTTGACCTCGCGCTTCTGCCCAAGGATATCGCGCTCGAGTTTACGCCGCGCCTCATCACTCATCACCGCACCGTCACGGGCCAGCCTGTCTTCCAAATCCTTAATCTTTTTCTGTTCGGTGACGAGCTTGGCATCACGGGGGGCAAATTCAGACTGCAAGGTATTGCGCACGGCTTCAGCTTGTGGCGCCTGCTCCAACACCTGCGGTGTATTCACAAAGGCAATCCGCGTTACATCGGCGGCCGAGGCCACACCCGATATCCAAAACAAACCTAGACTGGCTATCGCCAAGAAAATCCTGTTCATCTTCATACTCTGGTCTCTGTCCTGTCTCGCCCGAGTTTACAAGACGCCGAGGGTAAACTGGAAATGTTCGACCTCGTCACCTTCCTTCTTTTTCAGCGGCCACGCATAGCTGAAGGTCAGTGGTCCTACCGGTGTCATCCACACCATGGAAAGGCCGGTGGAATAACGAAGTTGATCAAACTCGATACCTTCGTCGGTATTATACACATTACCCGCATCGATAAATGCCATGAGGCGCATGGAATTGCTATCCAGTTCCCAAGGTGGAGGGAAAACCAGCTCCATCTTGCCCAACAAACGGGCATTCCCCCCCAGCGGATCGCCCAAATCATCACGCGTTCCTTCGGTCGAGGTCAGGCTATTCCCGCGGTAACCACGCACGCTTCGGATTCCGCCGGCATAGTAACGCTTAAATGGCGCAAGTACATGACTTTCGCCATAAACGTTCGCATAGGCGGCCTCGCCTTCAATGCTATAGGTCAGTACATCCGTAATGGGGAAGTAATGCTGCTTGTTCAAGCGCAGTCTGTAGAAGCTCAGTGCGGTGTCGGCCATCGGCAGGGCAAGTTCCCCACTCAGGAACAGATTCCCCCCCTCGTCCGGGAAGATGGCGCGATTACGACTGTCACGGGACCAGCTGAGATCCACGTTATAACTATCGAACTGGCAATCCGCGACGGATGCCTCATCGGTACAGAAATCGAGGACCTCGGCGGAAGTCGAACTGTCCGTATTCAACCGGGTATGCTCGTAGCCTCCACCATAACGTACCGTATCGTATTCGCTAACCGGAATCCCATATCGCATAGAAGCGCCATAGCTGTCAGTAGTGTAATCCGTCGTGTTGGCCGCACCGGAGTCGGTCTCACGGTAGAACATGCTAATTGTGCGGCTTACTCCATCTATGGTGTGATAGGGATCGATATAATTAAAACTGTAAACCCGGTTCACCTGACTGTTGTCAAAATTGATGCTGAACTTCTTGCCACTACCCATGAAGTTCTGCCAGTCGATACTGGCATTGACCAACATCCCCTGGGTATCGCCATAGCCGATACCCATGTTGAAACTGCCAAAGGTGGTGCGCTCCGCTACATGCATATCGAGATCGACCTGATCCGGGCTACCTGGTACGGTCGGGGTTTTCACCGAAACATCATCGAAATAGCCGAGCCGGTTGAGGCGGGTGCGTGACCGCTCCACCTTGCTGGTAGAGATCCAGGCCCCTTCCATCTGACGCAGCTCACGACGCAACACTTCGTCATCAGTACGGACATTGCCACTGAGATTGATACGCCGCACATAAACCCGCTTACCCGGATCGACAAAGTAACTTAGCGTTACCTCGCGCTTATCGTTGTCCACGTCCGGAATGGGATTGATATTGGCAAAGGCATAGCCGAGATTACCGAGAGCATCACTGATTCGCTTCGTACTCTCGGTGATCTCCTTGCGCGAGAAGACATCCCCGGGCTGAATCGAAACCAGTTCAGCCAACTGCTCCTTCGGAACAATTGTTTCCCCCTGGATATCGACATCACGAACGGTGTACTTCTCCCCTTCGCTGATATTGATAGTTATGTATACATCGCGCTTGTCGGGAGTAATGGAGACCTGGGTGGAGAGCACATTGAAGTTGATNNAGGAGCGCAGTGTTTCGAGATCGGCAGCCAACTTTTGCTTTGAATACTGGTCCTTGTCGCTGAACCAGCCGCCGTCCGTGCCCAACAGGAACTTTCTGACCAGCTCTTTTTCACTGAATGCACGGTTGCCGACAATATTAAGATGGTGAATAGAAGCCACCTCCCCTTCGGCAATCTCAAGCTTTACCGCGACCCGGTTGCGCTCCTGGGGGGTAACGATAGAGCGGATGCGGGCATTGTACTTGCCGAGTGCCAGATATTGGCGCTCCAGCTCCTGCTTGACCTTGTCCAGCATCGAACGGTCAAACACCCGTCCTTCGGAAAAGCCGATTAGCTTGAGGTGTTCGTTCAATTGATCGGTGGGGATATCGGAATTACCCTCGATATCAATCCTGGCGATCGCCGGTCGTTCTGCAAGAAACACTACCAGCGTATTGCCTTCCCGCTCCAGCACCACATCGCGGAAAAAACCTGTGCGGAACAAGGCGTGAATCGCTGCCGAGGAGAGTTGCTCATCCATGACATCGCCCACCTTCACCGGGAGATAATTATATACAGTACCCAATGAGATACGCTCGAGTCCCTCAACCCGCAGCTCCTTGATCCGAAAAGACTCAAAGGCCAGGCTCGAGGCACTCCAGCCAAGAAGGACACACAGTAACAAAGTTCTTTTCAAGCGCATGCAAGCTCGCATCAATTCGCGTCTCACCCAGCCAGCCGCACAAGATCGTTGTACAGCGCCAGGATCATTAAAGCCAGAATAAATGCCAGGCCAATGCGTTGCCCCAAGGCCTCGGTTTGTTCGGATACGGGTCGCCCGCGCACGGCTTCAATACCGAAAAAGAGAAGGTGCCCGCCATCCAGGACAGGAATGGGCAACAAGTTCAAGATTCCAAGACTGACGCTGATCAGACCGAGGAATTTCAGGAACTGGCTAAGCCCCTCCCCTGCGGACGTCCTGGCATACTGGGCGATCCCGATGGGACCGCTAAGATTCTCCACCGAAGCGCGTCCCAACAACATTTGACCAATCATCTTCAGGGTCAGGCCGCTGATGTCCCATGTCTTGTCCCAGGCTGCAGCCAGCGCCGGTAAAGAGGCATACTCCTGGCGTGCCCGCAAGGACTGGAAGAGAGCCGCATCGATCTTCACCGAAGCGCCGATCCGGCCTACTGTCCCCTGTTTATCCGTCACCGCTTCAGGACGAAGCTCGATCGCGAGCGCCTGGCCATCCCGCATAATCCTCAAGGTCAGCGGTTTGCCGGGATGTTCAGAGACGATACTCACCATCTCCTGCCAGTCGTTGACCAGCCTTCCCGCCGCATGGGTCACCCGGTCGCCGGAGCGTAGACCCGCCTGTTCGGCCACCGAACCGGGAAGCACCTTGTCGATAACCGGATCGATTGGCGGCTGGTAAAGATTCAGCCCTACCAGTTTCAACAGCGTCTCGGGATCTACTCCCTCCTTGAGCTGCTCGGTGTTCAAAGTGGTCTCCCTGCGCAAACCGCCTTCTTCCACGGTAAGTTGCACAGGCACGCCCAGCATCAATTTAGGCATGACCGCCTCGACCACGGCCTGCCAGGTCGGCGTATCCTCGCCATTGACAGCAACGATCTCCTCTCCGCTATGCAGACCCGAGGCGTAGGCGACGGTTCCGGGCTCGATCTCACCGAGCAACGGTTTAACCCCACTGACCCCAAGCACGAACATCATCCAGTAAGCGAAAATGGCAAAGATGAAATTAAACAGCGGCCCGGCAACGACGATTGCACTGCGCTTCGACACCGACTGCTGGTTGAAGGCACGGTGCAGCTCCTCTTCGGCCACCTCTCCTTCACGCTCGTCCAGCATTTTCACGTAACCGCCAAGCGGAATGGTAGCGATGGTGTATTCAGTCTGATCGCGCCCGAAACGCCGTGACCAGAGTGGTTTGCCGAAACCGACTGAAAAACGCAGCACCTTGACCCCGACCCAGCGGGCAACGAGGAAATGCCCCAGTTCGTGGACTGTCACCAGTATTCCCAGGGCGACGATTAGCGCCAGCACTGTCTGCAGGATGTCCAACATCAGCACACTCCGGATAGAAGATACTGGCGGGCGATACGGTGGGCAATCTCCCTGGCCTCAGCATCGTCATGAAAAATCGTGTTGAGACTATCCGCTTCACGCACGCTTGCCTGCTCCAAGGTCTGTTCAATCACACGGGCAATAGCGGTAAAGCCAATCTGTTCATTAAGAAAAGCCTCCACCGCCACCTCGTTTGCCGCATTAAGAATAGTCGGCGCCGTACCGCCGGTATCCATCGCCTCCATTGCCAGGTGCAGGCAGGGAAAACGCTTCAGATCGGGTGCTTCAAAATCCAGATGCGCCACTGTGAACATATCCAGACTACCGACGCCGGATTCAATCCGCTCCGGCCACGCCAGGGCATGAGCAATGGGAGTACGCATGTCCGGATTACCCAACTGGGCCAGCACCGAGCCGTCGGCATATTCGACCATGGAGTGAATGACACTCTGCGGATGCAGCACCACCTGGATATTGGCGGTACTGGTGTTGAACAGCCAGCAGGCCTCGATCACCTCCAGCCCCTTGTTCATCATGGTGGCCGAGTCGACCGAAATCTTGCGGCCCATCGACCAGTTGGGGTGAGCCACCGCCTGATCAGGCGTGACCTGCTCGAGCTGTGCCAGCGGAGTGGTACGGAACGGTCCACCCGAAGCGGTCAACAGGATCCGCCGCACCCCTACCGCATCCAGTCCCTGCTCGAAGTGCGGAGGCATGCACTGAAAGATCGCATTGTGCTCGCTGTCGATGGGCAACAATTCAGCGCCGTGTTGGCGTACCTCATCCATGAACAACCGCCCCGACATGACCAACGCCTCCTTGTTAGCCAGCAGAATACGCTTACCGTGTCTGGCCGCGGCCAGTGCCGGCGGCAATCCGGCGGCCCCGACAATGGCGGCCATGACGTAGTCCACCTCAGGGAGTGACGCCACCCGCTCGAGCCCTTCGGCACCGCTCAGTACTTCGGTAACCGAACCCGCCTGGCGTAACCCGACAGCAAGCTGCTCTGCTGCTGTCTCATCGACCATCACCGCATAAGCGGGGTGATGCACCAGGCACTGTTCCAGCAAGCGTTCAACATGACGGTTGGCCGTCAATGCCACAACTCGATAGCGCTCCGGATGTCGCGCCAGGACATCCAGGGTATTCACTCCGATGGAGCCGGTAGCACCCAGGACAGTGATCCCTTTCATCGGGCCAGCCATAACAATCCCAGGACGAAAAGCGGACCGGCAGCAGTCAGGCTATCGATACGATCCAACACCCCACCATGACCGGGAAGCAGACCGCCGCTATCTTTGATATCCGCCACCCGCTTGAACAGGCTTTCCGTTAAATCACCCAGGATGGAGATCATCACCGCCGCGAGGGTCAGGGCAAGAAAGCCCGCATAGCTGCCTATAGGGTCGAGCCAAAAGGTCGAAGCCAGAGCCACTAACAGGGCCAGTACCGCCCCACCCGCAACACCCTCCCAGGTTTTTCCGGGACTGACACGCGGGGCAAGTTTGTGCCGCCCCCATGCCCGGCCGGCAAAATAGGCGCCGGTATCGGCCCCCCACACCACGAACATCAGCAATATGACATACCCCGGGCCAAAATGTCGGTGCAACAACACCAGCGCAACCCATGCCGGCATTAATATCAGCATACCGGCTACGCCACGAGCCACCGCCGAGCGCTGCCACATTCCGGCTCCCTGGGGAAAACCCAGTACCGACAGCAGAGCGACACTCCACCACATCAGAGCAATTATCAGGATGGTCAGCGGCCAGTTACCCGCGGACAACAGCGGCCAGGCTCCGCCCATCAACAGAACAAGCAGCGCCGTGTACAATCCTCTTGACGGCGCCGCCGCAAGTCCACACATGCGCGACCACTCCCAGCCGGCCATCGCCATAATAATGCCAATGGTGACGGCGAACACCGGATGCGGCAGAGCCCAAATCCCCCAGAGCGCCAGCGGCGCCAGCAACAATGCTGTGATTATGCGTTGTTTAAGCATGCTCGGTTTGTTCAACCTGTTCTCCTGTGCGACCAAAACGGCGCTGGCGCCCGGCAAAGGATTTCAACGCCTCGGCAAATGCCTTATCGTCAAAAGACGGCCACAACAGTTCGGTAAAATAGAGTTCGGTATAGGCCAGCTGCCACAACAGAAAATTACTGATGCGCTGCTCGCCGCCAGTGCGGATAAACAGATCCGGCTCAGGTAAATCACCCAAAGAAAGACGACTCTTTAGCAGCTCCTCGCTGATTGTCTCGCATTGCAATGTCCCCGCAGCTACCTCTTGTGCCAAACTTTGACACGCTTGGGTAATATCCCAACGTCCCCCGTAATTGGCAGCGATATTAAGGCTCAACGTGGTATTGTCCCGCGTCAACTCCTCAGCAGCACGGATACGCTGCTGCAACTCCGGGTTGAACCCGGTCACATCTCCGATAATACGCAGGCGCACACCATTTTTGTGCAGTTTCTTTACCTCTTTGTCCAGAGCGGTCATGAAAAGGTTCATTAACAGCCCCACCTCTTCCTTCGGCCGGCGCCAGTTCTCGCTACTGAAAGCAAAAAGGGTCAACACCTCCACACGGTGCTTAACACAGGCCTTGATCGTCTTGCGTACTGCCTCCAGGCCGACGCGATGCCCAGCCACCCTTGGCAGGTGACGTTGACGTGCCCAGCGGCCGTTACCATCCATGATAATGGCCACGTGACGAGGGATTTTCATTTCTGGGGAAGTGGTCTCTTGTTGTTCGGCCATGCCCACCGATATCCGCCGTGGTTATAGATAAAAACACCGGCCTTCCGACCGGTTGACGTGAGTTAATCCCGTAAGCTTCATCGATTGCTCGATATGGTTTCCCGAATCGGGCTTGCGTTTTGCTCTCCGCATTCCTGATTCTGCATAACCTAACTTACTGCTCTATCCCTGCGTGGATTCAAAGCCACTGCCATACAGAAAACACGAACCAGCCAATCCACTACTAAATGGCCAGCAGATCCTGCTCTTTGACTTCCACCAGTTTATCGACCTCAGCAGTATACTTATCGGTCAGTTTCTGGATGGCATCCTCCGCTCCACGTGCCTCATCCTCGCTGATCTCCTTGTCCTTGAGCAGGCTTTTGAAATCGGAGTTGGCATCGCGACGGATGTTGCGAATCGCCACCTTGGCCTGCTCGCCTTCGTTTCGAACCACCTTGGTCAAATCGCGACGGCGCTCTTCGGTCAGCGGCGGCATCGGGACGCGGATCACCGTTCCGGCAGTGGCAGGGTTCAACCCCAAGTCAGAGGTCATGATCGCCTTTTCCACCACGGAAACCATCGGCTTTTCCCAAGGCGTCACTGCCAGGGTACGGGAGTCCTCGATAGTGATATTGGCCACCTGACCGATAGGCACCTCGGAACCGTAGTAATCCACGGTGATGTGATTCAACAGACTGGGGTGAGCCCGTCCGGTTCGCACCTTGGACAACTCGGACTTGAGCGATTCAATACTTTTTTGCATGCGTGTTTCAGCATCTTTTTTTATATCATTGATCATGACTTCTCTCCACGTTCCACCAACGTGCCTTCGTCTTCTCCGCGCAAAATGCGCATCAGCGCACCGGGCTTGTTCATATCGAACACCCGCAGCGGCAAATTATGATCCCGACACAACACAATGGCGGTCAGGTCCATGACACCCAATTGACGTTGCAGGACCTCGTCATAGGTCAATCGGGAATACCGGGTTGCCGTCGGATCCTTCTTCGGATCGGCACTGTATACCCCGTCCACCTTGGTTGCTTTCAACACCAGATCGGCGTTGATCTCAATACCGCGCAAGGTGGCCGCGGAATCTGTGGTGAAGAAGGGATTGCCGGTGCCGGCCGCCATGATAACCACCCGTCCCTTCTCCAGGTGACGAATAGCACGACGCCTTACGTAGTCTTCGCAGACCTGCTGTATCGGCAAGGCCGACATCACACGCACCGCCAAGCCCGCCTTTTCCAGCCCGTCCTGGACCGACAGAGCGTTAATCACGGTGGCCAGCATCCCCATGTGGTCGGCGGTCGCCCGCTCCATCCCACCCGAGGCCAGACTGACACCACGAAAAATATTGCCGCCACCGATCACCAAACCAACTTCGACACCGGCCTGAACAGCTTCGGCGATCTCCCTGGAGATGCGCTGGACCACTGCCGGATCGATACCAAAGTCCTGCTCGCCCATCAGAGCTTCGCCGCTAAGCTTGAGCAGGATCCGCTTGTACGTCAGTTCGGGGGCGGCGGCACTCATGGCTTAGCTGCCTTTGACCTGAGCCATCACCTCATCGGCGAAGTTTTCCTTCTTCTTCTCGATACCCTCGCCGACTTCGAAGCGCTCGAAGGAAAGCACGGTGGCACCGGCGCCCTTGAGCAACTTTTCGACAGTGGTGTCGGGATCCTTAACAAAAGGCTGGCCCAGCAGGGTGATCTCTTTCAGGAACTTGTTAATACGGCCACCAATCATCTTTTCAATGATTTCTGCCGGCTTGCCGGATTCAGCGGCCTGGGCGGAGAAGATCTCCTTCTCTTTCTCGATCAGGGCCGGGTCGACATCGGCCTCGGAAACGGCCTGCGGGCGGCTGGCGGCAATATGCATGGCGATATCGCGGCCCAGCTCGTCGTTGCCGCCTTCCATGCTCACCACTACGCCGATGCGGCTGCCGTGGGAGTAGCTGGAAACGTGACCGTTCGCACTGCTCACCAGCTTGAAGCGGCGTACGCCCATGTTCTCGCCAATCTTGACAATCATCGCCTTCAGGGTGTCAGCGATGGAATCACCGCCGGACATAGGCAGCGCCAGCAGCGCATCCAGGTCGGCAGGCTCGTTGGCCAACACCAGCTGAGCCACTTCGTTGCAGAGGTTCTGGAAATCATCGCCCTTGGCGACGAAGTCGGTTTCACAGTTGATCTCAACGATGGCCGCTGTTTTGTTGTCCTCGCTGGCCTGGATGGCAATCAGGCCTTCAGCGGCAGTGCGTCCCGCCTTCTTGTCGGCTTTGGCCAGGCCGGTCTTGCGCATATGTTCGATGGCAGCTTCGATGTCGCCGTTGCACTCGACCAGCGCCTTCTTGCACTCCATCATGCCGGCGCCGGTGCGCTCGCGCAGTTCTTTTACCATTGCAGCAGTAATTGCCATGTCACAACGTCCTCTTTAAAAACATCTCAAACTTTTGCTTCTTTACCCGCGGAAGAAGCCTGAATTGTTTCAAAAAAGGGGGCTGTGCCCCCTTTTTTATTAACCGTGAATAGAAGGCTTAACTGGCAGCCTGCTCTTCGCCTTCCGCCACTTCGATAAACTCGTCGCCAGTCGTACCGCCGACACCTGAGGAGGCCTTGCCCTCAAGCACAGAGCTGGCGGCACCCTGCACATACAGAGTGATGGAACGAATGGCATCGTCATTGCCAGGGATCAGATAATCCACGCCTTCGGGACTACCATTGGTATCCACCACAGCAAGCACCGGAATACCGAGCTTGTTGGCCTCGCTGATAGCAATCTTCTCATGACCAACGTCCACCACGAACAGGGCATCGGGCAGGCCGCCCATGTCCTTGATACCGCCGAGGCTGCGCTCGAGCTTCTCCAGCTCACGGCGGCGCATCANNGTCCAGGGAACCGTCCTGCTCCATCGCCTCAAGCTCTTTCAGGCGCTTGATGGACTGCTTGACGGTCTTGTAATTGGTCAGCATGCCGCCGAGCCAGCGGTGGTTGACGTAGGGCATGCCGCAACGCTCGGCTTCCTGCTTGATGATCTCGCGGGCCTGGCGCTTGGTGCCGACAAACAGGATATTGCCTTTCTTGGAGGCCAGCTTGGAAACAAAGTTCATCGCATCGTTGTACAGCGGCAGACTCTTTTCCAGGTTGATGATGTGGATCTTGTTACGCTCACCGAAGATGAAGGGGGCCATCTTGGGATTCCAGTAACGGGTCTGGTGGCCGAAGTGCACGCCGGCTTCCAGCATTTGA
>JABAOG010012153.1_pt2 | contig 11197 bp, 12 predicted proteins | sample 7062131 | NCBI WGS metagenome assembly JABAOG01 (sample SAMN14538629, study PRJNA623070) | marine sediment metagenome | biome: marine biome [ENVO:00000428]; feature: marine pelagic biome [ENVO:01000023]; material: deep marine sediment [ENVO:00002113] | place: India: Arabian Sea | collected... | reverse complement strand
CGGTCTTGCCGGCGACGTGCACGTAGGGCACGTAGACATTCTGTGCGTCGCGCCCGGTCGAGCCCTCGACCGTCACCGCAGCGCGCATCCCCTCCTGTATGATCTCTATCGTCTCTTCGATGTTCCCGGTATACGGTTCGCCGTACGCTTCCTGCCAGTATGCCTCAATGCGCTCGCGCAGCGGGGTGACCTCCGGCTCGAAGCCTGCCACCACCCGGCCATCCGCATCCACCACCTCGCGGATGAGCGTTGGGCGGGCATGGTTGCCGTCGTTGGCGATGGCGTTCATCGCGTTCAGCATTTGCAGCGGCGTGGTGGTGATGTAGCCCTGCCCGAATGCCGAGTTGTACGTGTCGCCGGTGGACCAGTTCTCGCCCCACGTACGGCGCTTCCACGTCGGATCGGGGATGAAGCCGCCAGCTTCGCCTGCGAGCTCGATGCCAGTCTGCGAGCCCAGCCCGAAGATGCGCATCCACTCGCCCAGCCGTGTAATGCCGAGCCCTTCGGGGACCTCCTGCTTATACCCGCCGCCGACCTTGTAGAAGTACACGTCGCACGACCACGCCAGCGACTGGACCGCGTTCACGTCGCCGTGCTTCTCCTCCGCCGTGGTGCTGATCCAGCACACGAACGTCTGCGCCTGGCCGGGGTCGTTCGGGTAGTAGCGGTTTTCAAGCTGGATCTCGCCGGGATCGTACACCGTGTACTCCGGCGTGACTACGCCTTCTTCCAGTACCCCGGTGAGCGTGATCACCTTGAAGATCGAGCCGGGCGGGTACAGCGAGTTCACTGCCTGGTTGAACAGCGGGCGCAGCGGGTCCTGCGCGACCTGGTTGTAGTACTGGTAGTCGATGCCACGGGCGAAGCGGCTGTTGTCGTAGGTGGGCCAGCTCACCATCGCCAGAATCTCGCCGGTGCGCGGGTTCGAGGCGATCACCACGCCTCGGTCGTAACCAATCGGGTTGGTCGGGTTCTCTACCTTAAGGCGCTCGATCTCCTCGACCAGCGCCTCCTGCGCGGCGCGCTGTAGCTCGACGTCGAGCGTGAGCGTGAGGCTGTAGCCGGACTGCGCCGGGCGCGAGTCGCCAATGGCGCGCACGATCTCACCTGCCACGTCGCGCTCCACCAGCCGCAGGCCGGGCTGCCCGCCGAGCAGATCCTGGAAGTAGAACTCGATGCCGTCGTAGCCGATGCGATCGCGGTCGAGCACGTAGCCCTGCTCTTCGTACTCGTCGGCCAGCGAGCCGGGGATCGGGCCCATATAGCCGATGATGTGTGAGGTCAGCGCGCCGGTCGGGTACTGCCGCACCGATACCCAGTCCACGTTAACTCCGGGGAAGTTCAGGGCTTCGGCGGCGAGCAGGCGCGCAACCTGCGGCTCGACGTCGCTGGCGACGACTACCGGCTTGTACGGCGCAATACCCTCCCCTTCCTCGATCATCGCCATCAGGCTTTTCTGGGGGATGCCGCGCTCGTCTACCGTGGTGAGCTCGCCGCTGAAGGCGATACCCAGCAGGCCCGCCAGCCGTTCGAGCATGGCCTGCGCCTCGCCCTCGTCGTCAGGCAGCAGCGCCGGGGTGACGGTCACGTTTGCGCTTGCTACGTTCACCGCAAGCTGCTCGCCGTTGCGGTCGAGCACGATGCCGCGCGTCGCCGGGATGCTGATCTCGTCGAGACGGTTGTCCTCCGCCTGGGCGGCGTAGGTGTCCCGCTCGACGAACTGGATCACGTAAATTCGTGCCGCCAGCGCGATAAAGCTGGCGGCGATCACGATCTGGAAGATCAGGAGGCGCGCGCGCCGGACCTGTGGCTTTTGTGTCTTATACATTGCTACAACCCAAGTTCGCTGCCGCCCGGCTACAGCTTAATCGCACCGGGGTGGAGGCGATCATACCAGCGTCCTAATACCCGCAGCACCGGGATCGCGAGTACCGCGTCGAACAGCACTGAAGGCAATGTAACATACCGTAAGTTCTCGACCCATGCTACCGGGTACCCGGCAAAAATGCGGAGCGCGCCGACGTACAGCAGGTGGTACAGCAGCGCCCCGCCTGCAATGAACACCAGCGGCAGCAGCGTGGCGCTGCGGTAGCCGCGCGCCTCGCTGAGCGCGATCACGTACGTCACAGGGAGCAGCGCCAGTGACGAGATTCCCAGCGGCGCGCCGGAGAGCAGGTCTAGGAACAGCCCGCCCACGAAGGCCCACGCCAGCCCCTCGCCCTTGCGGTCGAGCGTGGCCCACACCAGCGCCAGCAGCACGATCAGATCCGGCTGGCCCCCGAACACGCGCAGCCGCGCGAGCACGGTGCTTTGCAGCAGCCCTGCGGCGATGAACAGCGGCACGCCAAGCTGAAGGCTCACTGTTCCGCCTCGACTTCCGGCTCGTCGGTCGGCTCCTCGAAGACGTCTGGCTCGGAGGCGATGAACCCGGTAATCACCGAGACCAGCGGCAGGTCGTCGTAGACCACGGTCGGGCGCACCTCGGCCTCCTGAAACAGCTCACCCTGCTGGCGGCGCACGCTCAGGACCTGCCCGATGACGAGGTTGCGGGGGAACGTGCCGCCCAGCCCGGAGGTCACCACCACGTCGCCCGCGGCGACGCTCTCCTCCTGCGGGATCTGCATCCGCAGCCCGCCCTGAAGCTCTCCGCGTACCGTGCCCTCTGCCCCGGTGCCCTGGATGCGCGCGTCCACCGCGCTGGCCTGATCGATCAGCAGGCGCACCCACGCTTCATTCGCTGCCACGTTCTCGACGCGCCCGACCAGCCCGAGATCGCTCACGACCGGGTTGCCGATCTGCACGCCGTCACGCGTGCCGCGGTTGATGATCAGGTGGCGCAGGTAGCCGCTGGTGTCGAGTGCGATCACGTCTGCCGTGACGAGGCTCTGCTCCGGGTTCTGCGCGTTGTACGCCGCCAGCTCGGCGACGCGGTAGTAGTCCTGCTCGATCTCGCGCAGACGCACGATCTCGACCTGAAGCTCGGCGATGGTGCGCTCCATCTCACGCGTGCGCGCCAGCAGCGTGTCGTAGTCCTCGCGCTCCTGCGCGAAGCTGACCGCGGACTCCACCCCCCGGCTGAGGAAGTCCCCCGCCGGGCGCAAAGGAGCCATCACCGCCGTGATGAATGGGCGTAGCACCGGGGACTGGCGGCCTGCCGCCAGAATGCCGATCGTCACGATCAGCAGCATCCCCAATAGTAACAGCCGCCGGTTCTCACGCCGCATGTGTCAGTGCCTCGTCCGTTCGTTCGCTCATCAGATTGCGTCCCTACTCATGCTCGGATGATAGATCAGCTCGCGCGCTATGACGAAAAAGCGGCCGCCGGATGCCGGGGCCGCCCATCTCTACCTGTGTCGTGCCGCGCCGGGGCGGCCCCATTTTGGCTCAGTGGTGCGTGCTGCCACGCTCCAGCCCGACCAGCACCCGCCGCAGGTTGTCGTAGTCCTCCAGCACGCGCCCGGCTCCGCGGGCCACGCAGGTCATCGGGTCTTCGGCCAGCCATACCCGCATATTGACTTCCTCCGCCACCCGTTCGACCAGCCCGCCGAGCTGCGAGCCGCCGCCCGCCATACAGATGCCGGTTTCCATCAGGTCGGCGATCAGCTCCGGCGGGGTTTCCTCCAGCGCATCTTTGATGCTGGAGACGACCACCCCCACCGACCCTGCCAGCGCCTCGCGCAGCTCGATCGAGGAGATGTCGATCGCCTCAGGCAGCCCGGTGATCAGGTTTCGCCCGCGCATGGTCATCGTGCGCTCTTCGGGCAGCGGGTAGGCCGAGCCGATCTCGATCTTGGCGCGTTCTGCCATGCGCTCGCCGATCAGCAGATTGTACTTGGTGCGCATGTACTGGATGATATCTTCGTCCATCTCGTCGCCCGCGACGCGGATCGAGCGGCTGATGACGATGCCGCCCATCGAGATGACCGCGACCTCGGTGGTGCCGCCGCCGATGTCCACNNGCCGCCGCCATCGGCTCCTCGATCAGGAACGCCTCACGCGCACCCGCCGACATCGTCGCGTCGAACACCGCGCGCTTCTCGACTTCCGTCACCCCGCTGGGGATGCCGACCACGACTCGCGGCCGGGGGATCGGCACCAGCGTCTGCTCGTGCGCCTTGCCGATGAAGTACTCCAGCATGGCCTGTGTGATCTCGAATTCCGAGATCACGCCGTCCCGCAGCGGGCGGATCGCGATAATGTTCGACGGCGTGCGCCCGACCATCTGGCGGGCTTCCGCCCCGATGGCCAGCGCCTTGCGCGACTTCTTTTCGATAGCCACCCACGACGGCTCGTTAATCACGATGCCGCGCCCACGGACGGCGACCAATGTGTTGGCCGTGCCCAGATCGATCCCGATGTCGAGCGAGAACAGGCCGAGCAGCCAGTTTAGAGGGCTGAACACTGGGGTTGCGCTCCTGGCGGGGGGGATTAAAAGACAAAACGTCGCGTACACTCACCCGCGGCCCGGCAGCGCTCTGTGCGGGCGGTTAACCGGGCGTAACAGGGCGGAATTATACCATTCGGTACAGGGCGCTGCAATCCGCGCAGCGTGCCGCCCGGTGCGGTACAATGGCGGGGCGAGTGACCCCCACCAGCAGGAGAGACGATGCGCACCCCTCAGGTGACGGTTTCATCAGGCGGCAAATTCCACGCCTACCATCTGGCCCGCGCCGCCGAGCAGGCTGGCAGCCTGCGCTGCTTCATCACCACGCTGTACGACCGGCGCGAGGCAGGCATCCTCCGCGCGCACGTGCGCCAGATCGTGGTGCCGGAGCTGCTGGGGATGGGCATCCAGCGGCTGCCGGGGGCGGGCAGCGTGCCGCTTTCCTACCTCGTGCGGGACAATCTGTTCGACCTGCTGGCACGGCGTTACATCAACGGTGGCGACCTGCTCGACGTGTTNNGCGGCTGGGGCTGAAGTCGCTGGTCGAGCGGTCGAGCGCGCACCCGGTCGTGCACCACGAGATTCTCAGCGCCGAGTACGCGCGCTACGGGCTGCGCTTCTCCCCGGCCAACCGCATGCTGTTCCGCAAGCACGAGCAGGAATATGCCGAGGCGGATGCGATCGTGGTGCCGTCGGATTTCGTGCAGCGCACCATGCTGGAGCAAGGCGTGCCCGCCGACAAGCTGAAGCAGGTGCACTTCGGTTTCGACCCCGAGCACTTCTACCCGATGCCGGGCCACAAGGACGACAGCACATTCCGTATCGTGTTCGCCGGGGCGATCAGCCTGCAAAAAGGCGTGCAGTACCTGCTCGAAGCTTTCAGGAAGCTCGCGCTGCCCGATGCCGAGCTGGTGTTGGTCGGCGGGTCGTTCCCCGACAGCCGGGCTTTCCTGCCGCAGTACGAGGGGCTGTATCGCCACATCCCGTTTGTGCCGCAGCCGGAGCTGGTCGCGATCTACAACAGCGCGTCGGTGTTCGTGCTGCCCTCGCTTCAGGATGGGTTCGGAATGGTGGTGTACGAGGCGGCGGCGTGCGGCCTGCCGGTGATCGTAACCGAGAACGTCGGCGCGGAGATCCGCGACGGGCAGGACGGGTTCGTGGTGCCGGTGCGTGACGCCGACGCGCTGGCCGACCGCCTGCTGCGTCTGTACCGCGACCACGCGCTACGCCGCGAGATGGGCGAGTCGGCGCGGGCGTTCGTGCAGCAGTTTACGTGGGCGCGCTATCACCAGCAGATGCAGGCGCTGTGGCGCGATGTCGCCGCGGGCTGAGAGCGTTTACCCCATTGCTCCGCTGCCCGACCTTGTGATACCGTAGTGGTGCGGGCAGCATCTTCACAGGGGAGGGGCGAATGGCCGAGCAGCAAACGCCGGTCGTGATTCTGGGCGCAGGCGGGTTTGCCGCGTCGGTCTACGAGATCCTGCAGGCGCGTCCCGACGTGGTGGTGCTCGGCTGCACGGATAAGGCGCTGGGCCTCAGCGAGCGGACGCCGGTAGAAGGCGTCCGTCTGCGTATTCTGGGGGATGACGACGTGCTGCCCACGCTCGCAGAACAGCATCCGGGGCTGCACGGCGTGCTGGCGCTCGGCCCGGAGCTGATGGACGTGCGCGCCCGGCTGGCGCAGGTGCTGGCGCTCGAAGGCATCCCGCAGCTCACGGTCGTGCACCCGCAGGCGCACATCTCGCGTTTCGCCCGGCTTGAGGACGGGACCGCTGTGATGGCCGGGGCGCTGCTGGGGCCGGGGACGCAGGTCGGACCGCACTGCGTGATCAACCTCGGCGCGAGCCTCGACCACGACGCGCACCTGATGCAAAACGTGTTCGTCGGGCAGGGGGCGCGGGTGGCCTCCAACGTCGAGATCCAGCCGAACGTCGTGATTGAGATGGGCGCGAGCATCAACAGCCGGGTGGTGATCGGGCGCGGCGCGCGGGTGACCGGCGGCGCGTTCGTCAACACCGACGTGCCCGACCACGCGGTCGTGGTCGGCGTGCCCGCGCGCGTGGTGCGCTACCTCGGGTGATGCGTCGTCTGCTCGTCGTTGCCGTGCTGGCGGTGATGCTGGCTGCCTGTGCGCCTGCTGCGGGCGCGCCCCTGCCCGTACTGCCGCCCGCCACCGAAACGCCCCCGCCGCCGAGCGCGACGCCCGCGCCGACTCACACGTCCACCCCGACCCCAACGTCGACCGCAACGCCCAGCCCCACGCCGGAGCCGACCCCGACCGCCACCCCGTTCGGCTGTGCGGCCCCGCCAGAAGACTACACACGCGTCGAGGCGTACGGCGGCACGATCAGCCGCCGCACCGAGGCGATGCTGGAGCATGCCCAGACCCTGTACGGGGGCCAGCACGACCTGCTGCTCGCGATCACGCAGGGGTCGTACAGCCCCGGCGTCTCGGCGAGCTTCGGCACCCACGACGGTGGCGGCGCGGTCGACATCGCCGTGCGCGACCTGACCAACTGGCACCACGTGCTGTACGAAGACCTCGACGCCATGATCGACGCGCTGCGCCGGGCGGGCTTCGCGGCGTGGGTGCGCTACGAGGACGACCTGTACCCCGGCTCGCCGATTCACATTCACGCTATCGCCGTGGGCGACGCCGAGCTATCCGAGGCGGCCCGCCTCCAGCTCGACGGGCCTGCCGGGTACTTCTACGGGTACGACGGGCTGCCCGTCGAGCCAGCCCAGCCCGACCGCCACGGCGGGCCGGTGCTGTGCCCGTGGATGATCGCGGCGGGTTACGACATGATCACGCCCATCCCACCCACCACGACCGACTGACGGGATCGTAAAGCGGGGGCCACACTTGGGCCCCCGCTTCGTATCGCAGGCTTATCGTCGCTAGAACAGCCGCCGCAGCATGCCGACCGCGAGAGTCAGCAGACCGAGCGCGCCCAGCGAGATGATGATCACGGCGGGCGGGATCCCGGCGCTGCTCTGCCCGACTGCCTCCGGTGAGGGCAGCGACTCGAGCTGCGCGACATCCGGTGCAGGCGTGAAAGTGGGCAGGAACCCCGGCGCTTCGCCCGGCTGCGGGGTCTGCGTGAAGACCCCGGTTGGCTCGAAGAACGCCTGCGCCGTGGCGGTCTCAAGCGCACCCGGTGTTTGCTCCAGCACGATGGCTGTCGCCGCAGCCGCCTCGCTGGTCGGGTTTGCGGTTGGTGGGGCGGGCGGCTCGACCGCCGGGATCGTGGTCTCGTCCCCCTGGATCGTCACCAGCGGGGCGTAGACCCACGCCTCGCCATCCGGGCCATCCTCGTAGCTCACCAGCAGCCAGTCGAAGCCCAGCCAGCGCCCGATGATCGGGAGCTGCACCCCCGGCGAGAGTTCGGCTACGATGTCGAACGTCAGGCCCGGGCCGGTGCGCAGGTTGGTCGGGTCGCCCACGACCAGCGCCATTACCGGGGTGACGGTTGGCGTGCGAGAGGGGGTTGGCGACGGACCGCCGGGGGCGGTGGCTGTCGCGGTGGGGAGCTGAAGCTGCCCACCCGGCGTTGGGGATGGCGTCGGCTCCTGCTGAACCGGGCTGCTGCCCGCGGCCTGTGCTGCCCCTGCGCCTATCATCATAATCAGCGCCAGCGCCGCGGCGGCGAACCACTGGCGGAAGCTGGCACGGTGTAAGCGTTTTTCGTCCATAGCCGCAGATCGTACCGTCCCCCTGCGCACCCCGCAACCTGCGTTCGACCGCCGCCTGCCATGCTATACTACGCGCGTCATGGCTGATCTGCTGCACTCCTTCACCCGCACGCTCGATGCGCTGCTGCCCGCCGACCGCGCGCGCCCCACCCCGTTGGTGGTGGGCGTCTCCGGTGGGGCGGATTCGCTGGCGCTGCTGCACCTGCTGGTGCGTACCCGCGACGCGCTGCGCCTCGCCCCGCTGGCCGTTCACGTGAACCACGGGCTGCGCGGCATGGAGGCCGACGCCGACGAAGATTTCGTCGCACAGATGGCCGACGCGTGGGATGTGCAGGTGCGCGTCGTGCGGATGGATGTGGCCGCCCTAGTCGATGCGCACAGCCTTTCAGTGGAGGAGGCGGCCCGGCAGGCCCGCTACACCGCGCTGGCCCGCGCTGCCGTCGAAGCAGGCAGCATGCTGATCGCGGTGGCCCACAACGCCGACGATCAGGCCGAGACCGTGCTGATGCATCTGCTGAGAGGTGCGGGGCTGGCCGGGCTGCGCGGCATGCGCCCGGTGACGCCGCTGGGCGACTACCACCTGCTGGAACCTGCCCCGGAGGGCCTGCTGCTGCTCCGTCCGCTGCTCGACGTGCCGCGCGCCGCCATCGAGGCGTACTGCGCGGCGTTCGAGCTGGAACCTCGCTTCGACCGCTCCAACCTCGACACCACCTACTTCCGCAACCGGCTGCGCCACGACGTGCTGCCGCTGCTCGAAGACGTTGCGCCCGGCGTGGGCGCCCGCCTCGCACAGACCGCCGACGTGCTCGCCGCTGACTACGACGTGCTGGCTGCACAGACTGGTGCGGCGTGGGAGGCAGTCGTGCGGCATGCCGGGGAAGCGCGCGTCAGCTTTGGGCTGGCGGCGTGGCGCGCTCTGCCGCTGGCGCTTCGGCGCGGGGTGGTACGCCGCGCGGTGTGGCACCTGCGGGCCAGCCTGCGCGATGTGAGCTACGCGCACGTCGAAAACGCGGTGCGCGTCGGGCAGAGTGGCGACACCGGCGCGCAGGCCACGCTGCCCGGCGGGCTGGCGCTGACGGTCGGCTACGATGTACTGTGGATCGCCGCCGAGGGCACGCCCCTGCCCGCCCCCGACTGGCCGCTGCTGCCGGAGGGCGCGGCGATCACACTGGACGGATTAGGCGAGGTTTCGCTTCTGGGGTCGGCGTGGCGGTTCAAGCTGGCGGAATACAATGGCCCGCGCACAGGCCCAGCCTGGGCTGCGCTGCTGGCAGATCGCTGGGCTGCCCCGCTCGACGCAGGCGCGCTGGGGATGCCGGTCACGCTCCGCACCCGCCGCCCCGGCGACCGCTTCCAGCCGGGCGGGTTAGACGGCACCCAGAAGATCAGCGACTTCATGATCAACGCGAAGATCCCGGCGGCGTGGCGGGGGCGCGTGCCTCTGCTGGCTGCCGCCGACGGGCAGATCGCGTGGCTGGCAGGGTGGCGGGTGGCGGAGCGGTTTACCGTGGGCGAGGAGACTGATCGAGTATGGCTGGCTCGCTTCGTGCCGCCTGAGCCAACGCAAAAGGGCAGCCTATAGGCTGCCCTCGCGGTTAACGCAGTGTGGCGTGACGACTACTCGTCGAAGACCTCTTCGCTCACATCCTCGACCGGGCCTTCGCCCGCGCCGCGCGGAGTGAAGCTGTTGGCCATGCTGTCCAGCGCATTGCTGATCTCGCGCAGCACCGTGACGGTGCCCTTGCGGACTTCATCCGCGACGCGCCCGCTCTTGACCTCTGATGCGGCCTGCTGCACGCCCTCGCCGACCTTCTGCGAGACGTCGGTCTTGCGGATGCTGCCCATCGCATCGTTGACTTCTTCGGCGAACTTGTTCAGCCCTTCCTTGAGGTCTTCCTGAATGCGGTGGCGCTCTTCGCTGTTCCACGCAGTCTTGATCGCCTCGGCGAAGTTGCGGCCCAGCGCGGCGAACTCCGCCACGATGTCCTCGCCCGCTTCCTCGACGCGCTCGTTTTCGGGGATTTCGTATTCGGTGTTCCCGTTGCCACCCATGTTCTCGTCGACCATTTCCGTTCTTCCTCCATAGTTAGGCGTTGGTGCTACTTATGTATACGCGGGTTACCGGGCAAAGTTTCACCCGGCCCGCTGCAACTTCGTCCACCCCGGCCCGTAATAGAAGTATATCCCGCACACCGTGAAGTTTTCTGGAGCCACCTATGCCGCAGAACGCTATCGTCCCAGCTGGCGACCGCCGTCCGGTCGCACGGAATGCCGTGCTGGGCGGGGTCGGCGGGGCCGACCTCGCGCTGTTCGTCGTCAGCATGATGGATTACATGTACAGCCCGGCAACGGTGATCGTGTTTACGCTGATCGCGATGGTTGCGGCTGCCCTGATTGCCGCGGCAGCCACGCTGCTGATCACGCGGCGCCGCCCGTCGTTCAATGCCATCGAGCACAACCTCGAACGCGCGGTGGCGCTGCTGGAGCGCGGCCTGATCGACGAGCAGGATTACCGGCTGCTCAAGCAGCAGATCATCGCTGGCAGCGTGCAGAGAGACGGACGCGCGGCCGTTCGCGCTGCGGGAGGAGCAGCGGTGATTGGGGCGCTGATCCCGCTGTTCATGTTCGTGGCGAGCGGCGGCAACAGCGAGGTCGCCGCCGTGGTCGTGACCGCGCTCGGAGGGTTCGTCGGGGCGTCTGTCGGCGGTGGGACGACCTACGCCGTCCAGCAGCTCGGCAGCGGCGGGCCGCGTTTCCGCCCGCTGGGGATGCCTGACGACGATCTCCCGGCGCTCGACGCCGGGCAGCCGTGGCTCGACTCCCCGGCGAGCCGGGATGTAGGGTAAACACACGAAAAAGGCCGCTCACCTGAGCGGCCTTTTGATTCGCGTGGTACTGGCTAGCGCCCGATCTCGCCCTTCACTTCGGCGATGAGCTGCGTCACCGGGATGTCACGCGGGCAGGCCGAGGTGCAGTTGAAGATCGTGCGGCAGCGCCACACGCCGTCCTGATCGCTCAGGATCGCGAGGCGCTCGTCCCCTGCCTGGTCGCGGTTGTCGAAGATAAAGCGGTGCGCCTGTACGATGGCCGCCGGGCCGACGTACTCGCCGTTGGCCCAGA
>JABAOG010004790.1_pt1 | contig 11199 bp, 9 predicted proteins | sample 7062131 | NCBI WGS metagenome assembly JABAOG01 (sample SAMN14538629, study PRJNA623070) | marine sediment metagenome | biome: marine biome [ENVO:00000428]; feature: marine pelagic biome [ENVO:01000023]; material: deep marine sediment [ENVO:00002113] | place: India: Arabian Sea | collected... | reverse complement strand
CGAGGCGCTCACGATGCTCCCCGCGCCCGGCACGAACTTCACGATCTGCCGGGTCAGCGCCCGCAGCCCGATGCCCGCCCCTCCGACGAGGCCGACGCTGGCCGCCCACTCGCCGAAGGTCTTCCGGTCCCAGGGGCGCCCGCTGAGGTAGGCCACGCTGGTCACCATCATCCCCTGCAGCGGCGCGATCACCGCCAGATCGCTGAAGGGCACCGGAGCCAGGGCCACGGTGATCGAGAGCGTCGAGCAGCTCTGCACCAGCCCCTGGGCGATCCGGCGGCGCGCCTTCGGGGCGTCGAGGGCCCGCGCGCTCTCGAGCTGCGCCGGCTCGGGCATCTCGTCGGCCAGTCGCTCCCGCAGCTCGAGGATGCCGTAGGCATCCACGCCGAGGGCCTGCTCCCGAGGGCTGGAGGTGGCGATGGACCGAACCGGGTCCGCCGCCAGGCTCGCCTCGTCCAGCTGCCGCTGGAAGGCTCGCTCGGCGGCCCGGATCGCGTCTCGCTTCTCCACCGGGAAGGGAGCCGCCGCTTCGGCCGGCGGCAGCCGGTCGACCTGCGTCAGGATGGGGATGAGCCGCGGCGCCGGGTCCCGGCGACCGAGCACCCGAATGGCCGCCTCGAGCACCTGACCGGCGCCTCGCTCCACCTCCTCGGCGGTGGCCAGCACCAGGACCGCGTCCGGCGGCTCCCGGTCGAGCGCGCGGCGGGTCTGGGCGCGCAGCGGCTCGCCGTCGGCGTCCAGCTCCATCCAGGCCATCCGCTTGCCCCCGGCGTCGACCCAGGCCCACTGGCCGGGCTCGAGCTCGCCGGCGCGGCCGACCTGCAACACCGGCCCCCCGAGGAGCGCGTTGAGCAGTTGGCTGCGACCGGTGCCCGGGTGGCCGATGGCCACCAGTCGGCCCAGTCGGCGCCGATAGACGAGCCGGGTCAGGCTGGCGACGTCCCGCTTGAGGCCCGCCATGAAGGGGACCTTGTCCAGCACGGCCATCAGCTGCTCCCAGCCGTCCTGCTCCTCCGCGTCCGGGGTGACCTTGGAGACGGCGTCTTCGGGCTCGCTCGAGGCGCTCATGCCTTCAAGCATGCATCGCGCAGGGCTCAGGCGGTACCCCTCGCCCCCAGCGAGGGTTGCGTGGCGAATGGCGCTCATGGCACCACACCCGCATGTCACGCGCCGCCGGCTCGCTCCTCGCCCTCGTCCTCGCCCTGTTTGGCTGCGACGACGATCCCCGCCNNCCCCGCCGCGGCGACTGCTCCCCAGGTGCTCCCTGCCCCTCGTCGGACATGAGCTCGACCGACGGTGGTGGGGGTGGCTCGTGCGCCCCCGCCGACTACACGGCCCAGGCAGAGGCCATCTGCGCCACGAACCACCCGGAGCCCGATCCCCGCGGCTTCGGCGCGACCTGCGTCGACGACGGCCAGTGCGACTCGGGGCTGTGCGCCGATCGCTTCACCGGCGGCCAGTACTGCACGATCGCGTGCCCCCGCGGCGACGAGTGCCCGGTCGGGTACCGCTGCGATGAGTCCGGCCGCATCGACGCCGTGGAGACCCTCTGCTTCCGAGAGGTCTGCGTCTACGGCGGCAGCGACCGCGCCGGTTGCATCAGCAACTTCCTAGACGAGGTCGAGGCCGCCTGCACCGACCCCCTCGCGAGCTGCACGACCGAGCTCGATGGCTGGATCGATTGCCTGGCGGCGGCCGGCCGCCAGTGCGGTCCGGGGGATGCCTGCGTGGTCGAGCGCGACGCCCTCGAGCGTTGCTGCCCGCTCTGCAGCCGCGACCGCTGGTGAGCGCCGCTACTTGGTGACGAAGGCGACGACGACCGCGGCGGCCAGCAGCAGCAGGATCACGCCGACGAAGACCAGCCCGCCGGTGGTGTTCACCTCGGTCGGCTCGTCGGACGCCGTGTCCTCGACGTCCTCGCCGGCGGCCTTGGCGCGCTCGCGCTTGCGGCGCTCGATCCGNNCGAGTCGTCGTCCTCTTCCGAGTCGTCGTCTTCGTCCGAGTCGTCGTCCTCGTCCGAGGCGTCCTCCGTGGCCTCTTCGGCCTCGGTTTCTTCCTCTTCCGACTCCTCCTCTTCGGTGGACTCGTCCTCGTCCTCGGCCTTGGCGGCCTCGATCTCGGCCTTCTTCGCGTCGGGATCGACGCGCTTGACCTTGCGCTTCTTCTTGCTCTTCCGACCCTTGGCCATCGGCGCTGCCTAGCACGGGGCCGGCCGAAAGGCACCCCATGGCTGGCGGAAGGGGCCTAGAAGTGCTCCTGTCGGAAGGGACAGCCGGCCTGGGTGGCGGCACGCTTCACCTTGGTGGCCAGGCCGGGCGGACCGCAGAAGAAGACGTCGACCCGGTCCGGCGCGTGCCGATCCGCGACGCTCTCGAAGAACCCCTCCCAATCGGGCGCACCGAGGGTGGTCCGGGAGCGGAGCCCCGTCACCAGATCCGCCCGCGTCTCGTGGTAGCGGAGGTCCATCGCGACCCGAAGCACGGTGCTCGAGAGATCGCTCCGGCCCGCATCCATGAAGATGTGGATGTCGAAGAAGTCCGGGTCCTGGGTCTCCAGCTGCGCCAAGAGCTCGGCGAACCACTCGAAGGCCGACTGGTCCCGAGAGACCCAGATGAAGTAGACCTTCTCGAGCGGCAGCGGATCGCCACGGTCTCTTCGCGCGGCCAGGCTCTCCAGCACCGACGCGAAGGGGGTCACCCCGATGCCGGCCCCGATCAGGACCGCGACCTTCGACTCGAAGATGTGCGCGCTGGGCGTACCGAACGGGCCCTCGAGGTCGATCGGGAAGGGCGCGCCGCCTCCCTCGGCGAGCTCGTGGAGCGCCCCGGTCCAATCGCCCGCCGTCCGCACGTGGAAGGTCAGCTCTCCTTCGCGCTCGGGCGCGCTGCTGATGGTGAAGGGATGCCACTCCAGCTTCGCGATCTGCGGCACCCGCACGAACATGTAGTCGCCCGCCGCGAAGCTCATGCCCTCGGGCCTGCGTACGGTCAGCTTCGTCACTCGCGAAGGGAGCGGCGTGGCCTCCAGGCACTCGGTGCGCCGCGGCCGACGGGAGAGCCGGTCGATGACGAAGAGCCCGAAGGGCAGACCCAGCCAGAGGTAGGTCACCGGACCGTGGAAGAGGATCACCAACGCCCAGACCGGGTAGAGCCAGTGAGTCAGCTGGAAGAGCTCGAAACGCTTTCCGCGGCGAAACCGGTCCCGAGCGAAGAGCCAGATGATCCCGTGGACGATCAAGAGCACGAGCCCGGTCGCCCCGGCGGCGGTTCCGAGACCGACCGCGACTCCCTGCCCCTGCCAATAGTTCATGAGGTGGGCGACCGAGTGCGCGACGCCGAAGTAGAACGCCGCCCCGCCGACCAGCCGGTGGAAGGCCACGTGATCGTCGATGAGGATCCGACCGACGGCGGTGCGCCCGATCCACGAGAGGAAGCGGCGCATCATCGGCACGAAGACCAGGCCGGCGTTCAGGTTCAGACAGGCGCCACACCCTCGGGCCAGCTGCACCAACGGATTCGCTCCCGCCTCGCCGTAGCGGATCCACGCGCTGGCGAAGAGCGCAGCGTTCGCCACGAAGTAGACGACGAGGAGCACCACCCAGGCCCCGTGCGTTCGGACGTGGGCCTCGAGCCCGCCGTAGGGGCTGGCGGTCTCCGGCGTCCCCTGGCCGATGCCCAGCCAGCGGAGGTCGCCCAGGGTCATGTGCTCCATGACGCCGGGAAAATGCTCGAGCGCCGCCCGGAAGGCGTCGAAGTCGATCGGTCCGCCCCCCTCCCCCTGGGCGTGACGCATCATCCCGTCGACCAGCTCGTCTCCGACCTCCGGCGCGACGACGAGCCCGTTCTCGGCGAGCGCGATGTGGAGCATCCGGTCGAGCTCGGTCCGGTCGATGACCCCGTTGCCATCCTCGTCGTGGATGTCGAAGGCGAAGCGGAGCTTGTCCTCGGGGCTCCCATCCACCAGGGCCTCGACGGCCGCGAGCAGCTCCGCCCGGGTGAGCCGGCCGTCGCCGTCACGGTCGAGGACCTCGAAGAAGCGCCCCGCCAGGTAGGTCGAGGAGAGCTCGAGCTGGCCCTGCAGCCCCTCGACCGTGACCGGCTCCGACCCGCCGCCCGCGCCGCCGATCAGGTCGAGGATGTGCGCATCGTGCGCGCTGCGCAGGGCGTCCATGGGAGCGGCGATGCTACCAGCGAACCCGGGCACCCGGCGGATGGACATCGGGGCTCTCCCGCCCGGGAGCGGAAGGTCACAGAAAGCGGGCTCGCACCCCTGTACACACCGCCTCATGGCCCGATCCATCGATCCGCCCACCCTCGCCCCGCCCAAGGGCTATTCCAATGGCCTCTTGATGGAACCGGGGCGTCTGCTCTTCGTCGCCGGTCAGATCGGCTGGGACGCCGAATCGAAGCTCGTCTCGACCGAGATGGCCCCGCAGTTCGAGCAGGCGTTGCGCAACGTCCTCGACGTCGTCGGTGCCGCCGGCGGCTCGGCGGAGCACATCGGCCGCTTCACCATCTACGTGACCGACAAGCAGCGCTACCTCTCGGCGACCAAGGACATCGGTGGCGCCTACCGGCAGCTGATGGGGCGCCACTATCCGGCGATGGCCCTCGTCGAGGTCGCGGATCTCCTCGAAGAAGGAGCTCTGGTAGAGATCGAGGCCACCGCCGTCATCCCGAGCGGAGATCCCTCATGACCGACTTCCCCGAAACCCAATCCTTCCGCACCGCCCTCGACGACCACGGGGTGCTCACCATCACCCTCGACCGCCCGAAGCGAATCAACGCGCTGACCTTCGAGGTCTATGGCGAGCTGCGGGACACCTTCCGCGACCTGAAGGAGAAATACCCCGCCGTCCGAGCGATCGTGCTGAACGGCGAGGGTCCCCGCGGCTTCTGCTCCGGCGGCGACGTCAACGACATCATCGCCCAGCTCTTCGACCGGGACATGCCGGGCCTCCTCGAGTTCACCCGCATGACCGGCGCCCTGGTCCACGCCATCCGCACCACGCGCCCGCCGGTGGTCGCGGCGCTCCACGGCGTCTGCTGCGGCGCAGGCGCGGTCATCGCCGCCGCCTGCGACGTGCGCTTCGCCGCCCCGGACACCCGCATGGCCTACCTCTTCCCACAGGTCGGCCTCAGCGGCGCCGACATGGGCGCGGCGTACCTGCTCCCGCGCATCGTGGGCGTCGGTCGCGCGAGCGAGCTCTTGCTCGGCGGCGACTTCGTCGACGCCACCGAAGCGCACCGCATCGGTCTGCTCAACCGCGTCTGCGACGACGTGCAGGCCGAGGCGAAGGCCTTCGCCACCAAGCTGGCCAAGGGCCCCGCCTTCGCTCACGCGATGACCAAGCGGATGGTCGAATACGAANNTGGAAGGAGAAGCGGGAGCCCCGCTTCCGATGAACGCGCCCTACCCCGAGGGGACCTTCCTGCAGCTCCCCGAGCCGGTGCTCGAGCACGGCTGGACGGATCCGGGCGCTCAGGCCGATGCGCTCGAGCGCATCGAGACCGACGCGCCCGATCCCGCCGAGGGGCTCCGCCGGATGGTCGCGCACCTCGGCCAGAAGGGCGTGCTCCGCCTCATGACCGACGCGGCGCTCGGCGGCCGCTTCGAGCACACCAGCTTTCGCGCCATCGCCCTCGCGCGCGAGCGGCTCGGCCAGCTCTCGCCGCTCGCCGACCTCGCGCTGACCATGCAGGGGCTCGGCTCCTTCCCGATCACCATCGCCGCGCGCAAGCACGACCAGGCGAACGCTGCCGAGCTGCTCGCGCCGATCGTCGCCGGCGAGCAGGTGGCCGCCTTCGCGCTCACCGAGCCGGAGGCCGGCACCGACCTGAGCCGCATCGCCAGTCGCGCCACCCGCGACCGAGACGGCTACCGGCTCGAAGGCGAGAAGGTCTACATCTCCAACGCATCCATCGCCGATCGCTTCACCTTCTTCGCCAAGACGGGCGACGAGGGGAAGCTCTCCTGCTTCGTCGTCGACGGGAGCGACGAAGGCGTGGAGGCCGAGCCCATGGCGGTGCTCGGCGGCCACCCGATCGGACGGCTGCGGCTGAGCGGCGTACGCGTGCCGGAGAGCCGGCGCCTCGGCCCGGAGGGCAAGGGCATGGCGCTCGCCCTCGGCACCCTCGGCTCCTTCCGGCCCACCGTCGGCGCAGCCGCCGTCGGCTTCGCCCAGCGCGCCCTCGAGGAGGCCATCGCGCACACGAAGACGCGCGAACAGTTCGACGGACCGCTCGCGCAGCTGCCCCAGGTCCAGGCCCGCCTGGGCCGCATGGCCTGCGCCATCGATGGGGCGCGCCTGCTGGTCCAACGCGCCGCCGCGGCCATCGACGCCGGCGAGGACCGGCGCGCCATCGCTCGCAAGGGGAGCATGGCGAAGTACGTCGCCACCGAGGCCGCGCAGGAGGTCGTCGATTCGGCGCTCCAGCTGCACGGCGGCCTGGGCGTGGAGGAGCGCTCGATGGTGGCCCGCCTCTACCAGGACGTGCGCTCGCTCCGCATCTACGAAGGCACCAACGACGTCCACGAGATCCTCATCGCGCGGGAGCTGCTCCGCTGAGCGATTGGATCGCCGAGCTCGGCGAGCGCGGGCGGCCCTTCGCGGCCGCGGCACGCTCGTTCGTCGCGTGGCGCGGCGGTCCATCCGATGCCCGCGGACCGAGCGCGGTCCACTGGCTCGCCGAGACCCTGGACGACTTCGCCCACGACACGGGCGCCCCCGACGACGACGACGCCCGCTTCCTCGAAGGGGCCGGCGCCTACCTCGGGCTCTTGCTGATCGACCACCTCGGAGGCGCTTGCTCGAGCCGGGACCAAGAGCATCACGTGCACCTGGGCGCCGAGCCCGCGCCGGGCACCTTCGACCCCTTCGCCGCCATCGACCGAGCGCTCGACGCCAACGATCCGCACGCGGCGCTCATCGAGGCCCTGAAGGAAGCCGAGGCGGAGGCGCGGGGAGACGGCGCGGCGAGTCGCTGCGTGGTGGCCTTCCGCCAGGCCCTCGCCACGGAGCGACCGGACCGACGCATCGAGCGCCGCCATGGCCTCGACCTGGCCCTCGACGACGGAACGGAGATCGATCTCGAGCGGCTGCGGGCGGCCGAGAATCCGGCGGACGCGGCAGCGCGGCTGGTCTCGCTCCTGCCGGGCGGCGAAGCGCTCCATCTCGACTGGGCGAGCGCTCGGGAGCGGCTCTTCCCCCGGCTGGTCGGCGAGGCCTTCGTCGCCGAGCTCGGCGCCCGGGGCGACTCGCTGCAGCTGCGGCCGCTCGTCGGCGACATCCACGTGGCGCTGCAGCTGCGCTACCCGGGCCGCTCCCGCTTCGTTCGCCGCGACGAGGTCGACCACTGGCTCGACGCCGGTCACGACCCGGCCGGCGCCGCCCTCGCGAACCTCGGCGAGGCGGCCTCGAGCCTGGACGTGCGCACGGTCGACGAGCACCTCTTCGCGCTGACCACCGGAGACGCCCTCGACGCGACGCGGCTGCTCCTCCCGAAGCTCGCCGACGAGCTCGAGCAACGCCTCGGCCGCCCCTTCCTCGCCGCGGTGCCCCACCGGGATGTGTTGCTGCTGGCGAAGGACGACTTCGCCGCCGAGCGGGCCCTCGCTCGTCACGCCCGCGAGCTGCACGACCGCGCACCGCATCCCATCACGGCGCACCTGGTGCAGGTCGACGGCACCCGCTTCAGCGAGTGCTAGCGGCCGAAGGCTAGTCGCCCTTCTTCGGGCGCGGGCGAACGCCGCTGCGGATGCCGAAGTCGAAGTCGCTCGGATCCAGGGGTGCCTCACCACCGAAGACGTCTCCCTGCGCCTGCTCGGCGAAGGCGGCCAGCTCCTGCGCCAGCAGCTCGGCGACCGCCAGCGGCCGCTCCTCCTTCGGCTCCTCCCTGCGCACCTGCGCGAGGTGCAGACCGACCAGGAGCGAGACGTCCCGGGCGCCGACCTCGCGGTCGATGGCCTCGATCTGCTCGTCGAGGGCGTCGACCAGCGCGTGACCGCTGCCGAAGCGTGAGTCGGGAAAGGGCACGAGGAGCTTGTCCAGGATCGCCGCCACGCCGCGCGGCACCTGCGGGTTCATCTTGCGGATGTCCGGCACCACGCAGCGGGCCACCAGGCGGATCGTCTCTTGGTCGTCCTTGCCGCGAAAGAGCCGCCGGCCGGCGAGCATCTCCCAGAGCACGATGCCGGCGGCGAAGAGATCGATGCGATGGTCGGCGGTGGTGCGGCGAATGACCTCCGGCGCCAGGTAGCCGAGCTTGCCGCCCACCTGGTTCTCGTCCCGCTGGTGCGCGTGCACGTCGGCGTCCGCGAGGCCGAAGTCCGTGAGCTTCACGTCGCCCCCGCGGCCGAGGAGGATGTTGTGCGGCGATACGTCGCGGTGGACGATCCCCAGATGGCGGCCCGCGCCGTCCACCGCCGTGTGCACGTAGGCCAGCGCCCGAGCGAGCTCGCGAGTGATGTGGAGCGCCGCGGGGACCGGGAACTTCGCCTTTCGCTCGTGCGCGCGCTTCACGATGCCCTTGAGCGAGTCGCCGTCGACCAGCTCCATCACCATGATGTAGGTGTTGCCGATGTTCCGAGCGTCGTAGACCCGCACGATGTTGCGGTGGCGCAGCAGCATGCCCAGGCGCGCCTCGTCCTCGAACATCGCGCGGAAGAGCTCGTCGCCCATCTGCGGGAGCACCCGCTTGATGGCGACCTGGTGGCTCGTACCGTCCTCGAAGAGCGCGTCGGCCCGCCACACCTCGGCCATGCCCCCAACCGCGATGCGGCTGATCGGGCGGTAGCGCGTCGGCGCGCGCCGCAGCTGCGAGGAGATGCCCGCCATCGGGAGTCAGCATCGTCGACCGGCGAAGGCGGGTCAATGGGGGAGCAGCGCCGCCACCAGCTCGTCGCATTCGCCCCGCAGCTCCGCGAGGCGCGCCGGACCGCGCACCTGCCGGTGTCCGATCGCGACATCGCTCGTGCCGCTCTGCTCGTACGCCACCGCGAGCGCCTGGCCGAGCGGCACCAGTCGCTCCAGGACGGCCGCCTCGGGCGTCGGGATCCGCGGGTAGTCGCGACGGAGGGCATCTCCGAAGCGCTCCCGGTAGGGCGCGGCGCCGAGCACCGCCAGCGCGAAGGCGGCGGCCCGATCGCGATCGCCGAAGAGCGCCAGCGCCTGCTCCGACACGTTGGGCTCGCCCGCCGGGGTCTTGGCCGGGAAGGCGCGCGTGCGGCAGCTCGACCGCGAGGAGAAGTAGCAGTTGTCCACCAGGTCGCGCGTCGCGGCGACGTGGTTCCAGAGGCGCTCGCCGCGATCCTTGCGGACCGAGAGCAGCGCCCAGCCGCCGTGGGCCATCGCCTTCGCGAGCGCCGGTCGCGGGCGGTGGCAGAGCTCGCGGAGCGTGACGAAGGCCCGCCGGTCGAAGGGCCGGTAGGCGAGCGGACGGATCCAGCCCGCGCCCGTGGGGTCTCGTTCGAGCGCGGCTCGAACGGCGGCGCGCGCGGCCTCCGGATCGTAGTGACTCTTGGCTTGCTCCGCCTTCGCCAGGTCCGGCCGCTGGAGCGCCAAGGCGAAGGCCTGCATGCGACCCAGCAGGGTCTCGCGGTCCGGCCCGACGACGACCTCGTCGCGGTTCGTCTGCACCCCCTCCCGGTGGAAGGGGAAGAGCGTGGGCAGGGAGAGCCAGTCCTCCGGGAACGCCTCGCCGCTGGGGACGAAGAGGGTCGCCGGCGGCGACGGGTGCAACGCCACGTGGCCGACGTCGTCGGCCTCGAGCGCTTCGAGCTTCCCCCCCGCGCTCCCGCGGAGCCGGGCGTAGCTGACGGCGGCCGGACCGCCGTCGCGCGCGCGTGCGGCCACCGTCACGGCAACCGAGGGGCGGACGCCGAAGACGTTGTCGTCCCGCGCGCCGCTGCGCGCGATGAGCGAGCTGCCGCCGAGGTCGGTGAGCTCGATGGTCGAGAGCTCCCGGCGCAGAAAGGCCCGCATGCCGCGATGCACCGGACCGTCCAGATAGGAGCCGTTGGTCACCAGCCCGAGCGCGCCGGAGCCCGCGCGCCGCACCACCTCGACCGCCCAGCGCACGAAACGCACGTAGGCGTCCGAGAGGACGCCGACCTTCCGCTCGCGCAACGCTTCGCCATCCGCCTCCCGGCGAAAGTCCTCGAGGAGCCGGTCGCTCAGCGCCCGCTCGCCGGCGCCCTTCGCCCAGCCGCCGACCCACGGCGGGTTCCCGACCACGAGCACCGGCCCCTCGATCTCCGGCAGAGCGGCCAGCGTGTCGCCCACCTGCAGCCGCGCCGCTCCCCCCAGCGCCGTCTCGGCGGCGCGCACGGCCTCCGGGTCCCGATCGATGCCCACCAGGGTCCCTCGAGCCCCGAGCGCGATCGCCGAGGCGAGGAAGGCGCCGGTGCCCACCGCGGGGTCCACGATCGTCAGGGACGGGTCGTGAAGGCCCGGGAGCCCGAGCGCTCGAAGGCTCGCGTCCGCGCGCCGCAGCACGAAGCGACAGATCGCCGCGGGGGTGTGCACCACCCCATGGCGCCCGCGATCCTCGGGGCCCAACCGGGCGTCGCGGGCGCTGGCGGCGCTCGCCGCCCTTCGTTCGGCGTCGGCGCCCTCTTCCTCGGCCGGGGGTCCCATCGCCGTGACCATAGCCCGTGGGGGGAATGGGAGGGGAGCCTCGGTGTCGCCGGACCCGCCGTTCCGGTGTCGTCGAGGCGCTCGGACGGGATTGAGCGGTCTCACGCCCTGGCTGGGGCCGTGGCGGGTCGTGCTGGCGACGGTGCGAGAGTGTGTGATATGCGCCCCCGAGCCGTGAGGGACAATCGCGCCCGATCGGCCGGGAGGCTGTAAAAGTATGAAGAACCTTGCTCGATTGATTGCACTCGGCTTCTTGGCCGCGAGCGCCACCGCCGGCGCTCAGTGGGACCCCGAGAGTGGCGACACCGGCCAGTGGCAGCCGCCCCCCGAGGAGCAGCCCCCGCCCCAGCAGCAGCAGCCCCCGCCTCAGCAGCAGCAGCAGCCCCCGCCTCAGCAGGAGGAGACGCCGTGGGGTGGCCAGCCGGAGCAGCAGCAACAGCAGCAGCAGTCCAGCTGGGGCCAGCAGACCGAGGAGCCGCCGCCCGCCGCGGAGGAGCCCGCCGGTGACACCGATCACTCGAAGGTCTCCTTCGGCGTGAGCTTCCTCGGCTTCGAGCGCTTCC
>JABAOG010019796.1_pt1 | contig 11200 bp, 10 predicted proteins | sample 7062131 | NCBI WGS metagenome assembly JABAOG01 (sample SAMN14538629, study PRJNA623070) | marine sediment metagenome | biome: marine biome [ENVO:00000428]; feature: marine pelagic biome [ENVO:01000023]; material: deep marine sediment [ENVO:00002113] | place: India: Arabian Sea | collected... | reverse complement strand
CGAGCGGCTGGACCGGCTGGTGAGCGGCGGCGTGGAGGGCTACCCGCCCGTGGGCGAGATCGTAGAGGGCCTCGAGGTGGTCGACGGGTTCTACGGTGCCTACCAGGACCGGATGCCCAGCCAGGACTCCATCCGGACGCTCGGCAACGAGTACCTTCGCCGGGAGTACCCGCAACTCGACTCCATCATCGCGACACGGGTCGTCGCCCGCTGGCGGTGACGGGAAGGCGGGGGCAGTGCACGCGACGAGGCATCGGATCTTCGGTCGGGAGACTCGTTCCGGTGGCCGGCGCCCGCCCCGACATCGCGTGACCGCCAGAGGGCGGACGACGTGAGCTCTCGCACGGAGATCTCCGCGGCTCGGGCGTGGATCCTGGCCGCCCGCCCCAAGACCCTCACCGCCGCCGTGGCTCCGGTGGTGGCCGGTACGGGTCTGGCCGCCTTCCACGACGTGGTGTCGGTCGGCCCCGCCGCGGCGGCCCTCCTGGGCGCCGTCCTCATCCAGATCGGCACGAACCTCGCCAACGACTACTACGACTTCGTCCGCGGGGGCGACACCGCCGAGCGCGTGGGCCCGGTGCGGGTCACCCAGGCGGGGATCCTGCCGCCCGAGGCCGTGAAGCGGGGGACGGTTGTCGTCCTGGCGGCCGCCATGCTCGTGGGCGTCTACCTGGTTTCGGTGGCAGGGTGGCCCGTGGTCTGGATCGGGCTGGCGTCGGTGGCGTGCGCCGTCCTCTACACGGGCGGACCGTTCCCGCTGGCGTACCACGGCCTCGGCGACGTCTTCGTCTTCGTGTTCTTCGGCCTGGTGGCCGTGGGGGGCACGTACTACGTGCAGGCGCTGAGCTGGCCACCCGACGCGCTCGTCGCCGGCGCGGGCCTGGGGGCACTGAGCACCGCCATCCTGGTCGTCAACAACCTCCGGGACCTCGAGACGGACCGGGCGGCGGGCAAGCGCACGCTCGCCGTACGTCTCGGCAGGGCGGGGACGCGCGCGGAGTACGTTCTGCTCCTCGCGGTAGCCGCCGCCGTGCCGGTGGCGGGCGTCTCCGCACTGAGTTGGCCGATGCCGGCTTTGGCGGCGTTGCTGGCGGCGCCCCTCGCCATCCGGCCCACCCGCACCGTGCTCACCTTCGACCGTCCCATGCAGCTCCTGCCGGCCCTCGGAGGGACCGCCCGGGTCGTGGTGGTCTACGGCACGCTCCTGGCCCTCGGCCTGGCGGTCGGATGACCCGCGGATCGGGGGTCGTCGACGTCCTCGCGGCATCCCCGGCGAGCTCCGGAGATCCCGCGCTGATGGGCGAAGGCCGTGCCCTCTCGTACGGCGAGCTGGGCGAGAGGGTGGACGCCAGGCGCAGCGCGCTGGTGGCGGATGGCGTCGAGCCCTCGCACGCGGTCCCGACGGCGGCCGAGACGAGCGTGGACGGGATCGTCGAGCTCCTGGCCTTCTGGAGGCTGGGCGCCGTTCCCGTTCCCCTGAACGCCCGGTGGACGCCGGCGGAGCGGGAGACGGCCCGGAGGGAGCTGGAGGACGTGCGCCTCCCGAACGGTACGCAGGTCGTGCTTTGGACGTCCGGCACGTCGGGCAGGCCTCGGGGCGTGGCGCTGTCGTGGGCGAACCTGGAAGCCAGCGCGCGGGCCGCCGCCCATCGCCTCGACCTGGCACCGGGCGACGTCTGGGTCGCCTCCCTCTCTCCGGCGCACGTGGGCGGCCTGGCGCTCATCACGCGCTCCGTCCTGCTGGGGGGCGCCCTGCTGGTGCCCGATGCCCACGACACGGCGAGCCTCCTGCGGGCCCTGAGGGGGGAGGTGGGTGCGAAGGCCGGGGCGAAAGGCGCAGGGGGCGCGCACGGAAGCGCGAAGATCGGGGAGGAAGCCGGAGAGACGGAGGGGGGGAGCGCGAAAAGCGCGGGCGCGCCCGGAGAGCTCCGGGACCGCCTCGTGCCCACCCACATGTCCGTCGTCCCCTCGCATGTGTCCGTGGTGCCCACCCAGCTCCTCCGCCTCCTGGACGAGCACGGCGATCGGCCGGCGCCGGCCGGACTCCGCTGCGTGCTGGTGGGCGGGGCCCACGCGCCCGCGGAGCTCGTGTCGCGCGCCGTCCGGGGCGGCTGGCCCGTCGCCCTTACGTACGGGGCGACCGAGATGTCGTCCCAGATCGCCACGGCGCCTCCGGAGCTCGTCCGCGACGTGCCGGGCACGGTGGGCCGACCGCTGGAGGGGGTCGAGGTGTGCGTCGACGACGGGGGCGAGCTCCGGGTTCGCGGCCCCACTCGGGCCCTGGGCTACGTGGGTCCCGACGCCGGCGAGCTGGCGGATCCAGAAGGGTGGTACCGGACGGGAGACCTGGGCCGGATCGACCCGAACGGGCTCCTCTGGATCACGGGCCGGAGGATCGACCGCATCGTCTCCGGGGGGGTGACCGTCGACGCCGTCGAGATCGAGGAGGCCCTGCGGGCCCACCCGGCGGTCATCGACGCCTGCGTCGTGGGGGTGCCCGACGAGGAGTGGGGCGAGCGCGTGGGCGCGTGGATCGAGCCGGTGGTCGGCGAGTTGGACCTCGAGGAGCTGGACCGGCACCTGCGGGACCGGCTCGCGCCGGCGAAGCTCCCGCGGCTCTGGCACGTGGAGGGCGGGCTTCCGCGCAACGCCAGCGGCAAGGTCGACCGGGAGCGGGTGCGTCGTGCGCTGGAGCGGCGCGCGCACGGAGGGGCCCGCGACGGCGCGTGATGCGCCGCGCGCGCCCACTACGCGAAAGACCTCGACCGAGCCGCGGCGCGTGGGGCTTCGAGTCCGCTCGGCCGTGATGCCGCCCCGGGGGGGATGACCGGTCCTTCGTCAGGATGGGACGGGCACCACGGCCTCGCGGATCAACTCCGTGCTGCGGTCCTTGTCAGCCTCCGATGGTGACGCCGAAGCGGAAGCTGACCAGGTCGGCGTCGCTGCGGTTCGGGTACAGGGTGACCGTGCCGTCGGGGTTGTCGACGATGTCGCCGCGGGTCAGGTAGTTGGCGACGCCGTTGTCGTGACGCTCCACGCCCAGGTCCAGGAAGACCGGCCTGCGCGTCCCGCCCACCCGGAACCGGACGCCTCCACCGTACTTGAGGCCGTACACCACGTCCGAGTAGTTCGTCGTCTGCAGGTACGGCCCGTAGCCGTCGTGATCGTCCAGCGACGAGGACGTCAGGAAGTAGGAGATGCCCACCGAGCCGTGCACGTACGGCTGGACGTCGCCCCGTGACAGCACGAGCTCGGGCCCGATCCCCGCGAAGAGGATGTTGTTGGTCGTGGTCAGCTCCGAGGCCACCCGACAGCTGAAGCCGCAGTAGTACAGCCGCTCCACGCCGTACATCAGGAATCCTCCGTCGATGCGCATGCGGAGGTGGCCATCGGCCGCCATGGGCAGCCCGCCGCCTACCTGCAGCCCGAAGCCGTGCTCCACCACGGTGCCGAAGTCGCCCACCGCGTCGGCGCCCAGCAGGCTGATGGCGAAGAAGCCGCCCGTCCCGCGCCCGTGGTGGTCGTGCCCGCGCCGCTGCGCCTCGGCGGAATCCGCCAGGAGCGCCAGGTACGTCACCGCCAGAATCACCACACCGCGTTTCATGATGTCCTCCGTGTGAGCGTCGTCTGCCCGGCAGAGGGGCAAACGACGTGCCCCGTTCCGTGACCAGAGATAAACCACTGCCCATGACTCACTTAGAAGGATCAATCGTCGCGTTCGTCGTCCTCTCGAATATGTCCTTCAATGAGGACACTTCGTGTGCTCTGAGCGTGCCCGGGACCGCCGTCGGATCTCCGAGCACCCTCGTCGTCGCGCACCCCCAGCGGGCGAGACCCGGGGAGGCCGCCGTCGAGGACGATCCCGGCCCGCCCCTCCGAAGGGCTCGCGAACGATCATGGGCGAATCCGGTCGACGAGCGGCCGCGGAGCCTCTTCCGGCGTGAGGCACGGCGGTACGTCGTCTTCGGGCGTGAGGCGTGAGGGACGACGAGGCGTTTTGCGGCATAGGGACACGCACACGGACGCCGCGGGGACCGCGGCGTCCCACGGAAGACCACGAGAGGAGGGACGTATGCTCGGTAGATTGGCCGGTCTGGCGGCCGTTTCGACGATGATCGCGGCGTGGGTCGCGCTTCAACCGGGGCGACCCGGGGACCTCGGGGGGAGACTCACGGACCCCGGGGGGCGACTCGCGGGCGCGGAGGAGAACGGGGCCCCGGTGGCCGATGGCGTGGCGCGGATGGCCGACGCTCGCCACACGCGCGTACGGCTCCGAACGGGCGTCGAGCTCGCCCTGGCGGAATCCGGTCCGGTGGACGGCCGGCCCGTGCTGTTGCTGCACGGCTACACGGATTCGTGGTATTCGTGGTCGCCGATCCTCGAGCGGCTCGCTCCCGATGTACGGGCGATCGTTCCGACGCAGCGGGGACACGGCGACTCCGAGCGTCCCCCGTGCTGCTACCGGATGGAGGACTTCGCGGCCGACGCGGTAGCCCTGTTGGACGCCCTCGGCATCGACCGTGCGTCGGTCGTCGGGCATTCCATGGGCAGCTTCGTCGCCCAGAGCCTCGCGATCGACTACCCGGAGCGTGTCGATCGTCTCGTGCTCATCGGCGCGTCGCCGACCGGTGACCTCGGCCCGTTGCGTGAGTTCGCGCAGGCCGTCGAGGGGCTTCCGGACCTCGTGCCCTGGGAGTTTCGGCGCGAGTTCCAGGCGAGCACAGCCGTGGACCCCCTGCCCGAGCCGTTCCTCCGGCGGGTGGTGGAGGAGAGCGGGAAGCTGCCGGGGCGCCTCTGGCGAGAGGTGCTCGACGAGATCCTGGCCTTCGACGTGACGGATCGGCTCCACCGGGTCCAGGCGAGCACCCTCGTCGTCTGGGGTGACAGGGATGATCTCATGCGGCGCCCCGAGCAGGACGCCCTGCTGGGCGGCATTCCGAGGGCCCGTCTGATCGCCTATCCCAATCTGGGGCACTCGCCGAACTGGGAGCGCCCCGAGAGCATCGCCGCCGAGTTGAGTGCCTTCCTTGGCGACGCGCGGACCCCGGGGCCCGGACCGGAGCGTCACGACGCCGGCCACGGGAGCCACCAGGCTTCGTCGACCGGGACCATGCCGTTGCTCCCCGGACTCGGGGACTGGCACCATCCCGTGACCACGGCGTCGGCGGAGGCCCAGCGGTATTTCGATCAGGGGCTTCGCCTGGCGTACGCCTTCAACCACGACGAAGCGGCGCGTTCGTTCGAGCACGCCGTCGACCTCGATCCGACCTGCGCGCTCTGCTACTGGGGCATCGCGTACGCCATCGGACCGAACATCAACCGGCCCATGGAGCGGGCCGCGGAGAGCCGCGCCGTCGAGGTCGTGTCCGTCGCGAGGGAGCTCTCGGGCGCGTCGACGGCTCGCGAGCGCGCCTGGATCGAGGCGACGGCCGTGCGGTTCGGGGAGCCCGCCGGCGCCGAGCGGGCGAAACGCGACGCCGCCTATGCCGCGGCGATGCGCGACGTCGCCGCGCGCTTCCCGGACGACCCCGACAGCCAGGTGCTGTTCGCCGACGCCATGCTGAACCTGAGGCCATGGNNGTGTCCGTGCTCGAGAGGGTGCTCGCCCGGGAGCCGGGACACGCGGGCGCTTGTCACCTCTACGTCCATGCCGTGGAGGCGTCGGCGGAACCGGAGCGAGCTCTGGCCTGCGCGGAGCGTTTGCCCGCTCTCATGCCGGGCGCGGGCCACGTCGTCCACATGCCGGCGCACGTCTACCTCCGCGTGGGACGCTACGCCGACGCGGCGAGGGCAAACATCGCGGCCGTGGAGGCCGATCGGCGGTACTTCGCCGGGCACCNNCGCTCTTCTACGCCCCGCACAACGTGCACTTCCTTTGGGCCGCCTACCTGCTGTCGGGCCAGCGGGCCGAGGCCGTGAAGGCCGCGACCACGCTCGCGGAGCGGGTTTCGCACGACGATGCCCTGGCGAACGCCGCCCTGCAGGGATTCCTGCCGTCGCGCGTCCTCACCTTCGTGCGCTTCGGCGACTGGGACGACGTCCTGGCGGAGCCCGCTCCCCCGGCGGAGCTGGAGTACGTGAGGGGCCTGTGGCACTACGCACGCGGTCGCGCCCACGCGGCGAACGGAGACCTTCGCGGGGCGAACGGCGAGCTCGACAGGCTCCGGCGGGTGGCGGCGGAGGTGGGGGAGGACGTCATCATCATCCTCAATCCCGCGCCCCGGCTCCTCGAGCTGGCCGCCGAGGACCTGGCCGGCCACATCGCCTGGCGGGAGGAGCGGGTCGGGGAGGCGATCGGTCACTTCCGCGCGGCGGTCCGCATGGAGGACGACCTCACGTATGACGAGCCGCCGCCCTGGTATCATTCGACGCGGAATCAATTGGGTGAGGCGCTCCTCGCCGCCGGCCGCCGGGCCGAGGCGGAGGCGGCGTTTCGCGACGACCTGGCGTCCCTGAGGGAGAACGGGTGGTCGTTGTCGGGGTTGGAGCGCTCGCTGCGGGCGCAGGGGAGGGACGCCGACGCGTCAGAGGTCGCGCGGCGCTTCCGGATGGCCTGGCGCGAGGCCGACGTGCCCGTGGCCGGTTGGTCGCGGTGAGGGAAAGGAGGGGGACCGGCCCGGCCNNGCCTGAGGTTTCCGGAGCGCCGCCGGGAGGTCAGTACGGCACGAAATGGCCGGGTGGCACGCGATGGCGCTCCACGAGCTCCGGCTTGTCCAGGATGCCGTACAGCCTCATGAGGGCGCGCTTGGTCTCCTGCACGTTGGGGTGCTCGCTGCCTCCGTATGCCTCCTCGAGCTCTGCGAGGGAGCGAAGCAGGTGCCTCTCCGCTGCCGCGTGGTCACCCCGGCGGAGAAGCATCAGCCCGAAGCCGCGAAGCATCTGCCCGGGCACGACGCCGTGTGAAGGGGTCGTCTCGAGCGCGGTACGGTACGCGTCATCGGCTTCTTCGAACCGTCCTTGCGCGTCGAGGACCTCGGCGAGCAGCGGCATCCGCTTGTCCGAGACGTCGACGTGCTCCGGCCCGAGGGCCTCGATGGTCAGCTCGAGGGCCTGACGGGCCAGGCTCTCGGCCTCGCCGAGTCGATCCCTGCGCATGAGCTCCTCGGCGAGAAGCGAGAGCTCGTCGGCCACCAGCGCGTGGCGGGGCCCGGCCGATGCCTGACGGATGGTGAGCGCGCGACGGAGGAGGGCCTCGGCTTCCGGGTCGCCTCGCTCCCCCAGGAGCATCGCCAGGCTGTGGAGCCCGTGGATGAGGCGAGTGCTGTTGTCACCGAACGTCCGGGTCATGAGCCCGAGGCCGGACCGATAGAGCCGCTCCGCGCTTTCGTGGTCCTGCTCGATGTCGCGTACGTGGTCGGCCAGGTGGATCATCGCGTAGCCCGTCGCCGGATGCTCCGCGCCGAACGTGAGCTCGGCCATGCGCAGGGCGTCACGATCCGTGGCCACCGCTTCGGGCAGGCGTCCCTGACGTCGCAGATTGGTGGACAGGGCCTGAAGCAGGGTCACGCCGAGCTCGGACGGGGTGCCCGTTCCCACCACGTCGAGGGCCTCGCGGTACAGACGCTCCTGCTCGGCGCCGAAGTGCAGCCACCCGAGCTCGTAGAGCGCGCCGGCGACATCGGGGTGATCGGGCGGGAGCTCCCGCCGGCGGATCTCGAGGGCCTCCGAGACCAGCGGGCGGGCCGTGACGTAGTCCGAGCGCCCCCGGTGCACCCAGGCGAGATGAATCAGGCTGGCTGCCAGGTCGAGAGAGGAGTGACCCGGCCCGGCACGCCGGATGGCCGCGGCGCGCTCGAGCTGGCGCTGAGCCTCGTTCCATCGGCCGAGATGGAGGGAAAGCTGGCCGACCGCGTCCAGAAGCCGAGCATGGACGATGGGCTGGTCGGCGAGCCGGTCCGCGCGGGCGGCGCCACGCCGCAACAGGTCGAGAGCCGAGAGCTCCGTCTCGGGCGGGTCGCCGGGGTCGTCCGTCCGATACAGATCGAGGAGGAAGCGTGTCACCGCCTCGGATTCCGCGAGGGCCTGCTCGGCCCTGAGACGCTCGACATTGGCGCGCCGACTCTCGCGGACCGCGGCGCCGAGTCCCACGATGAGGGCCACGATCGTGACGAGGGCCGCCGTGGCCTCGACGCGACGGCGTCGCACGAGCTTCTGGACGCGGTAGCGGCGGGTGCCCCGGCGGGCCGCCACGGGGAGGTCCGTCAGATGGCGCTCGATGTCCTCCCGGAACCGGTCGACGGATCCGTATCGCTCGTCCGGCTCCTTGCGCAGCGCCTTCATCACGATGGCGTCGAGGTCGCCGCGGAGCGTATGGCCGAGCCGCTCGACGGAGGTGGCCCGGAGCCTGGCCAGGTCCGCCGCCCCCCTATCGCCATCCCCGCCATCCGCACCGACCAGCCGCGAGCTCGGACGCGGGGGCTCCTCCTCGCACACGACGGCGACCATCTCGGCCGCGGCGCCGGTCTCGCGCCGGTAGGGCGAGCGGCCGCAGAGGAGCTCGTACAGGAGGACGCCGAGGGAGTAGACGTCGCTCGCGGTCGTGATCGGCTGGCCCCGAAGCTGCTCCGGGCTGGCGTACTCGGGCGTCATCGGCTGGACCCCCGCCCGGGTCGCCGGCGCGGTTCGGGCCTCCGGCCCGCTGGCCATCAGCTTGGCGATGCCGAAGTCCAGGAGGTGCACTCGCCCGTCGCCCGACACGAGGATGTTCCCCGGCTTGAGGTCACGGTGCACGACGAGCCTTCGGTGGGCGTGCTGGACCGCCGAGCAAACCTCGAGGAAGACCCGAAGACGGGCCCGGACGCCGAGGCGGTGGTGGTCGCACCAGGTCGTGATGGGAAGGCCGTCGACGTACTCCATGACGAGGTACGGCCGGCCGTCGTCGGTCATCCCGCCGTCGAGGAGGCGCGCGATGTTCGGGTGGTCGAGGCCGGCCAGGATCCGGCGCTCCGCCAGGAATCGCCGGTACAGCGGGCTTCCGGCGTGGCCCGAGTCCACCAGCTTGATCGCCACGCGCTGCTCGAACTGCCCGTCCGCCCTCTCGGCGAGGAAGACGACCCCCATCCCTCCGCGGCCCAGCTCCGACACGACCCGGTACGCGCCGATGCGGTCGGGCGGGGCTGACGGGAGCACCCGCGAGAGGGGCGCGACGTGCGGCTCCAGAGCCTCCAGGACTCCGAGCTCGGAGTCGGCCTCGAGGAGGCCGCGGACCCGATCGACGAGAGTGGGATCGGCCCGCCGGCGCTCCGACAGCAGCTTCTCTCGCCGGTCAGGCGGGAGGGCTCGCGCCTCGAGGAACAGGTCCTGGAGCTCCCGCCACTCGCGCCGGGTCATCGGCGTGGGGTTCGCGACCGGCCCGGGCCGATCCTCGTCGCTTCCCCTCTCGTCCCGGCTCATACTCGTGGCTTGCGCATCTCGGCTGGATCCCCGGGGCCCGAGCCGGCGCGACCCGGGTCGGCAGGGTCCGGGCCGGCGGACAGCTCGTGGTGCAGCCAGGCCCGCGCGAAGGTCCAGTCCCGGCTCACGGTGGCGGGCGAGATCCCCAGGGCTTCGGCGGTCTCGTCCAGGCTCAGCCCGCCGAAGAAGCGGCATTCGACGACGCGTGCCTGCCTCGGATCCATCCGTTCCAGCCGCTCCAGGGCCTGGCCCAGGGCGATCAGGTCTTCGAGGGGCTGCTCCGTCGCTCCGTCGTCGTCGTCGAGTGTCGACGCGACGGCACCGCCACCCCGCTTCGCCGCGCCACGGCGCAGCGCGTGGTCGACGAGGACGTTGCGCATCGCGCGGGACGCGATGGCGTAGAAGTGCGCGCGGTCGTGCCAATCGATACGGTCGACGGGCACGAGCTTCAGGTAGGCTTCGTGGACCAGGTCGGTGGGCGACAGCGTATGGCCCGCGCCTTCCCGCGCGATCCGGTGTCGCGCGATGAGGCGCAGCTCGTCGTAGACGCGTGCCAACAAGCGCTCGAGGGCGGAGGACTCGCCCGCCGAGTGCGCGTGCAACAGGGCCGTGATGTCGCCCTGCGTCCGATCCGTCATCGCCACGGGAGTCCGAGCCGAATGGGTTACGCGCTCTATCATGGACGGGGGTCGGGTCGCCGGTCAAGCGGGGACTGGCCCAGCGAGCCTTGCCGCATACCTCCCGGCGGAGGTCCGGGCGGGGAGTAGCGCTCGGGGCGGGGGGGCCACATGTTCGCCGGCCATGAGCCCTCCCCGACCCAGGTCCCATTTNNACCGTCGCGTTCGTCGCGCTCTTCCTCCTGGCCATGCCTCCTTTCACCCACGCCGTCTGGGATCGACCCGACGCCTGGATCGGCGGCTGGCCCTTCCTCTTCGTCGTCCTCCTCCTCATCTACTGCGGGCTGGTGGGCGTCCTGCTCTGGGCGCTCCGGCGGGGGATCTGAATGCAGGCCTGGGTCGTCGCCACCTCGCTGATCTTCGTCTACCTGCTGGCGACCATCGTCCTGGGCGTCGTCGCCAACAAGCGCATGACCGTCGACATGGAGGACTTCCTCCTCTACGGGAGGAAGGCGGGCTTCATCGTCCTCTACCTGACGGTCGTCGCCACCTTCCACTCGGCCTTCGCCTTCCTGGGCTCGGGCGGCTTCTTCTACACCCACGGCATCGGCTTCTGGGCCGCCGGCACGTGGACGCTCCTGGTCGGCGCCATCACCTACGTGCTGGGCACCCGGATCTGGGCGCTGGGCAAGGCCTTCGGCTACATCACGCCCGCCGACATGCTCGCCGACTTCTACGAGTCGGAGGCGGTGCGCGTCGTGGTCGCGGTCGTCTCGGTCCTCTTCACGATCCTCTACATCCAGGTCCAGGCCCAGGGCCTGGGCTACATCATCAACGTGGCCTCGGGCGACCGGATCTCGTTCGAGCTGGGGACGCTGATCCTCCTGGTGGTGGCGGCGGCGTACCTGATGGCCGGGGGGCTGCGGGCGGTCTACTGGACGGACGTCATCCAGGGGATCTGGATGTACCTCGCCGTGTGGATCGGCGCGATGTACCTGGCCTACGAGCTCTTCGGCGGACCGCTGGAGCTCTGGCGCCAGGTCCGGGCTCAGCGCCCCGAGCTCCTGAGCCTGCCGGGCCCCCGGGGCTTCTTCACGCCGGGGATGTGGATCGGGATGACCATCACCCTCTCCTTCGGGATCATCTTCCAGCCCCACATGATGATCCGCTACTACACGGCGGTGGACGCC
>JABAOG010005101.1_pt1 | contig 11206 bp, 8 predicted proteins | sample 7062131 | NCBI WGS metagenome assembly JABAOG01 (sample SAMN14538629, study PRJNA623070) | marine sediment metagenome | biome: marine biome [ENVO:00000428]; feature: marine pelagic biome [ENVO:01000023]; material: deep marine sediment [ENVO:00002113] | place: India: Arabian Sea | collected... | reverse complement strand
GTGCCCGGAGCGCACGGCGCGACGGCGGCGTAACTATTTGCTATGCCATCACTTGAATGACACGTCCCACGGACCGCCCTCGTCCGGCGGCCGACTTGCCCTCCTCCGTGGGCGACGACCCAGTCACCCGCGCCGGGGATCGGCGCACAACGCGAGGAGGGACACATGTCGAGGAATCACGAGGTGGTCGGACGGAGCGGCGGCGCGAATGCGCGGCGCGGCGAGCGGGGAGCCGTCGGTGGGCGCTCGGGCCCGGCGGTGCGGCGGCCGCTGCGGCGAGGCGGGCTGCTGGCCGTGGTCGCGGGGCTGACGGCCGTGGCGCTCGCGGCGTGCGGCCCGGACGCGAAGGAGGGAGTGCGTACGCGGGGCGACGTCTCGTCGCGGCGCGGCGGAGGCGTCACTCCGGCGAGCCCGTCGGGGAGCGGCACCGTGCTGGTGTCGGACACCCGGCCGGGGGGCGCGTCCGGGGTGGGGCCGGTGGAGTCGCCCGGGAAGCCGTCGGCTCCGGCGAACGTCTCCTACTCGGACGCGGAGGGTGTCTTCCGTGCCGGCGACTACGCGCTGGCGGCCGACCTGTTCGAGGCGTACACGCTGCGGCGGCCGGAGAACCCGTGGGGGCACTACATGCTCGGGATCTCGGCGTGGCGCGATGGTGACCACGCGCGGGCCGAGGCGGCGCTGAAGCGGACGATCGAGGTGGATCCGGAGCACGCGAAGGCGCTGCTGAACCTGGCGCGGGTGCTGCTCGAGCAGCGCAAGGCGTCGGACGCGCTCGATTACGTCGAGCGGGTGGTCGAGCTGAAGCCGGAGTCGGGTGAGGGCCGGCGCGTGCTGGGGAACGCGCGCTCCGACCTGGGGATGGCCGACGCGGCGCTCGCGGCGTACCGCGAGGCGCTCGTCCTGAACCATCGGGACGCGTGGACGATGAACAACCTAGGTCTCCTCATGATCCGGGAGGGGCGGTACGAGGAGGCGCTGCCACCGCTGGCGCGCGCCACGGAGCTCCACCCGGACGTGGCGGTCTTCCAGAACAACTTGGGCCTGGCGCTCGAGCGGAGCGGCCACCTGGCGGAGGCGGCCGACGCGTTCCGCGCCGCGCTGATCGCGAGGCCCGTCTACGAGAAGGCGCGCGTCAGCCTGGTGCGGGTCGAGTCCCAGGCGCCGACCGCGACGGTGGAGACGCTCGACCTGGCGGCGCTCGCGAGCGGCTTCGCGGATGAGGTGAGCCGGTGGAAGGAGCAGAGCCTGGCCGCGGAGCTGGTGGAGACGCTCGAGCTGGTGGTGCCGCTGGAGGCGACGGATTCGACGGAGGCCGTGGAGCCCGCGGGGACCGTGGATTCGACGAAGGCCGCGGGCTCGACCGGCCACGGCGGCTGAGCCCACGAGCGGAGGAGCGGGCGGGAAGCGCCGGGACGCGATCGGCGACTTCCTCGGGGACGGCGGCCGCATCTCACGGTGCGGCCGCCACCGCGTTCGGGGCGGGCGCCTCGAGGATCCGGTCGATCCGGACGAGCACGTCCTCGAGGTGGACGCGCGTCATGCGGTCCCCGGTGCGCGTGGCCGCGGCCCGGACGTCGGCGCGCAGCCTGCGGAGCCGGTCGCGGACCAGCGGCCGGATGTCCGACCGACTCAGCTCGACGCGGGGGCCGGAGCGGGGGCCCGGGGCGTCGGCATCGCGGTCCTCGCGCAGGAACGTCATCCGGTCGAGATAGCCGCGCTGGAGCGCACGGCGGTAGACGTCGATCGGCCGGCCGGCGCCGAGCTCGGCCCAGACCATCGCGGTCAGGTCGTCGAGGAACTCGGCCAGCGGGTAGGCGTCTCGGGGCGCGTACGCTTCGATCTCGACCAGCCGCTGCATGCGGTCGGGCGAGAGGAGCGCCTCGAGGATCCGGACCTGCTGCGTGGTCAGCCGCTCGACGCCGCCGTCGCTCATCAGCCGGGTCAGGACCTCCGGATCGACCAGCCAGGTCGGCGTGCGGAAGACCTGTGCATCGAGGAAGCGCATCGCCTCCTGCTGCCGCGTGCGCGGGACCGGCTGGTGGACCGCGCCGTCCTGGTCGGCGGTCTTCCGGATCTCGTGCACGCCGCCGACGACGCCGACGACGTGGCGCACGTACCGGCCCCACTGGCCGACCAGCTCGCCGTAGAGCTCCTCCAGGTCCGCGTAGTCCTCGCCCGGCCTCGACGTCCAGGCGACGAGGTTGGCCGCGGCGACCTTCAGGTTCGAGATCCCGTAGCCGCTCGCCTTCACGGGGTCGTCGCCCAGGTCCTCGGTCTGGACCCGCGGGTCGGCGCCGCCCTGCGCCGTGAACCGGTAGACCGGGTCATCGGCGTTCGCGAGGATCCAGCGGTGCAGGGTCGGCCGCTCGGCCTCCGCCGTCGGCGCGTCCGGCAGCGCCCGGTAGCCCCAGTTGATGACGTAGTGGTCGTACGGCCCGATCCGGCGGATGAAGTCCGCGCCCTCCAGCCCGTCGCCGGGCTGAGCGACGTAGTTCTGCCGGGCGTAGTCCATGATCGTGGGCGCGATCCCCATCTTCCGCACGAAGGCGGCCGAGCGGAGCGAGTCGACCGGGTAGGCCGAGCTCGCGACCATGTTGTGCGGCAGCCCGAGCGCGTGGCCGACCTCGTGGGCGATGACGGCGCGCATCGCTTCGCACATGAGGCCCTGGTCCACGGGGAGCGAGCGGGCGAGCGGGTTGGCCGCGCCCGTCTCCAGCATCAGCCGGTTGCGGTAGGAGCGCATGTGGTTGTGGTACCAGACGATGTCGCTCTCGATGATCTCGCCGGTGCGCGGGTCCGAGACGCTCGGGCCCTGCGCGTTGCGCGTCAGACTCGCCGCCCAGCGGACCACGGAGTAGCGCACGTCCTCGCCGCTCCACTCCGGATCCTCCCCGGCCGCTGGCGGGTCCTGCGCGAAGATCGCGTTCCTGAAGCCGGCGGTCTCGAACGGACCCTGCCAGGCCTCGACCCCCTGCTTCACGCACGGCCGCCACTCCGGCGGGGTGGCCGGGTCGAGGTAGTAGACGATCGGCTCGACCGGCTCGACCGTCTCGCCGCGGGCGTACGCCTCGGGGTCCTTCGGCTCGAGCCGCCAGCGGCGGATGAAGCGCTGCGTCGCGGCCTTCTGTTCGCTCAGCCCGAAGTTGACCCGCTCGATCGCGAAGTAGCCGACGCGGGCATCGGCGTAGCGCGGCCGCATCGGCTCCTCCGGCAGCAGCACCATCGACTGGTGCATCTCCATCGAGATCGTGCCGGTGTTCGCGTTCGACGGCGGCTTGCTCGCGTCGAACGTCAGCGTGTGGCGGACGTCCACGTTGAGCGGGAAGCTGCGCGCGTAGTTGACGAAGCTGCGCGAGTCGTCCAGGCGCCGCACGCCGTAGCGGGTGCGCTGCTCCTGCTCGAGCCCGCTGATCGCCGGGACGTCCGCCTCGAAGAGGTCGGTCACGTCGACCACCACGGCCGCGCCATCGGGACGCCTCGCTTTCACCTCGAACGTCCGTACGATCGGCGCGAAGTTGTTGCTCGTCACCGACACGGCGATCGGCTCGGACTCGGCCGCCACCTGTTCGTAGGAGACCTTGCGCAGCAGGACGCGGTCGCCGCGCCGCTCCCAGCGCACGACCTGCTCGTGCGCCTTGTAGCCGGCCGGGATGTAGCCGCCCAGGTTGGACGGCACCGCGGCGATGCGGCTGATGAGCAGCATGTCGCGGCCGAAGAGGGAGTCGGGAATCTCGAAGAGGAGCCGGTCGGCGGCGCGGTGGACGGCGAAGAGGCCGTCGTCCGTCGTGGCTCCATCCGGCACGGCCCGTTCGTACGCGGTCTTCCCCTCCCCCGCCGCCTCGCCCCCCGCCGGACGCGCGTCCTGCCGCGCGTCCGGCGCGGAGCGGGCGGAGGCACAGGCGACCCCGCCGAGCGGGAGCAGCGCGACCAGGACGAGCGCCGGCAGGCGCGCACGGAAGGCGACGGTCGCGGCCGGACGGCCGCCGCGTCGGCGATTCGCGGACATCGTGTACCTCGACGGTCGGGGTGGACGCGTGTGGCCGCAACATAGCGAGGGCGGGGATGTCTAGACAGGTCGGGCGGAGCCGTCCACCCGGCCGACCCGGGTCAGGGCGGGAGCCGGCCGCGCCCCGGATCCTCGCCCGCCGCGGCTCAGCCGCCCACGACGCGCAACCCGGCGAGGTAGTCCTCGACCGGGACCGCGGTCGGCCCGCCGCGGCGTGACGCGGAGGCGCCTCCCCCCGTCCGGCACCGTCCGCACCGTCCTGCCCGATCCGCAGCCTCGCCGCCTGCGGCCACGCAGTACACCCCCACGCAGCACACCCCCACGCAGCATACGGCCGCGCAGCATACGGCCGCGTGACGTACAACCGCCCCCACGGCGGTCCCACCCCCGGCCCCCCCCCCCCCCCCCCCCCCNNGGCGCCGCACCTCCCCCAAAGGGGCCCCCCCTCCCCCAAGGCCCCTCCCCTAAAGGGCCCCTCCCCAACAGGGCCCCCCGGCGCGCCCCCGCGCGCGCCGTATCACCGCCCGAGCTCGACCTCCGCCGCGATGTGCCCGAACGCCGCCCATTGATCGTGGGAGAGCACGCGCCGGAAGACCGCCTCCGCCCGGGCCGTGTCGCCGTTGTATAGGTGCCAGTTGCCGACGCCGTAGCCCTGGGTCACGACCTGGAGCGCATCGCCGTCGTCGGCCAGGAGGCCGTCCGGCGAGCGCAGCCCCTTGTACATGAGCAGCCGCCGGTGGTACGCCTCGTTCTCGAGGATCTCCATCTCCGGGTAGATCGACTCGAGGACCTCGGCGGCCTCCGCGTCGCGGCCGAGGCGACGCAGCGTCATGTAGAGCCAGTCGGCGGTCGCGACGATCATGTCGTCGTTGGTCGACACCGTCATGCACTCGCGGTAGGCCTCGAGCGCCTTCTCGAAGTCGCCCTTCAGGTAGTGGGCGAGGCCGAGGTGGTACCAGATGTTGGACTGGAGCGTGCTGCGCGGGATGTTGAACCGGTTCGGCGCGCCGTCCGGCTCGACCTCGTCCGGCCGGCCGCGCGTCAGCCCGGCGGCGCGCTCCAGGTCCTCGATCGCGCGGTCGAACTCGCGCACCGTGATCCAGCGGTGGCCGCGGTGGCGGTAGAGCCGCGCGTCATCCGGGTGGCGCTCGATCCCGTCGGAGAAGATCGCGATCGCGTCGCGGTAGCGGCCGAGGTAGGCGGTCCGGCGGCCGAGCCAGATGATGGCGTCGACGTCGTCGGGATCGGCGTCGTAGGCGGCCTGTGCCTCGGCCAGCTCGCGCTCGAGCCTGGCGCGCGTCTCCGGGTCGAATTCCGGGGCGTGGAGCGGCTCGCCGAGGAGCGACGTCGCCTCGGCGCCGTCGGCGACCGGGTCCGCCTGCCGGGTGTCCGCCGCGCACGCGGCCGCGGCCGCGGCCAGGGCAAGGGGGATGATGGGCCGGATCATCGTCGTGCTCCTGTGAGGGGTGGATCCGCGCCGCGGCCGGGGAGGAGGCCGGCCCGGGCGACGGCGATCGAACGCCGCGTCCCGGACGGCCCCGCGTGCGGGGATATGATTACGGCCGCGGTCCTCGGCCGCGCAAGCCCGGGCGCCGCGGGGGAACCGTCGCGCGCGTCCGGTGGTCATACGGTGTCCGGCTCGTGCACGCGCGTGTCCTCGAAGGAACCGCCGCGCCCGTCCGGCGGTTATACCACACGATCCCGGCCCGTTCACGCCGACACCCGCCACCGGGGACAGCCATGCCGATCCAGCGGCCCGACCACGTCCCGTCCTCCGAGATCACGCCGGAGCGCGTCTACCTCGACCGCCGGCGCTTCATGGGCGCGCTCGCGGCCGGCGCCGCGGCGGCGGCGCTCGACCCGGAACGGCTGGCCGGCGCCGACACGCCCGCGCCGGCGCCGGCGCGTCAGGACAAGCCCACGCCGTACGAGGACGTGACCACGTACAACAACTTCTACGAGTTCGGCCCCGGCAAGGAGGACCCGGCGGCGAACGCGCAGGAGTTCCGCGCCCGTCCCTGGACGGTCCGCGTCGACGGGCACGTGGACAGGCCCGCCGATTACGGCCTCGAGGACTTCCTCCAGCCGCACCGCATCGAGGACCGCGTCTACCGGCTGCGCTGCGTCGAGGCATGGTCCATGGTGATCCCCTGGCGCGGCTTCCCGCTGGCCGACCTGGTCCGCCGCGCCGAGCCGACGAGCCGCGCCAGGTACGTCGAGTTCACCACCCTCCACGACCCCGAGCAGATGCCGGGGCAGCGGACCGGCGTCCTCGACTGGCCGTACGTCGAGGGGCTGCGCATGGACGAGGCGATGCACCCGCTCACGCTGCTCGCGACCGGCCTCTACGGCCGGGACCTGCCCAACCAGAACGGCGCGCCGCTCCGCCTCGTCGTGCCCTGGAAGTACGGCTTCAAGAGCATCAAGTCNNCGGCTTCTACGCCAACGTCAACCCGAACGTCGACCACCCGCGCTGGAGCCAGCGCACCGAGCGCCGCATCGGCGAGTTCCGGCGCCGCGAGACGTTGATGTTCAACGGGTACGCCGAGCTCGTGGCGCCGCTGTACGAGGGGATGGACTTGCGGAGGAACTTCTAGAGAGAGGGAAAGGGAAAGGGAGAGTTTACGGGAAGGGTCGGCGGCCGGGGGGCGGCTTCTGCCGTATGGGCGTCGCTCGGTCGCCGGGTGCCGGGATCGCCTGGACGTTCTGATCGCCCGCTCGACCTCTCGCGCTACGCGCTCGCCCGAATACGACGTATGACGAAATTCCACGGCCGCCTCATCACCACTCTCCTCCGGGCTGCATGCCTGACGCCTCTCGCGATCCTCGCGTGGGACGGGTTCCACCGCAGCCTCGGCGCGAACCCGATCACCGAGATCACGCATCGGACCGGCCGCTGGACGCTGATCCTGCTGCTGGTCACGCTCGGCTTCACGCCGGTCCGGCGGCTGACGCGGTGGAACCGCGTGATCCGCTGGCGGCGCACGGTGGGGCTGTTCGCGTTCCTCTACGCGGTGCTGCACTTCGCGAACTACGTGGCCGTCGACTACTTTTTCGACTGGGGACTGATCGTCGAGGACATCGCGGAGCGGCCGTACATCACCGTCGGATTCACGGCGTTCCTGCTGCTGATTCCGCTCGCGGCCACGTCGAACCGAGCCTCGATCCGCAGGCTCGGCCGCCGCTGGAAGCGGCTGCACCGGTTGGTCTATCTCGTCGCCGCGCTCGCCGTGCTGCACTTCCTCTGGCTGGTCAAGGCGCCGGACATCGGGCGGCCGCTGACCTACGGCGCGGTCCTGGCCGCCCTGCTGGCGTTCCGGCTCCCCGCGCTCCTGGGGTGGTGGGCGGGGCGGTGGTCGCGGTCGTCCGCGCCGCGGGAGCGGACGGCGTCCGGCCGCGCCTCGGCCGCCGCCGACGGCGCGGCCGGCTAGCGCGGCTCCTCGGTGGGTCCGGAGCGGTCGGCGTCGGTCCGAGCNNTCCCGACGTGGAGCGTGCGACGTTCGCCGGTCGCGGAGCCGCGACCGGCTCCGAACGGTCCGGCCATGTGCCGCGGCGGCTGTCGCATGGGTTCGGAGCCGGCGCGCCGGTGCGACCGGCGGGGGAACCGGTCCGGCGCGCCCGGCGCGCCGGCCGGCGTCAGGCGACGTCGCCCGCGGCGGCCGGCGCGCGCTCCAGCACCTCCACCGCGTCCCCCACCCGCAGCGCGCCGGTCCCGGCGTGGACCAGGTTCTGCCCGAACAGCACCGCGCCGCCGCGCCGGCGGTAGGCGGCCAGCGTGCGGTTCGGCTCCTTGCCGCGCACGCCGGTCTCCTGGTCGATGGCCGGGACCGCGCAGCGCGCGCACGGCTCGGCCACGTGGAACGCGACGCCGCCGATGCGGATCCGGCGCCAGCCGTCCTCCGCGTGCGGGCCGGCCCCGCGCACCACGAGGTTCGGCCGGAACCGGTTCATCGGGACCGGCCGCTCGAGCCGCTCGTTCAGGTGATCGAGCCCCTCGCCCGAGATCAGCAGCAACGGATACGCGTCGGTGAACGAGAGCCGGCCGGCGGCGACGCCGGGCTCAGGCGCGACGGGTCGGACGATGTCGTCGGGCATGTAGACCAGCCGGAACTCGCCGCCCAGATGCTCGTCGAACCAGCCGGCCGCCTCGCCCTCGACGACGATGGCCTCGGCCTCACCGCGCCAGACCGAGACGCGAACGCGGGGGNNAACGCGGGGGCCGGGCCGCGGCTCGAGCGGCAGCGCGAGCGGCCCGAGGCCCGGCGCCGTCAGGACCAGCCGGCCCGCCTCGAGCGCCGTCCGGACCAGCGCCATGCGCGGCCGCTCGCGCTGCGTGACCATCCGGTTCGCCGCGTCCACGACCATCCAGCGCCGGTCGTGGCGCAGGCCGAACGCGTCCAGCTCCGCCNNATCCCGCGCGCGGACTTGACGGGGTAGACGTGGAGGTCGGTGAGAACGGCGTCGCCCATCGTGCGGTCCTCCATCGAACCGTGGCGCGGTGGGAGGCGCCCGGCTCCGGTTCAGATGCGGTTCGAGTGACGGCCGAGTCGCTCCAGCAGCCGTCGAGCGACGGCTGCTGGAGGCGGACGAGCTCGCCTTCCAGCGTCACCCGCGGTCCTCCCTGCGGATCACCAGCTTCAGCCCGGACCAGACGGCATCGACCGCGCAGACCTTCACGTCGACCAGCCGCGCGGCCAGCGCCTTCGCGCGCACGACGTCTCCGGTCACGTCCGTCGGGACCTTCGACGCCCGCTTCGGCCACGAGACCCAGATCATCCCGTCCGGCGCGATCCGCTCGCGCAGCCGCGGCAGCAGCACCTCGAGCGCGGCGGCCTCGCGCACGAAGAGGTGCACGAAGTCCGCCGGCCCGTCATCGCCCGCGTCTAGCACCACCACGTCCGCCGGCAGGTCGGCCACCAGCGACGCGTAGCCGATCGGCGCGCCCAGCACCGCCAGCCGCATCCCCGACCTGATCCCGAGCTTCCTGACCAGCGGCGTCCCGGAGTATCCCGCCATCGATCGCGTCCGTGCAAGAAAAGAGCGGCGTCTCTCCCCGAATCTGACCGCCCGGCCACGTTCGTACAAGGTGGTACGACGCCCGCCGCCGTCGTCGTGCCACCGTCGTGACCTCGCATCCCCGACCGCGAACCCGGACCCGCCGAGCAGCGTTGACCGACGCCCGCCGGCCGCTTTACCTTGTGCTCGGTATCCCGTCCACGATCCGACCCACCCCGGCGAGGCGCGCATGCGGATCCGTCGCAGTCGCAAGGTCTACGATGTGTGCATCATCGGCTCCGGCGCCGGCGGCGGCATGGCCGCGAAGGTCCTGGCCGATGCCGGCGCGGGCGTGGTCATGCTCGAGGCCGGCGGCATGTGGGACAACACGAAGGACTCGGCCATGCTCAAGTGGCCGTACGAGTCCTCGCGGCGCGGCGCCTCGACGCCCGAACGGCCGTTCGGCGAGTGGGACGCGTGCGTCGGCGGCTGGGAGATCGAGGGCGAGCCCTACACCACCGGGCCGGACAGCGAGTTCGCCTGGTGGCGCGCCCGCATGCTCGGCGGGCGGACCAACCACTGGGGCCGCATCTCGCTCCGCTTCGGCCCGGACGACTTCCGCCGGAAGAGCCTCGACGGCCTCGGCGACGACTGGCCCATCGGCTACGACGACCTCAAGCCGTACTACGACCGGGTGGACCGGATGATCGGCGTGTTCGGGGCNNCCTACGACCGCGTCGACCGCCTGATCGGCCTCTTCGGCAGCGTCGAGAACCTGCCGAACGAGCCCGACGGCATCTTCCAGCCGGCGCCGAAGCCCCGCTGTTACGAGCTGTTCGTCAAGAAGGGCTGCGACGAGCTCGGCATCACCTGCATCCCCTCCCGGCTCTCGATCCTGACGCAGCCGCTGAACGGCCGCACCGCCTGCCACTACTGCGGCCAGTGCAACCGCGGCTGCGGCGTGAACGCCAACTTCAGCTCGAGCAACGTGCTGATTCTGCCCACGCTCGGCTCCGGCCGGCTCACGCTCATCACCGACGCCATGGCCCGCGAGGTCACCGTGGACCGGGACGGGCTCGCGACCGGCGTCGCCTACGTCGACAGGACCACGGGCCGCGACGAGCACGTCCAGGCCCGGATCGTCGTCCTCGCCGCCAGCGCCTGCGAGTCCGCGCGCATCCTGCTCAACTCGACGTCGCCGCGGCACCCGGACGGGCTCGCCAACTCCAGCGGCACGGTCGGCCGGTACCTGACCGACACCACCGGCACCTGGGTCGGCGGCTACTTCCCGCGGCTCATGGACTCCGTCCCCCACAACGAGGACGGCGTCGGCGGGATGCACATGTACATGCCGTGGTGGCTCGACAACTCGAAGCTCGACTTCCCGCGCGGCTACCACATCGAGTTCGGCGGCGGGCGCCGCACGCCCGGCTACGGCATCCTCGGCGGGATCCAGAACTATCCGGCCGGCGGCGGCTGGGGCGAGTCCCTGAAGGACGACTACCGCAGGTACTACGGCTGCACGCTCGGCTTCGCCGGCCGCGGCGAGATGATCCCGAACGAACGCAGCTACTGCGAGATCGACCCCGCGGTGAAGGACCGCTGGGGGATCCCCGTGCTCCGCTTCCACTTCAGGTGGAGCGAGCACGAGTACAACCAGGTCCGGCACATGCAGCGGACCTTCCGCGAGCTGATCGACCACCTCGGCGGCGTGGCCTGGGGCGAGATGCCCGGCCGCGACCAGGGCTACGGCATCACCAGGGGCGGCGAGATCATCCACGAGGTCGGCACCACGCGGATGGGCCGCGATCCGAAGACGTCGGTGCTCGACGAGTGGTGCCAGGCCCACGACGTCCGCAACCTCTTCGTCGCCGACGCCGGGCCGTTCGTCTCGAACGCGGACAAGAACCCGACCTGGACGATCCTCGCGCTGGCCTGGCGCACCGCCGACCACATCGTCCGGCAGCGCAACCGGCTCAGCATCTGAGGCCGGGCGACGTCGTTCGGCCCCGAGCCCGACCCGAATGACGCCCCGCGCGGCGGGGCGAGCACACGACTGCCGACCCGCGCCACGCCTCCCGCCGGGGCGTGGCCCGGACGGCCGAACCGGAGCCACAGCATGGAGCCGATCACCCGACGTCAGGCGCTCCAGACCCTTGCCGCCACCGGCGCGGCCGCCGCCTTCACCTGGGCCGACGCCGAGGC
>JABAOG010000814.1_pt1 | contig 11234 bp, 14 predicted proteins | sample 7062131 | NCBI WGS metagenome assembly JABAOG01 (sample SAMN14538629, study PRJNA623070) | marine sediment metagenome | biome: marine biome [ENVO:00000428]; feature: marine pelagic biome [ENVO:01000023]; material: deep marine sediment [ENVO:00002113] | place: India: Arabian Sea | collected... | reverse complement strand
CCCCCTTACCTTGTTGGTGGGGCCGGTTCGGTAGGTTCTGGCCCTGGGAAGTCCGGTCGTGCCGGTATGGCTCTTTGCCCCCTGTCGCTGGGATGGCCTGGGGGGTGTTGCCGCCGGCATGGTCGGGCACGTTGACCTCTGATAGGGATATGCGGTTGATCGCTGATTCGTAAGGTGGATGACGGCCTGCGTGCCCTGGACGGACCTTTCCTTGGACGTCGATAGCGATGGGAGGGAGTGATGATGCCGCTACCGGTTGTGGATGTGTGGGTTGGTCTTGATGTTGGCAAGGGCCGCCATCACGCTGAAGTGTTGGACGATGCCGGAGCCCGGTTGTTCGGGCGGACGGTGAGCAACGATGAGGCCGATCTCGAGGTGCTGTTGTCTCGGGCGGCCAGCTACGGCCGGCCGGGGCTGGTGATTGATCAGCCGGGATCGATCGGCCAGTTAGCGATCGGGGTGGCAGCCCGGGTAAGTGTGCCGGTGGCGTATGTGCCGGGGTTGGTGATGCGTCGTGCGTCGGAGTTGTATCCGGGGGAGGCCAAGACCGATCCCCGGGACGCGTTCGTGATCGCTGACACCGCTCGGACTCACCGGTCCCAGGTCCACTGGCTGGATACCGGCAGCGACGAACTGTTGGATGAGCTGCGAGTCCTGAACGGATTCGATATTGATCTGGCGGCTGATGTCACCCGCGCAGCGAACCGTCTGCGAGACATGCTGACTGCAGTCTCCCCGGCTTTGGAACGGGCGGTGGGCGAACGACTCGAATACGGCGGGATCCGGGATCTGCTGGCGGTGCTGTCCACCCCGACGTTGTTGCGGCAGGCCGGCCGAACCCGGATCAGGAACTTGATCAAGAAACGATCGCCTCGTCTCGCCCGGCGGGTCACCGACGAGATCATGACCGCCCTCGACGCTCAGACTCTGACCCTTCCCGCTGAAACGACTCTGGGACGGGTGATCAGCGAAGTCGTCCTCGAGTTGGACCGGATCTATCAGCGTCGTGACCGACTCGCCTCGGAGATCGAGGAGGTGTTCATGGCCCACCCTTTAGGACAGATCCTGGCGACCATGCCAGGGATCGGGCCACGCACCGGAGCCAGAATTCTCGCCGAAATCGGTGACGGCTCCCGGTTCCCCACCGGTTCGAACCTGGCCAGCTACGCCGGTCTCGCTCCCGTCGACCGCAAGTCCGGCAGCTCGCTCAACGCGGCCAGCCGCAGCCAACGGGGAAACCACCGGCTCAAGAACGCCATGTTCCTCGCCGCGTTCGCATCGCTGCGATCACCAGACTCCAAACAGTTCTACGACCGCAAACGCGCCGAAGGCAAGAAACACAACGCCGCCATCATCTGCCTCGCCCGCCGCAGATGCGACGTCATTCTCGCCATGCTCCGCGACCAGCAGCCCTACCGGAAAGCCGCCTGAGCACTTGACAAAAACATAGGGACACCCCCCCCCTCATGTCGTCACCCTGGTTCAACATCGACAGACCCTCCTAGAAGCAGATCAGCCGCCCCATCGAGATGCTATCCCAGCTGACCCGCCCGACCCGTAGGGCCGAAAGACCCAATCCAATCCCGGACCCGAAGATGGCGGAATACCGACATGGTTTCTTTGATACGTTGCACTCACCAGGACAAACAAGGGGGTGCAAACGACCAGGGTGACTTCAGGAATCCAGTAGATCAGATGGCGCCGGCTCCATGCGCGAACACGAGATCCGACGCCACCCAACCTCAGGAGAACACTACCCATGAAACGAACAATCGTGATCCTGACCGTACTGGCCATGCCAAATACAGCGCAGTAGCGCTCAATGGATTCAGAGGATGATGAACATGCGAAGAGCAACGAACCTTCTTCTTGCAGTGATACTGGCGACGGTCATGACCATTGGGCCAGCTGGGGCCGAGACGTGGTCCGGCTCCTTCGGTCCATGCCAACAGCCGATCTGGATTCACTCCACAACCGCGATGTACGTCGAGCACAAGGTGACTTCGAGCTTCACCACAACGTTCTTCCAATGGTGGGGAGGATGGACCTACAAGTACAAGGTGAGTACGCACGTCCACGATCCAAGCGGATCGTTCAAGATCAGTGGTGCTGACGTGACTCAGGGCTACGCTTCGTGCGTGCCGGCCTAGCAATTGACGTCGACTCCGGTCGGTGCCGACCCATTCGAACGCACCGACCGGTCTCTCTACGTACGATCTTCTGCCTGGCCGCGGTTCTCGCAGCGTGCTCAGCAACAGGCGATGCTGGGACAACCCCGTCCACACTTGGCGCCGTACCGGCAGACGAGCGCGACGAGTTCACTGCACACATGGAGGCATGTCTTGCGGCTAAAGGCTTCGCCGCCGAAGCCGCGCCAGGTGGCGGCATCTACATGAGCTACCCAAACGATCAGGAGGAAGCGGCAACCGCCGCACGGCAAGCCTGTCTCGAGAGCTTCCCCGACTACGATCCGGAGCCTCCTGTTCCAACGGAAGCTGACCTACGGGCGCTCTTATCCGCACTGATCGAGACGAAGTCGTGTTTGGAGGCTCAAGGTTTTGAGGTCAGCGATCCACCAACAGCAGACGCCTTCGTACAGAACCCAGGCATGTGGCACCCGTATATGTCCTTGCCAGAGTTCATGCCGATGGAAACCCGGAACAAACTCAACGAGATTTGCCCTCAGCCATGAGATCCGAGTGTCGTCGGTATCCAACGACTGGATGGGGGACCTGGTTGCCGGGGGCACGCGATTGGCCATGACTCCCCTTGGCCCTGGCATCTCCGTCGAACACCTGCTGCCTGAGGAGACTCACGACGGCCAGCATCACGATTGCTGGTTTCGTCGGTAGTCTCTTCTCCTCAGGTTGGGTGCGTATCAAGTCTCTCTACTCCAAGATGAGGGCACGACCGCCCCGAGAATTGAGCACACGACACCAGAATTCGTGAAGCTGGCCAGCGCCGAACAGCAAATCGGGCGCCATAACGAGCGCGTCCTCGAACCGAGCCGAGCGGCACTGATGCGCTCGGAGTCAATCGTTCGTCAACCTGGCTGGTGAGCCTGCTTCGTTGCGAGGACTTCACATGCACACGGAAGGAGGTCAGTTTGGGGTCTGATCCTTGCGGGGGAGCTCGTCCTCGACATGCTGCGCCCAATGCTTGAGATCCCGGAGTGCATCATCTGGATTGGAACTCGTACCCTCACCCGTGATGCCCCCGTCCCGAACGGCGCGAACGCGGTAGCACCCTGGAGACACCTCCACCACTGAGAACTCCCAGTGAGGCAGATCGGCGTACTGGAATCCCACGGCGCCAGTATGCCAGCCGGCGGGTGGGTGGGGGTTTCGGCATCGGCTCTCGGCCGGGACGCCGCGCCCCGATCACCAAATCGGTCTCAGGAACGCACTTCTCAGAGAGTGCACTAGAACGGCACGTCCGCGCTCGGTCGTGTTTGGCGATGCACAGTCTGCATTACGGCCTTGATGCCGCGCTCAGTGACCGTTCGAGGATTGTGGCGATCACTTCGATCCTCTTCTCCATGTCGCCCGGACCCAGTAGCGCAGCTTCCACTGCTGCTACCGACGATTCATCTCCGTATCGGTCGGCAAGCTTGCGAATCGCCCAGTGCTCAAGGTCGACTTCGATGGCATTGGCGGCTTCAGACCATTTGATCCAGAGGTCAACGCACCCGTCAGCACGCTTTCGCCAGTCCTCGTCCCACACCGGATCGAGACCTGGATAGCGGGCAAGGAAGTCTGACACGACACCCTCGTACAGCACCGAGACGTTGCGGTTCGGTGGCTCGGCGTCATCGTCGTACACGCCGTTGAGAGGGAAGCCTGCTTCCGCCATGGGGTTGTCGAGCCTCGTACGAACCGCAGCCACGAACTGTTGACGCGCATCATCAAGAACTGTCACAGGACTCATCGTACGAGTCCACGAATCGACCTGGATCAACAAATCGAGCGCACGAACGCACACTCCGTCGAGTGCTCGGGATCGAGGGTGCTGGAATAGGGTCGGATTCGGGGTGCGGCTTGTGGAACCAACTGATGGGGTTGTTCGTCCTTTGGGTATGGAGGCAGTCATCGACTCGCGAGCAGACCGGCTTTATCCCATCTCTTTCGAACAGTTCTACCAGGCGTCGTGGTTGACCGTGTATCGGCCGTTGGCGGCAACGTTGGGTGATGTCGACTTGGCAGCTGAGGCTGTTGACGAGGCAATGGTCCGAGCCTTCTCCCGGTGGAGCACCGTTAGGAAGGCGACCAACCCTGAGGGCTGGGTGTATCGGGTCGCCTACCGGTGGGCGGTGGATCGTCTGCGGCGACGAAGACGTCTGCGGGTTCTGCTTCCGCGGCTGAAGCCGGGCCACTCCGATGGTGAGCGTCTGGTTGAACCGGGGCTGACTACAGCTCTAGAAACCTTGCCGATCGAGCAGCGAGCAGTCGTTGTGTTGGCGTGCGCGTTCGATTGGCCGGAGAGCGAGATCGCCGATGCTCTGTCGATTCGGCCTGGGACGGTCAAGAGCCGGCTGCATCGGGGGTTGCTGAGACTCCGAGAGGAGATGGGCGCATGATCGATGAACGGACACGCGACTACGTGAGGTCGGCCGTGGAGAACACACCCCGGCGGACGGGTGACATGGGTTCAGTGATATCGCGGGGGCGCCGACGTCATCGGGTGACCCGCATCGCTACGGCCGTTTCGGTGACAGCGATCCTATTGATCGCAGTCGGTGCCGCCGTCTGGCTACGCCCGGCCGATCAGCCTTTCGTCTCTGGCGTCGAACCGTCACAACTAGAGCTGCCCAACGGGTTTGTGGTGGACGTTGCGCCCGAATCAATCGTGTCTGAAGGTGCGGTCGTCTACGTGGGAATGCCTGGTCCGGAGCCCAAGTTTGACCCGGCCGGTCTCGGCACTGAGATCAAGCTGACACCAGGAGTCGCATCTGATCTTGTCGTTCCACCGTCGAGCAACCCTCTTGAACGCAACGCCATCCACGCCGCGACCTTGGTCTACCTCGGTGAACTCAACGGAACACAAGTCGCATTGCAGGCCATCAGAGGCGGGTTCTTTGGTGTCGGCGGAACCGACTACCTGTGCGTGTTCCTCGGAAACGGAACAGAGATGACCGGTGGTGGAACCTGCGACATTGACAACGGGTTGGCGTGGCAACTCGATCAAGACGACCCGCCAATCGGGGACTGGGTCTTGTGGACTGGCCTTCCTGAATCGGCGGCCGTCGTCACTGTCGAGTCGGTCGACGGGACAACCTATTGGCAGCGCCCGACCGCACGAACTGTGTTCTTCAATCTGCCTGACGGTGCAGGTGTAAGGCCATTCACGCTCGTGGCGCTCGACGCCACCGGCAACACCATTCCGATCGCCGCAGCCGAAGGAGCGCCCGACCTGACCCTGGTCGTCTCCCCAGGTCCAGGACCAGGTGCTGAGGCTGATGCGTTGGCCGGGTTGGTCGGGCCTCCCGACATCGTGGAGGGCACCGCCGAGATTCTCGGCTCCGTGCTAGCTGATGGAATCCGCTTTGAAATCATCACATTCCAATCGGTCGGTCAGGACCCCGACCGAGCTCCCGACGAGGAGTCGACCTGTGTTGCGGTGGTCGCCGGTGAGAGCAGATTCTCCCACGCGGTATGTCAACCAGGCGCGGACCTCCCGGCACCAGGTTCGATCGGCGGCTGGGGATCCGACGACGACTTCTATTGGATCACTGAGATGACTCCAGATGTCTTTGAACGAGCCATCGTGACCACAACCCTGGGTCGAACCATCGAGATACAACAAGCCCAGAAGGTCGTATTCGCCGTATGGCCCGTCTCATGGGGCCCACCACAGTCGCTCGCGTTCACTGACCAAGCCGGCAAGAACCTCCGCACCATCGAGTACTAGAGACGCGATCGTCCCGCGGAAACCCGGCCAGTCGGATCGCGGGGCTGGGCGCCAAGGCTCCAGCAGCACCCGGAGCCAGCTACCCCGATCACCAGATCTGGTCCCATATCGCACAATCCGTTGAGTGTCCCAGACCGGCACGTCGGCGGGTGGTTGTTGATCACGCTCAGAGGCAACGACGGGTAGAGGTCGGTGTGCGTGCACTCCCTTGTCGGGGAGTTCTCTATGGGCGACGGGCAGTGATGAAGACGTACTCGCCGCTTGATTCGGTGAGGGCGCTGCCGTCGAAGCCGCCGTAGAGCGCTTCTAGTTGTAGGCCTGCTACGTCGATGAGTCCGAGCCATTCGTTCTTGGTTGCCCACCAGAGTGAAGTGGTGCCGCCATCCTTGAGTGTGATGTCGGTCCGATTGTCGGCGGTGGCGTAGTGGATCGAGTGCGGAACCGGATCGTCGAAATGTTGCCCGTCGAGGCGGGCGGCGAGGTGGTGATCGAAGGCGAAGGCATTCCAGGCGAACTTGCCGTCTGAGCGGAGTGCGTTGGCGACGCGTTCGAAGGTGCGTCTTCGATCGGCCCACGTTGGTAGGTGAAGGAGTGCCCGGGCCGGGCAGTAGATGAGTCCCGCTGGCTCATCGAGTTCGAGGTCGCGCATGTCCCCTTGACGCAGGTCGAGTGTGATTCCTGCCTTGCCGGCGGCCTCTCGTGCCTTGGTGAGCATTGCGGGTGAGGTGTCGATCCCGATCACGGTTCGGCCGGTGGCGCGAGCGACCGGGATGGCAACCCTGCCGTTGCCGATGGCGAGTTCGACAAGTGGACCGTCAGTCTCCTGGGCTAGCCCGATGTAGAAGGGCACGTCCTCAGTGATGCCTGCGGACCATTCCTCGTACCGTAGAGAGAACTGCTCGTCCTAACTCATCCTGCAAGTCTACGGGGAGGCGTCGCGCCCACACTCGACAGGGAACACGACCGATCACCCGATCCCGATCGATGACAGGCCGAACCTCAGATAGAGCGGTCGACACCTCGAGTGCGGTTTGGTCAGTGCCGCTGGTGCCTGTTGGGCTGCCAGTATGTGCGGGTGATTGGTTTTGCGGATGCGTGCCTGGATTCACCAGCTGGAGTCGCCTTGTTGGCGGTGCTGGAAGCCCGCGAACGCGACGACGTTTCTTGGTTCGAGCCGCCGGCGGACAGTTCGTCGGCTGCCGTTGAGGCAGCCGTCCGGGCGGTCGGGTCGATGAGCTTCGGTCAACTCTGCTCGATTGCGGTCGACGCAGCGGAATCACTGGTCGGGCCATGGGTTGGCAGGGCGGCTGATGCGGCCGCGGCAGCATATCGGTGTGCCGAGGCTCGACGACCGATCGCGGCGCTAATCGCAGAGCGATTCGACCGGGAACTTCACGCCCCGATGGATCCTGATGGTCAGCAGTGGTGGACAGCGGCGACCCGGGGGGATGCGGCCACCGATCGTCGGCGGCTGTTCCAGAACTATCGCGAGGCGTACGGGAACGGTGAGTTCACGTGGGCTGGTCTTTGGACGGTGACCGACCCGCCCCCTGAGGTGCATGATGATCTGGTCAGTGTGTGGGAGATCTTCCCGGGACCGATTAGCCGCTGGCGCCTCCCGGTCTCGGCCGGGGCACGGGCCTATGAGATCCACCGTCCCGCCGACTGGCTCGCGCTCGTCAAATCCCACCCTATGGAGGCGATGCGTCCCGGTGGTTGGGAGCTGTCAGGCCCGAACCGGTCTCTGCGGAAGTCCGGACTCATGGACCTCCCCCAACAGAAAGCGGCTGCGCGTGACCCGGCTGCCTATGTGCTGCCGGACTGGTCCAGTGTGGCCACGTCATTCGACGGGATCCACTTGAGCTGGGCCGGGTTCATCACCACCGAGGGGTACGTGATCACCGCCGGTGACGGTCAGGTAAGCATGTTGCGTTACTGGGGGAGCGAGCGAACCCACTGGCTCAGGGACTGTTTCGGGGTGCCCCAACCCCTCGAAGCTCCAGCACTATCAGGACGTATCAACGGCGACCTCGGTATCAGCACCGTGACCGACGACAAGCGCAGAGCAACAGACCAGGAACGTCTCAACTACCTTCTCGGACGATAGGTCCCTGAGTCTATGGGCGAACTATCCGAGATAACCCAATCGGGTACACGAACGCCCATTCGGCCGAGTACCCACATATCCTCACGAATGCGCTCGTCCGTTGCTCCACCTTCACGGGCCGAATAGGTCGAGGTTGACGGCTTGGATCTGGCCGCGGTCGTTCAGGAGGAGGTGGATGGCGTACCACATGAGGCAGGTGTCGATCCCGGTTGGCTCGATCACCAAATGCTGGCCCTGATCCCACTCAGGGCCGAAATCGAGTGGTGGACCGGCGCAGTGTGGGCGTGGACCCACGTTGACTTGGGTGATACCGGCCTCGGTCCGGAGCGGGCCGATGATGTCGAAGGGGCCCGTGCTTTCGGCGAACTCGGCGTGCTGGATGATCCATGCTGTCGTCGAGGCAAGGTCCGATCCGTCGACCGTGAGCAGCTCGGCGTTGCCGAGACCTAGCGCTACCTCGTCGGCGAAAGACAGTTCCTCAAACGCCACAAGGCCTTGGGCGAAGCCAATGAGGGAGTCGGTCACGTCCAGGTCAGACTGGTCTATCAGCTGTTGGTCGGTGGGTTGGGACGTGTCCAGTTCGGACTGCGAAGGTGAGTGTGGCCGGTTCCAGCCCGGAGTCCTGGGTGATGGTCACCGTGACGTGTTGTTCGGGGTTGAGTCCGACTGCCCGGTAGCGGAACAGCCCCCATGCCTCGGTCCAGTCGGTGGTCGTGGCGAAGTCGTCGACCACGAGTTCACCGTCCTGGCGGATCTCGATGCCCACGGTTGCTTCGAACGGGCGGGCAAGCCCCATGAATTCGAGGGTTCCCCCGGCGGTGAACACTGGGTCGCCGATGAGGTGAATGCCGCTGCCGGTGCGGAGCCGCATTTCGGGACCTGTCTTGGTGATGTCGACGATGAGCTGTCCGGTGGCGGGGTTGGTGATCGCTCCTTGTGGCCAGCCGATCACCGGGATGTACACGTCGATTGCACCGTCGGATCGGCGCACCGCGAAGGCGTCCACCGCCTCGTCGTTGAAAACCTCACTGATCACATTGCTGGACTGTGTCGTCCAGGCGTGGTCGATGCCCTCCAGTCGGATCACGGTGGTGTTCTGAACCCGTTGGATCTCAAATGGCGGGCTGTTGCCCACCGGTCGCATATCCGTACCGATCATGTCGTAGCGGGGAGCAATACCGGAGTCGTCGAAGTCGGTACCGAAGGTGATCACGACACGCAGGCAGCCGTTCGGCAGCTCGTACTCGCGGATCTGGAAGATGTGATCGGCGTCGTTCTGGTTGACGGATGGGGTGAGAGCTTCAACCGACCCCTCGCCGGCGCAAGCGGGGACTGTGGAGAAAGCCGGATCGTACGGCTCCAGGAATGCGGAGTTGACCCAGCCGATGATCGGGCCGCCATGGAGTGGTTCCTGGAGGTTGAACAGGCGGACCGGGTCGAGTAGTTCGACCTCCCACCACTCGCCACCGTCGTCCACAACCGTGGTGTTGCCGGTGGCCCGGATTCCACTGTAGGTGGGCGCCAGCCGGGCATAGACCTGCTCGCTCGCTCCGGGGGCACGCCGGACGTTGAGCGTATCATCGGACACCACGTTGACTACCTTGTGGGTTGGTTCGAGCAGAGCCAGATTGACCCGTTCCAACGTCATCGGGTCGTGATAGGCGATCCCGTCGTGGCCGGAGGTAACCACCCAACCCGCGAAGTCCAGGGTCTCCATCACCACGACCGGGCTCACCGGTGCGATTGTCCAGTCCCCATGGGGGATGGCGTTTCCCTCGGGGGACCCGTAGTCGGATTCCTCGTTGTACGGGAAGATCCTGCCCGTGAGGTTCAGGGTGTGTCGATTGATACGGCACAGCATCGAATCAGGGAGACCACCATCACCCTGCCGGGAGCAGTACACCGCCTCGTCGGTCACCAACAACAAGCGGGCAGGCTGCCCAGGAAGCGGATAGGCCCGCATGATCCGGCTGAGATCCTCGGTGAGTAGCAGCACCTCACGGTACTCGGCCACACAGATGAAATCCGTGCCATACACACCATCCCGGTTGCCGATCACACAATCGGGAGCCTCGGTGGTGCCGGGAACCTCCGAGATCGCCCACACACCCTCAGGCGTGGACTCCGACACAACCACCGACACACGATCGGCCACCGACAAATCAGCCAGCGCCGGCACGATCCCATCCCGAGCCGCATCCTCCGCCGACTGGCTCGGCCCCTCAACGCTCGGAGTATCCACCGTGGTGGCTGTGGCCTCATCCGACGTCGTCGACGAGTTCGGAACGGTCGGCTCCGCCGTAGTCGAAGTTCCACCACTCCCCGTGCACGCCATCGACAATATGGACAGACAGACCGACACGATCCAGAGGCGCCTCATGTATGAGGAAACGGTACCTAGGAGGCTTAGGTTCCTGAGTAGTCACTGACCAGTACCACTGACTTCCCGAGTTCCCATGGGTCTCCATTCATCACGTGTCGACCGGCACTCGGTACATGACTCTGTTGCTAGCGCTGCAGTTCAGCTATTGAGGTCCTGCCACCGCCACACGTTGTAGCTCGCCTCGAAGTGTCGGGTCTCACACGCCTGCACGGCGTCGTAGTCATCGTGATCGTTGTAACTCATGCCGAAGCCGTCCCGACCCCGGAACTCGAACTCGAAGCCAGCTACCTGCTCGGTCTCGACGCACGCCTCGAAACGATCCGCTGCTTGCCGAACCTCATCCTCGGTGATGACCCCATCGGCAAACGCCGGCTGCTGCTCGACCGGCAAAGCAAAGCCCAGCTCCATGGCGATGTCGATCGCGGGACTCCGACCGACGGGATCTTCCGCCAGATCACGCCCGACGAGCAAACCCAAACCGAAACAGGCTGCAGCCACGGCGACGACTGCCGCGACACGAACCGACAAACTACGTTCTCCCGAGGGCCGGGGAGACCGACTCTCGCCGAGGGGCTCAACCTGGTTCATCCAGCCATTGTATGCGTAGCGCGTCCGCGCGCCCCGCAGGAAGAGCTTGTGACGACCTCAGACGTTCTCCCTAGCCGGCACGACCTGGACCAAGCCCGCACGCAGCCCACCGCCGGGCATGGAGATCGGCCGACCGCAGTGGTCGTGATAGCTGAGCGCCGGAACGGCGTGCGCTGCGGGGCGCGCTCAGGGCGCGATAGGACGAGTAACGTCCCGATGAACCACAAGATGACGAAAGCTACTGAGAGG
>JABAOG010010441.1_pt1 | contig 11239 bp, 7 predicted proteins | sample 7062131 | NCBI WGS metagenome assembly JABAOG01 (sample SAMN14538629, study PRJNA623070) | marine sediment metagenome | biome: marine biome [ENVO:00000428]; feature: marine pelagic biome [ENVO:01000023]; material: deep marine sediment [ENVO:00002113] | place: India: Arabian Sea | collected... | reverse complement strand
CAGGATCAACGCCAGCGCGAGGCGCGCCTGCTCACCGCCGGAGAGGCGTGCCACCGGCTCCTCGACACGCTCGCCAGCGAAACCGAAGCCGCCGAGAAAGTCGCGCAAGCGTTGCTCGTCGCTGCCACTGTCCATGCGCCGAAGCTGCGCCAGCGGGCTCAACGAGGCATCGAGCTGCTCGATCCTGTGCTGGGCGAAGTATCCGATCGTCAGGCGCGCTGCCGGTATGCGTTTGCCGGCGAGCGGCTCGAGCTCGCCGGCGAGGGTCTTCATGAGCGTCGACTTGCCGGCGCCGTTGGCGCCGAGCAGGGCGACGCGATCGCCGGGCGCGAGCGCAACGGCGACGTTGTCGAGCACCGCATGCGCGCCGTAACCGGCGCTCGCGGCCTCGAGCCTGAGCAGCGGCGTCGGCGGATCCTTCGGCGCGGCGAAATCGAAGTGAAAAGGCGAATCGACGTGGGCCGGCGCAATCAGCTCCATGCGCTCGAGCGCCTTCAACCGGCTCTGGGCCTGGCGGGCTTTGCTCGCCTTGTAGCGGAATCGCTCGACGAACCGCCGCATGTGGGCGATCTCGCGCTGCTGCTTGCGGCGATTCGCCTCGCGCTCGGCGAGCTCGGTGGCGCGCTGCGCCTCGAAGGCCGAGTAGTTGCCGCTGTAGACGCATACCCGGGCGCCCTCCACGTGGGCGATGTGACTGACCAGCGGATCGATGAACTCGCGATCGTGGGAAATCAGCAACAGCGTGCCCTGATAGCCGCCGAGCCAGCTCTCGAGCCAGATGACCGCGTCCAGATCCAGATGATTGGTAGGCTCGTCGAGCAGCAACAGATCCGAACGGCACATCAGCGCCTGGGCGAGGTGCAGCCGCATGCGCCAGCCACCGGAGAATGACGCCAGCGGCAGCGACGCGTCGGCCTCGGCGAAACCCAGACCGGCCATGATCTCCGCCGCACGCGCGGGGGCTGCGTAGGCACCGATGTCCGCGAGTCGGCCGTGAATCAGCGCCTGACCATGCCCGTCGCCGGCGTGCTCGGCGGCGGTGAGCTCCGATTGCAGGCGTCGCAGCTCGGTGTCCCCATCGATAACGTGCTCGATGGCGGCACGGTCGGTAACAGCGGGCGCCTGGGCCACCTGGGCGATGCGGGTGCCCTTGGCAAGGGAAACGCTGCCGGCATCGGCGTGCAGGTTACCCGCGACGACCTGCAGCAGAGTGCTCTTGCCGGCGCCGTTGCGCCCGGTGATGCCGACCTTGTCGCCTGCGTGAATGGTCAGGTCGACGGCGCGCAGCACACATCGTCCGCCCCGCCAGAGATCGACCTTGTCGAGCCTCAGCACATTCCCGTTCAACCCCGCCTGCGCCAGCGATGGTACTTCTCCACCCAGTCGAGCAGCCTGCCCGGCAGGCGGGCGCGTTTCCACGCGCCCGCAGCGTACTTGTTGGCCTCGGCAAGGGTCGGATAGATATGGATGGTACCGAGTATCCTGTTCAGCCCGAGCTTGTTGCGCATGGCGGAGACATACTCTGTGATGATGTCGCCGGCATGCTCGGCGACGATGGTCACACCGAGAATGCGGTCCTTGCCGGGCACTGTCAGCACCTTGACGAAGCCACGCGCATCTTCGTCGGTGATGGCGCGATCCAACTCTTCCATGGCGTAGACCGTCACCTCGTATTCGACGCCCTTCTCCCGCGCATCGACCTCGTTGAGTCCGACCCTCGCCACCTCGGGGTCGGTGAAGGTCGCCCAGGGAACCGCGGAGTAGTCCACCCTGAAGCGTTTCAGAAAGCTTCCGAACAACGCGTTGACACTGGCGTACCAGGCCTGGTGAGCCGACATGTGGGTGAATTGATAGGGACCGACCACGTCACCGCAGGCGTAGATCGTCGGGATCGATGTCTGCAGGTGCTCGTTGACCTCGAGCGTTCGCGAGCGCGTGAGCGCGACGCCGAGCTCCTCCAGCCCATAGTCGGCGGTGTTGGCGACGCGTCCCACCGCAACCAGCAACGCGTCGAAGGCAATGCGCACCTCCTCACCGCGGTGCTCGGCGATGAGCAGCTTCTCCCCGTTCTCCACGCGAAAGCCGGTGGCTTTGTGCTCGACGCGCACATCCACGCCCTCCTCGCGAAAGTGCGCGGCGATCATTTCAGAGACCTCCGGGTCCTCGCGAGCCAGAATCCGCGGCAACATCTCCACCTGCGTCACGCGACTGCCGAAGCGCGCAAACGCCTGGGAGAGCTCGCAACCTATCGGACCACCGCCGAGCACCACCAGCCGATCGGGAAGCTCGCGCAGCTCCCAGAGATTGTCCGAGGTGAGATAGTCCATCTCCTCGATACCCGGGATAGGCGGCACGAATGGCCTGCCCCCGGCGGCGACGACGATGCTGCGCGTGGTCAACGTGCGCTTGCCCACCTCGACGCTCCAGGGCGAGGTGATGCGCGCCTCGCCCTTGATGACCTCGACGCCGAGAGATTGGTAACGCTCCACCGAGTCGTGAGGGGCGACCTTTGCAATCACCCGGTGGACACGCTCCATGATATCGGCGAAGTCGAATTCGACCCGCGTGTCGCGGATGCCGTAGCGCTGCGAGTGCCTGGCCTGGGCGAGGAACTTGGCAGAGCGGATGAGCGCCTTCGACGGCACGCAGCCTCTGTTGAGGCAATCGCCGCCCATCTCCTGCTTCTCGATCAGCGTCACCTTGGCCCTCGCCGCCGCACCGATGTAGGCGCTCACCAGGCCGGCGGAGCCGGCACCGATGACGACCATGTCGCGCTCGAACCGCATCGGTTTGGGAAAGCGCCTGAGCACGCGCCGCGCCTTCATTACATCGACAGTCTTCTTGGCGATCAGCGGGAAGAGCCCGAGCAACGTGAACGACGCGATCAGGCCGGGCGAGAGGATACCCGCCATTGAATCGAGCGCCGCCAGCTGTTTTCCCGCGTTCACGTAGACGAGCGTTGCCGGAAACATTCCGATCTGGCTGACCACGAAAAACGTCAGCGTGCGGATCGGCGTCAACGCCATCAGCAGATTGATGACGAAGAACGGAAAGAGCGGCACGAGCCGCAGGGTGAAAAGGTAGAACGCGCCGTCGCGCGCGACGCCGGCGTTGACGGCGCGCAGGTTCTGGCCGAAGCGGCTCTGGACCGCGTCCCGGAAAAGAAAGCGCCCGAGCAGAAAGGCCAGCGTGGCGCCGATCGTGGATGCAAACGACACCAGCAGCGTGCCCCAGCCGATGCCGAAGAAGGCGCCACCGGCCAGCGTCATGACCGTGGCACCCGGCAGAGACAGGGCGGTGACGCACACATAGACCAGGAAGTAGATCAAGGCGGCCTGGTACATGTTCTCGTCGCGATAGGCGACGATGGCAGCCTCGTGCTCCCGCAGGCTCTCGAGGCTCACATAGCTGCCCAGATCGAACGCGAAGAAAGCGCCGACGAGCACTGCGACGATCGCGATCAGCGCAAGACGGCCCTTGGTCATGAACTCTCCCGCGTGCGTAGCCTGGCGGTCGCCGCGACAATACTCGATCTGCCCTGGGCGTGCGACCGACCGGGATCCGGCCGATGCGACTTGCCGCTCGCGGGGATTGAGGGTACATAGCTGTGCGCATGCATCAACGGATTTCGGCTCGACCCCGCGCAGAGGCGACGTGATTGCGTTCTGGCTCTGCGCGCTGGCGCTGATGGCCATCGCCCTGGCCTTCGTGCTGCCCCCCCTGCTCGGAAGCGGCCGCTCACGCGCGCGCGTCGACGATGCATCGCGCAGTCGCGAGGTGTACCGGTCGCGCATCGCCGCGCTCGAGGAGCAGCGCCGCATCGGCGCCCTCTCCGAGGCCGATCTCGCCCAGGCCAGAGACGAGCTGGCTCGCGAGCTGCTCGCCGACAGCGAGGCGCGGCCTGCGCCCGCGGCGACGACCCGGGCGCGCCGACCCGGCATCTGGCTGGCCATCAGCGTGGGCGTCGCTCTGCCGCTGGCGAGCGTGCTGCTTTATCAGCATCTCGGCCGCCCCGACGCCATCGACGTTGCGCCTGCCGTCGCGGCCGGCGGCGATGCGGACATCGGGCAGATGGTGGCGGCGCTCGCCGAGCGCCTCGAGTCCGAGCCCGACAACAGCGAGGGCTGGCTGCTGCTGGCACGCTCCTACATGGTGCTGGAACGTTACGCGCAGGCCGCCGACGCCTTCGCCGCAGCCCACCGCCTTCTCGGCGACAGTGCGGGACTGCTCACCGATCTGGCCGAGGCCGAGGCTCTGCGGGACGGACAGAACTTCCTCGGCGCCCCCGCCGAGCGCCTGGAGCGTGCCCTGGTACTGGAGCCGGCGCACCCGAAGGCCCTCTGGCTGGGCGCGTTCGCAGCCATGCAGCGTGGCGATGCCGATCTCGCGCTCAGCCGCTGGCGCGAGCTGCTCGCCGCGCAACCGCCGGACTCCGAGGCGGCCGAGGTGCTTCGGACTCTCATCGCCGACGCCGGCGGCAACGATTCGGTGTCTGCCGGCGCCGCCCCTGCGCCGGCTGCCGGCGATGCGCCCTCGCTGACCGTGAACGTGACGCTCGCGGACCGCCTGGCGACCGGGCTCGACGGCAGCGAAGTGCTGTTCGTGTTCGCCCGACCCGCCGAAGGCGCGCCGATGCCGCTGGCCGTGATCCGCAAGCGCGCGAGCGACCTGCCCCTGACCGTCACCCTCGACGATTCCCTGGCCATGGCGCCGGGACGCAAGCTCTCCGACGCCGACCAGGTGGTGGTGGGCGCGCGCATCGCGCTGAGCGGCACGCCTGCGGCGAGCAGCGGCGACCTGCAGGGCTTCAGCGCACCCGTGACCCCCGGCCGGGGCACCACCGTCAGCGTGACCATCACCGAGCGGGTGCCCTGATAAGCGGTATCCGCGCCGAGGCGGCCTCGCCAATGGAGCCAACGGTGACCCGCGACACGGTTGGCGGTGGCGAACTGACCTATAACTCAGGGCATTCGACCCGCGCCCCGCGGCCGGCCAGGGATGGTGACGGCCGGCACCGGCGCGAGCGAGCACGTACCAGAGTAGCCCATGAGCCGTAGCGAAGACCTCAGCGTGCTGACCGAGAAGGCGGAGCAAGGCGATACGGACGCCATGCTGCGCCTCGCACGACTCTACTACCAGGGCGAGCACAGCGACCCGGCACGGTTCTTCCGCTGGACCCGCCGCGCGGCCGAGTCCGGAGACGCCGGCGCCATGTTCAACCTGGCTCTGGCCTACTACCACGGCACCGGCACCGAGCCCGATGCCGGCAAGTTCTTCGAATGGACCCTGGCGGGGGCAAAAGCCGGCGACCTCACCGCCATGTACAACCTGGCCCTCGCCTACGACCGCGGCACCGGCACCGAGCCCGACGTCGGCCAGTGCTTCGAATGGACCCGCAAGGCGGCGCGGGCGGGACACGCCGGCGCCATGTTCAACCTGGCGCTCGCCTACGNNCCGGATGCGAGAGCCTACGCGGAGTGGACCCGGCGTGCCGCGCAAGCCGGTGACCCGGATGCCATGTTCAATCTCGCCTTGAGCCACGCCGAGGGCGACGAGCGCACCCGCAACGACGCCGAGTACTTCGAATGGACCCTGCGCGCGGCCCAGGCCGGACATGCCGGCGCCATGTTCAATCTCGGTCAGGCCTTCTACGAGGGCCGCGGCACCTACGCCGACATGGCCGCCTACCTGGAATGGACGCAGAAGGCCGCCGAGGCCGGGCACATGGGCGCCATGTTCAACCTGGCGCTGGCNNCCTACTTCGAGTGGACGCGCCGCGCCGCCCACGCCGGGCATGCGCGCGCCATGTTCAATCTGGCGCTCGCCTATGAGGAGGGCGTCGGGACCCGTCCGGACACGACGCTTTACTTCGAATGGACCCGGCGGGCCGCCGAGACCGGCCATCCGCGCGCCATGTTCAACCTGGCGCTCGCCTACGAGAAGGGCGACGGCACGCGCCCCGACATGGCGCGTTACTTCGAGTGGACCCGGCGGGCCGCCGAGGCGGGCCACCCGGCAGCGATGGCCAACCTCGCCCTCGCCTACGAGAAGGGCGAGGGCACGACCGCCGATGCCGGCAAGTTCTTCACCTGGATCCGCAAAGCCGCCGAGGCCGGCGACGCGCAGGCGATGCTGCATCTGGCGCTCGCCTACGACGAGGGCAAAGGCACGCGGCAGGCCGCGTCGAAGTTTCTCGAGTGGACACGCCGCGCGGCGGAAGCCGGTGAGCCGCGCGCCATGTTCAATCTCGCCATGGCGTACTGGAGCGGCACCGGCCTCGAGGCTGATTCCGCCCGTTACTACGAGTGGACCCGGAAAGCGGCCGGCGCCGGTGACACGCGCGCGAAGTTCAACCTCGCGCTCGCCTACGAGGCTGGCAAAGGGGTGGAGCGGGACACGGTCAAGCACCTGCAGTGGCTGCTGTCGGCTGCCGAGGACGGTGAGCCGCTGGCCATGTACAACGCGGCGCTGTGCTATCAGGACGGAATCGGCACCCGTGCCGATGCCGGGCGCTGCTTCACCTGGATGCGCAGCGCCGCCGAGGCGGGCTACGTCGACGCCATGTACCGCACCGCCCTCGCCTTCGAGAGGGGACAGGGCACGCCGGTCGACGAGGACGCGTTCCAGGCGTGGATCACCCGCGCCGCAGACGCCGGGCACCGCCAGGCGTTGGTCGCCGCCAGGCTCGCCCACCTGAAGTCGCAGGGTATTGTCAACGAATCCCAACGTCGCGCGCTGGGGACGGCGTTCACGCAACTGCTGGCCTCGGTGCGCGAGATCAAGAACGACCACATGGTGGAATCGTCCGCCGACGGCATCGTGCACTTCGCGTCCTGGGACGCGCTCGTCTCGATGCTCCCTACTCACGGCGCCACGACCAAACACGTGCGCCTCTACAACACCGCGTACTGCACGGACGCATGGGAGGGCCGCCGCCTGACCGAGCTCGACGACGACGACGCATTGCTGCTCGGATCGTTTATCAACGCCAGCGCACGCGCCGCCGGCGACGGATCCGAAAGCGACTATTCGGTCTACATGGCGAGCTTCACCCTGGCCGTTGACAGCGCCGCGCCGCTGCGTGCCGGCAGCGATAGCGACGATGCGTTGCGCATCGTCTTGCCTCTGGCCGCGTTCGACCAGCGGCGCGCCAGCGCGCGGCCGCTCGATCCAGTGCGCCGGCCGATCCTGCCCGGACCACTGGTGGATCCGAATCGTGCCGACGGCACGCTCTACCGCGTCAAATACGAAGATGGCGACGCCCGCGAGGCCCTCGCCAGGCTGCGCGAGCCCCTCGCCGGCATCGGTGCTGTCTGTGACACGCTCGTCGAGGTGGAAGGTGTCTACGATCTGGTGCGCGTGCTCGTTGCCGAGGTGCTGCACCTTTATCAGTACCCCGAGCGCCGCCACGAGCAGGAGGCGCGCCTGCTCGCGAACCTGCCCATCGCGTCGCCGCTCATCGACCTCGACGACGCCACGCCGGGCCGGCTCTTCGTCAGGTCGCCGGACCTGTTGTTCACCGGCGCCGGCACGCGCATACTCCTGCCACCCCACAGCAGGGACGCCGGCGCCGCCATGCTCAATCTCAAGCACCGCCTCGCCCGCCAGGGCCTGCTCAGCGCAACCTCCCTCGGACGCGGCACTTAGCCGTGAAATCCGACCCTCCGGGCGGCGTGCTCGACGTTGCGCGCCTGTGGCGCGCAACGCGTTACTCGGTTCAGGGATTGCGCGCGGTTTTCCAGCACGAGGCCGCTTTCCGCCAGGAGCTCGCGGCGGCCGCGCTGCTCGTCCCCGCAGCGCTGGCGCTGGCGCTGCTCTCGCCGGTCAGCTGGAGTCAGTGCGCGCTGCTGATCGGCAGCGTGCTGCTGGTGCTGCTCGTCGAGCTGCTGAACTCGGCCATCGAATCCGTGGTCGACCGCATCTCCGAGGACAACCACGCGCTTTCCGGTCGCGCCAAGGACGCCGGCAGCGCCGCGGTGCTGGTCAGCCTGGTCATTTGCCTCGTGGTGTGGACACTGGTGCTGATCGACGCCTTCGCCGGCTAGCGGCTGCACCGCTCACTCGCCCAGGTAGCCGGCCAATGGGCCGAGCCGGCCGGCATCGAACCAGTCCTCCAGCAGCCGATAGGCGATGGACACCCGCCGCGCCACCCGCAGGCGCCCATGGGCGAGCGCCTCGACGATGTCGGTGCGCGAGAACCAGCGCGCATCGGCAAGCTCGTCGTCGTGTCGCACGATACGCGCATCGCGGGCGGTGGCCGTGAAGCCGAGCATGATCGAGCTCGGGAACGGCCACGGCTGGGACGAATGGTAGTGCACCGCGCTCACGCCGATACCGGTTTCCTCGGCCACCTCGCGCACCACCGCATCCTCGAGGCTCTCGCCCGGCTCGACGAAGCCGGCGACCGCCGAGTAGAGCGTCTCCGGCCACTCCCTCTGGCGCCCGAGCAGGCAGCGTTCCTCGTCACCGAGCCCGCCGGGATGCACCACCAGCACGATGATGGCGGGGTCGGTGCGGGGAAAATGCTTCTGCCCGCAGCGCGGCGCGGCGCACACCCGCAGGTGTCCGCCTTCGGCCACCCGGGTGGGGCTGCCGCAGTCGCCGCAGTGCCGGTGCCGGGCATGCCAGTAGGTGATGGCGCGCGCGTAGGCGAGTAGCGAGCCGGCGTCGGCGTCCAGTAACGGTCCTACGTCGCGCAGCTCCCGGAAGCTGGCGCCGGCGGGAACCAGCCTTTCCAGCGGCGTCTCGTCGCCAGCGAGGTCGAGGGCGAAGTAGGCGACCTCGGCGCGGGTGCCGAGCAGCACGGCGTTGGCGCAGTCGACGCCCACGTCGCGCAGCTGCATCGGCGACAGCAGCACCGGCAACGGCATGACATCGCCGCAGAGGAGATTTTGCATGCGCCACACGGGAACGATGCGGGTCGCGGCATCCGCGAGGCGCGCCTGGAGCCAAGCGTCCTTGGGGCGCAGCTGCGTGGCCCGGTCGAGCCCCCCGGCGGAGAAGTAGTTGAGATTGGATCGCTGGTAGTGGTCCACGCGGCGGCCGTTGGAATCCGGGTGACGCCTCTAAAGGTACCACTCGTACTCGCGCGGCGTGATGTGATCCATGAAGCTCGCGAGCTCGGCCTGCTTGGTGGCGCAGTAGAGATCGACGTAGCTGTCGCCCAGATAGGACTTCAGCACCCTCGAGCTGCGCAGGCGCGCCAGCGCCGAGGACAGATCGGCGGGAATGTCCGCATCCGCCTCCTCACAGGCGCTGCCCTGCCATGCCGGGCCGGGGTCGATGCGTTGGCTGAGCCCGTGGTGGATTCCCGCCAGCAGCACCGCCAGGACCAGATACGGATTGGCGTCGGCGCCCGCGACGCGATGCTCGAAACGCAGGTTTTTGGGGCCAGCCTTGGGGATGCGAATCGCGACCGAGCGGTGATNNAGCGCCGGCTCGAGGACGCGCCCGAGGGGATGCGCAGCGCCACCGAGCGATTGTCGATGCCCCAGCTCTTGGTCACCGGCACGTAGAGCCGCGGGGCGAATCGACGATAACCGTTGATGCTCGGGGAAAATACCGCCATGGCGTCGGAGAGCGTCGCCAGCATGCCGCCGATGGCGAAGCGCAGCGTCTCGCTGCCGGAGTCGCTGCCGTCGTCGAAGACGTTGTTGCCGTCTCCGTCGAGCAGGCTCATGTGCACGTGCATGCCGTTGCCGGCACGCTCGGGGAAAGGCTTCGGCATGAACGTGGCGCGTATGCCGTGACGTCGGGCCACTCCCCTCACCACCTGGCGCAGCAGCGCGCAGTGGTCCGCCGCCGCCAGCGGCGCATCCACGTGCTTCAGGTTGATCTCGTACTGACCGGGCGCGAACTCGGCGCTGGTCACCGAGGCCGGTATGTTCTGGGCCGCGGCGGCGCGATCCACGTCGCCGAACAGATCGGTGAAACCGGTCACCTCGTCGACGCCGTAGACCTGGGTGCTGTTGTCGCGCAGGCCGGTGAGCGGCGATACCGGTGGCTGCGGCCGGCCCTGGTCGTCCGCCACCTCGTCGAGCAGATAGAACTCCAGCTCGAAGGCGATCACGGGTCGCAGACCGAGCTCCGTGAAGCGACGGCACACGCCGGCGGCGACGTTGCGCGGCTCGGCGCTTGCGGGCGCGCCGTCACCGTCGCTCATGGTCACCAGCACCTGCGCCGCGCGCTCGCTGACCCACGGCGTCGGCACCAGGGTGCCCGGGACGGGCAGGCAGACACCGTCCGGATCGCCGTCGCTGATGCCGCGGCCACACGGGTCGGCGCAATGCCCGGTGACATCGAGATAATACGTGGAGTAGGGAAACTGCAGCCCGGAACGGAACAGCTTCTCCAGGTCTGCGCGCGGGTAGCGCTTTCCGCGGATGATGCCGCACAGATCGATCAGGCAGGCGTCCACGTGATCGATGTTCGGATGCGCCTGGAGAAACGCGGCAAGCTCGGCGAGCCGCGCTTCCTCGCTGGAATGCTCAGTCATGACAACTCTCGGCGGCTGTCGATTGGGGGTATCCGGTCACCAGGGAAACGATAGTACACCGCCTCGCTCGAGCCCGGAATTTCCACCGCTTATCCACAGCTTTTCACCGGATTTTTCACCCGTTAACCACAATATATTGAGTTACATCGGGTCCTTGACTACAATCCCTTGTGGTTTACACTGTTAGTCTGACTGTTCGACGCGGACCCGGTTCGGGACCCGCGGAGACGGTCGTCAAAGCAACAAAATCACGAGGGGAGGAGCGCTGGGACAGCGGGCGGCTTGTCCGAAGGGGCGCCGACCGTGGCAGGTTCGCCTGGACGACGCGTCCCAGTCGTGCTGACGGCCCCATCCTCGAGATGGGATTTTCGGGAAGGGTTTGGGTCGATTTGCCTCGGAATAACCACGTGCCACAACACATGGCCATGACACCGTTGCACTCGACCCCGGACTTCTTGCTTTCGGGGGTAACCGTTCATGAAGCTGGCTCACCGCAAGACCAGTGATTTCGTATCCGTTCACGCTTCTGAAATTCCGTTCCAGGCGGCGTCTCTGGACATATGGGACACCAAGTACCGCCTGAAGACCAAGGACGGCGCGCCGCTCGATCGGGACATCGAAGACACATACCACCGCGTCGCCAAAGCGCTGTCGGCCGTCGAGGCCACCGAGGCACTGCGCGAGGAGTGGTTCGAGAGGTTCCTTCGCGCGCTCAAGAGCGGCGCGATCCCGGCCGGGCGCATC
>JABAOG010009594.1_pt1 | contig 11246 bp, 9 predicted proteins | sample 7062131 | NCBI WGS metagenome assembly JABAOG01 (sample SAMN14538629, study PRJNA623070) | marine sediment metagenome | biome: marine biome [ENVO:00000428]; feature: marine pelagic biome [ENVO:01000023]; material: deep marine sediment [ENVO:00002113] | place: India: Arabian Sea | collected... | reverse complement strand
GCCGAGGCCGCGCCGAGCGTGACGGCGACGCCCGAGCAGCTCGCGGCCGGGCGCGAGGTCTTCGCGGCGCAGTGCGCGCTCTGCCACGGCGCCGACGGGCGGGGCGCGCCGCAGTCGAACGCGCCGGCGCTCGGCGTGCTCACCAACCTCGAGGACATACGCACCATGGTCGCGAGCGGCGCCGCGGAGATGCCCGGCATGGCCGCGGTGCTGTCGCCCGAGCAGATCGACGCGGTCAGCCGCTATGTTTCTGTCGAGCTGGCGGCGGCGTCCGATCCCGGCTGACGACGGACGAGGGCGCGGGGCGCGGCGCCTTGGAATGGGAGGCAGGCATGCAGATGAAGATCGTGTCCGCGCTCTTGGCGACGAGCGCGCTGGGCGCCGCGGCGGGCGCGCAGGACGACTTCGCGCCCGCGACCTATGCGCGCGACGCCTACGCCGCGCCGAACTACGAGAGCTATGTCCCGCCCAGAAACGCCTTCGGCCAGCCCGACATCTCCGGCGTGTGGAGCAACGCGACGACGACGCCGGTCGAGCGGCCGCGCGACCTCGCCGAGCAAACGTCGCTGACCGAGGAGCAGGCGGAGGCGATCCAAGGGCGTGCGGAGGACTATCGGGTCGCGGGCGACTTCGTGACCGACCAGGCCTCGGGCGCGCCGACGGACGGCAACACCAACCTCGGCTACAACCGCTTCTGGACGGATCCCGGCACGCAGGTGATGCGCGTGAGGGGCGAGCCCCGCAGCTCGCTCATCACGACGACGGCGGACGGCCGCGTGCCCCCGCGCCGGGAGGGCGCGCCGCCGCGGCCGNNAACGACGAGGGCCGCAACGACAACCCCGAGGCGCGGGGGCTGCCCGAGCGCTGCATCTTCATGCCGACCACCGCGGGCCCGGTGATGCGCCCCGTGCTCTACAACAACAACTACCTGATCACCCAGGGCCGCGACTCGGTCGCGATCATGATCGAGATGATCCACGACGTGCGCATCGTGCGCCTCGACAGCGAGCACCGCGACGACGGCGTGCGGCCGTGGATGGGGGACTCCATCGGCTGGTACGAGGGCGACACGCTCATCGTGGAGACGATCAACTACCATCCGGATCAGGCGTTCTACGGCGCATCGGACGAGCTCAAGGTGACCGAGCGCTTCACGCGGGTCGCCGACAACCGGCTTCATTATCAGTTTACGGTCGAAGACCCCGTGGTCTGGGAAGAGCCGTGGGGCGGCGAGTACGAGTTCTGGGCGTCGGAGGGGATCTACGAGTATGCCTGCCACGAGGGCAACTACGGCCTCTACAACATCCTCGCCGGCGGCCGGGAGGAGGACCGGCGCCTGACGGCGGCCGAGTAGCGTGGCGCGCGCGCGTCCTGCGCGCGCTTTGAGAGTTGAGGTGTGATGCGAGATCTCATCGTATGGATCAATGAGACGCCCTGGAGCGTCGCTCTGCGCGAGTCCCAGTATCTGTGGACCCTGTTGGAGGCGTCTCACGTCCTGACCGTCATGGTGTTCGTCGGCACGATCATCATGGTGGATCTTCGTCTTCTCGGCGTGCTGTTCCGGGACGTGCGCGTGTCGGAGATGTTGAGGCGCGTCCTGCCCTGGTCGATCGGCGGCTTCGCCGTCATGGCGACGACGGGGCTCCTGCTGTTCTACGCGAAGCCGCTGCTCTACTATCACAACGTCTTTTTCCGCCTAAAGATGATCGTGGTCGTCGCGGGGCTCGTGAACATTCTCGTGTTTCACAAGAAGGTGCAGAAGCGCCTCGAGCAGTGGGACTCCGCGCCCACGCCGCCCGGAGCCGCGCGCGCGTCCGCCGCGATCTCGCTCGTCGCGTGGCTGTGCGTGATGGTGTCGGGGCGGATGATCGCGTACGACTTTTTCAACTGCGACAAGCTGCCGCCGGACGGGATCATGAGCTTCCTCGCGAGCTGTCCCGCCGCCGACATCGCGCTGGCGGGGGGGTGATCGGTCATGGCGCAATGTCGATCCGGCGATGTCGTGTACGACTGTCCGCTTACAGAGAAGCTCTTCACCGACATCGACCATTCCGCGCTCGCGGTCGCCGTGAAGGACTCCCTGTCCGTCGTGCCCTGGGCGGGCTCCTTTCACCTCCTGGGGCTCGCGCTCTTGGGCGGGGTGGTGCTGATGGTCGACCTGCGCGTGCTCGGCGCGGGGCTCGGCTCGAAGTCTCCCGCCGCGCTGCAGCGCACGCTGCTGCCCTACTCGATCCTCGCGGTCGTGATGTTGATCGTGAGCGGCGTGGCGCTCGGGCTCGGCGAGGTGATGCGGCTGTACTTCAGCCCGCCCTTCTGGGTGAAGATGGCCGCGCTCGGGGCGGCCATCGTCTTCACGTTCGGCGTCCGCGATCGGCTCATCCAGCCGGACGCGCGCCCCGGCCCGGTCGTGGCGATCTTCGCGGCGCTGTCGCTCGCGCTGTGGGGCGGCGTGTTCGTCCTGCTGTCCAACTCGCTGGCGCGCGGCTTCATGCTCGCCCTCGCGGCGGCGCTCGTCGTGCTCGTGTGGCTCGCGGGCCGAAGCGCGAAGGCGGGCGACGAGCCCGGCGCGAGCGCGTGGGCGAAGGCGGCTTCGGTGACCACGATCGCGATGTGGCTGACGACGGCGGCCGCGGGACGGTGGATCGCGTTCTATTGACCTCGAGGTCGGGCGCGAGCCGCCGCCGCGGCTCCGCTCACGTCAGCGCCTTGAGCGTCTCGCGCGCCACGATGAGCCGCTGGATCTCCGAGGTGCCCTCGTAGATGCGGAACAGCCGCACGTCGCGGTAGAGCCGCTCGACGGCGTACTCGGACATGTAGCCGGCGCCGCCGTGGATCTGCACGGCGCGGTCGGCGACCCGGCCGACCATCTCGGAGGCGTAGAGCTTCGCCGCGGCGACGTCGCGGATGACGCTCTCGCCGCGGTCGCGCTTGCGCGCGGTCTCGAGGACGAGCGCCTTGGCGGCCATCATCTCCACCTGGCTGTCGGCGATCATCGCCTGGATGAGCTGAAGCTCCGACACGGGCTGGCCGAACGCGACGCGCTCGCGCGCGAACGCCGCCGACTCCGCGATCAGCCGCTCGGCCACGCCGACGCACATGGCGGCGATGTGCAGCCGGCCCTTGTCGAGCACCTTCATGGCGGTGCGGAAGCCTTCGCCCTCCACCCCGCCCAGGAGCGCGCTCGCGGGCACGCGGCAATCCTCGAAGATGACGTCGCAGGTGACGGTGCCGTGCTGGCCCATCTTGCGGTCCGGCTTGCCCAGCCGCAGCCCGGGCGCGCCGGCCTCGACGAGGAAGCACGAGATGGAATCTGCGCGCCGCTCCGGCGCCGTGCGCGCCATGACGGTGAACAGGTCCGCGCGCGGCGCGTTGGTGATGTAGCGCTTGACCCCGTTGAGAACGTAGCCGTCGCCGTCCCGCACGGCCTTCGTGCGCAGCGCCATCGCGTCCGAGCCCGCGTCCGGCTCGGTCAAAGCGAACGAGCCGATGATCTCGCCGGAAGCGATCTTCGACAGATACTTGGCCTTCTGCTCGTCCGTGCCCGCGAACACGATCGCCTGGCTGCCGATGCCGACGTTCGTGCCGAACACGGAGCGAAACGCCGGCGCGGCGCGGCCGAGCTCGAAGGCGCAGCGCGCCTCCTCCTCCGCGTTGAGTCCGAGGCCGCCGTGCTCTTCGGCGAGCGTTAGCCCGAAGAGGCCGAGCTCGCGCATCTCCGCGACGATCTCCTCGGGCATCTCGTCGGTCTCGTCGACCTGAGCCTCGAGCGGCTGCAGCCGCTCTTGGACGAACCGCCGAATGGTGGCGAGCAGGATCTCGAAGCTGTCGGCATCCATCGTCATCGGCGATCCGCCTCCGCATCCCTCGTCAGCGAAGCCCGCGTTCGCGCGAGCGCGCCGCGGCCGTCCTCACGCATCGCCCGCATCGAGCACGCCCATCAGCATGGGCCGCGCGTAGAGCGCGGGCGCCTCGTCGCGCTCGAGCCCGCGCACCCAGTTGGGCGCCTCGGCCGCGGCGTTGATGGCGACGCGCAGGAGCTGGGCGGCGATCTGCGGATCGACCGCGCGCACCGACCCCTCCGCGGTTCCGTCGGAGATCATCGCCGCGAAGCGATCGACCACGCGGGCGAGCCGCTCGGCGAGGATCGCGCGGGAGGGCTCGGGCAGGGATCTCAGGATCGAGGTGCGCAGAAGCGGGCCGGCCTCGCACACCTGGAAGTCGACCAGCGTGGCGGTCGTCCGCACCAGCTTCTCCCACTGCGAGCCCGGGGCGTCGAGCGCTTGGCGCTGGGCGGTCCGCATGAGCTCGAGGCTGCGGCGCATGCAGTCGTCGGCGAGGCCGTCCTTGGCCTGGTTGTGGTGGTAGAAGGAGCCCTTGGTGACGCTGAGCTCGGCGGAGATCTTCTCGACCGAGGCGCCGTGATAGCCGACCCTGTTGATGAGGCGCGTCGCGGCGATGAGGAAGTCCTCGCGCGACTTCGCCGCGCCCGCCTCCCTCGCCTCGAAGCTCAGCTCCATCACGTCGGCGCGCCACCGCCCGCCCGGCATCGCCATGCCGCCGAGGAACGCCTCGCAGGTGCGCTCGAGCACGCGCGGATAATCCTCCACGTCATAGCGGTGGAGCCATTCGGTGGACCAGAAGATCTGCTCGAGGAGCAGGTGCGTCAGCGCCGTCCGCGCCTTGCGGCTGCGCGGCTTGACCTCGGGCGGATCGAGAAGGTCGCGCGCGCGGCGGAACATGGCGGCGAAGGCGTCCCGGACGATGCTCTGGTGGGGCTCCTCGAGCGCGCGCATGTCGGCGAAGGTTGCGATCTGGGTGAGCTCGCCCAGCCGCACCGCGCGGTGATTGGCGAAGCTCGCCTCGAACATGCGCCGCAGCCGCGCCTCCTCGCCCTGCTCCTGCGCGGCTTGCGTCACCGCGTCGTCGAAGCGCGCGACGGCCTGGAGGTAGCACGCGGTGACGAGGTCGTCCTTCTTGGTGAAGTAGTAGGAGATGCTGGCCGCGTTCAGGCCGACCTTCTCGGCGACGGCGGCCATCGTCAGGCCGCGGACGCCGCTGCGATAAAGGATCTCCTGCGCCGCCGCCAGAACGACCTCGCGCTTGCGCTTGAAGCGCAGCGTGTTGGCGGGATCGCGGGCCATGCGGGTCGCTCGTCCCTTTCGTGCAAGCCCCCCCGAGGCGCTCCGGCTCATGGCGCCGCCCCGCCCGGCGCCGCCGACGATGCGTCGCGCGAGCGTTGATGGCGCCCGGCCGTCATCGGCGATCCGCTTTCATGATGCCTCCCGTCGAGCCCCGCGTCCCCCGACGCGGCGCTCGAGCCCGGTCGGGCGTGCTGGGAGACCGATCTTGAGGTTCCTGGTATGCATACCGGCGCCCGGGATGCTGAGCTTTGCTTCAAGTATGTCAATCAGACGCCGTAGTCCAGCAGATGGTTTCCCATTTGCGGTATGGTGATTTCTGCTTATAGTGGGCGCGCGAGTGGGGAGGGGCGGGGATGCCTTTGCGCACCAGTTCTGCACTGCGCGAGCGCAGCGTGCAGACCGCGGCGTGCCAAGCGCCGCGCGACGCCGACGTCGGCGTCGTCCGCGCGGGCTCCGCGCCACGTTCCCCTGGGCCGCGCCGTCGATCGTCTCGTCACGACCGTGCGATTCACGATCGGCGCGCCCTCACGCTCGATCGCTCGACTTGGACGGCGGCGAGAGCGGCGCGCGCAGCGCGCCGGGGAGCGTGCGCGCGCAGCTGACAGAACCCAACCAAGAACGGGGTTATTCGGGGAGGAATGACATGACCAGGAAGTATCTGACGGGGGGAGCCTCGGTCGCGGCGCTGTGCGCGTTGCTGGCGGCGCCTGTGTATGCGCAAGACGACGANNGCGCTGCCGGTGGAGGTGTATACGACCGAGGACTTGGCGGAGGTCGGTGCGCCGACGGCGCTCGAATTCGTTAAGGATTTGACGATCTCCGGGCCTACGACGGGTGAGTCCTATTACTTCGGCGGTGCTGGCAACACCGGTAACGTCGGCTACAACCTGCGCGGCCTTGGCGCGGACAAGACTTTGACGCTGTTCAATGGCCGTCGCGTCAGCGAAAACACGTCCATAATTCCCGCCATCGCTCTACAACGCATCGAGATTTTGAAGGATGGCGCGGCTGTGACCTACGGCGCGGACGCGACAGGCGGCGTCGTGAACTTTATCACGCGCGAGAATTACGAGGGCTTCGAGGTCGCTGGCGAGTACAAGTACATCGACGGCTCGGACGGCGACTATAGCCTGGGCGCTATGGGCGGCTGGGGCGGGAGGGATGCAAACCTCATCGTCTCCGCGGAGTGGGAGCACCGCTCCGAGCTCGATGCGCTCGAGCGGGACTTCGCTGCAGTGTCGCTNNGCTCGATCGCAGCGTCAACCCGGCGCCGTGGTCGACTCTGACGAACCTGGCGTTGTGGGTCCCCCGCGGGCCGCTGCCCGCTCAGCCGGGATTCAACCCGGCCGACCTTCACGCACAGAGCGAATATGGCGCCCATTTGCTCGGCGATCTCGGCTTCATTGGCTTCCCGCAAGTTCCGCTCGGTTTCGCCGACTTTACCGTGGCCTCTTGTGAGGCGGTGAACGGCGATCCGGCGAGTTTCATCACGTCGACGACAAGCACGTCGTGCGCGTACAACTACATCCCCTACTACGACCTGGTTGCCGACAACGATATCTATCGTGTCTTCGGACAGATCAACGCGGCCATTACGGAGAACATGGACTTCCACTTGGACGCATCGTATGCACAAGTGTATACGCCGTATGCGTATGGCTCGCCCGCCCAGCCGGTGATTCGCGGGCCCTCGTTGCAGACTGGCGCGACCCACCAGTTCTTCGTCCCGCGGACGAACCCGTTCGTCGCGGAGTTTGAGCAGCGCTCCAACGCAGCGGCGATTCTGGGCGGCATCCCGGTCGGGCCCGGCGTGAGTCTCTTGGACATCACTTCCGGCTATACGGCCTTCACATACCGCGCCTTCGCGCACGGCGGAAACGCGACAATGGCGNNAGCACGCCGAGCAAGATCGACAATCAATACTGGCGTGTGTCCGGCGGGATCAATGGCCAGTTTGACGATAGATTGCTTCGCGGCATCTTGGACGGCGTGGGCTACGACTTCGCCGTCACCCACAGCCAGTCCATCCTCTACGCCGACAGCCCCGACATCCTGGGGTTCCGCCTGCAGGAGGCCTTGAACGGCTTCGGCGGTCCGAGCTGCAACGCCCCGGACCTCGATCCGGCTCGCTTCGGCACCCAAAACCCGGGCGCTGCGGGCGTTGGCGACTGCATGTGGTGGAATCCCTTCGCATCGGGCTGGGCCGGTCAACCGATACTCGGGCTTTCCAACCCGAGTCACGTTCCGGGGACGGAGAACCCCGACGAGCTCGTGCGCTGGATCTTCAACGAGCGCGCCGGCGAGAACCTCAACTCGGCCTTGACGTTTGATCTCGTGTTCAACGGCACCTCGCCGCTCGAGCTGCCCGGCGGTCCCGTCGCCTGGGCGGCCGGAACACAGTGGCGTCAAACGGAGTTTCGGGAAGTTGTCCCTGACCCGCTCTACAACGGCAATCAGCCCTGTCTTTGGCCGAATGAGGAAGGCCAAGTCCCGCTGCCGACGGACGACCCGGCGTTCAACGGCTGCACTCCGGACGAGCCTGGACCGTTCGTATTTTTCGGAACCGACGTTCCAGAGCCCAATGATCAGCAACAGCTTTCCTTCTTCGGCGAGCTGAACTTTCCGGTCTTCGACAGCTTGTTCCTGACCGCCGCAGTCCGTCGCGAGGACTTCAGCGGCGGCCTCGGCGAGACGGTGTACAAGTTTTCCGGTAAGTGGGACGTCACCAGCAACCTAGCGTTCCGCGGCGCCTATGGCACCAACTACCAAGCTCCCGGTGCAGCCCTTACGCCAGGGGAGGTCAACAACGGCGTAAACAGCTATACGATCGCAGGCGGCAATTGGCGCGGAGCGACGACTGTCACTCGGTCAGACATCGTGCCTGAGACTGCAACTGTATGGAGCGCAGGGGGCATCTGGCAGTCACAGGGCTTTACGCCTGACAGCGAAGTTCGGTTCTTCGTCGATTACTTCGACATCGAGACGGAGAACGAGCTCGGCCTCCTGGCGTCGGCGAACAGCATCGCCGACGCAGTGTTCAGCATTTCGCCTGGCGGTGCTGGCACGCCGGTCCCGAGAGACGGCTCAGCGCTGGCGGACTGCAGCCATCCGCTGGCGCCGCGCGTGTCATTCAACGGCACGTGTATTCAAGGCGTGACCACGGCGGACAACTTCGCTGCGATCACGACGGACTTCGGCAATGGGCCCGGTCAGCACACCGCCGGTTTCGACATTCAGGCCGACTATACGCTCCCGGTCTATGACGGCGATTTCAGGATCGGCGTCACAGCGACGAACGTCACGAAGTTCGAGTTCACGCCAACGGTTCTGGACGGCTTCACGATCAGCGAGGGTGATGACCGTCTCGGGACCCTGAACTTTGCGACTATCGCGAATGCGGCTCCCGAATGGCGTGCGAACCTCAACGTCAACTACGGCATAGGCCCGCACAACGTACGATTTGTGCTCGGCTACATCAGCGGGGTCGACGACGAGCGATTCATCGACACCGATCCCGACGGCTATGGCGTAACCGGCGACGACTGGGTGTCGGGCGACGTGCACTACCAGCTCGAGCTGCCCTGGGACGCCACGATCAGCGCCTCGATCGTGAACATCACGGACGAGGATCCGCCGGCGTCGCGTCAGGAGCTCGGCTACGACCCGCGGATCGGCGACCCGCTCGGGCGGACGTTTGAGTTCGGCATCCGCAAGCGGTTCTGAGGACTGGCGCCCTCCCCGCAACTGTCCCGGCCGCGGGCGAGCTATTTGTCTCGCCCGCGGTCATCTTTTTTCAACCGCCGATAGCCAGACGGCCCTGCCGGCGTTGAGCCGCGAGGAGGCGGCGTCCCGAAGAGCCGACCGGTGTGCGGCGCGGGCTCCTCCTCGGGCCGCGGGCCCGCAGCGAGGCGAGGCCGCGCTTCCGCGCCCGGGCCTCCTCAGGTTAATTCTCGCTCATGTCCGTGGTGGATCTCGATTCCCGGCTGGATTGTTGATACAGTCAACTTGCCACCAGGGGAGGCCTCGCGCATGCGCATCGTTCTCGCTGTCGCTCTCGCTCTGACGACGCTCATCGCCGCGCCGGCGTCGGCGCGGGTGAGCAACTTCCGTCTGACCGATCACGAGCGGATGAGCCACGAGCTCTACTACTTCGCCGACGCGCCGGCGATCGTGATCATGACGACCGGGGTGGGCTGCCCGATCGCGCGGACGGCCTCGGTGTTCCTCGAGGAGATCCGCGACGAGTACGCCGATCGGGGCGTGGTGTTCTTCATGCTCGACCCGAACCTGCAGGACACCCGCGAGATGGTGGCCCTGGAGGCCGAGACCTTCGACATGGACATCCCGATCCTGATGGACGAGCAGCAGCTCGTGGCGGAGGAGCTCGGGGTGGAGCGCACCGCGGAGGTGTTCGTGATCGATCCCGCGCAGGGCTTCGAGGTGGTCTACCACGGCCCCGTGGACGACCGGCTGACCTACGAGCGCCAGCGGGAGACGGCGGAGAAGACCTGGCTCCGGGACGCGCTCGACGCGGTTCTGGCGGGCGAGGAGGTGGCGGTCGCGGAGGTCCAGGACAGCCCCGGCTGCCTGATCAACTTCCCGTATNNGTGGGCGATGACGAGCTACGACCTGGTGCGCGGCTACTCGCTGATGATCCGCGAGGTGATCCGCACCGACCGCATGCCGCCCTACTTCGCCGACCCCCACATCGGCGCGTTCAAGCACGACACGTCGCTCACCCCGGACCAGGCGCGCACGCTCGTGCACTGGGTCGAGGCGGGGGCGCAGCGCGGGGAGGGGCCCGACCCGCTCGTCGACGCCGTCCAGCCGCTCCCCGAGTGGCCCCTGGGCGAGCCCGACCTGATCCTCGAGCTGCCGCCGTTCGACATCCCGGCCAGCGGCGTCGTGGAATATCAGTACCCGGCGGTCCCCAACCCGCTCGACCACGACGTGTGGCTGCGCGCCTCGACCGTCATCCCGGGCTCGCGCGAGGGGCTGCACCACCTCCTGAGCGGCTACATGGCGGAGATGCCCGCCGAGGGCGTGGGCTCGCAGACCGCTTGGCAAGGCTCCGTCGGCAGCTATACGCCGGGGCAGGAAGCGCAGGTCATCCCCGAAGACGTGGGCACGCCGATCCCCGCGGGCGGCGCCATCGGCTTCCAGATGCACTACACGCCCTTCGGCCGCGAGGCGACCGACGTCACGCGCATCGGCCTCTACTTCTACGACGAGCCGCCGAAGTACGTGAAGCGCTCCGACGTGATCGCCGACTTCACCCTGGCGGTCCCGCCGGGGGAGGCCAACCACCTCGAGACGGCCTATATGGACTTTCCGCGCGACGCGATCCTCTACACGATCTATCCGCATGCGCACTACCGCGGGAGCAGCGCGGAGCTGAAGATCCGCTATCCGGACGGCTCCGAAGAGATCCTGCTGTCGCTGCCGCGCTACGACTTCAACTGGCAGCGGGACTACGACCTCGTCGAGCCGCTGGAGATCCCCGCAGGCTCCAAGCTGATCGCACGGTGGACCTACGACAACTCCGAGCGGAACTTCGCCAACCCGGATCCGACCAAGCTCGTCACCTGGGGCGATCAGACCTTCGAGGAGATGGCCTACATGCGGGTCAACTACCGCTGGAAGGACGAGACCTCGGACAGCTACGCGCCCGCGAACAACTTCGAGAACCTCGGCGCGAGGATCTTCGGCGCGGTGGACGACAACATCGACGGCCGCATCGACCGCGCCGAGATCGATCGCCCGATGCTCGCCGGCCTCGCCGCGGCGTTTCCCACGCTCGACGACGACGGCGACGGCGCGCTCGACCAGGAGGAGTTCGCCGCCGTGTCGGGGATGATGGGCATGCTGCTCGGCGGCGGCGGGCGCGGCCGGGACGAGGCCGCCGCGGGCGGCGCCGGAGACGAGTGAGCCGTCGCGCGGGCCGGCGACCGCAGCCGGCCCGCGCGACGGCCGAGTGATCAGAGTAGGGAGTAACCAGCGCTGCGGCCGCTCCGGCGGCCGCCGCGGAAGCCGAAGTGGTCCCACGGGAAGGTCACGTCATGCGCATCATTCTCTCTGTCGCTCTCGCTCTGACGACGCTCATCG
>JABAOG010003115.1_pt1 | contig 11251 bp, 14 predicted proteins | sample 7062131 | NCBI WGS metagenome assembly JABAOG01 (sample SAMN14538629, study PRJNA623070) | marine sediment metagenome | biome: marine biome [ENVO:00000428]; feature: marine pelagic biome [ENVO:01000023]; material: deep marine sediment [ENVO:00002113] | place: India: Arabian Sea | collected... | reverse complement strand
GTTTTGGCGGCGATGCAGCCGGGAACAGTCTGGATCGACCACAGCACCAATGACCGGCATTTGTTGCAAAAGATTGCGGTGAAAGCGGCCGAAAAAAGTGTCGATGTCATTGAAGCCCCTGTCACAGGCGGCATTCCTCTGGCCCATGCCGGGAAGATTACAGTATTGGTTGGCACAGAACGGAGGGTGTTTGAACGGTATCAACTTCTGTTAAATGTTGTTGGGGAGCCGGTGCTGCATATGGGACCGGTGGGCAGTGCCTCGATTGTGAAGCTGTTGACGAATATGCTGGCTTTTATTCATTTGTGGGCTTTGGGGGAGGGGTTGATGTTGGGAACGGCCGCCGGCCTGGATACCGGGGCGGTCTATGAAGCGATTAAGGCCAGCTGCGGCAACAGCTTTGTGGCTGAGACGGAGGGGATACCGATTATGACCGGCTCTTATGATTACGGCTTTACAATGGCGCTGGCAATGAAAGATATGCGGCTGGCGATGGAGATAGCAGCTGAAAACGGGGTTCCTCTGCCAATGGCGGGGCTGGCCCAGCAAATATTGCAGCATGGGATTGCCCGGTATGGGGAGCAGTTCTGGTCAACCGGCATTGTCAAGCTATTGGAGGATGATATGGGTATTGATTTAAGGGCGCCAGGGTATGAACCCGAGTCGCGCTGGGCTGAGTATGAGCGGTAGAAACGGCCGATGATTCGACACGTAACAGGCGACCTGTACCAGATTAGTGAAATTGTTTCCGGCCAATATGGCAGTGAGGCAGTTTCGGTCTATGTGCTCCTGAATGGCGACCAGCCCGTCTTGATTGACTGCGGCTCCCATCTGCACCGGGAATCGATTATGGNNCTCCCCTCTGCACCGGGAATCGATTATGGCTGATCTGGACAATGTATTGGAAGACAGGAGGCCGGCTTACATCTTCTTGACCCATTCGGAACTGCCCCACGCAGGTAATATCAGTTCGGTTGTGAGTCGTTGGCCGGATATTCACTGCGTCGTGTCCAATGTGATGTTGGCCTATATTGAGGTTTTGCCAACGCTGCCGTTGTCGCAGATTACTCAGGCGACCGTAGGCTCGACGGTGACAGTCGGGGATCGTACCCTGGAATTTGTCACGGCGCTGTTGAAAGACCAACCAGGCAGTCAATGGATTTATGACGGTCAGACGCAGACCCTTTTTTCGGGCGATGGCTTCGGCTATCATTGTTCGCCGGAGTATAGCGGCCGTTTCAGCGACGAGATTGAAGGCGGTATTCAAACTGAACAGTTTGAGAGCTNNAAGGCTGTATTCAAACTGAACAGTTTGAGAGCTACCACCGGCAGACCTTTCGATTTTTGCGCTGGATCCAGCCGGAGGCGTTCAACGCTGATTTGGACCGCTTATTTGCGATGCGGCCGATTTCAATTCTTGCACCCATCCATGGGGCGGCTATTCGAGGAGAAATTGGCTTGCATCAAGAGAGACTCAAGGCGGCAATTACGGCCGTTTGCAATAGATATCGAGAGGCTTTGGTATGAATTTACCACCGGATACAGTTTTGTTTGGGGAGGGGTTGGAGCGGGTGGCGGTGCGGCCGATAACGGCCGACATTTACTGGATTACCCACTGCCTGGGCGATCTGGCACAGGAGATTTACCGGGACTATTTTTCCATGCTGCCGGACGCTGGCCAATACAGCGAGAGCCGTATTGTTGATTATCCTTTCTCCGCCTTTTTAATTGTTGATGAACGCTCGATGCTGATTGATACTTGCGGGCCGCGGCAGCAGGCGGCGACTTTGCAGGCAATCCAGCATATTCTCGGAGAACGGCCGCTTGACTATATCTGGATAAGCCACGTAGAACTGCCGCACGCAGGTAATACCCCGGCCATCAAGCGACTATATCCGATGGCCGAAATTATCACGGTGGCGGGTGGCGAACATTACCAATTGCATGCGCTAGACACCGCCCGCATGGTCTCACCAGGGGAACAAATGTCATTAGGTCGTCATACAGTGGAGATGGTAGATGCGCTTTTCGTTGATCATGGTCTATCGCAGTGGTTGTACGAACAGACGACAGGCTTTTTCTTTTCGGCCGATTGGGGCCATAACCTTCATGCCCCTGCCTGCGGCGAATGTTTCCAGTTCCTCGATGAAATGCTGACCCGTGACTATACCGAGGAACTTTTTGTGGAAGATGTGAAGGTCAATGCCTGGTACCAGTTTCCCTGGCTGGCCTGGACCGATCCGGATGAGATTGGGGCGGCTGTCAGACGGTTATTCGCCCAATATCCGGTTAAGATTTTTGGGCCGAGTCATGGCAATGTTATTCGCCGGGATTTCGGCCGATTTATGCCGCTGCTGGAGGAAGGAATGCGGCGGGCGGCGGCGATGCCATTTTCACACACCTGGAGTTTGACATGATTATTGATTGCGACGTACATAATGATTGGAGTTCGGCCGAGGTTTTACTGCCTTATCTTGATCCGGCCTTTCGCGATTACCTGGTGCGGGGTGAACTGCCGGGGCCAAAAGGGGCTTTTCCCCATGCACACCGACCCTGGCTGCATCCGGAGGATTTTCGCCGTCATGATATAACCCCTCAAAATGATGATGAACATTACAGTTATATGAAGTCGCATCTATTGGATAAGTATGATGTGACGGTAGCGATTTTAACGGGGGAGGAGGCGTTGGAAAGTTCAACGCTGGCCAACTCTTACTTCGCGGCGGCGTTGGCGCGGGCTTATAATGATTGGATGGTCAATGAGTGGCTGCCGCGGGACGAACGGTTTTATGGTTCGATTATTGTTGCGCCACAGAACCCGGAACTGGCAGCGGCCGAAATTCGACGGTTGGGCGACCATCCCCGGTTGGTGCAGGCGTTGATGTCGCATGGATCGTATCGGCCGTATGGCGACCCGTTCTATCATCCCATCTGGGAAGCCTGCGCTGATGTCGGTATCCCGCTGGCGATTCACCTGGGCGGACAGGGGGGCATCAACTACCAGCCTATTGGCGGTGGTCCTATGACCTTTTATTGGACCACTCACGCTCTGTTGTGCCAGCCCGCCATGTCACACGTGGCCAGTGTTATTGCCAATGGTGTATTTGAGAAGTGGCCGGATATGAAGTTTGTCATAATTGAATGTGGGATTGCCTGGCTACCAGCGATTTTGTGGCGACTGGATAGTAATTATAAGGCGTTGCGGAAAGAAACACCCTGGCTCAAACGCTTGCCAAGCGAGTATGCCCGGGACCATATTCGGCTGACAACGCAGCCGTTGGAGCAGCCGAAGAAAAAAGAGTGGCTCTATAATACGTTGGAAGCGATTGATGGTCAGTATGTGTTGATGTATGCTTCCGACTATCCCCATTGGGATTTCGATGACCCGACCCAGATAAATATCCCGAAAGATTGGCGGGAAGATGTGTTCTATAAGAATGCGCTGGAAGTGTATACAAAAATTAAAATGCCGGAGCGTGAGGTGGTTGGGTGAGCCGGAAACGAAAGCAAATTGTCATTGGCCGGGCCGACCTCCAACCGGGAGAGCGGCGGATTGTTGAGGTGGACGGCCGATCAATCGGCATCTTCAATGTAAATGGGGAATATTTTGCCTTACACAATCGCTGTCCCCACATGGGCGGCAATTTGTGCGAGGGGCCGGTGACGGGAACAACGTTGTCGGGGGATTCGGCCGAGTTTGTCTATGGCAGGGAAGGGGAGATTTTGCGCTGCGCCTGGCATGGGTGGGAGTTTGAGATTGAGACAGGTCAGAGTTTGGCAGATGGCCGAATAAAGGCTCGCTGTTATTCTGTGACAATAGAGGATGAACGCTTAGTTCTTCATCTCTAAGCTAGTTCTATGAGTTGGTTATGTATTTATTTTGGCTGTTCTTAGCGTTATTAATGACAATCTTGTATTGGTATCTTGAATGGTTGATATGGCGAGCTCTAGCTGGAAACTTACTGGGCAATGAGGCATCAAGACCGACTTATCAAAGAAATTTTCTAGTAATTGCTATTGCTGGAGTTGTTTTCATTGGAATTTCGTCGTTATATTTTAGCGTACTTGCATTTACGAAGGGAGATTTACCTATCTTCAGATGTTGGTTGCTCCCAGCTACCCTTCTATCAACGTTAATAGGAATTGGTAAAGCTCGTTCGTTAAAGGCACTCGATGAAAATTCTGAATAAATTTCGGATGGGTTGGAGAAAAAAGACCACCATCCAGGCAAAAATAAATTTATTCTGAGGTTGTTCAAATGAAGGTTCAAGAGGTTGAGACGTTTGTGGTGGGGAATCCGCCGCCGCATTATGGGGGCCGATATTTTATTTTTGTGAAGCTGGTGACGGATGATGGGATTGTGGGGTATGGGGAGGTTTATTCGGTGCCGTTTCATCCGTATGTGGTGGAGAAGATGGTAGAGGATGTGTGCGGCCGATATGTTATGGGCAGCGACCCGTTCAAAATTGAACATTTGTGGCGTCGAGCCTATTCTAGCGGCTTTACCCAACGTCCGGACATCTCAATGATGGGTATTCTGAGTGGTATTGAGATGGCCTGCTGGGACATCATCGGCAAAGCATTGGATAAACCGGTTTACGAATTGTTGGGGGGGCAGGTGCATGAAAAGCTGCGGTCTTACACTTATCTATATCCCAATGAAGGCGAGGATGAGGAGGTTTATAAGAATCCCGATTTGGCAGCGGAAAGGGCGGTTGAATATGTGGAACAGGGGTTTACGGCCGTAAAATTTGATCCGGTTAGTCCTTATTCTGCGTTCGATCCAAGGCAACTGTCGCTGGAGTTTTTAGACCTGGCCGAGCGATTTGTCCGCCAACTCCGGGAAGCGGTTGGTATTCGGGCGGATTTATTGTTTGGGACGCATGGGCAGATGACGCCTTCGGGGGCGATCCGGCTGGCGAAGCGGCTGGAACCGTATGACCCGCTGTGGCTGGAGGAGCCGGTGCCGCCTGATAATGTGCAGGCGATGGCGCAAGTGGCGCGGGGGACGAGTATTCCGATTGCGACCGGGGAGCGGTTGACGACCAAGTATGAATTTGCCCAGATATTAAAATTTGAAGCGGCAAATATTTTACAGTTTGCCTTGGGCAGGGTTGGGGGGATTTTGGAGGCGAAGAAGATTGCCGGGATGGCCGAAGCCTACCATGCTCAGATTGCGCCCCACCTATACTGCGGCCCGATTGAAGGGGCAGCCAACGTTCAGATTGCGGCTTGCAGTCCTAATTTCCTGATTCTGGAAAGCATTCAGCAATGGGGCGGTTTTCATGCTAACATATTGAAGGAATCTGTTGTATGGGAGGATGGGTTTGTGATTCCCTCGAAACGGCCGGGTTTAGGCGTCGAATTAAACGAAGAAGTCGCGCTGGCCCACCCTTACACCGGCGATGCGCTACATTTGGAGATGGCGAATCAACCTGTGAATTAAAAAATGTCTACTCTGCTTTTAGCCACCAAGTTTAATGTGCCACCGGTCCGGGAGGACATTGTTCCCCGGAACCGTCTATTGGCGAAGATGGACGAGGGGTTGCGGCAGTCATGCCGTTTGACATTGGTGAGTGCCCCGGCGGGGTATGGCAAGACGACGCTGGTCGGTAGCTGGCTTCGAAATGTTGCAGGGGGTAATGATTTTGGGACAGCGCAGGAGTCGCGCCGGTTTGCCTGGCTGACGTTAGATAAGGGTGACGACGATTTGGCGCGGTTTTTGACTTATCTTGTAACGGCGCTGCATGGCATTCGGCCGAAACTGGGTGAGGAGATACTGGCAACTCTCCACTCTCCGCGCCTGCCGAAACCGGATTATCTTGCCACTTTGTTAATCAATGACTTGATTGAGTTTTCCGACACATTCATCCTGGTTCTGGATGATTACCATACCATCTCCTCCCAAGCGATTCATCAATTTCTAGGTTTCCTGGTTGACCACCAGCCGCCAACTATGTGCCTGGTCATCACTTCCCGAGCCGACCCGCCGCTGGCCTTGGTCCGTCTTCGGGCGCGGGGCCAGCTTGTCGAAATTCGCCAGAAAGACCTCGCTTTTGGTCCGTCAGAAACGGCCGAATTCATTGCTCGAACCACCGGCCAGTCCCTTCAGCCGGCGCAGGTAGCGGCTCTGGAAAGCCGAACCGAGGGCTGGGTGGCCGGTTTGCAGTTGGCCGCCATCTCGCTACGCCATGTCCGGGATGTGCCAGCTTTCCTCAAAGCCTTTTCTGGCGTAGACGAACATATTGCCGATTACCTGACCGGGGAAGTGCTTGCCCAACAGCCGGAAGCCCTGCAATCCTTCCTGTTGGAAACCTCTATTTTGGACCGTCTGTCCGGGCCGCTTTGTGAAGCTGTAACAGGACAAACTGAGGCTCAAGACTTTCTGGTACAGTTGAAGGAAGCTAATTTGTTTCTATTTTCACTTGATTCCAATCAAACCTGGTTCCGGTATCACAATCTCTTTGCAGATTTGCTGCAAAAACGCCTTTACCAGACCAGCGGTGAGAAGGTCGCTCGATTACACCGTAAGGGAAGCCAATGGTATCAGGAAAATGGGATGCTGGCGCAGGCAGTTGAACATGCATTTTCGGCCGAAGATTTTGCCTTGGTGGCCGGGCTAATTGTGAAAGAAGCTGAACCAACTTTGGTGCGAAATGAAATAACAATGCTGCTGCGCTGGCTGGAAATGCTGCCCATTGACCAAAAACGAAAGAACCCGATTCTAGTTGTTTATGAGGGATTAGCCCTTATCCTGGCTGGTAAGCCAATTGGCCAGACAAAGACCCAAATAGAGGAGATGGCCGCATCGGAACAGGTCGAACCGATTCAGGGAGAATTGGCGACGATGCATGCTTTATTAGCCGTGATGGAGGGTAATTCTGTGGAAGCGGTCCGGCTGGCGGAGCTGGCGCTGACCCATCTGTCACCTAGACAGACGTACTTTCGCAGTCTGGCGGCGGACTGTTTGGGGATGGCCTATACGTTGCGCGGCAATACGGCCGAAGCCACCAAAGCCTTTGAACAGGTTGTTGATATCGCGTTGCAGGCAGACAATGTTGTCATGACCATCATGGCGCTCTCGAACCTGGCGGGAATGCGCTACGTGTTGGGCGAACTCCACGCCGCTCATGCGGCTTACCAGCAGGTTATTGACCTGGCTGAAGAGCGGTTGGGGAAGCGTTCCATGACGACCGGCAAAGCGCTGCTTGGATTAGGAGAACTGGCCCGGGAGTGGAATGACCTCGATGGAGCTTTGCAATACTATTTTCAGGCAGCAGCCGTTCTGGAAAGGTCTATCGAGATTGGCTTGCCTATAGTCTATTTATCCATCTCTCGTGTCTACCTGGCACAACAAGATTGGGATAAGGCCCAGGAATATCTGGAAAAAGCCCGCTTATTTTCCAAGAAATCAACTGCCACGCCGCTGGATGACAGGTTAACCGAAAGCTTACAGTTCAAGTTTTGGATTATACGGGGAGAATTGGAGTTGGCTGTTCGTTGGGCGGAGTCAAGAGGTTACCTGGAACGGCCGATTGGAGGCAAGATTGCAGGGGAGGGTGGATCGGCCGTGCCCAACGAACTTGTCCTGGGCGAGTATTTATTGCTGGTCCGCCTCTTCCTCGCCCAAAACCAGTTTGAAAACGCCTTAAAAGTTCTAGATCGCCTACTTGAAATCTTCCGGCAGAAAGCCCATACGCGCCGGGTCATTGAAGGGTTGGCCTTGAAAGCCTTGGCCTTGCAGCAGCGGAGTAGCATGGATGACGCTATTCAAATCTTGAACCAGGCCTTATCGTTGGCTGAGCCGGAGGGGTACCGACGGACATTCCTGGATGAAGGGGAGCCAATGGCTCGCCTGCTATATGCCGTTTCCGCCACCCCTGATGCTACCCCTTACGCCAAACAATTGCTGACAGCTATTGCGGAGGAACAATCATTACAAGCCATTGGCCATGATAAGGTCTTTGGGGAGGGTCTGGTTGAACCACTCAGTAAGCGGGAGTTGGAGGTATTGGCCCTCATTGCGGAGGGGCTTTCAAACCGGGAGATAGCGGCCGAGTTGTACATATCGCTTAGCACTGTGAAAGGACACACGGCCAATATTTACAGCAAATTGAACGTCAACAGCCGCACCCAGGCGGTTGCCAGGGCGGGTGCACTGGGCTTAATGTCTGCTGAGTGACCATAACTCTCCAAAGGTGAGCCTCCCCAGAAACATATACAAATCTTTTCCCAGGGGCCGGTACTGTTTACCCAAAACAGTACCACAATAGACCTTTTGGCTGGTTACAGCGGCGCCTTTGTCTTGTAGGATGGGGGTGAAATTACTGGAAGCACATATGACCAGAAAAACAGCCCAACAGTTCGAAATAACCATCAAAGGAAAGGTTCAACCCGACTGGTCTGATTGGTTTGACTGTCTGGAAATTGCCCCGGGTTTTGAAGCTGATGGGTCGCAGACGACCATCTTAACCGGAATGGTTGCAGACCAGGCAGCCCTGCGGGGAATCTTAAACAGGTTATGGGACATGAACTTAAGTTTGATTTCGGTGCGACAAAAAAGAAAGGAGATAGAAAAATGATGACCAAGAATGGCGCAACTGGCAAAAGAAAGCCGGCGCTCGAAGTAAATGGCCTAACCAAGTCCTATGGCACCGTCAAAGCCTTACGCGGCATTGACCTGGAAGTCTATGAAGGCGAAATCTTTGGATTTCTGGGACCGAATGGGGCCGGCAAAACAACTACCATTCGCTGCTTGCTGGACAATATCCGCCCGGACAGCGGCAAAGCCCTTATTTTGGGTATAGACCCGCAAACCGACCCGATTGGGGTTCAGATGCAGATTGGCTATTTGCCTGGNNGACTGCCGAACGCCAATTACGCTTTTTCAATGATATGCGCGGCAGCCAGGGAGACTGGAACTATGTCCGCCGGCTTGCGGACCGGCTGTCCCTCGACCTGGATAAGCGGATTAAGAATCTCTCGAAAGGCAACAAACAGAAAGTGGGCATTATCCAGTCCTTAATGCACCGGCCGAAATTCCTGATGCTGGATGAACCAACGAGCGGCCTTGACCCATTGATGCAGCAAGAGGTTTTAGCCCTGTTGCGGGAAGCGAATGCGAGCGGTGCAACCGTTTTCTTCAGTTCACACATTATGAGTGAGGTGGAAAATGTCGCCCAGCGGGTCGCCATTATCCGGGCCGGTCAGGTCGTTGAAGTGGCCGAAACAGCTCTCATCACCCGGCGCACCATCAACCAAGTCAAAGTCCGCTTCAAGCAAGCGGTTGATACGACCGGTCTGGAAAATTTGGACGGGGTAAGTATCCTTGATTGTCCGGATGAATCCAGTGTTGTGGTGCAGGTAGCCGGTGATATGGAACTGCTTGTGAAGACCTTGGGCAACTACCCAGTGTACGACCTGGAGACGACCCAGCCGTCGTTGGAAGACGCTTTCCTCACATACTACGAATCATAAAGGAGACAATGAAATGAATCGCTTGTGGATTACCTTACGCTATACGCTTTCCGGATTCCGGGGACAAATAATCGGATGGGGACTGGGTATCGCTTCGCTTGGCCTGCTTATTGGCTCGTTTTACGGCATCTTCATGGAACGGCAAGAAGATTTTATGCAACTGGTTGAGAGTTACCCGCCCGAGTTTCTGGCCTTCTTTGGCGGCGACGCGACCAGTTTGCTCACCCCGGAAGGGTACCTGGGCATGTATGGCTTCTCGATGCTGCCGTTAATAGTTGGCATCTTTGCAGTGATTGTGGGCAGCGGCCTTGTTGCAGCAGATGAAGAACGCGGCCGTCTTGACCTCATCCTCTCTTACCCCATCGGCCGGACCGCTTTCTTCTTCGGCCGTTTGCTGGCCTTCATCGGAGCAACCCTCGCCATCCTGTTCGTGGCATGGCTCGGATTTAGCCTGCCATTGTTGTGGTCCGACATGGAAATTACCTGGGGCCAGATGGCGCTGCCCTTCTTACCCCTGCTAGCCCAATTATTGATTTACGGCACCCTTGCCCTGCTGCTCAGTATGGTTTTGCCCTCCCGCAATCTGGCGGCAACGGTATCCGGTCTGGTCATGGTAATGAGTTACTTCATGGGTTCCCTGGCCGGTCTGGCCGAAGAACTTGCCACAATTGCGAAACTATTTCCGTATGCCTATTTCCAGGGTACGGACGCTATTCATGACCTCAATACCACTTGGCTCTTCAGCCTGCTGGCAATAAGCGTCATCATGGCTTTACTGGCCTGGTGGCGTTTCCTTCGACGGGATATTCGCTTGAGCGGTGAAGGCAGTTTGAAGGGATTTTCTCTCCCATTGTTGAAAGGCAAAACGGCCTGAGTTAGTCTATTTAGATTGGGCTAATCCGCCAGATTGGCCCAATCTGCTTTTACGTTAGCACCTTCGTTGCTTCGGCTAGATTGAGGTGGTTGCCGATGCGGATGAAGGGGCGATTGTCCAGATAGCTGCTTACGGCCCCAATTCCCTAAATCTGGAGAGCATTCACCAGTGGGGCGGCTTTCATACCTTGATGCAGCCCTCAGCGGCGGCGGAACGGTTACCATCAACTGCGGCCCGGACCCGCCCACCATCATCCTGACCAGCCAAAAANNGCGACCTGATTATCCTGAGCAGCGGCAACAGCACCCACCTGTTTGATGTGGGGGCCATCCTGATCCTGCGGGACATCGTTCTGACAAACGACTATTTCAATGGCGATGGCGGCGCAATCCGCAACAATGCCAACGGCACCCTGGCCCTGGATAACGTCACCCTAATAATATGAGGAAGACCATTGACATCCAGGAAGGCCGGACCACCACTATCCCCTGGCCCAGAAACACCTTCTAGTAGGGTGGCCTTTGGCGAATCCGGTTCGTCGAATAAGAACCAGATGCTCCCCGATTCAATCTTTTTAACCATATTTGTGGCCGCTCTCAGTTTGCCGTCCATTGTCGTCGCCCCGTCAAACCGGTTCCGAAATCACCCCGGCCAACCAGCTTCGCTACCTGTCCCGCCTCATCCTCATTGCGATACAAGGCAACCGGCTCAATCCCATCGACTGGCTCGGTAAATTTTACCAGGGCAATATCATTAAAATGGGCCTGACCCCAGTCAGGGTGAAGGACAACGAAATCAACAACATACGATTCGCCACCAATCGTTATGGTATGAGACCCATCCTGGGGAATGTTGCGAGCAACGTGAGCGGCCGTTACAGCCCATTCAGGCGCAATGAGT